>Ga0070737_10003292_pt1 | contig 17688 bp, 14 predicted proteins | sample Coa_R1_10_FD_66438 | JGI IMG/M metagenome (GOLD analysis project Ga0070737, IMG submission 66438) | Surface soil microbial communities from Centralia Pennsylvania, which are recovering from an underground coalmine fire - Coalmine... | ecosystem: Environmental > Terrestrial > Soil > Unclassified...
TAGACCGGGCGCCCGAAACCACATTGCCGATCCGCACTGCCTGCCCAAACGGCAAGCGCACCAACGCATCTCGCGAGAGACAGTAGCGCATGGCGGCTGGCGGGTCGTTGCCCGGCGAACCGAAGTTGCCCTGGCCGTCGACCAGGGGATAGCGCAGCGACCAGGGCTGCGCCATCCGGACCAGCGTGTCGTAGATCGACGCGTCGCCGTGCGGATGGTAGTTGCCCATCGTCTCGGCAACGGAGCGTGCCGATTTCGCGTGACTGCGGTCCGGGCGGAACCCCGAGTCGAACATCGCGTACAACACCCGGCGGTGCACCGGCTTGAGGCCGTCGCGCACTTCCGGCAGCGCGCGGCCCACGATCACGCTCATCGCGTAGTCGATGTAGCTGCGCTGCATCTCGTGCTGGATGTCGACCGGTTCGACGCGTTCGGCGGCGTCACCGCCCGGTGGCAGAGTGGTGTCTGTCATCTAGTCCTCGGTTAAACGTCTAGGAAGCGAACGTCTTTGGCGTTACGGGTGATGAAACTGCGGCGGGCCTCCACGTCCTCGCCCATCAAAATGGAGAACAGCTCGTCGGCCGCGGCGGCGTCGTCAAGCGTGACCTGGCGCAGCACCCGCACCGACGGATCCATCGTGGTTTCCCACAACTCTTTGGCGTCCATCTCGCCGAGACCCTTGTAGCGCTGGATGCCGTCGTCCTTGTTGATCTTCTTGCCGGCCTTTTGGCCCGCCTCGAGCAGGCCGTCGCGTTCCCGGTCGGAGTAGGCGAACTCCGGTTCACTGCGCTGCCACTTGAGCTTGTACAGCGGCGGCTGCGCCAAGAACACGTGCCCGTTTTCGATCAGCGGCCGCATGAACCGGAACAGCAGGGTCAGCAGCAGCGTGGAGATGTGCTGGCCGTCGACGTCGGCGTCGGCCATCAACACGATCTTGTGGTAGCGCAGCTTGGAGATGTCGAACTCGTCGTGGATTCCGGTGCCCAGCGCGGTGATGATCGCCTGCACTTCGGTGTTTTTCAGCACCCGGTCGATGCGCGCCTTCTCCACGTTGATGATCTTTCCACGCAACGGCAGGATTGCCTGAAACATCGAGTCGCGGCCGCTCTTGGCCGAGCCGCCGGCCGAATCGCCTTCCACCACATACAGTTCCGATTTGCGCGGATCGGTGGAACGGCAGTCCGCCAGCTTACCCGGCAGCCCGCCTATATCCGTTGCGCTCTTGCGGCGCACCAGTTCTCGGGCCTTGCGGGCGGCGATGCGGGCCTGCGCCGACGACACCGCTTTGTTGACGACGGTCTTGGCGTCGCTGGGATTGGCCTCGAACCAGTGGGTGAGCTGTTCGTTGCAAACCTTCTGCACAAAGGACTTGACTTCAGTGTTGCCGAGTTTGGTTTTGGTCTGGCCCTCGAACTGCGGCTCGCTGACCTTGACCGAGATGACCGCGGCCAGGCCCTCGCGGATGTCGTCGCCGGTCAGGTTGGGGTCCTTGTCCTTGAGCAGCTTGCGGTCCTTGGCGTACTTGTTGACCACGGACGTCAGCGCCGCCCGGAATCCCTCTTCGTGGGTGCCGCCCTCGTGGGTGTTGATGGTGTTGGCGAACGTGTGTACCGACTCGGAATAGCCGGCGTTCCATTGCATCGCGATCTCGACCTCGTGGCCGGGTCCCTTGCCGGAGAAGTCGACGATGCTGCTGTGGATCGGGTTCTTGGTGCGGTTGATGTGCTTGACGAAGTCGACCAGGCCGCCGGGGTAGTGGAACGTGCGGTGCTTGACCTTCTGCGTGGAGCGCTGTTCGGCCTCCTCGCGCGCCGATTTCGGCGCTTCGGCGGTGTCGCTGACGACCTCGTCGACGACCTCCTCGTTGCTGACCCGCTCGTCGGTGAGGTTGATGGTCAGTCCCTTGTTCAGGAAGGCCATCTCCTGCAGCCGGCGCGCGACGGTCTCGAAGTCGTATTCGGTGGTCTCGAAGATGTCGGGGTCGGCCCAGAACCGCACTGTGGTCCCGGTCTTTTTGGTCTTCTCGCCTTGCTTGAGCGTCCCGGGAACCGAGCGGTCGTAATGCTGAAACCACTCGTAGCCGTCGGTGGAGATCTCGACCTCGAGTCGAGTGGACAATGCGTTGACCACCGACACACCGACCCCGTGCAGGCCGCCGGACACCGCGTAGGCGCTGTCATCGCCACCGAACTTCCCACCGGCATGCAGCTGGGTCATCACGACGTCGACGGTGGGGATCCCGGTGGAGTGCATGGCGACCGGGATACCGCGGCCATTGTCGGTGACTTCGACTCCGCCGTCTGCGAGGATCTTGACGTCGACTTGGGTGGCGTAGCCGGCCATTGCCTCATCGACCGCGTTGTCGACGACCTCCCAGATCAGATGGTGCAATCCGCGCTCCCCGGTGGAGCCGATATACATGCCGGGCCGTTTGCGGACGGCTTCTAGCCCTTCCAGGACGGTGATGGAGTCTGCGCCGTACGATGTGCGGGCCTTCTTCTGGGCAGCCACGATCGGAAAGGTCTCCTTGGGGGGCGGGCACGCGATCAGCTACCGCGCGCGTGTTCTGGGCCAGTCTACCGGTAAGTAGCGGTCGCACCCACTCTGTGAGGGTGTTTCTACACAGCTGTCTGCGCCGTGCGCGGAATTTCTCGGAACTACCTGCGTCCTGACGCTTGCCGGGGCAACTCGTTCCCTTCTGACGGCCCTCAGCCGATCCTTCGATTCGTCAACCATAGGTGTCCCGGGGGCCTCGTCCAGCGATATGCAGCGGCCCTTTGCGCCACGACGGCGCGACCGGGCCGGTGATCTTCAACGACGTCACCACGCCGTCGCCGACTTCAGCGGCGATTTTCGCGATCAGTTGCGCTTGCATGATTCGCAACTGGGTTGCCCAGGCCGTTGATTCCGCCGACACACTCAATACGCCGTCGCGCAGTGCGGTCGGGGTGGCGTGTTCGGCGATCTGCTGGCCGACCACCGAGGACCACTGCCCGAACACCGCGCCCTCGGCGACCCGCTGCGACCAGCCGTGCTTCTTCGCCACGTCCCGCGCGGCGGTGCCGAGCGGTTGGGGGTCTCGATGGTCGGGACCGGGCCCGGACCAGCGTCGTCGGCTGGACGTGCCGGCGACGCGACGGCCGGGCGGTAGTAACCGGCGGCCCCGCCCGATGTCCTTGCCCTGGTTGCGCGCAGCGCCGCGGGCCTCTTCCAGCGTGCGCCGAACCAGATCCATCCCTGCCAACCCGCGCAGGTGCTCCGGCGGGCCCGCAGCAGCAGTGGCGTCGTCCCGGTCTGTCATATCTGCACCGCCGATACCCGGCCGTGGTCGTCCTCGGCCAAAGTGATGGCGACTTGTCGGGCGTCCCAATCGCGGGGCACGTCGTCGGCGACCGCCGCGGTCACCAACACCTGCTCGGCCGAAGCCGCCGCGACGGCAAGGGCTTGCCGACGAGCCGCATCGAGTTCGGCGAACACATCATCGAGCAAGAGCACCGGATCACCTCCCTCGCCACGGAGCAATTCATAAGCCGCAAGCCGCAGCGCCAACGCCATCGACCACGATTCACCATGACTGGCAAAGCCTTTCGCGAGCTGATCGCCCAGCCGTAACTCCAGGTCGTCTCGGTGCGGCCCAACCAGACACACACCGCGCTCCAGTTCGGCGTCGCGCCGGCGCGCCATCGAGGCCAACAACGCAGCTTCCAGGAACTCCACGTCCGCACCATCGCCGGAAGCGATGTCGATGCTGGCGCGATAACCAATCGATGCGGTCCGTGATCCAGGGGCCAACAGGGCGTACGCCTTGACCACCTCGGGGCCCAACTCGTTGACCAGCTCCATCCGCGCGGCCATCAACGCGGCGCCGTGGGCCGCCAGGTGGCCGTCCCATACGTCCAGCGTGTCCAAGACCCCGCGGTCGCCCCGCAACCGGCCGCCGACCGCGGTCTTCAGTAATGCCGTGCGCTGACGCAACACCTTGTCGTAGTCGGCGCGCACCGCCGCGATCCGTGGCCGCCGAACGGTGGCCAGGTCATCGAGGTAACGACGCCGGTCGGCCGGATCGCCGCGGACCAGCGCCAAATCCTCGGGCGCGAACAGCACCGCACGCAACACGCCGATCACTTCGCGCGCACTGCGCACCGGGGAACGATTCAGCCGGGCCTTATTCGCCCGCCCGCTGGTGATCTCCAGGTCGACAGCGCATTCCCGACCCTCGTTGACCACGATCGTCGACACCACGGCCCGCGGTGCGCCCACCCGGATCAACGGTGCATCGGTCGCCACCCTGTGTGAGCTCAGCGTCGACGAATACCACAGCGCCTCAATAAGATTCGTTTTTCCATACCCATTCGGTCCGACGAACACGGTGCGTCCCGGCGCCAGGTCCAGATCGGCGTGTTCCCACGACCGGAAATCTCGCAAGCCAAGATGACGGACGTACACGCCAACCGCTAACCGGGCAAACGGACCGGCATCAGCAAATAGACGTAGTCGGTCGAGACGGCGGGGTACGGGCCGCTATCGGTGGGTTGCGGGTCGTCGTCGGATGTCGGGCGCAACACCGCCGGCCGGCTGGGCGTGGTGAAACCAAACGACACCTTCTCCGAATGCAGCGACCCCAGCCCGTCGGTCAGGTAGGTGGGGTTGAACGCGATCGTCAGCGGTTCACCGGCGAATTCGACCGGCAAGTCCTCTTCGGCCCGACCGACGTCGTCGGCGCCGGCGGACAGTCGCAGTGCATCGTCGGAGAACTCCATCCGCACCTGCGCGCCCCGCTCGGCCACCAGGGCGACGCGCTTGATCGCTTCGGTCAACTCGGCCACCCCGATGGTGGCCACCGCGGTGTGTTCGGTGGGCAGCAGTTGACGGAACTTCGGGAATTCAGCGTCAAGAAGACGTGTCGTGCTGCGCTTGCCGTTACCGCTGATGCCGAGCAGCCCGTCCTTGCCCACCGCGGACCCGGCACCCAGAGACAAGCGCACTTCGGTGCCGTCGGTACCGGTCTTCGCCGCCTCGGCCAACGTTTTCGCCGGCACCAGCACCGCGGCCTCGATGTCCGGGGAGGCCGCCGACCAGGTGAGCTCGCGGACCGCAAGCCGAAACCGATCGGTGGCGGCCAGCACCACCGTCTCACCGGAAATCTCGACCCGAATGCCGGTCAACATCGGCAAGGTGTCGTCCCGTCCGGCCGCGACGGCCACCTGGCTGATGGCCTCGGCGAACAAGTCCGCCGACAACGCACCTGTCTCTTCGGGAAGTGTCGGCAGCGTCGGGTAATCCTCGACCGCCATCGTGGGCAGCGAAAAGCGAGCACTCCCGCAGGTCAATGACACCCGGGTGCCGTCGACATGGACGTCGACCGGTTTGTCCGGCAATGCACGGGTGATATCCGACAGCAACCTTCCGGATACCAAAACCGTTCCAGGCGAAGCAATTTCAGCAGCAAGCCGTACCTCGGCGGACACCTCGTAATCGAACCCGGAAATGGTCAACCCGTCGTCCGAGCCGGTCAGCAGCACACCGGCCAGGACCGGCACCGTGGGTCTGGTGGGCAGATTCCTCGCCACCCACGCGACGGCGTCGGCGAAGTCTTCCCGGACCAAGCGGAATTTCAAGTCAGTCAAGCCGACCTTGGTCGTCGCCACGTCCATAGCGTCCCTTCATCACCCCGAACAGCAAGGTTCATCTCCAACGGCCAACCCCGCTGACGAACGCCACTGCCTGTAAATCCGCCACGACGGCCGTAACGGCAGTCGAACAACAACCGTAGAGCTTCCGTCGTCATCTTGAAAGCTAATCGATCGCAGTGACAAGCCGTGACCGTCGAGCCGATAGGCGGGTGTGGAACGGTGTGTCCCCAACGGTCTTTTCGAAGAAGAATCTACGAAGAGATACCGGTAACAGTAATAGGTGCTGTGCATCCTGGGGACGGTGGACTGTCGGTGCTGATGGGGATGGCACCGGGGTGTGGATGAAGTTGTCGGGGCCTGTGGGGTTTGTGTGCGCGGGTTGGGGATGTGGCGCGCTTGTGCACGAGGCTGTGCGGCGAGGACGAAGGCCTGCGTCGGTTGCACACAGCTGTATGCACAGCCGGTGATGACAAAAATTTTTCGACAGATCAGCGCTTGGAGCGCTGGCGGATCCGGGTCGTCAGTTCCTTGACGTGATCGAAGACCTCACGACGCTCGGCCATCTCGCCACGGACCTTGCGTTCCGCGTACATGACAGTCGTGTGGTCGCGGCCGAATGCCTGTCCGATCTTCGGCAGTGACAGGTCGGTCAGTTCGCGGCACAGATACATGGCGATTTGGCGGGACTGCGCCAGGGCGCGCGTTTTGCCGGGCCCGCGAAGTTCGTCGACTGTGGTGTCGAAGTATTCGGCGGTGGCCGCCATGATGGTGGCCGCGCTGATCTGCATGGTGCTGGCGTCGGCGATGAGATCACGCAACACGATCTCGGCCAGCGCCTTGTCGATCGGCGTTTTGTTCAACGATGCGAAAGCCGTGACGCGGATCAGCGCGCCCTCGAGTTCGCGGATGTTGCGCTCGATGCTGCTCGCGATCAGCTCGAGAACTTCGTCGGGAACGGCGAGACGTTCCATTTGTGCCTTCTTGCGCAGAATCGCGATGCGCGTTTCCAGTTCTGGTGGCTGGACGTCGGTGATGAGTCCCCACTCGAACCGCGTCCGCAGCCGATCTTCGAGGGTGGCCAGTTGCTTGGGCGGGCGATCGGAGGTGATCACGATCTGCTTGTTGGCGTTGTGGAGCGTGTTGAAGGTGTGGAAGAACTCTTCCTGGATGCCCTCTTTACCTTCGATGAACTGAATGTCGTCGACCAGCAGCACGTCCACGTCGCGGTAGCTGCGTTTGAAGGCGACTTTGCGGTCGTCGCGCAGAGAATTGATGAAGTCGTTGGTGAACTCTTCGGTCGAGACGTACTTGACCCGCATGCCGGGAAACAGTCGTTGCGCGTAGTTTCCGGCCGCGTGCAGAAGGTGGGTCTTGCCCAGCCCGGATTCGCCCCAGATGAATAACGGGTTGTATGCGCGGGCCGGTGCCTCAGCAATCGCCAGGGCGGCAGCGTGAGCGAACCGATTCGACGCGCCGATGACGAAAGTGTCAAAGGTGTACCGGCGGTTGAGACTGGTGCCGCCCGCGGTCGCTGCATCGTTGCTGTGGGGCCGTTCGGTGAAATACGTCGGCCAGCTCTCGTGGGCGCTTGCGAGCGCTTCACGGTCTTCGTCGACCTCGTCGGTGGGGTCCTCGGGCAGCGGCCCGGTGTCGGTGTCGGTGCCGTCCGGCGACGGCGGGGCGATGCGGACGCCGAGTTCGATTTGGTGGCCGAGCCGACGGCTCAGCGCGTCCGTGATGTGGGTGCGCAGGTGTCGTTCGATCTCGTTTTGCACAAAGCTGCTGGGCACCGACAGCAGAGCAAACCCCTCGACGATTGTGAGCGGCTGAACCAGGTTCAACCAGGCTCTTTGCTGGGGAGTCAGGGGCGCGGCATACGGTTCGCCGTTGGTCGGGGTGCCGTCGCCGTTTGCTTCGCCGTTGAGTTCGGAGACGACCGCGTTCCACACCGTCGCGAAGTTTGGACTGGGATCATCGGTCAACGACGGATCCCCCTGGCTTGAAGTCGCGGTACAACCACTGGTAGCGACGACGGACTGTCCACATGGTTATCCACAGGTGTGGACAGGACGGTCGTCATCGCGACGCAGTCTATCGGCGACGGCACGCGAAATCGGCGCCCGAGACAGCCACCGTAGGTTGCCTGGGGAGAGAGCCGGTTCGCCATCCTCGCTTCGTTGTCGGGCGCCGTTCCAGTCTGAAACGGCATGGCCCGAAGCTAACAGTTTTCCGTGCGAGTGCCAACCGTTCTGCAACATTCCTGGTGCGCTTCAATCAGATTGTTTGACGCAGCGTGGCAGGTGTGAAACCAGTTAAGGATCGCCTCTCGGAAGATGATGGGTGAGCGCATGGTTGGGTTGGTCCGAGTTGCGCGAAGGGACTGGTTTGACCCGGCGAAGCCGCGTCAGTACCCTCGAACAGTCGCCCGAAAGTCGGCGATACGGCTGCGATCCGAGCTAGTTCGTTCGGGGCCCGCGCCGGTTACCAGCGAGACACAGAGCCTACCAAAGGCAATCGTGTCCGGCCGTTCGAGTTGCGTGGCCGGAAGCGATGCCGCAGGCAACGAGGAGAGAGCCGTGGCGAAGGGCAAGCGGACCTTCCAGCCGAACAACCGGCGCCGAGCCCGCGTCCACGGTTTTCGGCTGCGGATGCGTACTCGGGCAGGACGGGCAATCGTGTCCAGCCGGCGTCGTAAAGGACGCCGTTCACTTACTGCTTGATCCATTTCTGGTGACACAGCGGTGCTTTCCGCGCAGAACCGCATGACGCGGTCGACCGATTTCGATGCGACGGTCAAGCACGGGCTGCGAGCGGCGCAGCCGGATCTTGTCGTGCATGCCCTACCGGGTCCGCAGGGTGCGCCGCCGAAGGTCGGGTTGATCATTTCGAAGTCGGTTGGCTCGGCCGTACAGCGGCATCGGGTGGCCCGCCGGCTACGGCATGTGGCGCGCTCGGTGTTGCCGGAACTGGGGTCCGATCACGTGGTGATCCGTGCGCTGCCCAGCAGCCGCGACGCGGTTTCGGCGCGGCTGGAGCGGCAGTTGCGCGCCGGGCTGAGGCGGATCCGTCAGCTGGCGGGATCGCGCGGATGACTGCGCTGAGGCCTCGATGGGCCCGCGGCGCCGGGGCAACGGCGGCCCGTGCGGCGATTTTCTTGATCCAGCTCTACCGCCACATGGTGTCACCGCTCCGGCCGGCAACCTGTCGGTTCATGCCGACCTGTAGCCAGTACGCCGTCGACGCGTTGACCGAATACGGGCTGGTGCGGGGCGGCTGGTTGGCGGTGGTCCGGTTGGCGAAGTGCGCTCCGTGGCATCGGGGAGGATGGGATCCAATACCGGAGCGCGGGGTAGCGCCGGCCGGCGTGCGAGATGTCTGGGACCCCCCAGCCGAGCGAGGGGAGATCGAGTCCGTTGTTTGATGTGTTCAGCCTGGACATCTTCTACTACCCGGTGTCGGCCATTATGTGGTTGTGGTACAAGGCATTTGGCTTCCTACTGGGACCCTCGAGCTTCTTCACCTGGGCGCTGTCGGTGATGTTCCTGGTGTTCACCCTGCGGGCCATCCTCTACAAGCCGTTCGTTCGCCAGATCCGCACGACCCGGCAGATGCAGGAATTGCAGCCGCAGATCAAGGCACTGCAGAAGAAGTACGGCAAGGATCGCCAGCGGATGGCGCTGGAGATGCAAAAGCTGCAGCGCGAACACGGCTTCAACCCGATCTTGGGCTGCCTGCCGATGCTGGCGCAGATCCCGGTGTTCTTGGGGCTCTACCACGTGTTGCGGTCGTTCAACCGCACGACGGGTGGATTCGGTCAGCCGCACATGTCGGTCGCCGAGAACCGTGCCACGGGAAACTACGTGTTCAGCCCAACAGATGTGGCGCACTTCCTGGATGCCAACCTGTTCGGCGCACCGATCGGCGCGTTCATGACCCAGCGCACGGGGCTGGATGCGTTCACAGAGTTCAGTCGGCCCGCGGTGATCGCCGTCGGCCTGCCGGTGATGATCCTGGCCGGCATCGCGACCTACTTCAACAGTCGCGCGTCGGTTGCGCGACAGAGCCCCGAGGCGGCGGCCAACCCGCAGACGGCGATGATGAACAAGCTTGCGCTGTATGTGTTTCCGCTCGGCGTCGTGGTCGGCGGCCCGTTCCTGCCGCTGGCGATCATCCTGTACTGGTTCGCCAACAACATCTGGACCTTCGGTCAGCAGCACTACGTGTTCGGCATGATCGAGAAAGAGGAAGAAGCCAAGAAGCGCGAAGCGCTGGAACGGCGAGCCGCCAACGCACCGGCGCCCGGCGCCAAACCCAAGCGCACACAGAAGGCCTCGGCAGGAAACGGGGCGTCGACGCCGGCGAGCGAGTCGGCGGCGGCAAGCGCGGAGTCCGACGGCCAGGCCAGTGAGCCGACGGCCGCGAAGGCCAATCCGGCCAACCGGACCCCGCGGCCCGGAGCGAGGCCGAAGAAACGCAAACGGTGACCGGCCCGCGGATGCGGCCCGCGTGAGCGGAAGCCGGTCTGCAGCAGCCGGGTCAGAAAGCAGCCCGACGACGGGATAGAGGAAGAGACAGCCATGACGGGGACAACAGAACGCGACGCGAACGACCAACCGGCGGAAGAACAGGCGCCGGACGACGAGCCCACCGCGGACGCCGATTTGGAGGAACGCTTGGTCGCCGAGGGCGAAATCGCAGGCGACTATTTGGAAGAGTTGCTCGACCTGCTGGACTTCGACGGCGACATCGATCTGGATGTCGAGGGCAACCGCGCGGTGGTGAGCATCGATGGGAGCGACGACCTCACCAAGTTGGTGGGACGCAAGGGGGAGGTGCTCGACGCGCTGCAGGAACTGACCCGGCTGGCGGTACACCAGAAGACGGGTGTGCGTAGCCGGCTGATGCTCGACATCGCCAGCTGGCGCCGGCGCCGTCGGGAAGAGTTGGCCGCGCTGGGCGACAAGGTCGCCCGGCGCGTGCTGGAGACGGGCGAGCGCGAAGAGCTTGCGCCGATGACGCCCTTCGAGCGCAAGATCGTCCACGACGCCGTCGCTGGGGTGCCCGGGGTACACAGCGAGAGCGAGGGCGTCGAGCCCGCGCGCCGGGTCGTCGTATTGCTCGACTGACGGGCCCGTCAGAGTTACACCCGTGTAGTTCGCGACGGCGGCACGGCCGGAAGACCGGAGGATGTTTCACGTGAAACATGTCGAGGTGGCCACTCCTCCGGATGCCGCAGCGGCAATCTTCGGAGATCGGCTTGGTGTCGCCCAGCGATACGCGGAACTATTGGCGGGCACCGGTGTCGAGTGGGGCCTGCTCGGTCCGCACGAGGTGGATCGGGTGTGGGATCGCCATCTGCTGAATTCCGCTGCGGTGGCCGAACTCCTGCAGTCGGGGGCGCGGGTGGCCGACATCGGCAGCGGCGCCGGCCTGCCCGGGTTGCCGTTGGCGATTGCGCGCCCCGACATCCGCATGGTTCTGGTCGAGTCGCTGCTGCGCCGAACCGAGTTCCTCCGGGACGCCGTCGCCGAGCTCGAACTCGACGTGGACGTGCTGCGGGGCCGGGCAGAGGATCGCGCCGTCCGCGAGAGGGTGGGCGGAAGCGACGTGGTGGTGTCGCGCGCGGTGGCGCCGCTGGACAAGCTGACCCGCTGGAGTCTGGCGCTGCTACGGCCCGGCGGACGGATGCTGGCGATCAAGGGCGAGCGTGCGACAGAGGAAGTCGGTGAACACCGGCGTGTGATGACAGAGTTAGGCGCCGTGAATGTCAGGGTGGTGAAATGTGGCGTGAACTACTTGAGTCCGCCCGCAACCGTGGTGGTGGCACAGCGCGGAAAGCCGGCCCCGATGGGGCAGCGCCCGCGCCCGCGGCCCTGCCGGCCGAACAGGGAGAGCCTATGACTGCGCCACGCAGGCCGGTTGCCTCCGGGCCCGAAGCTCCCAAGATGCCCGCGCCGAATGTTTCACGTGAAACATCGGCCGAATACGACACCCCGATCGGCGCCGCCGCCGAGCGGGCAATGCAGGTGCTGCACACCGCGCACGAGCGGTTACCACGGCCCAGCCACCGGCGGCTGTTCACGATCGCCAACCAGAAGGGCGGGGTCGGCAAGACGACGACGGCGGTCAACCTCGCTGCGGCGCTGGCAATCCAGGGCCTCAAGACACTCGTCATCGATTTGGACCCGCAGGGCAACGCCAGCACCGCGCTCGGCATCACCGAGCGCCACTCCGGCACCCCGTCGTCGTATGAGGTGTTGCTCGGTGAAATGCCGCTGCGCGCCGCTCTTCGCCGCAGCCCGCACAGCGAACGGTTGTTCTGCGTGCCGGCCACCATCGACCTGGCCGGCGCCGAGATCGAATTGGTCAGCATGGTGGCCCGCGAGAACCGGCTGCGGACCGCGCTGACCGCACTGGACCAGTCGGACTTCGACTACGTCTTCATCGACTGCCCGCCGTCGCTTGGGTTGCTGACCATCAACGCGTTGGTCGCCGCGCCCGAGGTGCTGATCCCCATCCAGTGCGAGTACTACGCACTGGAGGGTGTCTCGCAACTGATGAACAACATCGAGATGGTGAAGGCTCACCTGAACCCACAGCTCGAGGTGACCACCGTCATCCTCACCATGTACGACGGCCGGACCAAGCTCGCCGATCAGGTGGCCGACGAGGTGCGCCGCTACTTCGGCGGCAAGGTGTTGCGAACGGTCATCCCGCGCAGCGTCAAGGTGTCCGAGGCGCCGGGCTACAGCATGACCATCATCGATTACGATCCCGGTTCGCGCGGGGCGATGAGCTACCTCGACGCCAGCCGCGAACTCGCTGAACGAGACCGACCAGTGAAGGGGCAACCATGACTCAGCCGTTGCGCAGGAAGGGCGGCCTCGGACGCGGCCTGGCTTCGCTGATTCCCACCGGACCGACGGACGGCGAGGCCGCCTCGCAGGGCCTGGGGCCGCGGATGGGCGACGCCGCCGCCGACGTGGTGCTGGGCGGCCCGACGGCGCCCGGAGCGGCCGGCATGGGCGCGGTCTACCGCGAGATCGATCCGGCACTGATCGAGCCCAACCCGCGCCAGCCACGCCAGGTGTTCGACGACGAGTCCATGGCCGAACTGGTGCACTCGATCCGCGAATTCGGCCTGATGCAACCGATCGTGGTTCGCGCGCTGGGCGCATCCCAGGACGGTCAGCGCTACCAGTTGGTGATGGGGGAGCGGCGCTGGCGCGCCGCCCAGCAGGCCGGGATGACGGCGATACCCGCGATCGTGCGGGAGACCGGTGACGACAACCTGCTCCGCGATGCCCTGCTGGAGAACATCCATCGTGTCCAGTTGAACCCGCTGGAAGAGGCGGCGGCTTACCAGCAACTGCTCGACGAGTTCGGGGTCACCCACGACGAACTGGCCGCTCGCATCGGGCGGTCCCGCCCGCTGATCACCAACATGATCCGGCTGCTACGGCTGCCGATCGCGGTCCAGCGCCGAGTCGCCGCGGGGGTGTTATCGGCCGGTCATGCCCGCGCGCTGCTGTCGTTGGAGGGCGGCCCGGAGGCCCAAGAAGAACTCGCCGCCCGGATCGTCGCGGAGGGGTTGTCGGTGCGCGCGACCGAGGAGGCGGTGACCCTGGCCAATCGCGGTGACGCGGGCAAGCCCGCGGCGCCCAAACGCAAGCCGATCCAGATGCCCGGGCTACAGGACGTTGCTGAGCGGCTCTCCAGCGCCTTCGACACCCGCGTGACAGTCAGCCTCGGCAAACGCAAGGGCAAGATCGTGGTCGAGTTCGGTTCGGTGGACGATTTGCAGCGCATCGTCGACCTGATGAACTCGTCGAAATCCTGAATATACACACCGGGTAATTACGTCACTGTGACACTGGCGTCGTCCCAGCTGGCCGGTCGATCCGCCTGTCTGCGAATCATGCTGCGCCCCAGTACTTTTGGACGCTCAAACGGATACGGCGCCGGCCACACCGCGTTACTGGCCCGGCGAGGCCCGATGCTCCTATCCTGGAAGGGTTGTCTGGGCGTATCGGCTTCAGGGTCGACGGCAGCACCGCACGGAGGCGCAGGAGTCTAGTGTCTGCTCGAATCACACCGCTGCGGCTCGAGGCCTTCGAGCAGCTGCCCAAGCATGCGCGCAGGTGCGTGTTCTGGGAGGTGGACCCGGCGATCCTCCGCAAGGGCGACCACCTCGCCGACCCGGAGTTCGAGAAAGAAGCCTGGCTGTCCATGGTGATGCTGGAATGGGGGTCGTGCGGGCAGGTGGCCACGGCCCCCCCGGCGGAGTGTGAGCACAGCGAACCACCATGCCTGGGGTATGTGCTTTATGCGCCGCCCCGGGCGGTGCCGCGGGCCCACCGGTTTCCGACCGCTCCAGTCTCCGCCGACGCGGTCCTACTCACGTCTATGGGGGTGGAGCCGGGTCGCGGCGCCGACGACCTGCCGTACAGCCTGATCGCCCGCGTTGTGGACGAGCTGGTCCGCCGGGGCGTGCGGGCATTGGAGGCCTTCGGACGCACCGCGGAGGTCGCCGAGTTGGCCGATCCGCACGCTGTCGACCCCGAGTTGCGGCCGGTGCTGGAATCGGTCGGCGACTGTTCGGTGGACCGCTGTGTGATCAGCGCCGACTTTCTGCGCGACGTCGGATTCGTCGAGGTGGCACCGCACCGCTATTTCCCGCGGCTGCGGCTGGAACTCGACAAGGGCCTGGGCTGGAAGGCCGAAGTCGAAGCCGCGCTGGAAAGACTCCTGGAGAGCGCACAGCTACAGCAGCCGGTGGCGGCGGGCTCGTCGGTTACGAACCGCTGAGCCGACTGGCCTGCTCCACCGACAACTCGTGAGCAAGTAGCTCGGCGAAGGTGAAAGTCCCTGTGGGACGGTCGTTTTTGCCGAGCAGATACAACCGCTTGACGGCGGCCAGGATGCCCTCGGCGATCGCGTCGCGGGTCTGGGTGGAGACCAGCATCGCCCGGTCGCGCGGATTGGTGATGTAGCCGACATCGACCTGAACCGTCGGCATGCGGGTCAACCGCAACAGGTCCCAGGTGCGGCCGTGGGTGCGGCAATCCCGTAATCCCGTGCGCGCCACCACTTCTCGCTGAATGAAGTCGGCCAGCATGCGCCCGATGGTGGACACCGAGCCGTGCGAGTTGCCGAAGTGGAAGGACGCCACGCCGTTGGCCGACGGGCTGGCCAAGGTTGCGCAGCGCAGGCTGATCATCAGGTCGGCGCCGACGGCGTTGGCCGTCGCGGCCCGCTCGGCGTCCGACGGACTGCGGTTGGTAGGTCGCGACAGGAATGTCTCCATGCCGATCGCGGTCATCCGACCTTCGAGCCGACTTGCCAAGTCCCACAAGATATCTGCTTCACTGATCGGCCCGGCTGAGTTCTGTGTGATCAGCCCGTGGTCCGAACCGCCGCGACCCGGGTCGATGATGATTCGTTTACCGGACAGCTTCGGGCCCGACCGTCGCACCAGCTCCTCTTCGCGGATGGCGTGCGGAGACCCGCCGCTGACCCGCGCGCTGAGAAAATACAAGGAGCGCAACGTTTCCGGGCCGCAGATGCCGTCCGCGTAGAGCCCGTATTCGCGCTGGTACGACATCAGCGCGTTGTGGGTCTGCAACCCGAAGTATCCGTCGACCAGCCCGGTGTAGAAACCGAGATCCTGCAGCCTGGCTTGCAGCGTCGCGACGTCGTCGCCGTACATGGGGGCACCGAATTGATGGCTCAGCGTGCGGGCACCCAGCCGATAGGACGCTTCTTTGAGCGCACGGTAGGTGGCCTCGCCGACGACACCGTCCACCAGCAAGCCGCGGTGCTGCTGAAAAGCGCGCACCGCGTGGTCGAGTTCCTCGTCGAACAGGTCGAGCGCGACATGCCGTCCGGTGGTGAGATCCTCGTCGGGACCGCTCAAATGGCCCAACGCGGCCAGCGCAGCGCGAATCTCGGTGACCGCTGCGCTGCGGTCACCCCAGCGCAGCGCTTCGCCGGCGCCGCGATGCGGAGTCGACATTCCAAGGCCTCCGGTGAGCCGGTGTGATCAGCCCTGCCCATTGCTTGACAGGCTTGGCGGTATTGTCGCAGACGGTCTTCGATTTCGGGAAAACACCAGGCAAATTGGGACGGTGTCTCGACTACACGTCGGAAAGCTCCCGCAGCAGCGCCGCCTTACCCTTGGCGCCCACAATCCGTTTCACCGGCTGACCGTCCTTGAACAAAATCAACGTCGGAATCGAGACCACCTGGAAATCACGCGCGGTCTCCGGATTGGCGTCCACGTCGAGTTTGGCGACGGTGAGTTGCCCGGCCTTTTCGGCGGCGATTTCGGCGAGCACCGGCGCCACCATCCGGCACGGGCCGCACCAGGTGGCCCAAAAATCAACCAGCACAGGCGTATTACTTTTCAACACGTCGGTTGCGAAAGTCGCGTCAGAGACTTCCACGGGGGTGCCGGTGTTGGCGGTCATCGGGGTGCTCCAATCATCGTTCCGGCGGCTCCGGTGGCCTTCGCCGGGGCGGACTCTGGGGTGTCTGCATGCTCGGCCAGCCAACGCTCGGCGTCGATCGCCGCCGCGCAGCCGGTGCCCGCGGCGGTGACGGCCTGGCGGTAGCTGCGGTCCACCAGGTCACCGGCGGCGAACACGCCGTCGAGCGAGGTGTGGGTGGTATTGCCCTGTACCAGAACGTAGCCGTCCGGGTCGAGGTCGACGGCGCCGCGCACCAACTCCGAGCGGGGATCGTGGCCGATGGCGACGAACACCCCGGTGACGGCCAGGGTGGTTTCCGCGCCGGTGGTGGTGTCTCGCAGTCGCAGCCCGGTCACCGTGGCGTCGCCCTCGACGGCCTCCACGACGCTGTTGGTGAGGAAGCGGATCTTGTCGTTGCCGCGGGCCCGGTTCAGCATGATCTTGGAGGCGCGGAACTCCTCGCGGCGGTGCACGATCGTGACGCTGCGGGCAAACTTTGTCAGGAAGGTGGCTTCCTCCATCGCCGAGTCGCCGCCGCCGATGACAGCGATGTCCTGGTCGCGGAAGAAAAACCCGTCACAGGTGGCGCAGGAGCTCACACCCCGGCCCAGCAACTCCTGCTCGCCGGGCACGTGCAGATAGCGCGCTGCCGCGCCCATCGCCAAGATGACCGCCCGCGCGCGGTGGGTCTCGCCCTCGGCGGTCACCACCGACTTCACCGGACCGTCCAGCGACACCGATTCGACGTCTTCCATGCGCAGGTCCGCCCCGAACCGCAGCGCCTGCTCACGCATCTGGTCCATCAACTCCGGGCCGGTGATGCCGTCGCGGAAACCTGGGTAGTTCTCCACCTCGGTCGTCGTCATCAGTGCGCCGCCGAACGACGTGCCCTCGAACACCAGCGGCGCCAACTGCGCGCGCGCCGCGTAGAGCGCGGCGGTGTATCCGGCCGGCCCGGAGCCGATCACAATCACATCGCGAACAAGGCTACTGGCAGTCATACAAGCCTTTCGGCTCGGGTCTGCTCGACGACGGCAGACAAAGATTAGACGACGGCAGAGCAAAGATTAACTGAGCGGCATCGATGAACTTTGCGACTACAAGGTTAGGGCCTGTAGCGAAAGTCATTGCCAATCAGGGGTCATTCTAAGGGAAAGCTCACACAAAATTATGTTGTGACGCCACAACATAACGACCGCTACCGATGGCCGATCGAGCAGCGAAGTATCAGGCACCACGACTGTGGCGTTTGGAGATAAGGACACGCGATGATAGCCGTAGCGCCGTCTCAACCGCTGTTGCAAGCCCGCCGTCCGTTTCCTGAACGATTGGGCGTGAAGGGCACGCTGCTCTACAAACTGGTGACGACCACTGATCACAAGCTGATCGGCCTCATGTATGTCGTCACCTGCTACGCGCTGTTTTTTCTCGGTGGTCTGATGGCGCTGTTGATGCGGACCGAATTGGCGTCGCCTGGTCTGCAGTTTTTGTCCAACGAGCAGTACAACCAGCTGTTCACCATGCACGGCACCATCATGTTGCTGTTGTATGCCACCCCGATCGTGTTCGGGTTCGCCAACCTGGTG
>Ga0070737_10003293_pt1 | contig 17686 bp, 17 predicted proteins | sample Coa_R1_10_FD_66438 | JGI IMG/M metagenome (GOLD analysis project Ga0070737, IMG submission 66438) | Surface soil microbial communities from Centralia Pennsylvania, which are recovering from an underground coalmine fire - Coalmine... | ecosystem: Environmental > Terrestrial > Soil > Unclassified...
TGCTGTTGGTGGTCCAAGAGAGTAGCGTTGTCCCCGGTGGAATGCCCACGCCATTAAGAGCTTGGCCCGCCATTAGACCAGAAGTAGACGAAACGCCAAGGATTGTGGCCGACCCGGGAGTAAGTGTGCCAGCGAAACTCTCTGTCGGATTCAGTGTGACACTATGGCTGGTGACTCCACTCGATGGTGCTGGATTCGTGATCTCGGTCTCACGTGTATAGACCGTGCTTGCTCCCGATGACGTGTAGAAGACCTGAGAATTTGAGTTGGTGGAAGTCGTCCAGGAAATCGTCGGGGTAACACCGCCCCCGGTAACCGGCATTTTGGAAACATATACGTTCGTGATGGTCGGCCCAGTGGGGCTCATCGTTGTGAAAGTTTGATCAGCCGAAATCGTGCGCCCAAGGTTTGTGCCGGTGCCGACCGAGATCACTGCATAGTGATAGGTTTTTCCGGGTTCCAGATTGCCCAGGGTGATTATCTGCGAGGTCGCTGCGACATTCGCCAATGGCAGCGCCGTGCGGCCGTAATCGGTGGTTGGACCGTATTCCACTTCCGCGTAAGCCGGCACGTTTGTGATGACTGTGATACTCTCCTGTGTTCCATTCACGCCAACAGCCGCAACGCCGGAGATTGCCGGACTCCAGCTCGAATATGGGAATGCCCCCATATCGGGCGCCGCGCCGTTGTAATTGGCCAGATCTACGGTCGCGCCGGATGAGAAACTTACTGTCGCGCCCACTGTCAGCGTGCTCGCTGAGTAGTTCACCTGCAGAACCCGAACCGCCGGATTCCCAGCAATAAGAATCAGATCACCTGGGATGATCCCAAACCCATCCACAAAAAAGTACGGATCGGCGACAGGTACAATGTTTGTGTTTGACCCTGCTGCCGTCGTGGTAGTGAGGTGCTTGCCAGTCCCGATGGCCGGTGATCCAGTTTCTAATAGGAAATTCCCGTTGAGCGCATCGCCTCCAATGAATTGCGGATTTCCCGTGATGTTTCCTGCGAAATAAGGGCTATATGTGATCTGCGCATTGGACAGCGTAAAATACTGCTGCGAGCTGCTGCCCGGCGTCCAGCTCAACGAATTATTAGTAGGGTTGTTATTGACGAGATTGTAAATAAAATAGTTGCTGTTCGGGAATGTCTTCCAATCGTTTCGAGAGTCGTAAGTGTCTGCATTCCAGACAACGCCTGCCGCATCTGGACCAGAAAATAAGGAGGCTTGGTTAGCGGCCTGATACAGGACATTGTTGGTGAGAACGTTCAGTGTGTTATCCGGCGAATACCCGTCTCCATCAGAGTAGTCCTGGAAATAGTAAAACGTCTGCGGTCCGTCGTTATAAATCGTATTGTGGAAAATGTGATTCTGCTGGACGGGTGAGTCCTCATTCGCTGCCACTTTTTCCGCGAGCAGGCCGAAGGTCGAATCGCCAAACCAAGCGGCGGTGTTTGTAACTACGTTGTTGCGAACTATGGCCCCAGAGCCGAGCGTGAACCACGAGTCCTTTGTATAATGAACTCCCTCACCTACGTGCGCAATTCGGTTGTATGCGAATAGTTGCTTAATCCAGGGAACCTCGCCACCTGGTGCAACGCCGCCGCCCCAATATTGAGCGATTGAGTTGTCCAGGAACACGAAGTTTTGAATATTGGTCCCCGTTTCAAAGAGCTCGCTTAGGCAATAATGGCCGCACCGAGTAAAGAAATTGTTTTGCACGAGGATATTCTGGGCGCCATCGATAACGATCGCGTCCTCCTCGCCGTCCGTGTATAAATAACCGTTGGTGTCAAATGTGTTCCCTCGTATTGAGATGCCTACGGCTGGCGAATCCAGCCGGAGCCATTCCCATGCGTTTCGCCGGAACGTGCAGTTGAAAATGCCGGTGCCCGATGCCGCCGCGACAACAGCGAAGCCTTCCACATCTTCAAAATGGAGACCGTCAATAATCGCTGAAGCACCAGGGTTGGTTTGCACTCCAGTGTTCGGGCCAGTCAGGACCGGCACCTCACCCGTATAGGCTCTCCAGACGACTGGCATTGCTGGCGTTGCGTTATTGTTGGCGAAACTGGCCCAGTTTTGACCGAGATAGTAGCCGCCCCTCAGGTTGATGATCGAGCCGCCGTTATACGCAACGTGACTCGCGTGGTTCATTGTCAGCCAGGGCGTTGAGCTTGAAGTTCCGTTGTTGCTGTCGCTGCCGTTGGGAGCTACGTAGTACTGCGTTCCCGCACTTGCAGTTCCAGATAGTGCTACGCTCTGTGGAGAATTAGTGGCGTTATCACTGATCTGCAGCGCTGCCGACCGGGTGGTAGGGCTTGCGCTGCTTGGATCGAAGGACACGAAAACCACACAGTAGCCGCCGACCGCAATCGTCTGTCCAGTGCAGGTGTCCTGCCAGAGATACCAGTCTGACGCATTTGGTCCACTGATCGCCACGTTGGTAATAGACACCGGCGTGCTCCCGCTGTTCGTGATGGTTTCTTGCTGAGGCGGGGTGAGGTTCGTGTGCAGGCTGGAATCGATGTTGATCAACTGCTGAGCCCAAATAAGACTCGCTGTTGAGAAACTAACCGACACGTTGCTGTTGCCGGAAAGCGCTACGACTTGTGGCGGCCCCGGTGCGTTGTCGGTAATCTGTAAGCTCGCGCTACGGGAGCCAGTGGCCGAAGGCGTGAACGTGATGAAGATCGAACAATTTGAACCAGGAGCAAGCGTGTTGGTACAGGTAGTTGCCGAGATTGCAAAGTCGGACGAGTTTGTCCCGCCGATGGCCTCGCTCGTGAGCGACAGTGCGCTTCCGCCAGTATTTGTGAGCGTTACGCTTTGAGGAGTCGTGGTCGCGCCGAGAGTCTGGCTGCCGAAGTTGAGCGCTGTACGGTTAAGGCTTGCGCTGCTGGCCGTAGTGTTGGTGCTTGTAAGCCCCACTTTGCCGGTGAGAGTACCGGACCCTGTAATTGTGATCTGAGAAGCCAACGCCCCTTGTGCTGATAGCGCAATCGCGATAATTATTAAAAAGTGCTCCAAACAATACGCTTCCACAAGTTAACTGAAGTGCATAGGTAAAGATAGTTTGCATCCCATGAAAATGTGCCAGGGCTACATACGGCCGATGAAGATGAGGGGGTACTTGGGGCTTCCAGGATGAACTGATTACCGTTGATATCCAGAGGCGCCTTCGGACTCAGTGTGCCGATGCCGATGGCGCTGGTACCGCCTGTATTCACATTCACAGGTTCGGAAGATGTGATCATGTTTCCGTTATCAGACAAGGCAGAGTTTGAAATTGCAGCGGGGCCTGCACCGACAGGAATGATGTTCGCTGAAAAGCTTCCAGAGATTCCCGCTTGCCCCGGTGCCCCAGCGGGTCCAGCGGGTCCAGCGGGTCCAGCGGGACCCTGCGGCCCTGGCGTTCCCTGAGACGCCGTGGTGGATGCCGAAACAGCTGCAGGATTTAACACGAATATCTCCCCCGCGGCGTTCAGACCCCACACGTTGAGACTTGAACCAACAGCGATCGTTGAGAATTGCCCCGGAATTTGTTCGAAAGACTGACTAACGCGATCAAAGTGGAAGACATTTCCATTTGCGTCAAGACCCCAAGTATCACCGTCGCTACCTACTCTAATCTGTGTGAGATCGCCGGGAAGAGTTCTCCATATATTGGCTGCCGCATCGAAATAACATATCCCCCCAGCGGGGCTTATGCCCCAGACATTTCCGGAAGAGCCGACTGCAATTTGAGTCAGAGAGCCTAGCACCAAGTTGAAGACTTGAGCGGCTCGATTGAAGTGAAACACCTGACCGCTAGCGTTTATCCCCCATGTGTCGCCATCACCTCCTGCAGAAAGTTCGGTGAATGTGCCAGGAACGTTTATCCATTTGAGTACTTTGGGATCGAGGTAGAAAGCGGAGCCTGAAGGGTTCAAGGCCCAGATACTGTTGCTATTGCCGATCGTGAGTTTAGACATTCCGCCACCAACATTAGTCCAACCATCCGCTTTCGCGTTGTACAAGTAGAGCTCTCCCTGTGCGTTAATCCCGCCTACAGAGCCGTCATACCCAACCGCAATTTGCGTTAAAGAGCCATCGATACTCAACCAACTGCTTGTAGACGAATCGAACTCAAAAATACGTTGTGCTGAATTAATACCCCAGGCGGCCCCAGTTTGCCCAATCGAAATCTGGGTTAATTGACCCTGAATACCAATCCAAGTTCCAGGAACTTGAGCGGCCACAACGTCGGCGATGAGCAAGGGTAGCAACAGCAGTTTACTCATATTGATTGTCCCTTCGTTAACTGCGCCCCGCGTAATAGCTTCTTAGCGACTGAACGCCAATGACTGGCTCCACTTCCAGCAAGTTATGCGCTTGCTATTCACTGGGCGTTTAGATCCTCACCTTATTCATCGACTACCGCGTAATTAAGCTTTAGCGATTCTTAACTTTCAGCCTGGCGTAGTGTCGGGCGGATTGTTTGAATGTAGGTCGAGCGAGGAGCGCGTGGTGTACAAAAAGCTGAACCTCAACGGAGACGTTGATCAGAGAACAACCATGGAGGCTCCTCAGAAGACATGTACTACATCGGTCTGGATGTTCACAAGACGATCAGCAATTGCGTAATGGACGTTAGCGGCCGGATTCACCAGCAAGGAACAGGTTCATGCGAACCGAACTAGATAGCTGCATGAAGACCCTTCCTCAACCCTGGACGGTGGCGATGAGGCAACGATCTTCACAGGGTGGATCTACGATCATCTACTGCGCCCGGCGAAAGGAGATTCAGCCGAATGTCAGGTGAGGTGATGTGGGGACACTGCCAAGTATCAGTGCATGGGGAGAACCTGATCGCCGAACACAGATAGGGGAAATCTGAGGTCTGACAATGTTGCGGTGGCAAGCACTATTGCAACATGATCGCTGGCATTTCGTTTCTCGTCTCCGTTCTGTTCTTGATTCTTTTTTTGTTGAATCAGTCGTACCGACCTCGATCCGAGCGGTGGCATGGATGGGCGGATGGATGTGACCGTGCTGAGCGGCGCGAATGCCCCATGCATTCAAATTTTAGGAATAAGCGCCAAACTCGCCCTGCTTATAGGCTGGACAGTTCTAAAAGTGATTGTAAGGGCGGTTGTGATGGTTTGGTTTGCAATTAGCCCGTCTGAGTTGTGAAGCCGCTGTTGGACTGACCTGATGGTATGGACCCGGCCCGGTGATTGATTGGGCGGAGGAGGTTCGACCGAATGTCAGTGAAGGTGATTGGGCTGGATATCGCGAAGCACGTTTTCCAGGTTCACGGAGCTGACGCGAGCGGGAAGGCGGTTCTGAAGAAGAGACTCAGACGCGAGCAAGTGGGAAGCGTGGCTGCCTGCGTCGTGGCGATGGAGGCGACAAGAGGTGCGCATTAGTGGGCTCGAGTAATTGGAACGTTCGGACACGAGGTAAGACTCATCGCTCCACAGTTCGTAAAGCCCTATGTTCGAGGCCAGAAGAACGATATGCAAGATGCGGCGGCGATCTGTGAAGCGGCGAGTCGGCCGGAGATGCGCTTTGTTCCGCAGAAATCGATCGCGCAGCAAGACATGCAGATGCTGCACCGGATCCGGAGCCGGCTGGTGGGTAAACGTAAGCAGTTAGGTAATCAGATCCGGGGCTTACTTGCGGAGTACGGGATCATCGTTCCGCTGCATCTTCATCAGCTACGAAGGAAGTTAATCGAGCTCACAAGCGAACCGCACCCTGAGTTAACCGCTTTTGCCCAGGAACTCTTTGCTTCTTTGTATGCGGAGCTTCGCAGTGTGGATGAGCAGATCGCGGCAATGGAGCAGCGTATACAGCAGGCGTTCCAAAGAGATGAGACCTGTCAAAAGATAGCAGACGTGGAAGGCGTAGGTCAAGTGATCGCGACCGCCATCGTCGCAGCTATCGCGGATGGCAAGGCATTTCGCATTGGGCGCATTTTCTCCCTCTTCTGCTTCGACACAGGCGGAGACAACAGAACGTTCGCAGTTGTCAGGAGATCTTCTCGAACCATCGAGTCGCCTGCAAACGGCCCCATTTCGTCGACACCAAGTTGAGCATTCGAACAAGGAATTCGCTTAGTGCTTCGCCACCGGGCTCGTCCGCAGAGAAAGCAACTCCTGCCGTCTCGCGGCTGCATCTTGTATTGAATGGGCTGGCTGTACAGACCAACTTCTCGAGACCCGTTCTGGCACACCATCACTGATAGGGCTTGATGTCGCGGGTTCTCTTCGACGGGCCGCTTCGATGAATGTTACCAGGCCACGTAGGCCCTCCTCATCGTTACTCGCAAAAACAGGAATGCGAGCTGAGTCAATAAGCGTCGATTCACCTCGGCCGTAAAAACACACGTAGCTGAGGAGTGAGAGCAGCGAGTGTGCGAAGCTAATTAGCCCGTATACGCGCCAGACATCATCGCAAAACTCGGGTGGGGCGTATATCACAGCGACTTCCACGTCATCAACAAAGGACGGACTTCGAACAGCATCAGAGACCACCAGGGCCGAAATGTCGACGGGACTCGATTGCAGACCAATCACTCGGGAATCCAAAGCACTGGCGAGCGCCATTGCCGCTTCTGCCGTTGCGGGTCCCGGGCAGCAGACCAGATACTTCATAGCTTGCCGTCGTCCTCGGTCGTCCTGCCAAAGAGAAACATTCGGCGCGGCGAGTGGCCACGACGCACGTGGCAAACCGACCACCATGCCTCATTTTGCCTCAGAACTGCGACCGACGAGTTTTCAGCCCCCTTGCTGAATTTATAACTCACCCCAGATGTGACTGAACACAAAGCGATAAAAATCTTACAACTGCTCATGGCCAGGCGCATGCCCTCCATCACCGAGAACCGGCGTATCGCCGGCGGTGACGGCTGTGATTACAAGCCCGTTTGGGGCCGAATCGTTCTACCTCGGGTTGCCAATACGATCACGTCAGGGTCCCAAGCCCGCTTCGGGCCCACGGTGCAGTGCTTTCTAAGACGGGCCATACTCGAACATTTACGCCGTAGCTGTTCTGTTACGCTGTCTTCGAACATCGCCTGTTCACGACGAAAGGCAGCGAGTCGACAGATGGAAGAACCTTGGATACCGTCCAGTTCACCGACGACTTTAGCGACCCAACGCTAGGCCGCTTTTACCATATCCGCCCGGGGATCGGCGAGATCGTGAGGCGCGATGATGGTCTCCACTACAAAATTCTTCGTGCTCATGGGCCTCCTTCGTCTCGCGACAATCTAACAATCGACTACTTAGGTCGACCTCAGCCGCACACCGTCCAAGTCCACTTACTTTTCGAATCCACCGGGTGGACTGTCGAAATGGCAGTCGACTACGAATTTCACCTCAAGACAAACGGCCGCACAGCTTGTGTCTGGGTAGTGCTCGGCCTTCCCGAAGATCGCTATGAGCGAAGCATCCAGTTTGTCAGGTATGCTGACCTGCCGCCGTCGAGCGATGCCCTCTCTGTTACCGTACGCAGTAGCTCAAAAGAACCAACCCAAACGCAATTAACAGATCAGCCGCGGAAATCAAACTGGTACCGTATCTCCCGGTCCGATCAGAACATGGAGCCGAGTGGAGCGAAGACGGCAAGTCCTTTACGACAGTGATGAAATGGGAGAAGCCACATGGATCGGTACTGCAGTCGCTTGTTGTAAATAGTCGATCTTTCGCGGGTGGCGCTGCTTTCATCCTGAGGTCGCTGCAGATCACCGGCGCCTATCCTCGTGAAGCCCCGCAGCGAATCATCCCATTGTCGATGATAGGAACCCAGTCGGTGTTCGCCGAGATTCCGGCCAACGACATCGCAACCGCGATTCGAGCCGGTAGGGACGTCGGCCTGCTGCGCTGTTCGATCACGGGATCACTTGATTTGGCCGATCTTGGTTCCGAGATCGCATCAAACGTTGCCTTCGACAACTGCGCGTTCCCCCACGGATTTTACTCCTCAGGCGCCACAACTGTCGCTGGGCAGTTCACATTCACCGGCTGTCGATTGAGCCAGGTGGGCTTGTCTAACGTTCGATTCCTCCAGCCGTTCCAGGCGGTCGGCTGCCAATTTGCGGAGGACACGCGATTCATCGGAACCGAGTTCGTCGAGGGTGCGGACTTTTCCTTCTCAACTTTTCAGCATAGGCCGTTCTTTCGAATCTTCGCTGTCGTCGCTCCCTCATCCTCTATTTCTCGAATTTCATGAGTGGCGGGGATTTCTCAGAACTGCAAGTCGGTGAGGACCTGTCGATCTCCGACATCGACCTGAAATCCGGCACACTGACGTTTCGGCAAAGCAGCGTGGCCGGAATCATAGGGTTCTTCGCCACCCTGCAACGCGACCCTCCGCCCAGGTTCATTGGCGCGATCGATTTTTCGAATGCAATTATCGGCCAACTCATCATAGGTTCCGGGGACCCTCAAGGTCACAACGAATATACTGGCCCGCCGCGTTGGGATCTCGCCGCCGACGTTTTTCTTCGCGAGACAACAATTCGTAAGCTTTTTTTGCACCTGGTGAACTCCTTGGTACTGTCGATCTCACCGGTACCCGAAAGAAAATCAATTCCGTCGAGAAGACAGCGGTTGGAGTGGCCAAGTTGATTGGGGGATGGCCAATTCTACCGAGTTTCACTCTTGTTTCATCAGCTATTCGACGAAGGATTACGAACTTCGTGGGACGTTTGCACGACCTTCTCGCTGAGAATGGCGTCGAGTGCTGGTTCGCGCCCGAATCCCTCAAGATTGGCGACCAGTTTCCGACGAGCATTGAGGACGCGCTTAACAAATTCGCTAAGGTGCTCCTGGTGGTTTCCGACGAGTCTGTAAAAAGCGATTGGGTGCGCAAAGAAGTGGAGATTTGCTTACGGCGCGAGCGCACAGGGAACAGTCTGATAATTTACCCGATCCGCCTGGATGATTCGATCACCGGAACTTCAGAGTCATGGGTTGCCTCAATACCTCAATACGAGATCAGCGCCATATCGGAGACTTTCGTGGATGGACCGAACCGGAAGAATTCAAAGAAGAATTTAGACGTTTGCTCGACGGCCTGCGGGTGCGACGAGATTGAAGTATCGCAGCGGTCAAGTGTATGCGACGCGAAGGCGCCCTGGCGCAATTTGGCTTTGACTTGATCTCTTTAATCGCGGTCCAAGTCGGTTTCGAGACCCCTGGCCGGCGATTGGTGATCCCTAAGCCCGTTTGGGGATCAGAACCACTACCTAATCGTCATTTCGCGCAACGTAAGTTGGAACTGTGTATTCGACAACTTCGGTTCGCACAATGCCCGAATCTGCTCTGGTCGGACCGCAACTGGTTTCGAGAAGCGACCACGTAGAAGTTTGTAGTGACCGGATATGTATCCGATCCCGATTAGTAGTCCTGAATCGCTACGACCCTCGGGTTCTGGGTAATCCGGGCGAAACAAGTATTTGATTGTGTAAGGTGCGTTCTCGAGAGATCACAAAGGACCACATCGGCCGCCTCGATCTGTTTCCACAAAACTTCGGCGATAAGCCTGGATGATCGGTTCTCATCATCCCTGCGACACGCTAGGCCGGCCCGCGTAACTGCCGGGACGATGAGCCCTTCGTAGACTTGACTCCAATGTTCGGGATCGTTTAGATACTTGCGACCTCATCCGGCCGCACGGAAAAGGCATGATAACGAAGCACTGGGCGGAACTGATCGACATTTATTGGTATTGTAGTGCTCGTCATCGATCCCGCCTGCCCTAGCTGAATCTTGCGTCTCACGGCAGGCTTGGCTCAGCGCAGCTCGTCCCCAAGTCGGCTTCTGGGAACTGGATGTGCTGCTCTTCTCACGTAAGGACGACTCAATCTCATGCGTAGCGATGCATTCAAGCATAAATGTCGTCCCGCAACGGCTAGCGGTTCCTTCTGACCTCATACCCCAGTGCGATGATCGCTTTCAAAGCTTCGATAACCGTTTTCCGGTCATATTCCTTTTCGGATTCGCTCAATTGTTCATAGGGAACCAAGTCGGGGTGTTGTTTATGGTCGTCATCGCGTTTGCGACCGTAGCGCCATCCCTCACCGATACGACTCCGAGCCCAATGATCGTGGTTATTCTGGGCCAGGCGTTCAATCAGTTCCTCTAGATCCGAGCTGAGCTTCACGTGCGATGTATCAATTGTTTTGGGATCGTAGCTCATCGCTCACCTCACATGAACACCGCTGTTTTGATCTTGCGGGCGACCTCTGTCAACACCTCCCTCTGATCGACTTTCGGAAGTCGCTCGAGGGGCTTTGTTATATCGTGCGCTGCTTGATACTTGGCGAGAGGGCTGACGTCGTATAACGCAGGGCTGAGATAAATCCATAGCAGGATCACTTCGCCCCGACGGACGGCGTCTAGAATAACCGGTAGTTCATGGTCACGAATGAAGTCAGAGGCGAGGAACTCTGACTTACTAGAAGGACCGCAACTCTGCTACTGGAAAGTGCGTTTGAGATGTCGTTGAACCAGTCTGCACCCGGTTGTATTTGATTATCAGCCCAAAACTCAAGCCTGTCAGTGCCTTTCATCAGCGGTTTCAACATAAGCTCGAGTTCATCGCGCCAGGGGCTGTCCTTATGGCTATAACTTACGAAGATCTTGTTAGCGCGTGCCGGCGGAGGATCGAAGAGTGTCTTGAGTTTGTTTTGGAGGTCCTGGTTGCCGAGTTTGGCCGCTAGTTGTTCAGCTTGCTGCCCAGTCGAGAGCAGTTTCCAATTCTCCGGTTTTAGAGACTTGGCTTCTCGATATTTATCTAGTGCTGCTTCGAAGTCTCCAAAATGAAGAAGCGCTTCGGCTTCGGTCGCTAAGCTCCAGACATCAGCAGGCGCTCTCTTTCTGGCAAAGGTGAGGGCCAATTGTGCCATGTCCTTGGCCCCCGCAGATTGGTCGAAGGCCACTAGCTTGAGGAAGGCCACGTTGATTGCGTGATAGAAAATCTGATCGATGGTGTCCTGCGTCTCTGGCAGGTTGCGATTAACATTCAATGCACTCTCGTACAACGATAAAGCCCACTGGGCATCTTCACGCTTGCCGTCCTGTAACCAGAGACGCTTTATCCGACCGGCTAGGGTTCCCACCACATCGGTTCCAAGGTGGCGATATTTCTCCAACAGCGCAATTGCATCCGCCCGTTTGTTGTCGCGATCCAGAGCGAGGGCAGCCTCAACCACCTGGGGTTGGGTGGTGAAGACCTGCTCGCCAGCAGCGGCCGCCTTGGCGATGGCCAAGCCCTGTGGAGCCATTGGGCCGAGTTCAGCTGCAGCTCTCAGCGGCGATGATGGTCCCTGTGGCTCAGGCATCTCAGTGAGTGCGCTTACGATCAACCGGACGACGTCCGCATCCCGATTACGGGGTTTCACTATGCTGAGGTGGTCACCGGCTACTACCCGCTGATATCTTCTAGCGAATGGCTGCAGGGAAGATCCAGGTGGAACGAACTGATCCTTATCTCCGGCAATCGCATAAAAACGAAACGGAGAGGCCTGCCCGAACCGTTGCGTCCAGCCCGAACGCATTTGCGTAATGTAGTCACCGTCGCTCGCCATGTTGTGGACCTGATCGCCAACGAGTAAACCCAAAAGCGAAGTGATGAAGGCTGCCTTCCGTAGCCCTGCGCTTGGAGTACCGAAAAGGAAAAGGTGGCGAACAAGCTCACTGAGAGCCGGGTTATCGACCAGCGCCTGCTGCGCGATCAGCCCGCCCATACTGTGTGCGATGACCGCGAGCTGCGAATAACTCGACAGAGGCGGCATGCCAAGCTGTGTGCCGAAGAGTGTCGCCAAAATTGGCAACTCTGGATCGGCTGACCATATCCCCCGGGTTCCTGGAAGGAAGCTGGTATGGTAGCCGAGACTCAGGATATCCCAATGGCTGAGGGATTCTTCAGCTCCCAGAATGAATGGAAACCGATCCCAGGTTTCATCAGCGTCCCCGGTGAAACCGTGCAAAAAGAGGATGGCTGATTTTGCACCCCTCCGGCTGTAAACGTTCGTCAGTTCGTGACCTTGCTTCATGGTCGTTGCTTCCGAGACGCAGTCGATTAAGCATCATATCTCGACTCAGCCCCGAGTGGTTCAGGACTCGCTTCGGCTCTGAACAGGTTGTGGTCACATCCGTGAATCCGTTGCACCTGGAGCATCGGTTCGTGTCGTTTCCTCGAAGCCGACTTCGGGACAGTCATGCATATACCTCTTAAATCTGTGGCTTGACATTGTAAACGACAGTCAAGGACACCAGAGCTCGTTTCGTCGCTGCGCCCGAGAAGTCCAGCCTCCTCAATGACCCTGAAGCACGGCTCACTTGTCGCTACTGCCTTCCGAGATTAAGTTCCTGAAAAGACTGGCATCGCGGGGCTGCTGCTCCATCGCTACACAAGCCAGGAAGATGTTGATCACCGGTACATGTCGATACCCAGTTCGTTTTCCTCGACCGCAGCATGCCCGATCAGAGCCGTTCGAATCAGACCCAGATCGTTGAGAATACGCTTACTCTTCTGGACGTGAGCCGAGAGTTGTTCGAGTTTATGCAGCGCCAGGAGACAGACCGGTCCTGTAGCAATCAACCGAGGTTGCCGAAAGCCGGTTATGCAGTTCGCAGGAGGATTCGAGGACGGCATCATCCAAGAGTTTCATAAAGTCCAGTGTGCCTTCGATTGTCTGAAACGGGCGTAGATCGTCGTGTCCACCCACGGTGTCACTTATCGGCATAACGGCCGGGCTCGTGAAGGGCAACAGACGATTAACTGCGTGCGCCCTGAGCAAGAACACGGGAGGGATCAATTTTAAACAGGAGTGATTGCAAGCTAGACGGAACGATCGCCGCGACGTAGCCGATGTTGAAATCGATGGTGCCCCAAAGTGCGCGGCAAAAGGGGACAGCTCCCCGCAAAAGATGTAGCTCGTCTTTCGCGAGCGCATCAATGAACGCCGGATTTTGCGCGGCGACGAAGCCGGTGACGAGATTTGCGAGATCCCACAATTTGTCCGCAAGGTAGATGTGGTGCATTCTATTCAGGAGCCGTGTCGGTAAGAGCAAGTCGAATCCAACCAATCAGTGCCGTCCGCGACCGACAGGGGATTCTCAGTAGGAGCGACTGCGGGAGTTGCTGAGCTCGCGGCCGTCGTACCGAATCAAGAGCGCTGATGGGTAGCGCCGGATCGGGAGAAGCCGAACTACGACACGGCGGCCGTATAACCGGCACTGGGTCTGATCCTAGCAAAACGCGAGGTTCGGGTAAATCGACTCTGCTGACGAGCTATAGCTAAGGCGGGCTTATGCAGTACTAGACAAGAGCACGACTCTGGCGACACATTTCTGCGCGCCCCTTCGTGCTTCTTGAACCTTGTGAATTTCGAAGATGGCATGGGCAGGTGCCCACGATTCGTGCGATTGGGATTATGCCCTAGAACAGTCCCGGGCCGTGCCTGGGACACGGCCCTTAATTCGAGGTGTTTGAAACGAAGTGCCGACGCGTATTATTGTGCCACTCCGTTGCTAGAAGAGTGGGCGGGCCATACAGATTCTCGCTGGCGTTTTTCAGAACTTTGGGGATACGCTCGAGGACCCGCCAGAAAAATAACGCGCTCTTATTCCTGATTTCTAGCCTTGACTGTCGTCATTGACCCGGCGCTAGCGCATACGGAGGTTCGACCTGCACGACTTGGACCGGGCCTGAGGCCACGATAGCGTCGCTGCTGTTTCGATAGAGCACCTGCAAATACATCGTACGGTCAGCAATGCCTGGAACCTTAATCGTGCAAGTGCTCGCGCAGGCGACCCCGGTTACGACGTCAGAGGCGTATCCGAAGTCCCCTCCGCCTTGGTTGCCCTCGATGCAGGTTTCCTGACGGGATGTGCAGTGGAATTGGTTCGGTGCGCCGAATTCACTGTAGCCAAACTGCACAACGGCGTTCGTGACCCCCGAGACTCCAGAAACAACGGCTGCGGGAATTGGTACCTGCAAATAGTCATTGCGCGCCAGATTGTCGGAGACATAGGGCGGAATCTTAACCAAATAAATTTGACTATTGAATTGGCCATTCGGATAGGGAATGTCGAAGGCGCTCCATATCGGCTTGGAATTGCCGGCGTCCCCGTTCATAGACCACTGGTTCCAGAAGACATCCTGGAGGTGATAACGGCTAAAGCCGTGAGAGACGAGCCGGCTTGTAGCGCCGGTGGAGTCGGAGCGTGTACCGCCCATTTGCACCAAGCCAAAGGTATAGGCTCCGACGTTGCCGATACAGATATCAATCAGATTGGGCCGGGTCACTGCGATGCCGTCATAGTTACAGTACAGCTGCTGAACGCCCGGGCAGTTGACATAGATGTCGCCCATTTGCGAACCAGAAGCGCACTCACCCGCTTTCTTGGAGACGCAATATTTGTAACTGTTGGGCGCAGACCCATCGATCATTGAAGATGGGCCACTGATATCTTGCAGGACGTTTTTTCCGCAGTACGCCATGACAGGTGAATGTTTCGGATCGAGGAGTACGTCTTGCTCCTGGCCGCCGTATCCCCCGTAAGCGCTGGATACGAGTTTGTAAAGCGTGCCGCTGACCGCCGAGGCTGCGTGTGGCGCCCCATCACTGCTCACGGTGAAATTGTTGTCGGGCCGTCCGTCCGTAAACCAGGTCCCCTGGTAGTCGCCTGGGTGTACGTCCACTGAATTCCCATCGCCGACCGCGTCCCTCACGCCATGGAATAAGGGGTTCTCACTGACCGTGAATGTAGGCTTCTGTATCTGCCACAGGGCGGGTACGCTGCCTTGCCACAGGTCATATCCGGGCCGCAGTAACGTACTTGCGCTCGCCTGGCCTCCGTGACCCGAAGGATGCGCCTCTAAGACCATGCTGACGGGATTCTGCTGCCAAGGATCCACAGCCCAGTTCCAATGGGCATTCCCGTAACTCCAAGCAAATCCGCATTGCGCGGAAAGCTGCTTACCGGTATGTCTCGACACATACTGCAAATTGGGGCTTTGTGTATCACGATACCAACCGCGAAGCACAGTCCAGGTGAGCCCGTCTGTCCCGCTGCGCTGCAAAAGACGCAGGTCTTCGTTATCGATGTGGAGGAAATCTCCCACTTCGAGCTGCTGGCTTTGATATTCCTTTGAGTTGAGTGTCGCGCCGTCATGCAAAATCGGATCGTGGTTCACCGAGAACGTCGAGCAAAACCTTTGGCCGGCATAAGAAATTAAATAACCAGGAATCCTCGTGTTGGCAGGACATGGCGACAAGGTACTTGGGCCGCCTAACGAGCCGGTGACCATGTCGGCAGTGTAGGGACCCATCCCGGCGCCATTGCCTGACATCGGATCAAACGTGGGATCCGCCCAGCCCGGGTTGAACCAGCTTGGATTGAATCCATGAAGGGTGCACCAGCGGCAGGCGCCAGCTCCAGAGAAGCTATTTAACGCTGCGATCACCTGCTTCTGCGTCAAATCATAAACGACCACCCATCCATAGCTGTTCTGGTTCCCGCGATTCATCCAAACGAACAGTTTCCCGTCGCTTATGAAGGCCAGCGTCAAACCGCCGCCTTTGCTCTCGGGAAATTTGGAAGTGACCAGATCTTGAATTGTGGACGGAATCAATTTGGTCATCTTTTCGCAGGGCGACTGGCCGGAACCGCACAACGGCAAGTTGCCGGTAAAGGGAGTATAGTTGCCTTGGTATTGGAGCGTGATCGGGAATTGTCCCTGGGAACCGTCAGCGTTACTGCCGGAAGCCAACACGACAATGCTGCCTGGAACATTGGGGTCGCTACCAATGTGGGGCATGCTGCTGAACTCTTGATTAAGGCCCCAGGGCCACTTGCCGTAACCGTAGACGAACGGGCCGCCGAGGGGTTTTACATCGCCCGTGGCTGTATTCAGAAACCAAAGACCGGCGCCAAAGCTACAGACGTTTCCGGTGAGACCGCTTTTGGTGGTGATCGTTGCGCCGCAAAAGGAACCGCCTCCGGAAGCGCCGGTCGTGTGACTGCCAGGATCGCTTGGAATTGTGAATGGCCGGATGAGTGCGCCCGTTTGAGGATCGATATAGCGTTGGTTTCTGTCATCGATGTTCATGGTCGGCCAAGCGTAACCGCCGGGCACATTCGGATCGGCGGGCATCGGATCGTTATACGTCATGCCGAACGGGATGTTGGCTGTTGCGAATGTGCCGCTGTATTGAGTTGACCCGCAAGTCACCTTGAAGTAGTGCGCAGTGTAGGCTTGGAGCGCCCGTGAGTAATACTTGCCATCCACAGCCTTTTGAGCGGCGCGCTTGCCGACGACGAAAACCCGGGACGTTCCGTTCGCGGAGGTTACCCGGGCGGCTATCCAGGTTGGCTCCCGAGAAGAGCATCGGATCAAGGTCATGGACGAGCGGTGTCAGGCTTTGGTTTTCGCTCACTTGAACGTGGCAGGGGTTTTCGTCGGGTGCGTCATAGGTCAAGATCGCCTGCGTGGCGGTCGTGCTCACCGGCGTGACAGTAAGCGCCCGAGCGCTCCGACCGGCGAAGACCGAAAAAAGAACCAACAGAAGCCACGACGTCTTCATCAGCTGAGATTTATCGGTTTGTCTACGTTTCGTGCCGCGACAGCCAGAGCTCGTCGAGAGATGCATCATCGTACCGTGTAGGCGATCCTCGGTGATCGAAGAGTTTCAAGGCGCTTAAATAGCCTGTTATATAGAACCCCGATTGGCAGCCAGCAGTTCTGAAGCTCACCCAAGTTGCGTGTCTACATGCAGCGTTGAGTCTTTCAAACAGATGATTGAACGCCGAACTGCAATATTCTGTAAGATGCATTAGCGTTCGCAAATTCTGGTCTGATCAAGCTCCACAGCGTCACATTTTCGCCGATTTATCGGAGAGAGTCTTCGTCAGTTCGAAGGTTGCGATCCGCAACAGCTCCTCAGTCTGCCCACTCAAATCGAATTCGTCAGAGAAGCGCTTCAGTTGAACGGCGAATGCACTGCGAACCTTCACGGTCGCTTCTTCCAGCCCAACGCCCGGAATGTCGATGATTGCGAACTTCAGAACCGCATCCATGAGCATCGTGTCCACGTTGAGCATTTGGTAAAGAGCGCGGTGATTGGCGGTGACGTACCGGGTGACTTCCTTGTAGCGGTAGGGGAAGTATCGCTCCCTGATTTCCCACGGCAGCCCCGTTGTGTCGATGGCCTTCAGCGCCCTTTCCAGCTTATCCGTGGCAGAGGCGAAGGCGCGGCCCACCATATGCGTCTGCTGAATGTCGTAGGTAAACGTGTTAGTGGGCTGCCCACGAAACGGATGCGTACAGAAGTACACAAGGATCTGATAGGCCGTGTGGTACCGGCGAAGCACTGCCGGGTTCGCGTAGAACCACTCCCGGACCCATTGCCGCAAGGCGGCCTGAATTGCGCGGGAGATCGCCGAGTATGTCGAAAAGTACGCGGCCGTTCTTTCTTTTGGAGCTTTCAGCCAAACGGCAAAGTCAACCGCGACCGCTTCGCTAGGCATCATTCTTTAACGAATCTGGTACACCGCGCTCTTGCATGATGCGAATACCCGCTAACGTGTTGGACCACTGCTCGTATCGTTCCGCGCCGTCCGGCTCGCCCCTCTCCTGTGCCCGTTTTGCTTGCGCTGTCTGTTCTTCGGCGATCTTCAAGAG
>Ga0070737_10003295_pt1 | contig 17677 bp, 12 predicted proteins | sample Coa_R1_10_FD_66438 | JGI IMG/M metagenome (GOLD analysis project Ga0070737, IMG submission 66438) | Surface soil microbial communities from Centralia Pennsylvania, which are recovering from an underground coalmine fire - Coalmine... | ecosystem: Environmental > Terrestrial > Soil > Unclassified...
CGCTCGCCGAGGTCTTCGCCCCGTCGCTGGGCGATCTCGGCGTAAAGGAGGGCGTCGATTGCCTGAAGCCGCCGCCGCAGCGCGCCGACCCGGTGCAGCCTTCCCGGCCCGGCCAGCAACAGGATCATCATCCTGGCGGGGTTGGTCACGAAGTCGAGGAGGTCCCTGATCCGGTCCCGCAGCAGGGCGAGCCGCTCCCCCTCCTGGACGCCGAAGACGGCGCGGAGGATCACCTCCAGGGTGAGCCGCTGCATCCGCGGCCGCGCCTTGACTGTCACCCCCTGCGGCCAGCTTGCAAGCTCCCGGCGGGCAAGCTCGGCGATCAGCTCGCTGTAGCGCTGCATCCGCGCCCCGTGAAAGGGCGGCAAAAGCAGCTTCCGCTGGCGGATGTGCTCCTCCTCGTCCAGCAGCAGCACCGAGTAGTTGCCGAGCACAACGCCAAGGACCGAGTTCCCCTCGCCGGCGTGCAGCACCTTTGGATCGCCGGTGAAGACGGCCTTGACGTGGTCCGGATCGCAGGTGACGACCCAGGTCGGCTCGTAGGCGATCCGCAAGGTGAAGACGTCGCCGTAGCGGCGCCGGCATTGGGCGAGGTACCACTGGGCATGGCGGCTCCAGATCGCGGTTTGCAGGGGCACGGGCAGGCGGGGGCCGGGGGGTAGTTGCTGCTCTACGGTTCGCATACCGGGTAGTATACTGCTCGCGTACCAACCGGAATCCGAACTGAGGAAGGAAATGTCCGCCAGCCCAACCCTCAATGGCAAGGCGCCTTACGCCGATCAAGAGAAGGGAAGGCAGCCGTTGCTCGAAAAGCACCACTTTGACGTTGTGATCGTGGGTGCCGGCCTTTCCGGCATCGATGCGGCCTGCCGGCTCACCCAGAGCCACCCGAGGGTCCGCTTTGTCGTGCTTGAGGCAAGGGAGCGGATCGGCGGCACCTGGGATTTGTTCCGCTACCCGGGGATCCGCTCCGACTCGGACATGTACACCCTCGGCTTTCCGTTCCGCCCCTGGCCGGACGATCGCACGATCGCCGACGGCCCGACGATCCGCCGCTACGTCGAGGAAACGGCGCGGGAGTACGGAGTGGATCGGCGGATCCGGTTCGGCGTCAAGGTGGTTGCCGCCAACTGGTCTTCGGCGCGCTCCCGTTGGGAGCTCACCGCGGAGGAGGTTGCAACAGGCAACCGCCTCTCCCTGACCGCAACCTACCTCTACATCAGCGCCGGCTACTACCGCTACGACCGCGGCTACATCCCCGACCTGCCCCAGGTCGACCGTTACCGTGGCACGCTTGTCCACGCCCAGCACTGGCCGGAGGAGCTCGACTACGCGGAGAAGCGGGTGGTGGTAATCGGCTCCGGTGCAACGGCCGTCACCCTTGTCCCTGCGCTTGCCCAGCGGGCCGCGAAGGTGACGATGCTCCAGCGCACCCCCACCTACATCGTCTCCCTGCCGGCGGTCGATCCGCTTGCCCGCTGGCTGCGCAGCCACCTGCCGGAGCGGCTTGCCTACCACCTGGTGAGGGCGAAGAACGTGGCGATCATGACCGCCAGCTACAAGCTGATGCGCCGCTTTCCGCGGCAGGCGCGGGCGGTGATCCGCGCCGGGATCAAACGGCAGCTTGGCGGCGCGGTGCCGCTCGATCCCCACTTCGCGCCCCCATACAACCCCTGGGACCAGCGCCTGTGCGTGGTCCCCGACGGCGACCTCTTCAAGGCGCTGGTGGAGGGCAAGGCGGAGGTTGTCACCGATCGGATCGAGCGGTTCACCGAGGATGGGCTGCAGCTTCGCTCAGGCAGGAAGCTTTCCGCCGAGATCGTCGTGCTGGCCACCGGCCTGGAACTGCAGTCGCTGGGCGGGATCGACCTTTCCCTGGACGGCAAGCCTGTCGATCTCCCGAACCGGCTCTCCTACAAGGGCGTGATGCTCGATGGCGTGCCGAACGCCCTTTTTGTGGTCGGCTACATCAACGCCTCCTGGACCCTGAAGGCCGACCTTGTCGCCCGCTACTTCTGCAAGCTGCTTGGCCACGCCAGGCGGACCGGCAAGGCGGTCTTTGTCGCAAGGCCAACCGGCGAGGTCGGCAACCGCCAGCCGCTGATCGACCTGAAGGCCAACTACGTGCTGCGGGCGCTCGACCGCTTCCCGAAGCAGGGAGGGCGCCGGCCGTGGCTGATGAACCAGAACTACCTCCGAGACCTCCTTGAGCTGCGGTTCTCCGAGCTTGAGGACGGAGAGCTGCGGTTTGCGCCGGCCGGCGCTGCGGCGGCGGTCGCCGAGGCCCCGCTTGAGGTCGCCTCTTAATCGGACCTTCACACTCGTTAATCCCCTTCCCACCGTTCCGCCGCCGACCCTCAGCGTCGGGGCGCTACCGTTCACGCCGCCAACCCTTGGCAGCGAGCAGAAGCGGCGAGACCAGCTCCAACACAAACGGCTAACGGGGTAAGCCGCAGCAAAAGGCGAATAGAGAGTGTTAGTGACCGTGGATGGATAGAAACCTTGCAGCGATCGGTCAAGGGTTGGTAGGGGCCGGCCAACCGGCCACCCCCGGCCAAAGCTCGGCGGCCCCGCGGCCGCGCACCCTACTTGACATCTTCAACGCCACGGCGGTCCGTTGCCCCGCTGCGCGGGCGCTTGAGGCTCCCGATGGCCACTACACCTACCGGGAGCTGGCTGCCGAGGCCGATCGCCTTGCCCAAAGGCTGCGGGAGCTTGGCGTCGGTCCCGGGGAGCGGGTGGCCGTGCGGGTTGAAAGCGGCACCGCCGCCCTTTACATCGCGATCCTTGGCGTGCTTTGCGCCGGCGCCGCCTACGTGCCGATCGAGGCCGACGAACCGGACCGGCGGGCCGAGTCGATCATCGCCCAAGCAGACGTCTGCGCGGTGGTTGGCGACGGGCTGCAGATCAGCCAGCTCCGGCCGGCCCGCGGCGCGGAGCGGGAGGTGACAACGGAGGACGACGCCTGGGTGATCTTCACCTCCGGCTCCACCGGCAAGCCGAAGGGGGTGGCCGTCAGCCACCGGGCAGCCGCCGCCTTCGTCGACGCCGAGGCGCAGCTTTTCTCGATCTCGCCCGGCGACCGGGTGCTTGCCGCCCTCTCCGTCTCCTTCGATGCGAGCTGCGAGGAGATCTGGCTGGCCTGGCGGCACGGCGCAACGCTTGTCCCGGCGCCGCGGATCCTTGCCAAGGCCGGCGCCGAGCTTGGTCGGTTCATCGTCGAGCGGGGCATCACCGTCGTCTCCACCGTCCCCTCCCTTGCGGCGCTCTTCGACCCCGCCGATCTCGCCGGCGTCCGGCTTTTGATCCTTGGCGGCGAGGCCTGCCCCCCCGCCCTTGCCTGGGAGCTTGCCCGCGACCGGGAGGTCTGGAACACCTACGGGCCCACCGAGGCAACCGTCGTCACCACGGCTGCAAGGATCGAGCCGGGCAAGCCGGTGACGATCGGCTGGCCGCTGCCCGGCTGGGAGGTTGCGATCGTCGACGGCGAGGGCAAGCCGGTGACGATCGGCGGCGTCGGGGAGCTGGTGATCGCCGGCGTCGGCCTCGGCCGCTACCTCGACCGCGAGCTTGACGCCAAGGCCTACGCCCCGCTACCTGCCCTTGGCCTGAAGCGGGCCTACCGCACCGGCGACCTGGTCAGGGAGACGATCAACGGCATCGAGTTCGTCGGGAGAGCCGACGACCAGGTGAAGATCGGCGGCCGCCGGCTTGAGCTTGGCGAGGTTGAGGCCCGGTTTGCCGAAGCCCCCGGGGTGCGGGCGGCGGCCTGCGCGCTGCGGGAGACAAAGGCCAAGAACAAGCTCCTGGTTGCCTACCTGGTCGGCGAGCGGCTCGACCTTGCCAAGGTCCGCGCCTTCGTCCAGGAGCGGCTGCCCGCCGGCCTGCCCTTCCAGCTGGTCGAGCTGGAGGACCTGCCCCGCTCCCCTGCCGGCAAGGTGAACCGCCGGGCGCTGCCCTGGCCGCCTCCCTCGCAGGGGGAGGGGGAGGTCGGCGGCGAGCTGGCCTGGCTTGCGGAGCGTTGGCGGGAACAGCTTGGCGAGGTCCCGCTCTCGCCCGACAGCGACTTCTTTGCGCTTGGCGGCGGCTCCCTTGCCGCCGCCAAGTTGGCGACGGCGCTGCGCAAGCGCTTCCCCGGGGTGGCCGTTGCCGACATCTACCGTCACCGGACGCTTGAGAGCCAGTGGCGGCGGCTGTGCAGCCTCGCCCAAACCAAGCAGCAGGTCGCTGCAACCACCCCCCGCCGGCCGCGGCTGTTTGCAGCCGGTCAGGTTGGTGCGCTCCTCTCGCTGCTGACCGCCACCGCCCCGGCCTGGGTGCTTGGGGCGCTGATCCTCAACCGGATCTACCCCGGCAACCTTGGTCCCCAGGTGTGGTGGGTCTACCTGCTGGTCGGCTGGCTACTTGTCGGCAGCATGCCCGGCCGGGTGGCGATCGTCGCCCTCGCCCGCCGGCTGCTCCTTGCCGGGGTGAAGGACGGCCGCTACCCCCGCCACTCCCTGATCACCCTGCGGATCTGGCTGCTGGAGCGGCTTGCCGACGCCTTTGCCCTGGAAGGGCTGGGCGGCACCCCCTGGGCGGCGCGCTACGCCCGCCTGCTTGGGCTGCCGGTTGGCAGGCGGGTTTGGCTGGGCACCGTCCCCTCGCCGGCCAGCTTTGTGCGGATCGAGGAGGGGGCGACCGTTGAGGCCGACGTCGACCTGCGGGGATGGTGGCACGAGGGCGGCGAGCTGGTTGTCGGCACCGTTGTGATCGGCAGGGAGGCGCGCGTCGGCACCAGGGCGCTGCTGATGCCGGGCGCCCGGATCGGCGAGGGGGCGGAGGTTGAACCGGGCTCCCTGGTCTGGGGGGAGGTGTCGGCCGGCAGGCGGTTTGCAGGGGTGCCCGCCCGGGACGTTGGGCCGGCCGGCGAGGGCTGGCCGACGGAGCCGCCCCCCTCCGCCGGCAGGCGGTGGCTTTGGAAGGCCTGCTTTGCCCTGGGGGTTGCCGGCAACGGGCTGCTCTCCCTGCTTGCGCTTGCGCCGGGCCTTGCCCTTGTCGTCCTCCTGAGGCCGCGGACGACAAGCCCGACCACCGTGGTCGAGCGGGCCCTTGAGCTGAGCCCGGCGATCACAGCGATCTTCGTCCTCCTCTACGCCCTCCTTGTCGCCGTTGTCTTCCGGGCCGCCTGCCGGTTGGTCCGTCCCGGGCTCCACAGCGCCGAGGGACCGGTGGGGTTTGGCCTCTGGCTTGCGGAGACGGTGATGTCCCACGCCCGGGAGACGCTTTTCCCGTTGTTTTCCTCGATCTACACCGCCCCCTGGCTGCGGCTTGCCGGGATCGAGGTGGGCCGGCGGGCCGAGATCTCAACGGTGGTTGGCGCCACCTGCCTCGATCGGTTTGCGGACAAGAGCTTCTGCGCCGACGACGTGGTGTTTGTGGCGGCAAGGGCCCGGGCCGGTTGGCTGGAGGTCGCCGGCAGCCAAGTTGGCCCGGAAACCTTTCTTGGCAACGGCGCGATCCTTGCCGGCGCAACCGAGCTTCCCAAGCGGACGTTGGTTGGCGTGCTCACCACGCCGCCGCGCCGACCCCCGGCGGAAACCTCCTGGTTCGGCAGCCCCGCCCTCGAGCTGCCCCGTCCGCCGCTGCCCGGCTTGCGCGAGCGGACAACCGACCCAAGCCGCCGCCTGGTCCTTGCCAGGGCAGCGGTCGAGGCGGTGCGGATCGTCTTGCCGGCGCTGCTGTCGGGGGTGCTTGGTAGCGCGGTCTTCTGGGGCCTTGATGCGGTTGGCGTCCACGTCGGCGTCTGGGCGATGTTTGTGGCGGCGCCTGCGCTTCTTTTCGCCGGCGGGATCGTCGCCTGCCTGCTCACCGTCCTGCTGAAGTGGACGTTGATCGGTCGCTACCGGCCGGGCGAGCACCCCCTCTGGTCGTTCTTCGTCTGGCGGGACGAGATCATCAACTCCGCCCAGGAGGTGCTTGCCGGAACCTGGCTGCTTGAGGCGGCGATGGGCACCCCGCTGCTCAACGTCTACCTGCGGCTGATGGGCACCAAGGTCGGCAGGGATGTCTGGTGCGAAACGCTGACGATCACCGAGTACGAGCAGGCCGAGCTGGGCGACGGCTGCGCGCTGAACCGCCACTCCGTGGTGGAGACCCACCTCTTCCACGACCGGGTGATGAGGATCGGGCCGGTGCGGATCGGCGCCGGCGCAACGCTTGGTCCAAGCGCCGCCTCCCTCCCCGAGACCGTGGTCGGGGAGGGGTGCTCCGTTGGCGGCCGGTCGGTGGTGATGCGGGGCGAGAACCTGCCGGCCCACACCCGTTGGCATGGAGCGCCGGTTTTCGTCCGAGAGGATCCCGTTGGTTGAGTCGGTGAACCGGCTCGCCGGCCCCTTGAGCGAAGGGAGCGGGGTGGCCGTCCGCCCGCTGTTCAGCCGGCCGGAGGGCCCGGTTGTCCTTGCCCTGCTTGGCGGGGATGGGGAGCGGCTGCGCGCGTTGGCAAGGCGGCTCTGCGCCTTGGTTGGCGGTGAATGCTCCCGCTCCTACCATCCGCCCGTTGCGCTGGTCGGCATTCACGCGGGGCGGGTTGGCGTCGACGTAGAGGGCGTGGTGGCGACGGAGGCCGGCTTTTTCGAGGGGATCGCCACCCCCCGGGAGCGGACAACCCTCTCCCTGCCGCCGGAGGGACCGCAGCGGGACCGGTTCCTGATCGAGCTTTGGTCGGCCAAGGAGGCCGTCGCCAAGGCGCTTGGCGACGCCCTCTCCTACGACCCCCGCCGCCTTGACAGCCCCTTTGTCTGGCAGGAGGTTGGGCCGGGGCTTTACCGCGCCGGCGCCGCCTACGCCCACCCCCTGGAGCTTGGCGAGGGGCTGGTCGGCTGGGTCTGCTGGCGCTAGCGGCTGCGGGCCCGTTCCCGCTCCCGCTGCTCAAGCCGGTGGCGGCGGCGCTCCTCGGCTTCCCGCTGACGGCGCAGTTCTTCCTCGTCCTGCGGTTCAAGGGGCGGCACCGGCACGGGATGGCCTTCGCCGTCGACGGCAACCATCGTCAGGTAGGCGGAGTTGGTGTGGCGGACCTCCCCGGTCAGGGGGTTTTCCGCTTCAACCCTCACCCCAACCTCCATCGAGGTCCGCCAGGCCGCGTTTACGGAGGCCCGGAGGGTGAGCAGCTCGCCGACGAAGACGGGACGGAGGAAGGTGAGGCGGTCGACCGCCGCCGTCACCGACGGTCGGCGGGCGTGGCGCATCGCCGCCAGGCCGGCCGCTTCGTCGCACAGCTTCATCACCACCCCGCCGTGAACCATCCCCGCGTTGTTTGCGTCGAGGAGGCTCATCCACTTGACAAGTTCCGCTTTCGCTACCGCCATCTGTCTGCCGCTGCCCCTTTCCCCTGACTCTACAGCCGCGCCCGCGCAAACGGCCGGCGGCGGGGGCGGCTCTAGAATCTTGAGCAAGGCCCGATAGAAAGGCACGCGGTGGCAACCGCTTCAACGGCAGCAACCAAGACAGCGGCGGTCTGGGAGGAGCTTGAACGGGCCGCGGGCGACCTGCGCCGCAAGCGGTTGGCAACCCTCTTTGCGCAGGACCCCCAGCGCGGTCGGCGGTTTGCGGTCGAAGGGGCGGGGATCTACCTGGACTACTCCAAGCAGCTGGTCGACGACCGGGTGATGGAGCTTTTGTTTGAGCTGGCCCGCCGCAGCGGCCTGCCTGAGCGGATCGAGGCGATGTTCAAGGGGGAGCCGGTCAACCGCTCCGAGCGGCGGCCGGCGCTGCACGTCGCGCTCCGCGCGCCCCGCTCGGAGCAGATCTTCGTCGACGGCAAGGACGTGGTAGCCGAGGTCCACCGCGTCCGGGAGCGGTGCGCCGAGATCGCCGAGCGGATCCGCGCCGGCCGCTGGCTTGGCTTCACCGGCAAGCCGATCCGCCACGTGGTCAACATCGGGATCGGCGGCTCCCACCTGGGCCCGGCGATGGCCTGCGAAGCCCTTGAACCGTTCATCGAGCGGGGCCTGAAGCTGAGCTTTGTCTCGAACGTCGACGGCGCCGACCTGGAGCGGGTCCTTGCCGTTGCCGACCCGGAGGAGACCTTGTTCATCGTCTGCTCGAAGAGCTGGCGGACCCAGGAGACCTTGGTGAACGGCACGGCGGCCCGCCGGTGGCTGGTGGAGGCCCTTGGCGATCCCCGGGCCGTCGCCAACCACTTTTTGGCCGTCTCCACGAACCTCCAGGCAGTTGCCGAGTTCGGGATCGCCGCCGAGAACGTCCTGCCGATGTGGGACTGGGTTGGCGGCCGCTACTCCCTGCCCTCGGCGATCGGCTTGATCGTGATGATCGGGATCGGCGCAAAGCGGTTTGAGGAGCTCCTTGCCGGCTACCGGGAGGTCGACCTCCACTTCCGGGAGACGCCGCTTGAGCGCAACCTGCCGGCGATCCTCGGCCTGCTTGCCGTCTACGCGGTCGACCTGCTCGGCTGCCAGACCCGGGCGATCCTCCCCTACGCCGCCCGCCTCGAGCGGTTTCCCGCCTACCTCCAACAGCTTGAGATGGAGTCCAACGGCAAGGGCGTGCGGGAGGACGGCACGCCGGTGCCGCGGCCGACGGCGCCGATCGTCTGGGGGGCCCCCGGCACCAACGGCCAGCACGCCTTCTACCAGCTCCTCCACCAGGGCACCCACCTTGTCCCCGCCGACCTGATCGGCTTCCTGGAGCCGCTCAGCGGCCACGCCGACCAGCACGACCTGCTCCTTGCCAACCTGATCGCCCAGGGGGAGGCGCTTGCCTTCGGCAGGGACGCCGCGCAGCTGCGCGCCGAAGGGGCCGACCCCGACCAGATCCCCCACCGGGTCTGCCCGGGCAATCGGCCGACGACGACGATCCTCCTGGAGCGGCTCGACCCCCGCAACCTCGGCCGGCTGATCGCCCTCTACGAGCACTCGGTCTTCACCCAGGGGACGGTTTTCGGGATCGACTCCTTCGACCAGTGGGGCGTGGAGCTGGGCAAGGTCCTTGCCGTGCGGATCGAGCAGGAGCTTGCCGGCGACTCGCCAAAGCTGGAGCACGACAGCTCGACCAACCGGTTGGTCGAGCTGGTGCGGGAGGCGCGCAGGCGGCGGTGAGCGGCAACGGCCGACCCCCCGCCCTCTCCCCCCACTACAAGTGGATCGCCCTCTCCAACACGACGGTGGGGATGCTGCTTGCGACGATCAACTCCTCGGTGATCCTGATCGCCCTGCCCGACATCTTCAGGGGGATCAAGATCAACCCGCTCTCCCCCGGCAACAGCAACTACCTGCTGTGGATGATCCTCGGCTTTCTGATCGTCACCGCGGTGCTGGTCGTCAGCCTCGGCAGGCTGGGCGACCTCTACGGCCGGGTGCGGATCTACAACCTCGGCTTTGCCGTCTTCACGGTCTTCTCGATCCTCCTCTCGCTCACCCCCTTCTCCGGCGGCGCCGGCGCGCTCTGGCTGATCCTGATGAGGGTTGGCCAGGGGGTTGGCGGGGCGATGCTGTTCGCCAACTCCTCGGCGATCCTCACCGACGCCTTCCCGCCAAACCAACGGGGCCTTGCCCTGGGGATCAACGGCGTCGCGGCAATCGCCGGCTCCTTTCTGGGCTTGATCATCGGCGGCGTCCTGGCGCCGCTTGACTGGCGGTACGTCTTCCTCGTCTCCGTCCCGTTCGGCCTGTTCGGGACCGTCTGGTCATACCTGAGGCTGTTCGACCTTTCCCCTCCCCGGCCGGCGCGGATCGACTGGCTTGGCAACCTCACCTTCGCCGTCGGCCTGGTGGCGGTGATGGTTGGCGTCACCTACGGCATCCAACCCTACGGCCACGAAACGATGAGCTGGAGCAGCCCCCAGGTGCTTGCCGAGCTGTGCGGCGGCGTGGCGGTGCTCTGCCTCTTCGTCGCGATCGAGCGGCGGGTTGCCGAACCGATGTTCAAGCTCTCCCTGTTTCGGATCCGCGCCTTTGCCGCCGGCAACCTCGCCACGCTGCTTTCGGCGATCGCCCGGGGCGGGCTTCAGTTCGTGCTAATCATCTGGCTGCAGGGGATCTGGCTGCCGGAGCACGGCTACGCCTTCTCCGAAACCCCGCTTTGGGCCGGCATCTACATGGTCCCGCTGACCGTTGGCTTCCTCGTCGCCGGCCCCCTCTCCGGGATGCTCTCCGACCGGTTTGGCGCCCGGCCGTTTGCAACGGGCGGGATGGTCGTTGCCGCCCTCTCCTTCGCCCTGCTCACCCAGCTGCCGGTCGACTTCCCCTACCCCGCCTTTGCCGGCCTGATCTTCCTAAACGGGGTGGGGATGGGGTTGTTCGCCTCGCCGAACCGGGCCGGCGTGATGAACAGCCTGCCGCCAACCGACCGGGGCGCCGGCGCCGGAATGAACGCCACCTTTCAAAACTCGGCGATGGTCCTTTCAATCGGCCTCTTCTTCTCGATCCTGATCGCCGGCCTCTCCTCCTCGCTGCCCTCCCACCTCGCCCACGGCCTGGTCGCCCACGGGGTGCCTCCCGCCCAGGCCGCGGCGGTGGCCAAGCTGCCGCCCGTCGCAACTCTGTTTGCCGCCTTCCTCGGCTACAACCCCCTCAAGCAGCTGCTTGGCGGCCAGCTCCACGCCCACCTGCCGGCCGCCCAGCTCGCCGTCCTCACCGGCCAGCGGTTCTTCCCCCAGCTGATCTCCCCGCCCTTTGGCTCGGCGCTGCAGGCGGTCTTTGTCTTTGCCGCGATCGGCTGCCTGATCGCGGCGGCCGCCTCCTGGCTGCGGGGCGGCCGCTACCACTACGCCGCCGAGCAGCCGCCTGCAGCCCTGCCCGGGGCGGCAGCCGACGGCCAGCTGCGCCGGCCGGCCGCCCGCCAGCCTGCGCCAGGGGGAGGAGCGGGCCCAGCCGCCGGAGGGCGACCGTGACCAGGCTGGTTGCGATCTCGGCCACCTACGGCGCCGGCGGCTCCTGGATCGGCCCCCGCCTTGCCCGGGAGCTTGGCGTCGAGTTCCTCGATCGGGCGATCCCGGTTGCCGTTGCCCGCCAGCTGCAGGTGCCGGTGGAGGTTGCCGAGCGGTTTGACGACCGCGCCGAGGGCTCCCTGCTTGCCAGGCTGCTTGCCTCCTTTCGCGCCGCCGACGTCACCGTGCCAGCGGCGCTGCCGGCCGAGGGGCCGCTTGCCGAGGACTTTCGGATCGCAACGGAGCGGGTGCTGTTCGAGGTCGTCGAGCGGGGGGAGGGGGTGATCCTCGGCCGCGCCTCGGCCTACCTGTTGCGCGACCGGCCGGAGGTGCTGCGGGTGCGGCTGGACGGACCGCCGGCGGCGCGGGTTCGCCAGGCGGCCGCCCTGGAGGGGATCGCTGAGGAGGAGGCGCGCAAGCGGCTTGAGGATGTGGACCGCGCCCACGCCGCCTACGCCCTCCTCCACTACCGGGCGAAGATGGCCGACCCCCGCCTCTACCACCTCTACCTCGACTCCACCGCGATCCCCCTGGAGGAGTGCGTCGAGCTGATCAAGCTGGCGGCCGAAAGCCTTGGGGTCGGCAAGGCGGAGCCGATGTGCAAGGATTGAAGGATCGGGGAGCCCCCGCCGGGGCTGAGAGGGCGCAGGCGGCGCCGACCCGCAGAACCTGATCTGGATCATGCCAGCGAAGGGAGCAGACGCGATGTCCAACCACCGGACCTACTTTCAGCAAGGAGAGCGGTGCGTCACCCAGATGCACCTTGCCCGCAAGGGGATCATCTCGCCGGAGATGAGGCGGGTGGCCGAACGGGAGCAGCTCGACCCGGAGCTGATCCGGGCGGAGGTCGCCAGGGGGAGGATGATCATCCCCGCCAACGTCAACCACCGCTCGCTCGACCCGATGGGGATCGGCTTGAAGGCGCGGGTGAAGATCAACGCCAACATCGGCAACTCGCCGACCACCTCCTCCCTGCAGGAGGAGGTCGAGAAGCTCCAGGTCGCCGAACGGTACGGCGCCGACACGGTGATGGACCTTTCCACCGGCAAGCGGATCGACGAGACCAGGGAAGCGATCCTTTCACACGCGACGGTGCCGATCGGCACCGTGCCGGTCTACCAGGCGCTGGAGCGGGTGAAGCGGATCGAGGACCTCACCGTCGACCTGCTGCTTGACACGATCGAGCGGCAGGCACGGCAGGGGGTCGACTACATGACGATCCACGCCGGCGTGAAGCTTGAACACCTCCCCCTCACCCAGCACCGGGTGACCGGGATCGTCTCCCGGGGCGGCGGGATCCTCGCCCGCTGGATGGTCCACCACATGCGGGAGAACCCCCTTTACGAGGCCTTTGACGAGGTCCTTGAGATCTGCAGGCGCTACGACGTCTCGATCTCGCTGGGCGACGGCCTGCGACCGGGCTCCATCGCCGATGCCTCCGACGCAGCCCAGTTCGCCGAGCTGAAGACGCTTGGCGAGCTGACGGAGCGGGCCTGGGAGAAGGACGTCCAGGTGATGATCGAGGGGCCCGGCCATATCCCGATGCACCAGCTGGAGATGAACGTCCGCCGCCAGCAGGAGCTTTGCCATGAAGCCCCCTTCTACACCCTTGGCCCGCTGGTCACCGACATCGCCCCCGGCTACGACCACATCACCTCGGCGATCGGGGCGGCGATCGTCGGTTGGCACGGCACCTCCCTGCTCTGCTACGTCACCCCCAAGGAGCACCTTGGCCTGCCCAACAAGGAGGACGTCAAGCAGGGGCTGATCGCCTACCGGATCGCCGCCCATGCAGCCGACCTGGCGCGGGGCAACAGGCGGGCCGCCCAGTGGGATCGGGAACTCTCCGAAGCGCGGTTTGCCTTCGACTGGCGGCGCCAGTTCGAGCTTGCCCTCGACCCCGAGACCGCCCAGGCGATGCACGACGAGACGCTTGCCGACGACTACTTCAAGACGGCCGAGTTCTGCTCGATGTGCGGGCCGAAGTACTGCCCGATGCACAACTTCCGCAACGTCGACTGGGAGGCGCTGCGGGAGGCCGTCGAGCGCCGTCGGCTGGAGCGGACGGCGGCGTGAGCCCGGAGGTGGTCAAGGGGGAACCGGACCGGCTCTGCGCGCGGACCGGCTTCACCCGCGCCCGCGATGCAATCGAGTTCGAAGGCCTTTCCCTCTCCTACGTCGACGAGGGGGAGGGGGAGGCCGTCTTCCTCCTCCACGGCGAGCCGACCTGGTCATTCCTGTGGCGGAAGGTGATCGATCCCCTCCGGGAGGCCGGGCTGCGGACGATCGCCCCCGACCTGATCGGCTTCGGCTGCTCCGACAAGGTGACCGCGCTGGGCTGGTACACCTACGACCGCCACGCGGCGGCGATCGGGGAGCTGGTCCGCCGCCTGAAGTTGCGGGACGCCACCCTGGTCGTCCACGACTGGGGCGGACCGATCGGCCTGCGGGTTGCCGTTGAAGAGCCGCGGGCCTTCAGCAGGCTGGTGATCATGGACACCGGCCTGTTCACCGGCCGCCAGCGGATGAGCGAGGCCTGGCTTGCCTTCCGCGACTTCGTCGCCCGCACCGAGGACCTGCCGGTGGGGATGCTGATCGAACGGGCCTGCCACAACCCCCCGCCCGCCGAGGTCGTCGAAGCCTACAACCTCCCCTTCCCAACCCCGGCGGCAAAGGCCGGCGCCCGCGCCTTCCCGGCACTGATCCCCCTCTCCCCGGAGGCGCCGGGGGCCGCGGAGGGCGCCAAGGTACTTGAGGCGCTGCGCGCCGACAAGCGGCCGACGCTGATGCTCTGGGCCACCGAGGACCGGGTGCTTCCCTTTGCCACCGGCGAGGCCTTTGCCAAGGCGATCGGCCGCCAGCCGCCGCTGCCGATCGAGGGGGCCGGCCACTTCCTTCAGGAGGACGCCGGCGAGGAGCTCGGCAGGCGGATCCGCGAGTGGCTGGCCGAGGGCTAGGAGCCGGTTGAGGTCCGCTCGCTGAGCGCTGCCCGCTCGCCCTCGCCGGCTTCCAGGGCCGGCTCGGAGCGGGCGGCGCGCAGCTCGTAGTTCTCCCTGGCCTTGCGGTCGATCTGGGAGAGGACGGCGTCGGCGCGGGAGAGGCGGGCGAAGGCGTCCTGCCAGGAGATCGGCAAAAGCGCGTTCATCCGCTCCGTCACCTTCAGCGCCTTCGGCACGTGGACGTCAAAGGTCGGTTCCCGCAGCGTTTCAATCACCGCCTCGGCGACCTGGTAGGGCTCCACCTTGCGGAACTGCCGCTGGCGCGGTTCGGCGAGGCCGAGGGCGAGTTCGGTGTTCACCGCCACCGGGCTGATCACCGAGATCTCGATCCCGGCCCAGCGGACCTCCTTGCGCACCGCCCGGGAGAGGTTGATCACCGCCGCCTTGCTGGCGCAGTAGGTGGCGCCCCCCGGCAGGCCGTACTTCCCCGCCTGGGAGGCGATGTTCACGATGTGGCCGCTGCGGCGGGCGATCATCCGCGGCAGCGCCTCCTTCATCCCGTGGATCACGCCGTGGACGTTGATGTCGATGATCCGCCGGGCCGTTGCATCGTCCTCCTCGATGAAGGGACCAAGCGGCATGATCCCGGCGTTGTTGACCAGCACGTCAACGGGGCCGATCCGCTCGTCGATCGAGTCGAGAAAGGAACGGAAGGAGGAGCGGTCGGTGACGTCGAGATGGAGGGCGAGGACGTTGCCGCCAAGCTGGTTTGCCGTTTCCTGGGCGGCTTGGTAGTCGACGTCGCCAATCGCCACCTTCATCCCGGCGCGCAGGGCGGCGGCTGCCGTCTCCCTGCCGATCCCCCTGGCGCCACCGGTGATCGCGATCACCTTGCCGGCAAGGTTCCGTGGTTGCTTGGCCATCTTGCGCTCCTTCCTCGAAAAAGTTTTCGATAACAAACGTTAGCGAGTGGCCGCTGGGGCCGCAACGCCCTCTGCTTGCGGTTACTTACCCTCTACCCCCCAGGGTGGCGAGGGTAACGCCGCTGGCCTCCTCTTTTCCAGGTGGGCGCAAGGGCTTGTGCCGCAGCGGCGGCTGGCGGCGTGCAGGAAGGGGGACCGGTAATGTCAAATAGTGAAACGGATGGCTACCTTCTCCTTTCGCGGCTGGCGGCTCCACTACAGCGAGTTCCCAGCCCAGGCGCCAGGCCGCGGCAGGCGGCGGTCCGCCTACCCGCTGATCGTCGTCCACGGCGTGCTGCTCTCCCAGCGCCTCTACTGGCCCCTTGCCCGCGAGCTTGCCGCCAAGGGCCACCGGGTGATCACCGTCGATCTGCTTGGCCACGGCCGCTCCGAGCGGCCGCAGGAGCCGGCGCTTTACTCGATCGACTGCTTCGCCGACCAGCTCAAGGAGCTGCTCGACCACCTCGACCTTCCGGAGGCGGCCTTCTTCGGCACCTCGATGGGGGCGAACGCCTGCCTTGCCTTCGCCCTCAAGGAGGAGGCCCGTGCGCGGGCGCTCGTTTTGGAGATGCCGGTCCTCGAGCAGGCGCTGATCGGCGGGGCGACGCTGCTCACCCCCGTCCTCCTTGCGCTGCGCCGCGCCGGCTTTGCCTTCGACGCCCTTGCCCAGGGGCTGCGGCTGCTGCCGCAGCGGCTTGCCCCCCACTACCTCAACGCACTGCTCGACCCGCTCCGCGACCGTCCCAGCGAGCGGGCCGTCGTCCTCCACGGCCTCTTCTACGGCGCCCTTGGCCCGACCGCGGCGCAACGGTCCGCCCTCCAGGTGCCAACCCTTGTGATCGGCCACCGGTTCGATCCCCTTCACCCCTACGCCGACGCCAAGCGGCTTGCCGGCGAGCTGCCGGCCGGCCGCCTCCTTGAGGCCCGCACCCCGCTTGAGCTCCGCCTCCTGCCGGCAAGGCTGCTCGGCGAGGTGAACGCCTTCCTGAAGGAGGCCTGGGCTGCGCCGCGCCTCAGCGCCGCCCCCGTCGCCGCCTAGGCGGGCGGGTAGAGGGCGAATTCTTCGATCCGCACCTTCCCCGGCCGGGAGCGGCTGCCGGCGAGGCTTTGCGGGACGCTCGTCAGCCAGAGGAGGATGTAGCGGAAGGGCTGGTTGGCGTGGGCGAGGTCGATCGTTGCCGCCGAGCCGACGCGGTTGACCTTGGCAAGCAACGTCCAGCGGTTGGAGGAGCGGCGGGGCGGCAGCGGCCCTTCCCCGGCGCCAAGGATTTCGGCCGCAAAGCCGGGCGTGGGGGTGCGCAGTTCAACGGCTGCCACCCGCTGCGGCCTGCCAAGGTCGACAACCAAGCCGACGCCAAGCTTTCTGGCGCCGCCGGGGTGGACGGTGAGGCTCCAAAGGGTTGGCGAGCCTTCTTCAAAGGCAAGCCGCGGGTTGGAGAGGTCTTCGGGGGGATAGGCTTCCTGGGGGTTGTAGTTGGCAAGCATGAACCCCTGCAGTTCAAGGGGTTCGGCCGCTCTCGGCCCGCTGGCCGACCGCGTCTGGGTTGCCGTCGAGCTGCCGCCTGCGCTTGACCGCGACCTTGCGGCGTGGGTGCCGGCCGTGCCCAGGGCGCTCGAGCTGGTTGGCGGCGGCGAGGTCGTGGCCGGACCGCCCGTTTCAGGAGGTTCGCCTGCTTCCCCGGTTGCGGGGGAGATCGTTTCCGGCTGGCCCGGTTCGGGGGCGCCGCTCCCCACCGGCAGCCGCTTGACGATCAGCAGCTTGTGGGGCGGTTCCCTGGTCGGCGACTGGCTGAGGGCGGCGATCCCGGCGGCAGCGGCGCCGCTGACAACGGTCACCGAGGTGGCCGCCAGCAGTCCGGCCGAGAACCAGCCGGCCCGGGCGCGCAGCCCCCCGCTTATGTGGTCGCCGCACTGGACGCACCAGTCCTGCTCCTCGTCGAGGGGCGCCTGGCAGTGGGGGCAGCGCCGCTCCTGCGGCTTGCTCCGCCCTTTTTTTGGCAGCAGCTTCATCCCGCCTCATTGTTGCATCGCGGCGGCGGCGGGCCGCCGGCAACCAGCTCCCTGCCGGTTGGCTTGAGCTGGCCGTCAAGCTCCAGCTGCCAGTAGTAGCGGGTGAAGGAGAGGGGGGCGCGGAAGTGGCCGGGATGGGGCTGGACCGGCTCGCCGCCGGCAAGCCTGACGATCAGCTCCGGGTAGGTGAGGCCGGGGTGGGCGGCGTAGGCGGGGGCGGGGAAGGCGCCGCCGAAGCGGGGGTTGAAGTCGGTGATCCGCAGCCCGAGCTGGGGGTCGCGGAACAGCTGGATCGTCGCCGGACCCCTGATCCGGAAGGCCTCGACGAGCTCCTTGCCGAGCTCGACAAGCTCCCGGTCGGCGATCACCGTCCCCTTGATCGACTCCCCTCCCCTGGACTCAAGCATCCGCCGGGGGATCGCGTTCAGGCACCTGCCCTGAAGGTCGCCGAGGCAGTCGATCGCCAGCTCCTCGCCGTCCAACGCAGTCTGGACCATCACCGGCTCCCCGGCCGGCGCCCGCACGTCGGCGTTTAGGTGGGAGGGCAGGGCGGCCGGGGGCTCGCCGAAGTGGCTGCGGCCTTCCAGGTAGTCGATGAAGAAGCGGGCCTCCTGCGGGGAGCGGGCGAGGTGGACGGACCGCGCCCCGGAGCCCCTCCGCGGCTTCACCACCACCGGGTAGCGGAGCTCCTCAAGCGGCCCGTCGGGCAGCGCCGTCGGCGGCGAGGGGAAGCCCCGCTTGGTCAGCTCCAGGTGGGCAAGGTACTTGTCGTAGGTGGCGCGGGCCACCTCCGGGTCGGGGACAAAGGCCGGCAAGCGCCCTTCGGCGCGGGCGATCGCCAA
>Ga0070737_10003298_pt1 | contig 17675 bp, 8 predicted proteins | sample Coa_R1_10_FD_66438 | JGI IMG/M metagenome (GOLD analysis project Ga0070737, IMG submission 66438) | Surface soil microbial communities from Centralia Pennsylvania, which are recovering from an underground coalmine fire - Coalmine... | ecosystem: Environmental > Terrestrial > Soil > Unclassified ...
TGGCGCGCGCCGGTGCGCGCAGGGCGCGGCGCCGGTCCGGGTTAAATCGGGCAGGATCGATCCCGTAATAGGCCACGCCAACCACCTGCGCTTCTGGGAATCGCTCGAGCAACGCCTGCCGTGTCCGTTGCGAAATGGCCACCAACGGGCTGCGTCCGCTGCCATACAGCCGCGCCTCGAGATGGCTGATCAAGCGGTAGAACAGCCGCCGATGCAGCAGCCGCATCCGATGACGCAGGGGAAACACGTACTGGATGGTTCGGCTCCGTTCGCGCAGTTCGCTGAACAGTACGTGGACCGAAATGACATCGGCGTCCGGGCAGTTGATGCCCGCCGAGTAGACCAGATCGAAGCTTTTTCCGGTACAACGTTGCTGGTATCGCCGGACGCCCCGATTGGCCAGGTACCACCACAGAAAGGCCAGCAGATGCGGTCTGGACGGTCCGGCAATCCGGTGCCAGATCACGCCGTCCAGATCCAGGTCGTTTACCTGGCGTGCGAACAGATGCACTTCGAAGTGCAGTTTCAGACGGTCAATTTCTTCGGCCAGGCAGCGTTCGGTGCCGTGGCGGCGGTCCACAAACGGGGTGATCACGGCAAGCCGGGGGCGCCGGTGATGGGCAAAGGCTCGCGGTGTTTCGGCCACAGTTTTCTTCAGGGGCGATGATGGCGACGCGGATGGTTGCATGGGAACCGGGCGACCTTCAGCGCCACCGCGCAGCGCCGGCGACAGGCTCTGAATGCTGCCAGACCCAGGGCACCGTCGGCCCCGGTGTTTCTCCGGCGGCCAGCTCGGGCAGGCGGAACAGCACACCCACCAGCAGCCAGAGATAGGCATTGATGACATAGTTCTGGTAGGTATTCAGGCCTCCCCAGGTAATGGGCAGCAATAGCCAGAAGCTATACCAGAGTATGCTGAAGCCCAGCGGGTAGAGCCCCGTTGCGGCCAGCCAGCGCGTGCGCCGCCAGCCTGCGATCAGCAACGTCACCGTCCACAGCATCCACAGCAGCGGTCCCAGCAGCCCCAGCTCCAGCAGCAGGCAGCCGAATCCGTTTTCGACCTGATCGACAGGGGGAGGAGAGGCCCCCAGCAGCCGCACCATGTACTGCACGCCGAGCGAGGCGACACCGGTTCCGTAGCCCCAGAGCGCGTCCGGCGTGTGCAGTGCCTTGAGCCATTCGTTCAACGGATATTCCTGTGTGCGGAACACAAGGACCGAGTGCGGACTGTCCGGCCAGAGCATTTCATAGTAATAGCTCGTCCACAGCCGCGTCAGATTTGGGAACAGATAGGCCAGTGCGACCAGGCCCAGAAACAGCACAACCAGACCGCGGCGGAGCATCCGTGCGACGCGCTGGCCCAGCCAGGGTCGGTTGCGCATGCCCCACAGCAGCGCGCCGCTCATCCCGAGCAGGGTCAGCAGGCTGTAGATCAGCGTACCCTTGGAGCCGCCAACATAGATGGCGGCGCCGAGCAGCGCCAGCAGGCCGTAGAGTGCGCGGTTGGGTCGGTGCTCGAATGCATTGGTCGCCAGAGCCCCCAGAAGCAGCGTCAGCATCAGCGCCACGAAGCTCATGTAACGGGCCTGGCTGACAAAGACGGATGGCGGTGCCAGGATGATCTTGCGAAGCCCGGGAATGTACCGGGCCAGGTGTCCTAGTGACTGCAGCTCGGGAGCGAGCGTCGGGGGATTCAAAAACGTCCGCCAGCCGCTGGCCTGGATGATGCCGACTGCGGCGATCACGGCGGCCATGGTGAACAGCAGCCGCAGCAGGCGGCGCAGATCTTCGGCGTTCCGGGCGAACTCGTAGCCCACCAGCGCCAGAGGTACGAAGAAAAAGTTCAGCGTCAGACCCAGGACCCCATAGACAGGACTGGGCGAGCGCGGATTGAACGCCTGCACCAACGCCAGGGCAAAGAAGGCCAGCAGGGGCCACAGAAACGCAGGGCGCCAGCTCGTGTGCGGGCGCCGGCGGCGGTCCAGAACGAAGCCGGCATACACAGCCAGTCCGAGGATATATTTGGCGACGAAGACCTGCATGTCGTTGCCGCCGTATTTGCGTGGCAGATCCTCCAGCGTCAGCCAGGCCATCAGCAACAGCAGACCGAGACGCCAGCGCAGCACCGCGACGATCACCGCGACCAGCCCTGCGATCCAGGCCAGCGAGCGCAGAACGGCCACGACAGTGCCGGCCAGCACGGACTGGGCGATCAGCCAGGCCAGCAGCAGAGAGGCGAAGAAGATGAGCAGCCCCATCTGCCGGGGCGGCGAAGCCCGAAAAATCAGGCGGGTCATGCGTCCGTTCATCTGCATCCCGGCTTGAGCCAGCCAGCCGCGAGGCGCGGGCAGCGTCCTTTACTTGTACTCCGATGGGCGCCCTCTCGTCGAGAGGGCACCGCGGTTGTGCTCAGGATCGGTTATTGGCGCGTTGTGCACGGCCGGGTTGCGGTTGCACACGGAGGAGAAAATTGCCACAATCAGCGCGAGGGCGTGTAGCTCAGGGGGAGAGCACCTGCTTTGCAAGCAGGGGGTCGCGGGTTCGAATCCCGCCACGTCCACCAGATTTCCTTACGATTTTGGCCTGTCAATTCACCGGTTCAACCTTTTCTGGTTTTTCCCCGCGGGCGAATGTAGCCAAAAAATCTGGCAGATGCCCGTCCCGCGGGACAACGCCGCCGTGAATCGCATTTGTGATGCGCAGGGTTGCTACACGTTGCCCGAGGAAAATTGTCCAGCGGTCGCCGAGCCCCCTCAGGTTATTTCGGTGCCGCGGGTTTCGGGAAGCACGGCAGCGCTGGCACCTGCAAGCGCAAACGCGATGCCGCAGAGCAAAAATGCTGCTGCCAGCCCCCACCGTTGGCCGGCACCGCCGATCACCAGTGGAGCCAGCGCACTCAGCCCGCGAGCGATGTTGTAGCTGGCCCCGAGCGCAGTGGCCCGAATGGCGGTGGGGAACAGCTCGCTGCCAATGATGCCAGAGCCTGTAAAGAACCCTGTGCCGAAAAACGCCACCAGGCAGGCCGAGACTAGGATCATCGCCGGGCGCCTTGCCGCCGCGAGCGCGGGTACCAGCGCAGCGGCCAGTAGTAAGTAGGCCACCAGCAGACGCTTGCGCCCCCAGCGATCTGCGAAGACTCCAAATAGCAGATACCCGGGCAGCATGCCCACCAGATTCAGACCCACCAGGAACCAGGTAGTTCCGCCCAAATCGAAGCCGCGCCCGCCCAAACGCTCTGGAAGTTCCAGATAAGCGGGAATCCAGGTGAACAGCCCCCACCAGGCGAACATGCCAAACGTGTTCATCGCCAGCAGTGCGAACAGGTGGCGGCGATAGAGACGCCAGAGGTCGAGCACTCCGGTGGTGGAACGTTGGCGCCGGCGCAGCCAGACCTCGGGTTCCGGGACACCGTGTTGCACCCACAGCGCCAGCAGGGCCGGCAGCACGCCGACAAAAAAGACCCAGTGCCAGCTCGCACGCGCTAAAATGGCTCCAGCAGTCACGGCCGCCAGCGCGTAGCCCACTGCCCAGCTACTCTGTACAATGCCCAGCGCACGGCCGCGCCAGTGCGCCGGCCAGGTTTCGGCCACCAGCGCAGCTCCGGTATTCCATTCCCCGCCCATACCCAGGCCCAGCAGGAAGCGCAGCGCGGCTAGCACCCTCAGGTTCGGAGCGAATCCGCAGGCGAAGGTGGCCAGCGAATAAATCCAGATACTGGCACTCAGCAGGCGCCTCCGACCATAGCGATCGGCCAAGAACCCGATCCCCACGCTGCCCAGAGCCGATGCAATCAGGGTGAGCGTGTTGAGTAGACCGGCGGTCGCTTTGCTCATGCCAAACGCACGCATGAGCGTGGTCAGCACGAGCGAGTAAAGCATCACGTCGTAAGCATCGAGCATCCAGCCCAGCGCCGCCGCCAGCAGGGTACGGCGCTGAGCCGGTGTGGTCTCGCGCCAGCGTAACGCTTCGGTCGGAATCGATTGTGTCACCCCTAACCTCGCCGAAGGCGCATGCCGCCTCCTGCTGAGAATGCGGCAGATTCCAGGCCGGCTAGGGCCGGGCGGGCTGGTCTTCGACGCCCGGCCCGGGTTTTAGCCGCCACTGGCTGGGGAGCACCGGCCGTTGCCGTGTTAGTTTCCACTCGACGCCGTCAGCGTAGACTTTTTCACTGCGTGTGATCTTGAACTGACCCTGGGCCAGATAGTCCAGGTGCACACGGTCGTAGGCCAGTCCCATGCCAGCGACCAGTTCTAGGTAGGCCCCGTGCGCGGTTTCATCGGGGGCCTCCGTATAGCCTTCATCCCAGGTCACATCAGGGAAGCGGGACATAAAGCCACCACCGGGGGCGGCCGCCTGCCCTTTGAGTGCCATGTAGATGCGGACGCCTTTATACACGGGTTGTTGGAAGCGCCGCGGCTCCCAGTCAGTGCCATAGCGCTGGTAGAGGGTGTTTTCCCAGGCATTGAGCTCGGCGGCGCCCGGCACGCGGTTGATGGCCTCCACGATGCGCTCGCGCAATTCGTAGGCGATGTCCTTGCTCAATGCGTGCTCCGGATCGGCCAAATAGCTCAGGCTGGTAAACCAGCCGCGCGGGATCCACCAGCTGTAGCCGGTCTCGACAGTGGTACGTCGTGTAACCCAGGCGGTGTAACCAGAAAATGGCTGGACCCATTCATGTGACGGGTAACCGTGCGGATTTAGAAAGGCATCGGGCAACCAGGCCTCCCACAGCTGCCGGCGCGTGCGCGATTCCGGGTAGATGGGGTCGGGATCCCAGAGCCCGCTCTGCACATCGGCGGTAAGGGCGCCGTGATAACCCGGATGGAGCATGAAGTCGGGCGTGATCTGCATCAAGCGAATTGAGAGGTTGGCTCCGTCGGGGTTGTCGATGGGGTGGACGATAACATTGACCTTGCGCAGAGCGGCGCGGGTGGCCGGATCGCGCACCAGCAGCTCGGCCAGCCGCAGCAAATGGCTGGTGCTAGAGACCTCGTTGGCGTGCTGGCGGCCGGAGTAGATAATGGTGGCCTTCAGCGTGTCCAGCTTGGCGACCGACACGAGCTGGGCGGGCGAGGGCAACAGGATGTCGGCTGCCCAGAGATTTTCGCCCAAGTAGCTGCGGCCCATCCAGTAGACCTTCACACCGGGAAACTGGGCCAGGCGAGCCAGGATTTCGGCGCTTTTCTCCGGGCTAATCGGTTCGTCCCACTGCACCAACGGGTCCTCTTTCCCTTGCGGTAACGGGGCGGGTTTGTAGTCGGTGATCTGCGGCCGAGGGGTTTGCGGGGCCGGTACGGGCCAGGCTATCGTAACCCAGTCCGGGCGCGCATTTTCCGGCGCGCGCAGCGGCCGCGGCAGGCGGAAAGCCACCGCCAGCTCGCGCAGTTCGGCGTAGGCCAGCGTGTCCCGATAGAGCCCGGCGCGCTGCAAAGCCCCGAGGGCCCGCACAAGGCCTTCGCCCTGCTCGGCGGAGAACATGGTGTGCTCGACCAGGGTGGCTGGTTGGCGGCGGATCCAGTCGCGGTAGCGATCCCGGCGGGCGTCCACGGGCAGTTCCCACACCAGGCGCTCGAGGCCCGGCTGGCCGGCCCGAACGCGCACGGCCACTGCCCGAGGCCGCTCCATGCGGAGTGCGGGCAGCTCGCGCTTTTCGTGATGCGTATGGCCGGCGGCATCGGTCCAGTCCAGGGCGACCAGCGGTCGCGGGCCGTCCTTGGCGTAGAACTCGATCTCGACCTGGCCATCCTGGCCTTCCGTCGAGGGATAGACGACGGGAATCACACGGCCCATGTAGTCAAACAGGCCAGTCGAGTTAAGCGTGCCCAGCATGTAGAAGAAGTTGCATGTGGAATAAAAAGTATCTTCCTCGAGTGCCTCCAGCGAGGAGACGCGCTGGTGATAAAGGCCCAGGGTCAGATCGGGCTCGCTGAGGTGGATCCGCAGCAGCAGAGTATCAAACAGCGGCTGATCCTCCAGCCGCGGGTCGCCGTCATACTGCGCCATCAGGAAGTGGAAGATGCGCGGAAGCGTCACCGTCTGGTAGTGCTCCCAAAACAGCTCGGTGTCGGTGACCACCCGCTCATCGAGCAGTGTGCGATCGCCCGAACGCATCTGCACCCATCCGGTGTCTACCTGCACATGGTCATACTGGGGAAATTCGTTGCTGTAGGGCCGTTCCGCTGTGTGCACCGTAAAGGTGCGCTCTAGCAAGAGCTGGCCGTCGCCGGCATAGGCGCGGACCCGGTAGGTGGGTTCGCCAGCCGAAGCCATGGATTGGAACTGGATTTGATTGAGAGAGAGGTGCAGCATCTGCGCCAGCAGCGCGTCGACGGGGTAGAGCTCCTGCAGCCAGCGCGCACGCGAAAACAGCAGGCTGGTGTGGTCAGGGTCCTCGTAGGGAGCAAACTCGATCACCAGGCGCGCCACCTGCCGACCGGCCAGCGCGGGTGCCACTTCTTCCGTCAACCAGCTCAGACCGGGCTTGTAGGCGCTCAGGACGCTGACCTCGATATGCTGGGGATCAGCCCCGGCATCCAGCAGGATCTGCCGAATTTGTTCACGGAGCTTTTGGCGCACCGCCGGGCTCTCGCTGACTTCAGCGCGCACTTCAGCCGGCTGGCCCCGCATCAGACCGGCAGCGGCGCGGCGCACCACCTCAAGTAGCCGACGCCCTTCCCACGGAATGGTAAAGCGCTCGCGGAAGGTCGGCTCAGCCGGCACAAAGGGATGCAGCGGAGAGACGTAAGAGAGAGCGGGGTCGTGTGCGCAACACTTCAAACCGGCATGCAGCCCCCCGGTGCGCACACTTACGCGAGCGCCGGGAGCGAGCTGCTCGAGACGACTCTGAAGAAACTCTTGCAGTTTCGGATCTACGTCGTCCACATAGACAGTGGCCGCCAGCTCGGTGGGCTTGGCTGAAGAGGCTTCGGCCTGCTGCAGCCATCGTTCCAGGTGATACAGGGCAGCAGCCGCTTGCCCGCCGGCCGAGCGGAGCGAAAAGAACCTGTGCAGCTCCTCGCGCACCTCGTCGAGCGCGGCGTAGCGCTTGTCGGGCTGCCAGAGAAACGGGAGACGGGCGGCGGCGTCCTCCAGTGCAGCCACCTGGCCGGCTTCGTCACCCCGCACCAGCAGCGCCCCATGGCGGCCAAAAACGTGGTCGAGCACGCGCAACTCGCCCTCGCCGGGCCCCAGCGGCGCGAAAATCTCAGGACCAAACGGCTGACCGCTTTGGGTCCGCCCGGCAGCCAGTTGCCGTACCAGTTGCTGACCAAGTGAGGAACTTTCGGTCAGCACAGCATTGGTTTTCACCTGCTCGGGCGTGACGCCATCGGCAACAAAGGCCAGGGGCAGGGCTATACCCGTGGTCTCAAGCCCGAGGCGGGCGGCCAAATTCGCCATGGCCACGCCCGGCATTCCGGCGGGCACATAAAGCCGCACGTCCACGGAGGCGGGCAGTGGCATTTTCGGCTGCCCACCCAGCAGGCCGTGAATCGTATAGAGCTGACCCAGATCAAGCTGTTTCGGTCCGGCAAGCGGCAGAGGATCCGGCGCCGGCGGCAGTGAGGGCGACGGGTTGATCAGCACCAGTGGCAGCGCTTCGCCCACCAGCAGCACCAGCTCACGTACGGCGGGGAAGCGGATCGGCGGGCGACCTTCGGGAGTCAGTGCGCGCTCAACCGCCGCACGGTTGCTGGCGCCCTCGACGCGCAGGATAGCTTTCTGAATGCCGGGCTGGCCGGACACATAGCTCACCCCGACAAGGACAGCGGTGGCCTTTAATTTGGCTGCCTTGAATGCCGTCTGCAGCCCTTGGGTCATCTCCTCTAGGCGCGGACCCGGTGCCGCCCATTGATAAGGCGCGTGGGCGGCGTAAGCGTCGGCGGCAGCCAGCAGGCCCGTGTCGTCACGGCTCACAACGGCCAGGTCGCTGTCGAGCAAAAACACACCGCCCTCGCCCACACCCAGCAACGACTCAAGCGGAGCCAGTTGCGCCGCCTTCGCTGCGGGCAGCGAGCCGCGGCCGACGTAAAGTCTGTGCGGCGCCGCAGAGGCCTCAGGCGCGCTGGCGGCAATTACTAACGGCAAAGACAGTCCCGTGGTGCCGTACGCCATCCGTGCGGCCAAATTAGCCGCGGCTGCGTTTTCGGCCGCTGTGGGTCTGGCCGGCACGACGATCTGCCCACTCACGAAGTCCGGGATCCCATCGCCATTGGTATCGACCAACATCCATCCCGTCTGGAAAGCATCCTCTAGAGGGCTGGGGTGCGGGGAGGCAACCGGGGGCAGCGGAGCTGTCTGGCTGGCGGCCGACAGGCACAGCAGCAGAAAAAGTGTTCCAAGTCGACCAAGCTGAAGCATGCTTGTCCTCCCCAAGGGATTTCCGGGCCGCGAGCGAAGCCGGCAAGGAAGTTCAACTTCCGAGGATCCCAGCCGACCGCAGTTTTCGGACCACTCACGCCCGGCTCGCACGGAACTATGCGCGGCGAGCAACAGCGGCTTTACTGCCGGACCTTAAAATGTAAACCGTACGGAAAGCTCTGCCTGCGTTCCCGGCCGTGCTGTTAGGATGCGCCCGAAACTGCTTGAAGCCGCCGAAGTCACCTGTCCGCTGGTGAAAGGGGCCAGCAGATTTGTGGCGTTGAGAAGATTGAAAACCTGGCACGCCACTTCCAGCTTCCTTTCATTTTTAACGAAAATGCCTTTGGACACGCGCAAGTCTAACTGATTCAGCCGGCTGCTGTCGATCTGACTCGGAGAGATCGGCGGCAATCCCAACGTTGCCCTGTACGCGTTGACCGCCGCAAGGTTCAGATCGCGATTGCCCTGGTTGCGTCGGGTGCCGGGTACATACTGGGTCACACCGTCAATGACAATGTTGGAGAGAGCGTTGAACGGCAGCGAAGAACGGTAGGTCCAGATGGCGCCCACCTGCACGCCGAATGGCAGGGCCACCGAGCCGCTAGCTACCAGGGCATGCCGGCGATCGATATTGCACGGACCCCAGTCCAGTGAAGGGTTGGCGAGATTCGTGACGCGCCCGGCGGGATTGTTATCCTTACACTCAGAGAGTGTATAGGAGATCAGGTACTGATAGTGGTGAGAGTATGCCTTCTCGAATCGAACATACATCGCTCCGTACTTGGCCTTAGAGATGGGCTCAAGAATCAAAATCTGGCCCCAGTTGGGCAAGATGCGCTTGCCAGTGGCCGGATCGTAGTTGACATCGACGCTGCGGTAATCGCGCAGGCTGTGCACATATACGCCATCGATGCTCAGGGAAAGTGTGGACGTGAACTGATGCGTCAGTCCCAGGTTGAACTGCTGCGAGTAGGGGTTCACAAAGTCATTGCCCAGTTCGGTGATGTTCGGCGGAGCCTTGGAGCAAAAATTGGTGGGGCTCTGACCGCCGTATGGGTCAGGATAGGAAGGGTTCGGAATCACAATGAAACACTGCAGAAGATCACGCGGTTCGGCGAACAGACTGATCAACGTTCGGATATTGTTGTAATAAATTCCGTATCCGGCCCTCACCATCCAGGTTCCGGCACCGGTGACATCCCAGGCGAGACCGATTCGTGGACCAAAGTTGTTGGCGTCGCCACGCTTGCTGTAATTTGCATAAGGCAGTGGTTTGGGAAGCGTAGCAGGATCGAAATTTTCATTGAACGATCCAAATTGCCGATCGTAGCGGAGGCCGAGGTTAATGGTAAGTCTGCGCAACGCTTTCCAATTGTCGCTTATGTACCAACCCCAGTAGCTTGTATCGAGCCCATTATGAATGGGAGGATAGGTGGCAGTGAATAAAATGGCTCCCTGGAGGTTGTTCATGACCGCCGGGTTCTTGGGATCGAAGTATTGATCTTTACTGAAGGTAAATGTGCCGGTGGGGTTTCCAGGGGAGTCGTCTTTGTAGGGAATGTAATCGTATTCGGTACCAAAGTGCCATTCGTGGTGGCCCCGAATCCAGGTCACGTCGTCGTTGAACTCATAGCGGCTCTCTGGTCCGAGCTCCTGGAAGCTACCGCCCCAGGTGAGGCTGGGGAAACGGAGGATTGTTTGCATTTGGTTGAGTCGGGCCGGCGGGTATTGCCCAAACTGAGTCCATACGGGGTAGCCCGGGCGACCGATTTCATACTCGGCGAAGGCGTACTGGAAGCGAAAATCGTTCAAAAAGGTGGAGGATTTCATCCAGGTGTGCCCGAAGACGATCGAGTCGCGTGGGATTTTTTGGGTGAATCCGGCGTTGGCGGCATTGGTTCCGCCGCACTGGAAGCAGCCCTGAAACTCCCGCTCGCCCGCATAGCGGACGAAAAGAGTCTGGTCGTTGCTGATCTTGTAATCGGTGCGCGCCAGCCAGAGGTCGCGCCAGCTCGGGTTGGCGAAAGTTCCCTCGACCGATGCGTAATATTGTGGCAAACCAGTAAACACGGTGAAGGAATCTTTGGTCTGGGTGCGCTCAAAGGAGGTGAAAAAGTGGGCCCGGTTACGCACAATAGGACCACCGAGGTCCGCCCCGAACTGATTTCGGTTGAAAGGGAAACCGCGCAACCCCAAACTTTTCTGCTGGGCAGCCTGGAATTTGTTCAGGGCGTTCAGGGCTTCGTTGCGCCAGTATTCAAACACATCACCATGGAATTGGTTGGTTCCGCTTTTGGTGACCACGGTAACGAAACCCCCTTCAGCTAGGCCCAGGTTGGCGGGAAACTGAGTCGTGTAGACGCGGAATTCGGCGACTGCTCCCTGCGGAAAATCCTGTCGCGGTTCGCCCTGCTCGGCCCAGGTGTTCCGGACGCCGTCGACGAAGAAGCCGTTGCCATAGAAGGTGGAGCCCGCACCGATCTGCACGTTGTTGTAGTAAGGGCGGGAGGCATCCTGCGAGGTGCCAGGCTGGAGCAAAGCAAGGTTCAGGTACTGGCGGGTGTTGATCGGGAGAGTCTCAATCTGCTGTTGGGTCACCAGGCCAGAAACCTGGCTGGCGGTTACGTCTACCGGCTGGGAGTTGGCGACCACAGTGACCTGCTGCTGGACAGCGCCCAGCTTCAATTGGACGCTTTGTTCGATGTGTGCGCCAATGTTGAGCACAATGTCTTTGATCTCCGTGGTAGCAAAGCCGGACTGCTCGAACCGGAGGCTGTAGCGCCCGTTGGGGAGATCAACGAAGACGTACCGTCCATCGGCACCAGCAGTCACCACGCGCGTGACCCCGGTGTCTTGATTGGTAAGGGTGACTTTGACTCCCGGCAAGGCGTTGCCGGCGGGATCGGTGACCGTGCCGGAGATTTCGGCGCCGGTTCCCTGCGCTCGGGCTGAGCGGGGATGTCCGAGCAAGGCGACGGCCAGCACCATGAGGACAGTCCACACCCGTCCGATGGGCAGTCGGGTGCACTTCATGGTCGTTCTCCTTCCAGGGGATTGCGGCGAGCGATGCACGCAGCAGGCCGAGGATGGCGGTCGTGTTCACCGCAGCACTTGTGTTTAGCGCGTATAGCATCGCAGCCAACAATTGTCAAGAGTTTTTCTCAGTTCCTACGCATGAGGTCTTTTTTCCATTAATTGACAGGGGAAAAGTGCCCTCTTACAATGTGCAAAATTGTATGCATTCAGTATACGATGCGCTGTGTTTACTGCAGCCTGACCGCGTTGTCCGAAGAACTCCGCCGGGCAATCGCCAGTCCGGGTTGGCCAGGAGATTTGCATGCTGGTTGCCATTGATACTGGCGGTACCTTCACCGACTGCGTCTATCTGCACCAGGGGCGATTGGAAATCCTCAAAGTGCTGTCCACGCCGCGGCAGCCGGCCCAGGCCATCCTGAGTGCTCTTGCTCAGATCACCACGCGCCAGCGGCTGGAAATCCGGCACGGCACCACGGTGGCCACCAACGCGCTGCTGGAGCGTTCGGGTGCCCGCGTGGCGCTGGTGACTACGGCGGGCTTCGAGGATGTGCTGGCAATCGGGCGCCAGGCGCGACGGAGGTTATACGACTGGATGGACCAGCCCGAACCCCCGCTGGTTCCTGCCGAGCGGCGCTTCGGGGTGGCCGAACGCACGCTGTGCGATGGCCAGATTCTGCAACGGCTGACCGAACAAGAGGTTGAGCGCTTGGTCGCTCAGGTGCGGGCCAGCCAGCCGGAAGCCGTTGCCCTATGCCTTCTGTTCTCCTTTGCCAACCCCACCCACGAGCGGCTGCTGGCGCAGGCGCTGGCCCGGCTGGCCGTTCCGGTCAGTTGCTCGCATGAGATTCTTCCCGAATTTCGCGAATACGAGCGGACCTCGACCGTAGTGGTGAACGCGTACCTGACCCCCAAGATGGGCCGCTACCTGTCAGAACTGGAGCAGGCGCTCGGAGAGCAATTCCCCGGCTCGCGGCTTCACATCATGCAGTCCTCGGGCGGGATCATTTCGGCGGCCATCGCAGCCCGGGAACCGGTGCGGACGATCCTGTCGGGACCGGCCGGAGGCGTGGTGGGTGCACAACTGCTGGCGCGGCTGGCAGGTTTGGATCGCATCATCACCTTCGATATGGGTGGCACCTCTACCGATGTTGCTCTTGCGGAGAGCACCGAGGCTGGCAGCCTGGAGACCACGCGTGAGTCGGTGGTGGCCGGTCATCCCGTCGGCGTGCCGATGCTGAATATCCACACGGTGGGCTCCGGCGGAAGCTCGCTGGCCTGGTTTGATGAGGGGGGTGCCCTGCGGGTGGGACCGCAATCGGCGGGGTCTGATCCGGGTCCAATCTGCTATGGCCGTGGCACCCAGCCGACCGTTACCGACGCCGATCTCCTGCTGGGGCGTTTGGTGCCAGATTTTTTTCTGGGAGGTGCGTTGCGGCTGGAGGAGTGGCGCACGCGGGAGCTGCTCGAGCGGACCAGAGGCCGGTTGCGCGACGCGGAAACGTTCGCCCGGGGCATTGTACGGGTAGCTGAAGCGGTGATGGAAAAAGCCATTCGCGTCATCTCGGTGGAGCGTGGCTATGACCCGCGCGAATTCACCCTCGTAAGCTTCGGCGGGGCGGGGCCACTGCACGCCTGCGCTCTGGCGCGCGCGCTCCGGATCCCGCGGGTGCTGGTGCCCATCTTTCCTGGCGCGCTATCGGCGCTGGGGATTCTGGCCTCCCCGTTGGTTACCGAAGTCTCCCAAACTGTGATGCTGCCGCCGGGCAGCCGGCGGTTGGGCTCCGTGTTCACGAGCCTGGAGCGCCGCGCGCGCGCGGTGCTGCGCGCTGGTGGGCGCCGTGGCGTGGCGCTGCGATCGGTGGACGTGCGCTATGTGGGCCAGGGCTACGAACTGAACCTGCCCTGGGGGCCAGCGCTGGTGGCGCGCTTTCACCAGCTGCACCAGCGCCGCTATGGTTACGCCGATCCTGACCGTCCAGTCGAGATCGTCAATGCCCGCGTACGTCTCGTGGCAGCGGGCGAACGCTTGCCGCTGCAGCGCCAGCCGCTGCGGGGCCGGCCACATTCGGCGCGGAAGGCGATCGTTGCCACCCGCCGCGCCTGGTTCGATGGCCGGCACTGGACCGTGCCCGTCTACCTGCGCGAGGCCCTGCAACCCGGCCACCGCTTTGCGGGCCCCGCTCTGGTCGTCGAGTACAGCGCGACCACGGTCGTACTTCCCGGCTGCACGGTCCAGGTGGACGGCTGGGGGAATCTCCTGATCGAGGTATCGTGATGGCCCGACGCAGCCGCTCCGATCCGGTAGAACTGGCGGTGTTTCAGAACCTATTTCATTCCATCACCGAGGAAATGGGTGCTGCGCTGCGCCGCTCGGCGTTTTCGCCCAACATTAAGGAACGGCGCGACTATTCCTGCGCGATCTTCGATGCCGCTGGCCAGGTGATCGCCATGGGCGACCACATGCCCGTGCACCTGGGCTCGATGCCGCTGTCGGTTCGCGCCGCCATTGAGAACGTACCGCTAGCGCCGGGCGATGTGGTGTTGCTGAACGATCCCTATGCCGGCGGAACCCATTTGCCCGATCTCACAATGGTCCAAGCCGTCTTCGCTTCCACCAATCGCCGTCCCTTGTTCTATGTTGCCGCGCGCGCGCATCACGCCGATGTGGGTGGCAGCTTTCCCGGTTCGATGGGCCCCAGCCGCGAAGTATTTCAGGAAGGGTTGAGGATTCCGCCGATTCGGCTTGCCCGCGCCGGGCAACTAGACGGCGATGTCCTGCGGCTGCTGCTGGCCAACGTGCGCACCCCAGTCGAGCGCGAAGGCGATTTGACGGCCCAGTTGGGAGCGTGCCGCATCGGCGAGCAGCGTTTGCGTGAGCTGGTGGTCAAATACGGTGTGGCTCGCATCGGCGCGAATATCCGCCGTCTGCTGGATTATTCAGAGGCCTTTCTGCGCGCCGAGCTGGCTCGCCTGCCGGCGGGAACTTACCGGGCAGAGGATTTCCTGGATGACGACGGTGTGTCCGACCGCCCGGTGGGCATCCGCGTGGCCATCACGATCGATCCGCGGCGCCGCCGTGCAGTGGTGGATTTCTCGGGAACCGACCGTCAGGTGGCCGGTAGTCTGAATGCGGTTTATGCCATTACCTACTCGGCCGTTTTCTATGTGTTCCGCTGCCTGCTGCCCGATGACGTGCCGGCCACCGAAGGCTTGATGCGCCCGATCCGCATTCTCGCCCCGCCGGGTACGGTGGTCAACGCGCTGCCTCCTGCCGCGGTGGCCGGCGGTAACGTGGAGACCTCGCAGCGCATCGTGGACGTCCTTCTGCGTGCTCTGGCCGAGGCTATCCCGGAACGGATCCCGGCCGCCAGCTCGGGCTCCATGACCAACCTCACCATCGGCGGGGTTGATCCACGCAACGGGGCTTCGTATGCCTACTACGAGACCATCGCGGGCGGCATGGGAGCACGCCCCAACGCCGATGGCCTCTCCGGCGTCCATACCCACATGACCAACTCGCTCAACACTCCGATCGAAGCGCTGGAATTTTTCTACCCCTTCCGCGTCACACGCTACAGCTATCGCCCGGGCTCGGGCGGACGGGGGCGCTTTCGTGGGGGCGACGGGATTATCCGCGAAATCGAATTTCTGTCCGCTGCGCAGGTCACGCTGCTGTCGGAACGGCGGCGCCTGCCCCCCTACGGTCTGGCTGGCGGCGAGCCGGGCGCCTGTGGCCGGAATCTTTTGCTACGCCGCGACGGGCAGCAACTGCTGCCCTCGAAGTGCACCTTCCATGTGGAGCCGGGCGACCGGCTCCGCATTGAAACACCCGGGGGCGGCGGCTGGGGCACGCCTGCCGGCGCGCACGATGCAGTTGACAACTCCCAGGCTGCTCCTCAGACTACAACCCCAGGGACCACCGGGGGCAGCCCATGAGTTGGAGTTCAGCACCCGCGCAGACCAGTTCGCAGCGCGTCTACCGCAAACTGAAGCACGACATCGTCACCTGCACCCTGGCGCCGGGCAGATCTCTCACCGAGCAGGAGCTGTGCCGTCGCTACCGCACCAGCCGCACGCCCATCCGAGAGGCCTGTCACCACCTGGAGCGCGAAGGGCTGATCGAGATTCTTCCCTACCGGGGTTACCGGGTCCCGCCACTGACCATGGCCGAGTATCACCACCTGAACGAAGTGCAGCTGATCGTCGAACCGGCCGCTGCCGCGCTGGCGGCGCAGCGCATTTCCTCCGAGCAACTGCGACGCCTTGAGCAATGGGTGGCGTTGGCCTACCGTCCCAGAGACGCCCAGAGCTACTTCGATTTTCTGGAAGCTAACTACCAGCTCCACGTCGGCATCGGCGAGGCCGCGGCCAACGAGTCCCTGCAGAAAATCATCGCGGAAATCCACACGCGGCTGATGCGGTTCTTCTACCTGGTGATTTCCATCGACGCCTACGGCGCCGAGCTGAAGGCGGAGCATCGCGACATTATCCGGGCCATTGCCAGCCGTGATCCGGAACGCGCTCGCGGTTCGATGACCGAACACATCCTGCGCACCATGCAGCGCAGCCTGCACCTTCTCGTCCACGCCCATGCGCCACCCCTGGAGCTTCCCGCCACCAGGACAAACCATGCAGCAGGCTTCGCAGGCCGCCCTGAATGAAGGCTTTGACGCGTAGGAAACGCATCTCTTCGGCTCCCCAATGGTGTCCCGCTCTACGGGGATAGAGCGTGCGATCAGCCTGTCTGCTAGTGACCCTTTTTAGGCTACTGGGCAATTACTCCGGGATGGAAGATGTTGGCAATGCACACCAGTTGAAGAGCGTGATCGTTGTAAATATTTGTCGCAATCATCAGTTGGCAGCAATGTTCGCAGGGCGCTAACGCCGCGAAATACGGGTGTCAGTTTTGGCCTCCGTTGAATCCTTTCACAGTTGCTCCACCGCCGCCCCAGAGTACCCGGGGAGAGCGAAAGGGAGCCTGGCACCCACTTCGGCAGCTTTCGCACCATTTCCAAAACTGCTTGAATGAGATCTCTCAATAATTTGCTGAGCGACATTTCGCCGGTCGGCTGTTTCTGCTTATCAGCGATGCATTAGACCTCTTGGAGGGCAAGGCGCCGCCACCATTGAAAACCATCTGCGGAGCACGTCCGCGGATATCGAAAATCGGTTGACCTGCAGTGGTGCACAGCGATGGGGGCCCAGAGCACTTTCGTCGTTCGGAGTTCGCATCGCTGAGGCCGACGAGGGGAGGTAGCTGCCGCTGCGAGTCAGGTCAGGGGTTCAGTCGCTGGTTCAAATAATCCGAGACCGAAGCTGCTTGAATGACCCAGGCGCAGAGGCCCTCTTACGGGTTCAGCAAACTCGATACAAAGTCGATAACCACGACGATCGCCGAGAGTTGAGCGACGAGTGCGCTTCCCCCGAGGCAGGTGAACCGCGACCCACTGCGAACCGTCGACCGTTACCTGGGCCTCGTCAGCACGGACCACTCCGCGAAGGGAAAGCTCCCTGCGGACTTGATTTTGGACGGACTCTCCCATTCGAACTGTACCGCGGCGGAGGTAATGGCGGGGTGGCACGTAAGGGGTCATGGACTTCCAGATGCGGTATTCCCCGTCGCCAAAGCCGGGAGGCGTCGGCACCGCATGGTCCAGCGGGATGAGACGCACCTTCCAGGCATCGGCGTCATCACCCGGGGCCGCCCATGACAGTTCGCGTGTGGCCGCTGCGAGGATAGCCTTCTCTTCGTCGGCGTCGAAGGGCTGGCCGTCACGCCAGACGAGCAGCCGGCTGGGTGTCTCTTCCTCGTACCAGACGAAGAACTCCGTGTGCCGGTGTCCCTCAAGGGGCCGCCCGTCTGCATCCTTGCCAGCCATGAGAGCAACTTCCGCCCTGAGGCTCCTCGGCGCTCGACTCCACGAAATACGTTTTCCACCGTTCTTGATGCGTAAGAGTTCACCCAGGACACGACCGCGAAAGCGCGAGGTGAGGCGGACGAGCGCCCGTGCTTCGGGGGCGACGTTCCAGCCGATGGCGAACTGGATCAAATTTCGGCCGCAGCGTTGTCTCTGTATCGGTCTGTACTCGGGGAGTGAGCGCTGCGGTGGCCTTACTGCATAGCGATATTCAGCTCCCGGCGGCACCGAGCGGCGTGCCACCATCTCATCCTCCGTTGTGCGTTCGAGATCCGCGCGCCCGGCATCAGGCGACGGGACCAGGACGGGCACAGCGCCGGCCCGCGGCATGTCGGAAAGCTCACAGTTTGGCTTGCACCCGGC
>Ga0070737_10003301_pt1 | contig 17669 bp, 17 predicted proteins | sample Coa_R1_10_FD_66438 | JGI IMG/M metagenome (GOLD analysis project Ga0070737, IMG submission 66438) | Surface soil microbial communities from Centralia Pennsylvania, which are recovering from an underground coalmine fire - Coalmine... | ecosystem: Environmental > Terrestrial > Soil > Unclassified...
GCCGTTCCCAAGGCACGGAGCGTTACAGGGGTGTTACGTTAGAACACTAGTGCTATTAGCGACAGCCGTCGCGCGGGATAACGGGGCGCTAGCTAGGGGGCGCCTGTGGCTAGCAGCACGGTGCACGGCGGCCCCCTTCTCCCAATGGGGCGCTGTGCGGGCAGCTGCGCGGTCGCGCGCTTTAGAAGCCGCGCGGCAGGTTGCTCAGGGGGCCGCTCTGGCCGCGACCGAGGATGCCTGTCTGGCGCAACACCCACTCGCGGCGGTCGCCGGTCAGCTCGCGGCGGACGGCCGGGTCCTCGCGCGCCTGGCGCAGCCACTGCTCCATCCGTCGCAGGCTGAGCCGGTCGAGCTGGTCAGGTGACACCGGCCGCGTTTCCTTGCCCAGCAGCTCCAGGATCTCGAACCCCTGCGGCGTGACCACCGGCTCGCTGATCTCGCCGATTTGCAGGCGGAAGGCGGCGTCGTCGAACTGGGTCGACTCGATGCCGCGCGGCAGCCAGCCGAGGTCGCCGCCCGCGTTGCGGCTGGTCAGATCGAGCGACTTCTCGCGCGCCAGCTCCTCCAGCGTCTTCTCGCCGGTGCGGATCTGCGCTAGGGCCGCCGTGGCCTCCTCTTGCGTTCCCACCGTCAAGCGCCGTACGTGGACTTGTTCCTGCACGGTAGGGATATCGGCGGCCAGCGCCGCGCGGAGCTTCTCCTTCTGGAGGATCGCCTCGGTGTAGGCGCGATACTGCGCATCGGTGAAGTTGATGCGCTGGAGCAGGTCCTGGTACGCCGTTTCGAACTCGCTCGCGGTCAGCGTCGGGGGCACGGTAGGCGAGGGGAACGTGCCGGGGGCGGGCGTCGGCGGCGGGGTGGTGGGCGTCGGCTGCTCGGGCGGCCGCCGGGCGCGCGCCAAGTCGACGTTGATGCGCTCGGTGATCTCCTCGGGCGTGACACGCAGCCCGCGCCGCTCCAGCTCCAGCCGCACCAGCTCCTCGTCGATCATGTCGGTGAGCACCTGGTCGGCGGCGGTGAGCCGTTGGTTCTGCAGCGTCTGGATCTGCTGCTGGATCGACTGCGGGGAGGTGGACCCGGAGGGGTTGACCGAGCTCGGATCGGTGGCCAGCCGTGCCAGCTCGGCGTCGATCGCCGCGATCTGCGGCTTCATCCGCTGCACCAGGGCGCCCAGCGGGATCTTCTCATCGTAGACCCAGGCGGCCGGCTCGTTGGGCCGCCAGACCAGCTCGCGTACGGCGCCGAAGGCGACGACCAGCACCACCACGACCAGCAGGGCGCCCGCCGCGCTGACGAGCAGCCGGCGCTGCCGGCGCTCGCGCTCCCACTTGGAGAGTTGCCGCCGCGAGGGGTTGGCCAACGCCGCGCGCACCGCCGCACTTTTCGACTCGCGGGGACGGTTGGCAACCGGGGTTCGTGGGCTCATCGCCAGACTGCCTCGGAGCTAGCCCGTCGGGGCCAGCGCGGTTTGCGCTCAAGCATAGCCCGCGGCGCGCCTCTTGAGCAATGTCGGTCGCACCGCGGGCTTCCAGCGCGCCTGAGCCTTACACGACCGCTAGCGCGGGACCATGCCGGTGAGGCGCATATGCTCAGCGGTAAACGGGAGCAGCGCGACGTGGCGCGCCCGCTTGATCGCCGTGGCGAGCGCGCGCTGGTGGGCCGCGCAGGTACCCGTCTTGCGCCGCGGCTCGATCTTGGCGCGCTCGGACAGGTAGCGGCGCAGGCGCGCGGCGTCCTTGTAGTCGATCACGGTGATCTTCTCGGCGCAGAACGCGCATACCTTGCGCCGGGGAGCGTAACGGCCGCGATACTCGCGCTTGGCGCGCGGGCGCGCGTTGCTAGCGGGCCGGTCGGCCGGCCGGCGGGCCGGTGCGGTGCTGGGCGCCGCAGGGGCCTCGGCCGCCGGCTCCGCGCTCTCCGGCGCGGCCGGGGTCGGTTGCAGCTCGGTCTCGGTCAACGATCCTCCTCACCACGCACAGACAAGCTTGACTACAGTTTACACCAGTGGGAGCCCCTCGCCGCCCGAGCGGCGCCCTGTGGCGAGAGGACGGCAAGCAGGACCTGTGGGGCCGGCTCGCGGGCCGGGGGCTAGAACGGCACGTCGTCGAGGTTCTCGCTCTCGGCGTCGGGGTCGGGCACCGGGCGCAGCGACGGGCTACCCAGCGCCGCGCCCACTGGGGCCTCCACACTCGGCTCCTCGGCCCGGGCGCTCGGCGACAGCACCTGGACCTCGTTGGCGATGACGTCGAGCGCGAAGCCCGGGGTACCATCCGCGCGCTGGTAGCGGCGAATCTGGAAGCGGCCCTCGACGTAGATGCGGGTTCCCTTGCTGACCCGCGACTGCAACCGCTCGGCCAGGGGGCCGAAGCAGGTGACGTTGAACCACTCGGTGATGCGCTCGGGCTCGCTGCCGTCCGCCGGTCGCGGCCCTAGCCGGTTGCAGGCGACCGAGAAGTTGAGCACCGCCTTGCCACTCTGCGTGTACCGCGGCGTTTCGGGATCGCGCCCCACGTTCCCAATCAACGTGATCTTGCACAGGTCCATACGGACACCTACTCCTTCGGGGGCTCACCCTCTCGTACACGGCGAATCGTGCGGGGCGGGGGCACATCCACGGCATGCACGATCAGATGACGCAATACCTGCTCGTTCAGACGCAGATTGCGGTCGAGCTCCTCGGTGCGCTGCGCGTCGAGCTTGAACCGCACGACGGTGTAGTAGCCGTCCAGATGCTTGCGGATGGGATACGCCAAGCGGCGCCGCCCCCAGTAGTCGACCTGGGTGATCTCCCCCCCTCGATTGGTGATCAGGGCGCCGACGCGCTCCTGCGCCGCCGTTACCGCCTCCTCCGGTAGGTCGGGCGCGAGCACGTACATCAACTCGTACTCCCGCACGGGCATGCTCCTCTCTCCGGGTATGCCCTCGTTGGCCGCCACGCGCACCGCGGCGCACCACGAGAGCAGAAAGGATCGCTGGCCGACATGGGCCGGCTCGGGCCGCCAGGCAGCGGCAGCGCGCATTATACCGCGGGTTGCTCCCAGCCCACAACGCCCGCCGCCCGCCCCCACCGCGCGGGCGCCGCGCGTGCCGCACCCACCACCAGGAGTATACGACACTCGAATATCTGTTCGGTATAGGGGCGCCGGCTCACAGCCGTGCCACGCTTACCGCCCGTCCAGCAGCTGGCTTGCGGCCTCGGCGAAGCGGAGGTCGACCAGCGCTCCCAAGTCGGCCCGCTCGCGCACCATGCCCTCGCGCAGCCAGAACTCCTGCTGGCGCTGGAGATCCTCGACATCCACCTGCCCCCCGGGATCGAAGTACGGCGCGCCGGTCTGGCGGAGGGTCTCGACGGGCACGGTGGTCCACTTGCTGATCGCCGCCAGCATGTCCTCGGCCGCGCGCCCGGCGTCGGCGGCGAGATACTCGCGGATGGCGCGCACGTACGCGGTCAGGAAGGCCCGCATTACCTCTGGCTGGCCTACGACCCGCTCGGACGCGAACAGCGCGCTGATCTGCATGCCGGGCACCACGTCGCCGTCGTCGAGCCAGCGGGCGGCTAGGCCGCTCGCCACCGCCTGGGTGGGGAACGGCTCCGAGGCGGTGGCCACATCGAGCGCGCGGTTCTGGAACCCTACCGCTACGTCCGACGAGGTCAACCGCAGCACCTCCAGGTCGTCCATGGTCAGGCCATGCTGCTGGATCCAGTTGCGCATCATGTAGTCGATAGGGCTGCCCTCGGTAGCGAAGCTGACTCGCCGGCCGCGCAGGTCGGTCGGGCTGCGTACCGCGCCGCTGTCCCACAGGTCCTTGCGTACCAGCACCACGCTCGTGCCCCAGCCCGGCCGCGAGCGGGAGCCATCGGCCACGATGCGGATGCGGATGTCGCGGCTAAGCGCGTTGTACAGGCCTGCGTTGAGCCCGCCGCCGCCGAAATCCAGCTCGCCGGTGCTCAGCGGGGCGACCATCAGCGCGCCGGAGTTGAAGCGGATCATCTCCAGGTGCAGGTTCAGCGCATCGAAGTAGCCACGCTCCAGCGCGATGAACAGGGGCGCCATGGAGATGAACGGCGTGTAGCCAACCTTGACGGGCGTCGGGGCGGCGAGGCGCGCGGCGGCAAACCCGGCTGTAGCAGCCATCGCCGGCCGGGCCGCGGTGGGGCTGGCTGCCGCCGCGCCCTGCGGGGCCCGGGGCGCGGGGGCCGCACAGGCGGCGAGTAGCGCGCTCGCGGCCAGGACGCCGAGCAGCCCGCGGCGCGCGGCGCTCTGCTTCATGCCTTACCCCCTTGGCGGAACCACTGGCGCTCGGTCGCTATGTACTGGCGGCCGCCGCGTCGCGGGCCGTGGCGGGTACTGTCGTGATGCCGTATAGCCGCGCGGGGGTGTCCCAAAGGATCTTGCGCTTGACCTCGGCCGGCAGCGCCGCATTGCGGGTCAGGTCGCCCACCGTGCGCTCGGGGAACTTGCCCACGGCGTCGGGGTGCGGGTAATCGGTGGCCAGGACCACGCGATCGTCGCCCACGTGCTCGACTACTGTCTCGATGAGCTCCTCGCCGGCCTCGGTGCTGACCACGCATTGCCGCTTGAAGTAGTAGCTCGGGGGCTGCGGTGTGGTGCGCGCGCGGCCCAGCGAGTAGTGCTCCCAGTGCTCGTCGGCGCGCTCCAGCCAGAACGGCACCCAGCCGCAGCCCGATTCCAGAAAGGCGACCTGCAGCCGCGGGAACTGCTCTAGCACGCCATCGGCGCAGAACTGCAAGCAGGCGAGCATCTGCTCGAACGGGTGGCAGACGATGTGGCGCGTGAACTCGCTGTAGCGGTCGCGGCCGGCCTGGGGCAGCACCGTGCGCGCGCCCTCGTGCACGCAGATCGGCACGCCGAGCTCGCTGGCCGCCTCGTAGATGGGGAAGTAGTCGGGCGAGGTGAAGGTGCGGCCGTCGAGCGGGTTGGGCCGCCAGAAGATGCCGCACAGCCCCAGCTCCTCCTTGGCGCGGCGCAGCTCGGCCACGGCCAGCTTGGAGTCCTGCAGTGGGATCAGCATCACGCCTTTCAGCCGCGCGGGGTCGTGGCTGCAGTACTCAGCCAGCCAGTTGTTGTAGGCGCGGCAGATCGCCGCCGCGAGCTGGGGGTCGATGCCGTCGCGCCAGATGATGTACAGCCCGATGGTGGGGAAGTGGACTCCCACGTCCACGCCCTCGCGGTCCATGTCGGCGAGATTGGCGGCGGGGCTGAAGCCGGCGGCCACCGTGTGGCCGAAGGTGGCCAGGTACTGCCGGTCCTCGGAGAAGATCGCTAGCTTCTCCTCCGGATCATCGAGCGCGTCGGCGGCGCGGGGGAGCCGGTCGGCGTCGGACACCGGCACGCCGTCCACCAGGCGGCGTGTCTGCATGCGCCCGCCGATCTGGACACGCCCGCGGAATGGGGCGTCGAGGTAGCGGTCGAACAGGTCCGAGGGCTCGATGATGTGGCGGTCGGCGTCGATGACCCGGAAGCCGTCCTTCATGGGCGTTCTCCTCTCGCGAGCCCCCGGCGAGGCCGGGGCGAACTGGTGCCGCGTGGGCCGCTCGCGGGATTATAGGCCAGGGCGCGGCGATCCGCCGCCGGATGTGGTTCGCCGCGCCGATCATACTTAAGCAGTACGGCCACGGCTCGTGGCGCGCTGCCGGTCTGGCGAGAGGGATATGGGTGGAATCCGACGCTGGTGGTGGGGGCTATCGCCAGGCGACCGCCGCCTCACGGTGCTGTTCCTCGCCATCATCGTCGCCACGCTGCCAGGCTACCTCGCCGGGGCTGTGCTGCTCGCCACGCGCTCGGCGCCGCCCGCGCCGCCCGCGCGGGCCGCCGCCACCACCCCGACCCCCACTGTGTCGCCGACGCCGCTCCCGTCGCGCACCCCGACGCCTGCTGGCTCGCCGTCGCCCACCCCGACCATCGAGCCGCAGAGCCTCGCCGAGGTCGTCCGTCGTGGCCTGCCTAGCACGGTGGCGATCGTGGTCTTGATCCCGCCGCGGACGGTGAGCAGCGGCACCGGGGTGGCCGTGGCGCCCAACCAAGTGGTGACCAATGCCCATGTGGTGGCCGGGGCGGCGCAGGTGCGGATCGGCGCACCGGGCGGCGGCGTGTGGGACGCTACGGTACGCGGGCTCGATCCCCGGCGCGACCTGGCGCTGCTCGACGTGCCCGGGGCCAACCTCGTGCCCGCCACGCTGGGCGACTCGTCGGCCCTCCAGGTGCTCGAAGAGGTCGTGGCGCTCGGCTACCCGTTCCTCGACCGCTTCGAGGACAACGCGCCCACCGCCACGCGCGGGGTGATCAGCAAGCTGTTCGCGCGGATCAACGGCCAGGACTATATCCAGATGGACGCGTCGCTGAACCCGGGCAACAGCGGCGGCCCGCTGTTCAACCGCCGCGGCGAGGTAGTGGGGATCAACGTGGCGCGGCTGGAGGGCGACGCCGGCCGGCCCGCCGCAGGGATCGCCTTCGCCATCCCCATCAACGAGGTCAAGCTGCGGCTGCCCGCGCTGGCCAGTAGCCCCGCCCCATCCCCGAGCGCGCGCCCGACCGCGCGCCCGCAGGGCCAGCCCCAAAGCGCCGTGCGGCGCTACTACCAGGCGCTGGCCGACGGCGACCTGCAGGGCGCCTACGCCGTGCTCAGCGACGACTTCCGCCAGCACCTGCCCTACGCCGAGTTCGCCCGCACCCTGGCGGACAAGCGCGGCTGGCAGCTGCAGGCAGTGCGCGGCGGCACCGAGCCACGCCAGCCCAGCGCCGTAGAGGCCGACGTGTTGGTCCAGACGAACGGCGCGGCGACAGCGACGCTGTATCGCGAGCGCTGGCGTGTCGTGTGGGAGAACGACGCCTGGGTGCTCGACGAGCGGCTCAGTTCGGCCCCCGTGGCCCCGCCGGCCAGCCCGACGCCGGTCCCCTCGCCGACCCGCCCGCCGCCCACGCCCACCGTCGCTCGATCGCCGACGCGCCCGCCGGCCGCCGCCACGCCGCGGCCGAGCCCACCGCCTAGCGGGGCGGCCGGGGCAGCGAGCTGCCGCTCGGCGCCCGGCAGCCTGGTGCCGGGCCGCGAGTTCGATATCGTGCAGGCCACCTCGCGTCCGCTGCCGAGTGGCGACCTCCAGGTGGAGGGCGTGGTGCGCAACAACTGCGATCTGCCGCAGGCGGGCGTGCTGCACGTGCAGGCGCTGGATCCGCGCGGCCAGGCGGTGGCGCGCGCCGAGCTGCCGTTCGGCCCCTTGGCGCCCGAGACGAGCACGCCGTTCCAGGTCGTGCTGCCCAATGCGCGCGGCGTCTCACGTGTGCAGGTCACGGCCACGCCGCCATAGCGCGGGCCGCCGCTGTGGATACGCATCGGGTATCATAACGCTGCGCAGTCGAGGTGTTGGACTCCCCATCCCCGCACCCCGTACCCTATGTGGCGTAGCGGCCCGTGGCGGGGCGCGCAGTGCGGAGCGCAACGAGGGACGAGATGGCCGGAAAGCTGCTGTTCGAGAAGATCTGGGACGCGCACGTCGTCCGCGAGGAGCCGGGCCAGCCGGCGCTGCTGTACATCGACCTGCACCTGATCCACGAGATCACCACCGCGCAGGCGTTCGAGGGCCTACGGCTCGCCGGCCGCCGCGTGCGCCGGCCCGACCTCACGCTAGCCACCGCCGACCACAACGTGCCCACCTGGGACCGCTCACTGCCCATTACCGACGAGATCGCCCGCAAGCAGATCGAGGCGCTAGCGCGCAACTGCCGCGAGTTCGGCATCAAGTTCGAGGGGCTGGAGAGCCCCGAGCAGGGCATCGTGCACGTCATCGGGCCCGAGCTGGGCCTGAGCCTGCCGGGCATGACCATCGTGTGCGGCGACTCGCACACCTCCACCCACGGCGCGCTCGGCGCGCTCGCCTTCGGCATCGGCACCAGCGAGGTCGAGCACGTGCTGGCCACGCAGACCCTGCCGCAGGTGAAGCCGAAGACGATGGAGGTGCGCGTGACGGGGCGCCTGCCGCGCGGGGTGACGCCCAAGGACGTGATCCTGGGCATCATCCAGCACATCGGCGTGGCGGGCGGCGTAGGTCACGTGATCGAGTACACCGGCGAGGTCATCCGCGACATGTCGGTCGAGGGCCGGATGACCGTGTGCAACATGTCGATCGAGGCGGGCGCCCGCGCGGGCCTGGTGGCCCCCGACGACAAGACGTTCGCCTACTGCGAGGGCCGCAAGTACGCGCCGAAGGGCGCGGAGTGGGAGCGCGCGCTCGACTACTGGCGCACGCTGCCCTCCGACCCCGACGCGCGCTATGATCGCGTGGTGGTGCTGCGCGGCGAGGACATGGTGCCGTTCGTCACCTGGGGCACCAACCCCGGCATGGTGGTGCCCGTGACGGGCCGCGTGCCCGACCCGGCCACCCTGAGCGGCGACGACCAGAAGGCGGCCCTGCGGGCGCTGGAGTACATGGGCCTCCAGCCCGGCATGGCGATCGAGGACATCGCGATCGATCGTGTGTTCATCGGCTCGTGCACCAATTCGCGCCTGGAGGACCTGCGCGAGGCGGCGAAGGTCGTGAAGGGCAAGAAAGTATCGCCGCGCGTGTACGCGATGGTGGTGCCGGGCTCGGTGCAGGTCAAGCGCGCGGCGGAGGCCGAGGGGCTGGACCAGATCTTCAAGGCGGCGGGGTTCGACTGGCGCGAGCCGGGCTGCTCGATGTGCCTGGGCATGAACCCCGACGTGCTCCAGCCCGGCGAGCGGTGCGCCTCGACCTCGAACCGCAACTTCGAGGGCCGGCAGGGCAAGGGCGGTCGCACCCACCTGGTCAGCCCGGCCATGGCCGCCGCCGCCGCGATCGCCGGCCACTTCGTGGACATCCGCCAGTGGGACTACGAGGACTAGCGGGGGCGCCGCCCGCCGCCGCGAGGGATAAGCAGCGATGGAGCCGTTCGTTCGCCACGAGGGCATCCTGGCGGTGCTCGACCGCGTGGATGTCGATACCGACCAGATCATCCCCAAGCAGTTCCTCAAGCGCCTGGAGCGCACGGGCTACGAGGACGCGCTGTTCTATGACTGGCGCTACCTGCCCGACGGCTCGCCCAACCCGGACTTCGAGCTGAACCGGCCGGAGTACCAGGGCGCCACGGTGCTGATCGCCGGGCGCAACTTCGGCTGCGGGTCGTCGCGCGAGCACGCGCCCTGGGCGCTGCACGACTACGGCTTCCGGGCGATCATCGCGCCGAGCTTCGGCGACATCTTCCGCAACAACTGCTACCAGAACGGTATGCTGCCGATCGTGCTGCCCGAGCCGGTCGTGCGCGAGCTCATGGAGCGGGCCAAGGCGCGGCCCGGCTGCCGCATCACGGTGGACCTGCCCAGCCAGACGGTGACGCTCGACGACGGCTACAGCGCCACGTTCGAGATCGACCCGTTCCGCAAGCGCTGCCTGTTGGAGGGGCTCGACGACATCGGCCTGACGCTCCAGCACGAGGCGGCGATCGCGGCGTTCGAGGCGCGCCGCCCCTCCTGGCTACCGCGCGTCCGCTAGCCGCATCGTCTTGCTCTGCTCGACGCGGGTAGCGCCTGGAACACCGGCGAAGCGCTCGTGCCCGAGCTGCACCGCAATCCCAGGATCCGGGTGCGAGTGCGCTTGCACTAGCGAGGCGGCTGGTACGTGCCGAGGTATTCGATGGCGAAGCGCCGGTACTTGTCTTCAAATACGCGGCTGATGTCGATCCTGTCCATGAGCCCCAGCTCATGGAAGAGGTCGATATCCGCCTGTAGCGCCTCGCGAGCCACGACACCATCGGGATCGTGCCACGGATACTTGATCTGCCGATAGACTGCGGGATCTTTGATAGTCGTCTCGCGAGTGAGGAGGTCGATGACGGCATCCTGGTCGATACCGTACTCCATCGCATTGAGGAAGTCGCGACCGCCGCGCAAGTAGGCGATCATGAATCGCTCGCCCACCATGGGCCCTAGCTGGTCGAGGCCAGTCCAGTACATGAGATAGACGGTCTGGATCGTGGGGTACATCTCCTCCTGGGTCGCGAGGACATGGTGTACCCCTCGGGTCACGCCGGCGGTCACGAACGGCTCGGATTGGAAACCGACCTCGGCCCCCCGATTCTGCATCGACGCGAACAAGTCGGGAAATGTGAGCATGGGCCACTCGACGCTCCGCGGATCGAGCCCATAGCGTATCAACCACCGCGCACCCATCGCCTGCTGCCCGCTGCCAGGCCCGGCCTGGGTATAGACCGAGCGCCCAAGCAGGTCGTGGGGGGTGCGGATGGTGCCGTCCTCCCACAGATCTCGCCGCACGACCAGCGCGGAGGCCCCCATGGATTTCTCGGTCTTTCCTGCCGACTGGATATCCGCAACGATCTGTACATCGATCTGGCGGCCGAACGCGTTGAAGCAGACTACCGCGTTCGCACAGCCGGCTACCTGGAGCCGGCCCTGGGCGATGAGTGGCAATTGTTCGGCATAGTTGGAAAAGTTGAACACCTCGACTTCGAGGCCGACCTCTTTCAAGTAGCCCCGCTCCCGCGCGATGAACAGTGGCCCCCAACTCGCCACGGGCAAGACACCGACCTGCAGCGTGACGAGCGGCGTCGCCGGCAACACGGGGCGGCCCGTGCGGGCTGTTGGCGCAGCAGTGGGCATCGCAGCTGCCGGGACCGCGGGTGGGGCTGCGGGCTGAGCCGGCGCGGGCGCCACTCCTGAAGTGCAGGCGGTGGCGAGCCCTACGACGGCAAGCCAACGCGCTACACCGGACAAGAGGAACCACCTTCCTAGCTGCATGCCTCACCCCCCGGGAGCCTCGGCGGTTTTGGCCGGCGTTGATCCCCTCTTCCTCCGCTATCGGCGCTCGCGCCTCAGCTGTCTGGTGCAAGTGTTAACGGTGGTAAAGAGTGTGAGCGAAGCGGGTGACGGCAGCTAGAAATTCTCAAGGGCGCCTTGTTGCGACCTGGGCTTGCCGCTTGAGCGAGCGCGCTCACGGCGCCGAGTAGCGGGTCTTCCAGGGCGGCGCCCGCTCGTACGCTGCGGCGATGCACAGCGCCAGCGCCTCGTCCCAACCGCGCGTGGCGATCTGCAAGCCGATGGGGAGCCTCGCGGCGCTGCCCCCCCCCCACGGTATCGAGCGCGCTGGCGTGCCCTCGGTGGACGCTCGGCCGATGGACGGAACCACGGCGCGCATCGTGGAGCGCCCGCAAAGGACACGGCCCGCCCACCGCGTACACTAGGGTAAGCGGGACGGTGGACCAGGTGCGGACGGCACGCTCGACGAGGAGGGAGCACATGGCGATGGCGAGGGAGGTCCACGGCGAGCCAGCCGACGAGTTCTGGCTCGACACACCACTACTGCGCGCCTTTGTGGCCGACGTGCGCGCCACCCTCGAATGCCACGCGGACGATATCGCCCGTGGGCTGGAGGCGCTGCGCCCGCGGTTCGCTGCGCTGCTGGCCGATCCCCACTGGCTTCCCGACGCGTACGCCGCGGTCAACCCCAGTAGCGGCATGGGCGGTGGCATCGGCCAATGGCTGCTATACCGCGCGGCCGACCGCTCGCTCAGCCTGTTCAGCCTGGTGGTCCCGCCGGGCGCCTCGACGCCCGTGCACGACCATCTAGCCTGGGGGCTGGTGGGGCTGTACCGCGGGGTGCAAGAGGAAGTCGTCTACCGGCGTCTCGACTCGGGCGGGGAGGACACCGACCGCGCCGACTTGCAGCGCGTGGCGGTACGCCGCCTGGAGCCGGGCGATTTCTACACCCTGCTGCCGCCCGAGGGCGACATCCACGCCGTGACGACGCAGTCCGACATCCCCTCCGTGTCGATCCACCTGCTAGGCAATGACGTGGGGTGCATCTGGCGGCATGCCTACGACCCAGCCGCCGGGCGTGTGCGCCGGTTCCGCTCGGGGTACAGCAACGCTCCTTGCCCGGAGACGGGCTAGCGGCAGCGCACACCGCCGGGGCCACGAGGCAGCGGGGCGCGGGCCGCCGCGCCAAGGGGGTGGTGGCCGGGCCGCCTCAGGCCGCCTGCGCCGCTGCCGACATGGTGCTCGTCGCCTCCAGCCGTGGCAGCGGTGGCCCGGGCAGCAGCCCCCGGTCGCGCCGCTCCCAGTAGCACGTCTGATGCACCGGGCTGCGCGGGTCGGTCCCGCCCTGCAAGTCGACTAGCGCCCACGCCTGATCGGCCCGGATCGCTCGCTGGCACAGCACGCACGTCCGCATCTCTGGCCTCCTCGCTGGGACGGAAGCGTTCGCGCGCCAGACGGCTGGCGCCTCTTGCTTCATTGCCCACTATGCGGCGGCGGGTGCTGGATCGTCGCTAGAGCGGCCTAAGATCCGCGCATGAACAGGGAGGGCTACTGCCGCCTCGACCAGTTTCTAACGGTTCGCCGGCTGTTCGTGGGCTACCATCCCGGTAGGAGCCGCGCGTACGGCCGCGCGAGCAGCAGCGCGGGGCGCGCGTGGCTCCCAGCCGACGCAGGGAGGTGGGAGCGTGGCCGAACGGCCAGAGCGCAGCGTCACGGTCGAGCCAGCACCGCCAGCGCCCGACGAGGCGGCCTGGCCCAACGAGGCCTGGGACGACGTGCTCGAAGCATCGGCCGAGTCGTTCCCCGCCAGCGACCCGCCCGCCTGGACGCCCGCGCACATCTGAGCCGGCGCGGGGTCAGCGGTCGTGCCCACGCCGATCGCCCGGGGCGGGCGCGGCAGGCCGGGGGGTGGGCGGGCGCGGCCCGTAGGGCAGCGGGATGTACTCCACCGAGGGGCGCCGCTGCATGGCCTGCGGGTACAGCTCCATCAGCTCGAACACCTCGGCCGGCATGTCGGTGGACACCGGTAAGCCTAGCTCGCGCGCCTCGTCTACCGTGATGGGGTAGTCGTGGGTCCAAGTGCCCGTGGCGAGCGTGCGGGCCAGCGCTGCGGCCTGCTCCGGCGCCATGCGCTCGCTGACCAGGCGTTGCACCGCCCGCTCGACCTGGCTGATCGCCTTGGTGGCGATGTCCGCTAGGATCACCGTCTCGTCGTCCACTTCAGCGATCGGCTTGCGCTCCAGCACCTTCAGCACCGATGCCGCCGGGTACTGGCCGATCTGGGGGTCTACCGGCCCGAGCACGGCGTGCTGGCCCATCACGATCTCGTCCGCCGCCAGCGCGATCAACGTGCCGCCGCTCATGGCGTAGTGGGGCACGAACACGGTGACCTTCGCCGGATGCCGCGCCAGGGCCAGGGCGATCTGCTCGGCGGCCAGCACCAGCCCGCCTGGCGTGTGCAGGATCAGATCGATCGGCACCGAGGAGTCGGTGAGCTGGATCGCGCGCAGCACTTGTTCCGAATCGTCGATGTCGATGTAGCGCGCGATGGGGAAGCCCAGCAGGCTCATCGTCTCCTGGCGGTGGATCAGCCCGATCACGCGGCTCTGCCGCCGCTGCTCCAGCCGTCGGAAGGCGCGCAAGCGCTGCATCTCCAGCCAGCGCTGGCGCAGCAGGGGCTGGATAGCGGACAGAATGAAGAAGATCCAGAAGAGATCGAAGATCGACATCGGCTTCCCCCGCTCGCCCCGCGTCGGGTTAGTCGCTGCCGATGCTACCACACCTGCTCGGCCCGCGGCGGGCTCAGCCGCCGAGCAGGCGGTCGGCCACCAGGGCGGTGAACACCAGAGCGAGGTACAGGAGGGAGTACTTGTACAGAGCCAGCGCTGCCGCGCGGGTCGCCTCGCGGCACAAGCGCACTGCATAGCGCACCAGCAGCCCGCCTAGGCCGCCGGCTGCCACGAGGTAGCCCAGCCCTGCCAAGCCGAAGGCGAACGGCAGCAGGCTGACCGCTAGCAGCAACACGGAGTACCAGAGGATCTGCCGCCGCGTCTCAGCGTCGCCGGCCACCAGCGGCAGCATCGGCACGCGCGCCTTGGCGTACTCCTCGCGGATCAGCAGCGCCAGCGCCCAGAAGTGGGGGGGGGTCCAGTAGAAGACGATGGCGAAGAGGCACCAGGCCAGTAGGCTCAGCTCGCCCGTCACCGCCGCCCAGCCCACCAGCGGTGGCACCGCGCCCGCTGCCCCGCCGATGACGATGTTGCTGGGCGTCGTGCGCTTCAACCAGCGGGTGTACACCAGCACGTAGAACCACAGTCCGGCTTGCGCCAGCACCGCGGCCAGCAGGTTGACCCAGAGCCCCAGCACCAGGAACGACAGCGCCGCTAGCGCCAGGCCAAACGCGAGTGCCTGCCCTGGCGCCAGCGCCCCCGAGGGCAGCGGCCGCCACACCGTGCGGCCCATCAGCGCGTCGATATCGCGGTCGAGGTAGCAGTTCAGCGCGTTGCCGGCGCCCGAGGCGAGCGCGCCGCCCAGTAGGGTCGCCGCCACCAGCGGCCAGCTCGGCCAGCCGCCCGCGGCCACGACCATCGCGCCCAGCGTGGTCACCAGCAGCAGGACGATGATGCGCGGCTTGGTCAGGCTCAAGTAGTCGGCGAGGGCTCCCCACCGCGGGGGGGCCACTGGCCGCGCCGGACTCAGCAGGCTCGGCTGCTCCAGGGGGGCGTTGTCGCTCTGCATGCTCTCGCTTTCCGGCGCCTCCACCTGGACTGCGTCGCTGGCGGCCGCGCCTGGGGATCGGCGTCTAGTATCCCTGAACTGGCGCCCGGTGGGCAATCTCGCCGCGGGGGGCCTGGGCCGCCGGCTGCGCGGCGCCATCCGCGGCGGCCGTGGCGCGGCTCACTAGCCCCGCCAGCAGGACCGCCACCGCCCACACCGCGGCCGCGCCCGCGAGGTGCAAGCCGCGCGCCAGGGGCGTCAGGCCGTGGCTTACCCCGAACGCCCCAATGGCGATCTGCGCCCCGATGAGCAGCACGAGCCCCAGGGCGGCCCACCGCACCGTCGGCAGCGCGTGGCCCACCCGCCAGCTCTGCACGGCGGCCACCGCCACGAGCGCCGCCACCGCATAGGCCAACAGGCGATGGGTCAAGTGTAAGTCCACCAGGGGGCTAGTGCCGAACGGCAGCGCCTGCCCGTTGCAGTCGGGAAAGCCCACGCAGGCAAAGCCGGCGCCGGTGGCACGTGTGAGCCCGCCCACCAGCACCAGCCCGAATGTGGCGACCACGACGGCGCGCACCAGCGGCCGCAGCCGGCGGGCAGCGGTCGTGGCGGCGGGCGCGGGCACCGGCCTCGGCCCCGCGGCTACGGCGACCCAAACGAGCAGGCCCAGGATCAGCAGGGCGAAGGTGAGGTGGACGAACACCGCCGAGGGCAGCACTTCAAGATACACGACCAAGCCGCCGAGCGGGATCTGAACGGCGAGCAGCACGGGCACCAGCGTGGCGGGTACCAGCACCCGCGGCTCGCGGCGCCGCCACAGCCACGCGCCCACGGTGGTGGCGAGGATCAACGGCGAGGTGAGACCGCCCAACAGCCGATGCGACCATTCGATCAGCGCGGGCGGGTCCAGCGGCGGCAGCCAGCTGCCATGGCACGTGGGCCAGTCGGGGCAGCCCAGCCCCGAGCCGGTAACGCGCACCACGCCGCCCACCACGATCAGCAGGTAGGTGGCGATGGCCGTGGCGATCGCTAGCGCTCGATAGCCTTGCATCTCCCGCTCCGCGCGCGGCGCCTCCCCGCAGCCGTGCTGCTCCAGTCTATCAGGCCATGCGGTTAGCGCGGCGCCGGCCAGCGCGCGAGGCGCGCCGCGAGGGCGAGCGGGGGGCGGGGTAGTGCCCGGTCGGCCAGCGCCTCGGCGCTCGCCACGGTAGGGCTGTGCACGAGCAGGGTGCAGTCGCCTCGCTGCTCCAGCAGCAGCGCGCCCTCGGGCGTTTTCCAGATCAGCCGCCCGGCCGCGGCCCAAACGAGCGTCGCGTCTCCGCGCGCCGTCACCCAGCGCTGGTACGTCGCGACCCACTGGTCGGCGGCCGCGGCGTCGTCCCACACCGTCGCGCTTACGCTAGCGGTCTCGCCCGCCCTGTTGGCCAGCGCCACCAGCCGGTTGCCCGCCCAGCCCGCCGCGCCCTGCTCGGCTTCCTCCTGAGCGAGGTAGCGGCCCAGCAGGCGCCGGTGTTCCAGTTCGCCCATTACCTGACGTCGCACCACCTGCCAATCGTCGCCCAGGACGCTGGCCAGCTCGGGTAGCTCCACGGGCCGTGGCGTGATGTTCGCCAGATACTTCTCGGGGTGCAAGATCTGGCTGGTCGCCTGCGGTGGTTGCAGGAACAGCGCGTTCACCGCCGGCCCGTAGGCGCCGAAGGTGGTCAGGGGGCCGTCGCCGAGCACGGCGTGGATCCAGCGCGGGCCGTCGAGATACGGGAAGTACAGCTGCTGTACCACGCCCGTGGGAATGGTGTCCCAATGGATGCGCTGGGCGATCTCTCCGTACACGGCGGCGAGCGCCTCCTGCAGGGCCGCGGCCTCCTCGGCCTGCTCCTCCTCCGTGGAAGGCTGGGTGGTCAGCCGATACATCTCCTGCACCAGCAGCGCGTCGCCCTCGATCAGCGCGCCGACCGCCGCATCGCGATCGGCGTTGGGGGGCGGCGGATACAGCCGGCGCAAGCCGAAGTGCTGGTCCTGCAGCGCGTGGGTGTACTCGTGAGCCAGCGCCAGCCGCTCCAGGGCGCCGTGCTGGTCCGTCCCGCGCACGTACAGCACGCCGCTGGTCGGATCGTAGAAGCCAATCGGCAGCGCGCTGTACAGGTCGAGCAGCGCCGTAACCAGATCGTCGTCGGGGGCGAGCACGCCGAGCTGGACCAGTACCTGCCGCGTGCGGTCCAGGTCGCCGGGGTCGAGGTAGCCGCGGTAGATCGCCGCCTGGCGCTCGCGGAACGCTGCAGGGCTGAGCAGCACGCGGGGCACGGGGCGCAAGCGTGGCAGGCCGCGTAGGGCGGAGACCCAGTCCTGCAAGGCGAGCCAATCGGGGTCATCCTCCAGGACGGTAGCGTCGGATGCGGGCGCCTGGCCCGGCGGAGCAGCATGCGTGTCGCGCGCTAGCGTGCCGGCTAGCAGCGTCCCCGCCAGGCCGAGCGCGAGCACCACGCGCCCCAGCGCGCCCTGCCCTCCAAGCGCCGGCGGGCGGCTGGCGGGCGGCCGCGTATCCCCGGCGGTCACGCCGGCTCCTCTCCCCACGGGTGGGGCGCGCCATCCGCGGTCAGCCGGCGCAGGATAAACGCGGCCGCGTCGGTCATGTCGGTCGCTTCATAGTCGGGCGGCACCCAGGTCGCCTCACGCCACGGGTGCCGCAGCCAGATGGTAGTGCACCCCGCGGCGCGGCCGGCACCAATGTCGCGCCAGCGGTCGCCCACCAGGAAGCTGGCCGCCAGGTCGAGGTCCAGCCGCCGCGCGGCATCCAGCAGCATGCCGGGCTGCGGCTTGCGGCAGGCGCACTGATCGGCGTCGTCGTGGAAACAGGTCTCGATCGCATCGACCGGCAACTCGCGCAACACGCGGGCGTTGATCGCCTCCACGCTGGCCCGACTGACGCGCCCGCGCTTCACATCGGGTTGGTTGGTGATCACCACCAGCCACAGCCCGGCGCGCTTGAGCCGCGCGAGCGCCGCGGGCACGCCGGGCAGCCAGGTAAGCTGGGCGGCGTCGGCCGGCGGCCGGGGAATGCCGTCGACGACCTCTGCTTGGTTCAGGGTGCCGTCGCGGTCGAGGAACACCGCCGCGCGGCGCGCGCGCCACACGGGGCCCGGGGGATC
>Ga0070737_10003302_pt1 | contig 17666 bp, 14 predicted proteins | sample Coa_R1_10_FD_66438 | JGI IMG/M metagenome (GOLD analysis project Ga0070737, IMG submission 66438) | Surface soil microbial communities from Centralia Pennsylvania, which are recovering from an underground coalmine fire - Coalmine... | ecosystem: Environmental > Terrestrial > Soil > Unclassified...
GGTCCATCACCTGGTCCCAATATTCTTCCGTCATATCCGCCAATGTGCGCCGCGCCAGAAGATCGCCGGCATTGTTCACCAGAATGTCGATCCGCCCCCATTTCTGAAGAACAGTTTTCATCATCTGTTTTACTTCGGCGCTCTGAGTGACGTCGGCCTTCACCGTGACGGCTTCCCGGCCTATCTTGCGAATGGTTTCAACAGCCTGTTCCGCGCCCGACCGATTTTTACAATAGTTCACCGCGACGGAAGCGCCTTCGCGCGCGAAGGCTTCAACCGTCGCCCGGCCAATGCCGCTGGAAGCTCCGGTAATTAAGGCAACTTGCCCTTCGAGCATGTTCTTTTCTCCTCCAGAATAACCGCCGTGTTTGCACAGTACGCCCTGCGGTCCGCTGACTGAAGTTTACAAATTATGGTGACAATACCCGATATGGCGGCGCTGTCATCAACTGTCCAGCCTGCGGCTTTGTCGAAAATCATCCCATGCCAGTCATTCCCGCGAAAGCAGGAATCTAATGAACTAGACCTGCTTTTGCGGGAGTGACACTAAGGTGAATTTTTGTATCAATGGGTGGGCCGCAAGCCTAAGTAGGCACATCGGGATGACAGGCTGCAAGAGTTTTGCCGTAACCTGCAAAGACGCAACCCTGGCATTCAAAACTGCCAAGTGGCGAACCTTTACGATGCCGCCGTTTCAGGCACCGGCTTGCCCCGCCGTGCGACGGCTATCGCAATCGCCCCGCAGATCGAGCCAACAACTACCGTAAACCCAATCCACAGGAACAGTTGTGGAAACACGGCCAGCCCCAGAAACTTTTGACCAAAAGACATACCGGCGAAATATCCGGGCGGCACAGCGTCATAGTGAGTGCCCCACTGCCCCTGCAAGGCGAAGTACATCACAATAAGCACCGGAATCCGAGCCGCATAGGCATATGCGATCAGAGTCTTGGTGAGAGACGGCCAGGCTCGCCACGGAACGAAGGCTGCGGCGAGCATGACGATGAATCCCAGCAACCCGACAATCGAGAAGTGAAAACCGCCTCGAGAAGCCAGAAATCCTCCAAAAACCAGAACAACGAGGCCCAGCAGCGAAAACCCGATGCACTTGCCGGCGCTCGCTGGCCTCTCACCTCTGCCGGCAAGCTTAAGCGCAAACCAGGGACCGAAGATAATGGGCAGCCAGGAGATTCCAATGATGGCTGCTCCGCCACCAGCACTCGAGTTAAACAACGGCGCTGGCCAATGCTGAAGCTCGCCTATCAGACGCAGGATCGTGATCGCCAGAGTGATGACGGCCGGGACCAGAATGAGCGCCAAGGTGCCGCTCTTTGAGGTAGCCGATTGGTTTTCTCCCATGGGTAAACCTCCTTATCGCAGAATGACATTCATATAAATATGCGAGAGCTGTGCTCTTCTTGTCGGGATGGAATCATCAAGAACCCTGACCCTTGCCTTTGTTCATGTTGGCTGCAAAGGCCAGGGATGAGGAGGTTCCCATCAGGATTTAACAGGTTTCAGCAACTTGTTAAAATCGACGTTATGCCTGCACCTTGCTCAGCAGTTCCGCGTATTTCTGCTCACGCTGGCTCTGGTCAAGCCCCAGGTGCTCTTCCATCACCTGCGTGGTATTCATCGAACAGAATTTCGGGCCGCACATCGAACAGAACTTGGCATCCTTGTAGTAATCGTCCTGCAGCGTTTCATCGTGCATTGCTCGCGCCGTTTCGGGATCGAGCGAAAGCTCAAATTGTTTATTCCAATCGAAAAGGAAGCGAGCATACGAAAGCGCATCGTCACGATCGCGCGCGCCGGACCGGTGGCGAGCCACATCCGCGGCATGGGCGGCGATCTTATAAGCGATAATGCCCTGGTGGACATCGTGCCGGTTCGGCAACCCCAGGTGTTCTTTTGGGGTGACGTAGCAAAGCATAGACGCGCCGTGCCAGCCGATCATCGCGGCGCCGATGGCGGACGTGATGTGGTCATAGCCCGGAGCAATATCGGTCACAAGCGGCCCGAGCGTATAAAAAGGCGCCTCGTGACACAACTCCATTTCCTTATCCACCTGAAGCTTGATCTGGTCCATGGGGATGTGCCCCGGCCCTTCGATCATCACCTGCACGTCATATTCCCAGGCTTTCTGGGTGAGTTCGCCTAGAGTCTTCAATTCGGCAAACTGCGCTTCGTCGCTGGCGTCGGCAATGCTGCCCGGTCGCAGGCCGTCGCCCAGGGAGAAGGAAACGTCATATTTCTGAAAAATTTTGCAGATCTCATCGAAGCGCTCGTAAAGGAAGTTCTCCTTGTGGTTCTCAACGGACCATTGCGCCATAATGGCCCCGCCCCGGCTCACGATGCCCGTAATGCGGTTGCGAGTGAGGGGGATATATTCGCGCAGCACGCCGGCATGGATGGTCATATAATCCACACCCTGCTCGGCCTGCTCTTCGATGACTTCGAGCATCAGTTCCGGCGTCAGATCGCGCACGCGTTTTACGCGGGTGATGGCTTCATAAATGGGAACCGTGCCGATGGGAATCGGGCTTGACCGCAGAATGGCCTCGCGGATTTCATGGATGTTGCCGCCCGTCGAGAGGTCCATGGCCGTATCGGTGCCGTACTTGATGGCCGTCCGCAACTTATCAACTTCCTCATCGATGTTTGAAGTGGTTGCGGAATTGCCGATATTGGCGTTGATTTTGCATTTGGCCGCGATTCCGATGCCCATGGGCTCGAGTTCCACGTGCCGGATGTTGGCGGGAATAATCATTCGTCCGCGCGCCACTTCGGAGCGGACGAATTCAGGCTGAAGGTTTTCCCGTCTGGCGACATAGTCCATTTCTTCCGTGACGATGCCCTTGCGCGCGTAATGCATCTGAGTGACGACAGGGCCGGTGCGCTTCTCGACCCATCCGCGACGGATTGGGTTTAACATGAATCTTTCCTCCACTTGCTTCACTTGCCTGTGGGAGACTTCTCGGAACTCAGTTTACAACCTGCCTCTAACCTTCGCAAGGTTAAGCTTGACGCTATCTTCCACACCTGGGCAGAACTGGCCCTTCGCGCGCCCGAAATCGCGCTTTGGCGTTGCGCTTTAAACAGGTTGCTGAAAAAACTTCGAAAATCGTACCAGTCTGAGCCCTTCGGCTGTCATTCTGACGCCGAGCCAGCGAGGCGGAAGAATCCCCGTATTTCGCTCAAAGCTGAAGATGAACTCCGCGAGGAGTCCCGACGGCAGTGATGAGAGCCAAGAGTCGAGAGGAATCGATGGCTTCGCGTGGCCCGTTAACGAATGATATACTGGCTCTAAGGAGCTAGCTACCCATGATGAAGATAGGACGTGCGATCTGCTGGGCGAGTTCATTGATCCTGGCTTGCGCGCTCTGTAGCGCAGCCCAGCAGCGCGGAGAGGCGCGAAAGGCCGGTCAGGAAACGGATATTCAGTCCAGCCTGAAACAATTCAGCGCGGTTTACGGCTTGATCGAGAAGAACTATGCCGATCCAGTGGATCCGAATCGCGCCCTCTATGGTCCGTCAGGGAGTGATCAACTAGGGGCCATTCCCGGAATGCTGCGCACACTCGATCCGCATTCTAATTTCTTTGATCCTAAACAGTTTGCCGAAATGCGCGAGGAAATGCAGGGCAACTATTACGGCGTTGGCATGGAGATCGCCGCGAGGCCCAATCGCGCTGGAAAAATTGTGACGCAAGTTATCGAGCCGCTGCCGGGATCACCCGCCTTTCGCGCAGGTCTGCGGCCGGGAGACATTATCAGCGCTGTAGACGGAAAGAATACCTTGAACCTGGATAGTACGGCTGTCGCTAACCTGCTGCGTGGGCCGCGAGGAACTGTGGTGCACGTTTCAGTACTTCGTGAGGGTTCGCCGAAGCCGCTCGAATTTACCCTGACACGCGACAAGATCACGACTCGCAGCGTGGATGCGGCGTTCATGATTCGGCCCGGCATCGCCTACATTCATATTCATACGTTCAATGAGACAACCAACCAGGAACTCACCAGCGCCTTGGACAGCCTCGGCGAGCAGAATATTAAAGGCCTGATCCTCGACTTGAGGGACAACCGGGGCGGCCTATTGCAGCAGGCTGTTGGAGTGACCAGCCACTTCCTGAGGAAGAACCAGCTCATTGTTTATCATTACGGCAGAAGTTCTCCCCAGCAACGCTATTATGCCGTGGATGGCGAGCAGGGTCCGGAGTATCCCATCGTCGTCTTGATCAACCACAATACTGCAAGCGCAGCGGAAATTGTGACCGGGGCGCTTCAGGACCATGACCGGGCCCTAGTGATGGGTGAGCGCAGTTTCGGCAAGGGTCTCGTGCAAACAGAATTTCCTCTGAGTGACAATACCATGCTGTTGCTCACCACCGCACGTTATTACACGCCCAGCGGGCGGCTGATCCAGCGTGATTATTCGAAGATTTCGCTTTACGATTATTATTATCACTACGATCCCACCCCTCTTCCTCATACGCAGGTGCGGATGACAGACGGCGGCCGCGAAGTGTTCGGGGGCGGAGGCATTACTCCGGATGTTGAGCTGCCTCCCCAGAAGCCCAATGCCGTTCAGCAAAGGCTGCTGGATGCCGGAGTCTTCTTCGACTTTGGCCGCAGTTATCTCGCCAGCCATAGGACTGTCCCGGAGGATTTCAAGCCCAATGGGAAGGTGCTGGAGGAATTCAAAAAATTCCTGTCTACGCAGGGGATTTCTATTTCTGATCGGGATTTTAAGAGCAATGAGTCGTTTATCCGCGAGCATATCCGCCTTCAGCTCGTGGGTGTCATCTATGGAGAGGATTCGGCGCGACAGATTGCAGTGGAGAGCGACCCCCTCATCCAAAAAGCGCTCGATAGTTTCGGTCAGGCCAGGCAACTGCTGGTTCAAGCTCATCGTTATATGGCGAGTCGGGGGCTGGAGTAAGCAAGGGATACGCCGGAAGGTTGGCATCCTATATGGCCCACTCTGAAAAGCCGTGAGGGTTTCAAATGGATCTTTTCCTGCCGCAGGGTTTCGGGACTCCGCATGTTATAATCAGCATAGATTGAGGTGGAAATGACACAGACCCGGCGGGTGTTATGGTATGCAATTTCAGCCACCGTTTTATGCGCGGTACTCGGCGGCATTTATGGAACTCGAGTGGAGGCAACTGGCGATAATTCCGACGAGTCTGATATCCATGCCAGTATTAAGGAATTTACAAAGATTTACAGTCTCGTGCAGGCGAATTACGCCGATTCTCTCAATCCAGACCAGTGCATTTTCGGACCAGGCGACAGCATGACCGTGGGAGCAATCCCGGGTATGCTCCGCACCCTCGATCCCCACTCCAATTTCTTTACCCCCCAGGCTTTTCAACAACTTCGGGAAGATCAAGCGGGGAAATATTCCGGCGTGGGCATGATGATCCAACCGCGCTTGGATAAACTCAACCGCCTGGTAACCGTAGTAGCTCAGCCCTTCCAGGGTTCGCCTGCGATACGCGCCGGCATCCGGGCGGGCGACGTCATTCTTAAGGTTGATGGCAAGTCCACCTTGGGCCTCAATATTAACCAGGTAGCGGATATGTTGAAAGGTCCCAAGGGTACGGTCGTGCATGTGACGGTGGGCCGTGCAGGGGTGGCTCAACCGATGGAGTTTACCATTACGCGGGCGCAAATCTCACAGCACAGCGTGGATCTTGCCTTTATGGTCCGGCCCGACGTAGCTTACATCCATATCCGCAATTTCGATGAAACCACGAATGATGAGTTAACGGCGGCGCTGAAGCGGCTGGGAGTGAAACACTTCCGTGGCCTCATCCTTGACCTGCGTCGCAATCCCGGCGGGTTGCTCCAGCAGGCAGTCGAAGTGGCTGACCACTTTGTCGAGAAGAACCAGCTTATCGTTTATCACTACGGGCGTAATTCCCGCGAGAGGCGCTATTATGCCGTCAATGGGAATCACGGGAATGAGTATCCCATGGTGGTCCTCATCGGCCCGGATACGGCGAGTGCGGCGGAGATTGTGACCGGGGCGCTTCAGGATCATGATCGCGCCCTAGTGGTTGGCGAGCCAAGTTTCGGGAAGGGTCTGGTGCAGACGGTCTATCCGCTGAGCGATCATGCAGGCTTGGCGCTGACTACAGCTCACTACTATACGCCGAGTGGCCGCCTGATCCAGCGCGACTATTCAGGCATTTCTCTATGGGATTATTACAACCATAGTGAGGATGCTCAACCTTCCCATGCCAAGGTGTATTACACGGATGGCGGACGCAAAGTCTACGGCGGCGGCGGCATCACGCCCGACGTGGAATTTCAGCCGCCCAAGCTCAATGACGTCCAGCAAAAGCTGCTGGCCCACAATGTTTTCTTTGATTTCGGCAAGAATTATCTTGCGAATCACAAGGATGTGAGCGAAGACTTTGAGCCGGATGACGCTGTGATGCAGGAGTTTAGGGATTATCTCAGAAAGGACGGAATTTCCCTCTCGGATAAAGACCTGGCCGCCAATCTGAATTTCATTAAGCTTCGCATTAAGGAAAATGTGATTGGAGCTGCTTATGGCGAGCAGGAAGAGCGCCGCGTAGCCGCGGAAAATGATCCCCTGGTGGAGAAGGCAGTTCAGGAACTGCCGGAGGCCGCGCAGTTGGTTGAAAATGCCAAGCGCTATATGGCCAGCCGCCACGCTCTGAGCAACTGACTCGAGCGCTGGAGCGCCATGCTGGCCTTGAAAAGTAATCCTCCTTCGACGACTTCAAGGCCGGATGAAGAGCCGCAGACGAATGACAAACCGCATCGTGTGAGACCGCCCAGCAATCCGTAACTTATTCCCCTCGCAAATTCGATTTAATCGACCGCAGCAATGACCAGCCGCCTGTCACCGGCAGCAAAAGGGCATGCCGGATGATGTTTTGCCGGGCTCTTCTGGTTTCGCGTTCCCTCCGCACATCGCTCTCCATTTGAAATTGCAGCATGGAGATATACTTAGCAAAGTCAACGCCGCACCGGTCACACTGGTTGCCATGCGACTGAACGTGCTGGCAGGCAGGGCAAGTGAAGCGTAGCGTCATATGGCAACGCCCGCAGAAGCGAGCCGATTCCGGGTTCTCCTGCTGGCACTTCGGGCAAATCATGATGTTCTGAATATCATCTCGGCAGAATCGCGCGCATGCTTGAGGCAAAAAGACGGGGGCCGTTGAAATCAGTTGACAGGCAGATAGATCAAAGTCTGTTTGTGCTCGATTCGGAAGTGGCAGGAGCAATCGTCATATCCGCAAATCACAGATTCCGTGCCAGAGTATTGCGATTGGGTGATGAGGTCCAGTTTCCCGCAGAGCGGGCACGAGAGAATGGCGAAAAATGCCGGATCGACCAGATCGCGCAAGGATTCGTTATCATCGAGCAGCAGGATGTCGCCCGGGCTCATGCGATCCATGGAATCCTGAAAAACGTGGTGCAAGGATTCAATCGGGGGTTTTCGCTGCGCGCCCATCGGGCGCAATTTCGAAGAGGCTTGTGAATCCATGAGGCATATCCTGGGGTTCCGGTGGTTTTGATTGACCCCTCGATTGAGAGGGGATGGGAGTTTGTCTTTCGGCGTTGTTGGAAAGCTTTTCTCGGCCATCACAAGTTCTATCGACGCTTTTGGATTGATACTTGAGCCGCCCTGGGTTTTTACCTGGTCGCTGAAAAGCGCTTTGGAATTAGCGCTCCCTTCGCGCCTCGGCGGGAGGCCGCTGCTCCCGGCGCCCCTACGGCGCGGAAATCGGAGCTTTGCTTGACTGAAAAGTTTTTTGTAAATAGAATTCATTTTTGTATACAAAAAACTTGACGCTCATAACGCGAAAGGGCTTGTTTCGATCACGGCTGGTAAGGAGCGATAGGGGGAGATGAGACCGCTGGAAGGAATTCTTGTCCTCGACTTCAGCCAGTTTCTGGCTGGACCCTGGGCTGCGCTCCGACTGGCCGATCTGGGCGCGCGCGTCATCAAAGTCGAGCGCCCGGAATCGGGAGACTTATGCCGCCAACTCTATATCTCAAACCTTGAGCTGGATGGCGACAGCACCTTATTCCACTCGATCAACCGCAACAAGCAGAGTTTCGCCGCGGATCTGAAAGACCCGCAGGATCGCGCGCGTGTCGAGAAACTCGTCCAGCATGCCGACGTGTTGATTCAGAATTTCAGGCCAGGAGTTATTGAGAAATTAGGGTTCCACTACGAGGCGGTCCGGAAGATGAACCCGCGGCTGGTTTACGCTGAAATCACAGGTTATGGCAAGCAAGGCCCCTGGCGCGACAAGCCGGGACAGGATTTATTGGCCCAGTCGCTGTCCGGGCTGGTTTGGCTGAATGGAAACGCCGACCAGCCGCCCATGCCTTTTGGCCTTGCCACCGCCGACATGTTCGCCGGCGCATTTCTGGTGCAGGGCATTCTGGCCTGCCTGGTTCGCCGAGGGAAGACGGACGCCGGGGGTTTGGTGGAAGTCAGCCTGCTCGAAGCCGTGCTCGACCACCAGTTCGAGGTGCTGACCACCCATCTGAATGACGGCGGCAAGCTGCCCGCGCGAAGCGCCGTGAATAATGCCCATGCCTATTTAGGAGCGCCTTATGGCATCTATGCGACCTCTGACGGTTATCTGGCTCTCGCCATGGGTTCGGTGATCCGGCTGGGAGAGCTTTTGAATTGCCAGCCGCTCTCAGCCTACTCGGACCCCAAGACCTGGTTCACCCGGCGCGATGAGATTAAGAGAGTCATTGCCGATCATCTGAAGACTCAGACGACAGCTCACTGGCTTCAGAAGCTGGAGCCGGCCGGAGTCTGGTGCTCGGACGTTTTGACCTGGCCGCAATTGCTCCAGCACGAAGCGTTTAAAGCGTTGGACATGCTTCAGGAAGTGCAGCGAAGCAATGGGGCCAGCCTGCGGACAACGCGATGCCCCATTCGGATCGATGGCGAGGTTTATAAGTCCAGCCTGGGCTCGCCACGCATCGGCGAACATACGGATGAGATCATGGAGGAGTTTGGGCTCAAGCAGTCCGCTGAACGGCAAAGCCGCCGGTCGCATCCGTCAAGTTAAAACATGTAAAGGAACTGACCCTCTGTGAATCCAAACCCCGATCCCGCAAAGCATCAGGAAATTCCTATCTGGAATGCTGAGAATTGGTTCTACGAGGATTTTGAAATCGGTCACAAAATCCGTTCCATCCGCCGTACCATCTCGGAAGGGGAGAGCATGCTTTTCAACGCTCTGGTGCTGGATATGCACCCTTACGTTGGCGATGAAATCTTCGCCAGAAAACAGGGCGTTTTTGGGCGGCGTCTTGTAGCGGGCGCTATGGTATTCAGTTTAGGTCTCGGCCTGGTTGCCACAAATTGCGTCAATGCCTTCAGTTACGGATACGACAAGCTGCGGTTTATCAAGCCTGTCTTTATCGGCGACACCATCTATACGATCCGCACCAATCTGGAGAAGAAGCCCAAGTATCCGGATATGGGCCTGGTCCGGGCGTCTTATGAGGTCTTCAAGAACGAAGGTGAACTGGCGCTTTATTGCGAACATCTTCAGACGGTGAAATATCGTGATCCTTCTCGCTGGCAGGAATTGGCAGAGAGAAAGTGAAGTTCCACCCTCGACAAAAACATGGTTGTAGGTTTTTCCTTCAGCTTGTCATGCTTTGTCTGACGGCATTCTGAATTTCTGTGAGGAGAACGAACGATGAGGCGATCCTGGAAGCGACGTGACTTCATGAAAACCGGAGCGGCGGCAGCCCTTGGGGCGGCGCTCTCTGGAGAGATCACGGCATGCTCGCGCGCTTCCGGTGAAACGACGCTCTACATTGTTCCCAACACTCACGGCACGATTGCCGGATGGCTGGATGATTTCGATACTGAACGGAACTACTGCCTGAATAACTATCTCGATCACCTCGATCGGGTAAAGAGCGATCCTCATTATGCGTTCGTCTATTCCGAAGCGGCCAATTTAATTACGTTTCTGCAATTTGCCTCGGATCGCCTGGATGAGCTTAAGCAGCGGGTGCGCGAAGGGCGCGTCGAGTTGGTGAACGCCTTTTTTCTCGAATCTGCCATGGACCTGTCGGGCGGTGAGGCAATTGTGCAACTCGGCGTGAACGGCCTCCGCTGGTATGAGAAGTTCTTTGGCCTTCGCCCGCGTTATGGCTGGATGATTGATGTGGTTGGAAATCATCGCCAGATGCCGCAGATAGTCGCCGGGCTGGGCCTCGACGCGCTCATTTTTTGCCGCAATAATCCCGCAAAAAAGACTGCCTTCTGGTGGCTTGCTCCCGACGGCACGCGCATGTTGACCCTTTGCAATGCGAACAGCTACGCCGAACTGCCGGAAATTTTCACCACCCAGGAGCCGCTCAGCGCCGCCCAACTTGCCAGAATCGCTGAAGTGATCGAGTGGAAGAAAGCGCACAGCCCCAGCCAGAGAACGCTCCTGGCCCTCGCGGGTTCCGGCGATTACAGCCTGGCTCCTCTCTATAAGCGCTATCCCGCGCAACTCCTCGAGCAATGGAAGAAGCAGTATCCGCGCATCGAGCTTCGCTTTGGCACGCTCAATGATTTTGTCAAACGCCTTCGCGCGGAAATCGGGTCGGGCGAGGTCAAACTGGAGGAAGTTCACGGTGACACGGCCTTCTGCTTTAACGCGTTCTGGTATGACCTGCCTCAAATCAAGAAGGAATTCCGCGAGTTGGAATACCAACTCGCCGCTGCCGAAATGCTCGGGACCGGCGCCAGCCTGAAAACGGGAGCATCCTATCCCTCACAGAACCTTTATGACTGCTGGATCAATCTGGCGATGAATATGGATCGCAACGCTTTGTGGGGCTCAGCGGCGGGGGTGGTCTTTCGTGACAGCAAATCATGGGATGTTGAGGATCGATACGCCTCAGTGCGAAAGATTACTTCTCAGGCTATCGCTGAAGCCCTGGCCTCGCTTTCGGGTCATGGCGAAGGTCTCGCACTCTTCAATCCGCTCAACTGGACGCGCAATGATCCCATCGAGCTGTCTCTGCCTGCAGGGAAGCGAATTGCCGGCGTTCTTTGTGAGGCTGCTGTGGGAGATTCCTCCCGCGCGATCTGCCGCCTGGATCTGCCTCCTTCAGGCATCGTTTCGCTGGCTCTTGAGGATCACTCGGCGGAACCGCCGCGCCCCATTTCGTGGCCGCGGCGCATCGAGACGGACCACTACGTGGCGCGCATGGATCAGCTAACCGGCGCTTTGACGAGCCTTCAGCTTAAGCCTTCGGGCCAGGAACTTTTGGGAGGGCCTGCAAATGTTGTGTTTGCCGAATCCGTAGCGCACTTGCTGAAGGCCGATCCGGGCGACTTTATGCTGCCCCGCCCGCAGCGGAAGGTCGTCGAGACCAGCAGCCATTTCCGTGCCGAGACTCGCGCTTTTCGAGGCGCTCTGGCCACGACCATTTCTTCCAAGTCGAGTTTCTACGGCAATTCCCGCCTGGAGCGCATCGTTCGTTTTTATCATCACTTTCCTCGCATTGATTTCGAAACTCTGCTGGAACTGCATGCCGACGATATTCTCATCACCGTTGATTTCCCGCTGGCTGCCGACGTGACGGAGCGTACCCGGGGCATTCCATATGGATTCGCTTCCATCGACCCTCGCCATCCCTTTCGTCCGCTTCCCGAATATGAAGTGGGCGAATCGAAACGTCACGGCTTTTCAGATGCGATCCTGCCGGCTGTGCGCTGGTCGCATTATCAGTTGTCGGAAGATTTGGGGATCGCCCTGCTCGCACACGGACTCACAGCTCATGAGCTGAATGGCCGCACCGTCACCCTGGGTCTTTTTAACGCGTATCCGCGTTACAACGGATGGCCCAACGAACTCATGGCCGGGCAAGGACTTCATCGGTTCGTTTATGCCCTGGCGCCTCATCCGGGTCGATGGCAGGATGCGCGCATTCCCCGCATGGCGTGGGAGTTCAACGGGCCGCCTTTCACTCGGAGCGGCAGCCAGAAAGGGCTGAATCAGTCTTTTCTCGAGACTTCCGACAATGTCATCGTAGGCGCTTTGCGAAGAGAGGAGCAGGAAGTTGAATTGCGGCTCTTTGAATGGAAAGGCGAAGCGGGAGAAGCCCGTGTGACGTTGCTCGTGCCGCATCGCAATGCCTATCTTACTAATCTGATGGGCGAGCAGCGCTCGGCCCTGGAAGGCGGACCCACTTACCGTTTCCGCATCAAACCCCAGCAGATTGTGACGATCCGCTTTGAAGTGGATTCCCAGGCCTCATCGCCAGAGATCATCAGCCGATGGAATACCTTAGTGCCGCGAGAGAAGCAACCTGATCTCGCAAGGAGAATTCTGTTGAAAGGCCATCCTCCCTTTGGTCCCAAGTCCTCCTCAGCTTAGCAGGATAGGCAAGTTGGGAGATAAAGACTTGCGCGACGAGATGGCGAGTTCAGCGGTGCTGACGCAAGTCTCCGTTGCCGCCTGCTTTTTCATGAACTCGGGCCGCCCGGTCAATCTGGGGGATCATTTCTTCGAGCGCTCGGCTGAGTTCTTGCAGGCGTTTCGCTTCATTGCGGAGGGTTAACAGTTTCTGCTTGAGTTCAAGGTCCAAAGGCAAGAGTGCGGCCATGCGGAAAGAAAGATGGGAATCAATTTCAGGCGGCGGGGCGGGATCGCGCCGGTTGCTGACGCGCTTCATGACCTGCTCAAAGAGTTCCAGAGCACGGCGGATATCCCTTCCGGGCGGCGGGCTTGCGCTCGGCTCATCCTCAAAGAATTCGACTCCCGCCCGCAAATAGGATTTTTCCGCGTCCGTAAAGAGGATTTCGAATCGCCGCTGTCCCGCCGTCACGATGTCCATGCGCCCGTCAGCATACCTTCGCGTCACCCGAATGATCTGAGCGGTGCATCCGATATTGCAGATCTCCTGGTCCTTTGCCAGAACAATGCCAAATTCGGATTGCCCTCTGCCGCTGGCTTCGGTTGCCAGACATTCGCCAATCATTTCCTTGTAACGTTCTTCAAAGATGTGAAGAGGAAGAACCTCACCGGGCAGCAGGACGACTTCAAGCGGAAAGAGAGGAAGCAGGATATCTTCCATTGGCAGTTCGCATCAGGAAAGATGATGAAGGCGCTCCTTCAACGGCGCGATTATAACAGAAAACCCCATTGAGTCCATTCGGTTGCAGGCTTGTCCCTCTTTAGACTGGGAGTAGCTGGATTAAACAGGATTTCCCTGATTCTTCGTGATGCCGCGGCATAGATGAAGCCAATGAACGCCTTGCCAGTTTTGAGATCGAGGACACCAAACGTCTACCTTGCGATCGTGGAAACAACGGAGAAGCTAACGAAGGATATGGGCTCCGGAACCTGCCTAACTCAACCCGACTGCGCCAACGGCGTAACCCCTACTGAGGATTACAAATTATAGTGACATCGTTTTCTGTAGCGCCGGTGTCCCCACCGGCGTTTTCGGCGGTGGGGACACCGGCGCTACAGAAGAAGTCGTCACTATAATTTGTAATCCTCAATAATGTGTGCCTGTCGGTTCCGAAAGTGATCTTCTGGATGGATGGTGAGTTATGTTTGAGGTTTACTCATTCCGAGCGCAGCAGGTGATATTCCTCGCCCGTCTTAAGGCTGGACAGCGTGGCGCGGAGGCAGTTGAGGTAGCAGACCTGCTTGCGGCTTTAATCATCGAGGATCAGGAAGGCTTTTCGAAGGCACTCTCTGACATTCGCAACCTTCCCAAGAGCGCGGCTAAAGCTGATCGGAAGACTCATGCGCCCTTCTTCCTGCCCGAATTGGCCAGCGACCTGCTTGCTTCTCTGCCGGAGATGCATACCAACTCCCGGGCCAGTCCCAATGAGTTAGAGTTACTGCTATCGCAGAGCGCGGTGCGCGTCTTCGAACGCGCTGTCAGCCTTTGCGCCGAACTGCAACATCGCTACGTTCAACCCTTACATATACTGGCAGCAATATTGGATAACCGATCCAGCCGCGTTGCACAAATTCTGGACAGAGCCGGCATCACCCGTGAGGGAGTCCTCAAGTCTGTCCGAGAAAAACAGGGGTTAGCATCTGCTATACCCGAGAAGAGCCCTCCATTGAATGCGGATCCTGAGGCCTCCCTCTACTCTAACAGGACGCGAAACGTCCTCTTTCTATCGCGACAAGAGGCCGGAATGCATGGCTCCAGGACAATTGAGGTTGAACACATGCTTATCGCCCTCATCCTCGAAGATCAAGGAAGTTTCCTGGATGCCCTGTTCCGCTATGATGGTGTCGGTGTTGACATGTCCTGTCTAGACCTGCGCCCTCACCAAAGCTTCCTGACTCACGAACGCGCTAACGAACTGCTTGCTCGAATAGAGGCAAGATGCAGCCGAACACAGCCTCTTCCCAAAGGGTTATACTTGCCCATGTCCCCGGGCCTGAAGCGCGCCCTTAACGAGGCCGCCATCCTTCGAGATCAGCTGTGCCAAAGACAGATTGAGCCTTCGCACCTCTTAGCGGCCATCGTGGGCGACGAATCCAGTTGGGGAGCAGGGATCTTCCGGCAAGCGGGAGTCACCCGCGCAAATATAATCCAATTTGCTCAGGAAAGAACATAGCGCCACTCGGTGTTCCGCAGTTGGCGGCGGAGTTAAAGTTACCGCCGCGCAAGACGCGGGCGATTAATATCCGCCAATTGCGCGACGCCCAGCTTGCCGATTTCAAGAAAAACAAAATTCCGGCTACGGCGACCGATGGCAGCGTCAGTTGGATTCGCATTGATAATGTGCCGGTGATGGGCCGGCTCATGGTGATTACTCGCCATCAAGCCATGGCTTCCAGTTACGATTGCAACACCTGCATGTGCCCCTTAGTCTTCGACGGGAGCGTCCAGGTGGATCCGGGGAACACGCACCTGCTGCCTACCTGGTACGGGTATCTCTCATGCTTTGGGGAGTACGAGGACTGTAATTATAACCGCCAGTGGTATCAGGAGACTTCGGTGGCGACGTGGAGTTCGGGCGACACGGCGGTGGCTACGGTAGACGGGAGCAGCCCCGGCCGGATTGAAGGGATAGGCGCGGGGAGTACGATCATTAGTGCGAGCTATTCCGATTGTGGCGCATACTATCCGCCGTTTAGCGGCCAGTACTCCTGCACCTGCGAGCAAATAAAATATAGCAACCCCAGTAGCGGTGGCGAGGTTGCCGTGCAGAAACCGCAGTTTGTCAAAGTGATTTACAGTCAGTGTGGAACACACACTTGCCCTTCGGGTTACAATAACACGCAAGAAAATTATATCCCTTACCAAGTCCTTGATGTAGATCAGAATCCTATTCCTATTGCAGGGCTCGAAGTGAACGAGACACTTTTTAATGCTTCAAGCAGTTGTCCGATACCCGTGCCGGGGGGTTCGGGCGCTAAGACTGACGCGACCGGCAGCTTCGCTGATCGAGTCTGGCTATGCTGCCAACAGAGTTGGAGCTGTGGAGCATCTTGGGATCAATCCTTTACAGTGAATAGCTATCCGGTGCTAGTGCTAGCAAATGGGCTGACAGGATCGAAAAACCACATCCAAACGGCTTGTCAGAACGGTCAGGGAACCTGTCCGAACGTTTACCCCGTGCCATAGTCAATGGGGAGTGATATGAGTGGATTTATCCTCGCCTTACTGCTACTTGCCGTTCAACCCGTAACGCTTGGGAGTGCGGCTCAGTTCCCCTCAAGGTCCCGGAACCTAGCACTTGACCGAAAGCTGGATACCAAAGTGCCCGTTTTCAATACCCAAGGGCAAAGTTTTGCAAAAAGCTTCTTGAATCTCGTCTGCGGGTATAAGTTGCCAGCGGCTCTAGAGTATGTTGACAAGGATGCCGTTCAGCGTCCTCTTTCTCTCACCGTTAGGAAGGCGCCGCTACGCGATGTGATCCGCGCCTTGGTCGCAAAGCTTCCCGAATACAGGGTGACATTCGTTGATGGAATCGTCGATGTCTATTCGCCGCAGGCCAGGCGCGATCCTAACAATTTATTAAACACGGTTATCCCCGCTTTCTCCGTGAACTATGAGAGTCTCAACGGGGCCAGCACAGAATTGGCCAACCTTTTGCGGGCTCAGACCACGCCCGGTGTGGGTCTTATCGGTGATGTACTGGAATCGCCTGATGAACCGAAAATTACTCTCAACCTGCGGAACAAACCCGTGAGAGAGATTCTTTGCGCGATTATTGCAGCAAATGGATCAGCAGTGTGGGCCGCTGTTGTACCGCCAGAGAGACTTAGCGATCCCAGAGTGCAACTTTGGGCTGTCTACCCGCTGGGATATAGCTTCTGCGATTTTCTCTTCGCTCGACTTCACAAAATGTTCATGGTTGCGCAATGATGACCGCGCGGGCGGCCTATCCGCGAACTGTAGAACACCATGATTCGGCATCAGGGTTTGTCGATGCGCGGGTGGAAAACGAAGGCAACGGCTGCCGAGCAGACTTCGCTTGTAACCGACACTTGCAATCTTGGGTCAGCTCGGGATAGCGCAACATGGAGCACCGACGCCAACGGCATCATGACCACACCTGATTACCTTTGGATTTTCTTTCCAAGCGGTTACAACTGCTATCAAACTTATAATCAGCAGTTCACTGTTAATTCGTACCCTGTGCTCATAACCACCGGGCTTCAGAATGGCTTGACGGGGTCGCACAACGTGATCCAGTTTACTGCAAGTAACGGGAACGGCGCTTGCCCAACTATCTACCCGTCTCCCTAGATTGTGGGGAACACAACTTAATCCAAGGGATTGAAGAGAGGTGAACTTTGCCGTGCGCTGCCCATTGACAGGTTCAAAATACTGGATCTTGGGAATTGGATTGTTCTTCACGATTAACTGTTTGCTTTTAGCACAGACTGCGGGAAGTGCAGAGAGTGGGGTTCCTACATCATTCGAGAAGGGTCTGCACAAGCAGATTTCGATCTTCGATGCAAGGCAAGGTTCTTTCGTGCAGAACCTGCTCAGAATCGTTTACAGATTTCAACTACCTTTAGCGCTTGAGTACATAAACCGACAGGCGGTCAGCGAACCCTCAGGTATTGTGCTCCGCGGTGTCACCGCGCGACAAGCCATCGAAGCTTTAGTACAGCGGCTACCAGAGTATAGAGTATCTTTTTCCAAGGGTCTCGTGGATAAATACTCTCCAAAAGCCCGAGCCGACAACTCCAATCTCCTGAATGCTATAATTCCTCGCCTCGACGTATCTCACATGGACGCTGCCATGGCCAGCGAGATGGTGTTCGATGCTCTTGCAGCCGCCACGGGTTCCAGAGGACCCATCTTTCATAGCGTCGCTGGAGCGGGTGGAAAGCCAGTTACCATCCGTGTGCGTCAGATGAAGGTTTACGAGATTCTCAATAAAATTGTCAGTATACAGGGAAAATCAGTCTGGGTTGTGAGCGTCCCTCCGAATGGACTGTCAAGGCTCCAAGGCAACCTGTGGCATCTCTATACGCTGGATCCAGCGTCTGAGTCAATCATCGCGCTCAGGCTTCGGAGCTTGTTTCCGTCTTCGACCAGGGCCGTCAATCTGCCCAGCGCTTGGTCTACAGGGGATTACAAATTATAGTGACACTATTTGCTGTAGCGGCGCTGTCCTCAGCGCCGAAAGACGCCGGTGGGGACACC
>Ga0070737_10003306_pt1 | contig 17657 bp, 12 predicted proteins | sample Coa_R1_10_FD_66438 | JGI IMG/M metagenome (GOLD analysis project Ga0070737, IMG submission 66438) | Surface soil microbial communities from Centralia Pennsylvania, which are recovering from an underground coalmine fire - Coalmine... | ecosystem: Environmental > Terrestrial > Soil > Unclassified...
GAAGGGGTCCCAAGGCCCCCGCTCGGGCGGGATGCCGCCGTTGTGAGCGGTCGAGTCCCCCCGGCTCCGCATCCCTCTGCCGACCGCAGTCGACAGCCCCCTTCGGAGGTTCGTGATGGGGGAAGCCGGCCTTCCGGGCGAGATCGATCCGGCATCGGCCATCACAGGCCGTAGAATCCCAAACTGGGCTAGCCGACCCGTGGTGGCTGGACCAATGCGCGGGAGCTCCGTTCGGGGCTGAGAGGGCCGAGAGGCCGACCGCCAGAGACCTGACCTGGGTAATGCCAGCGGAGGGAGCGTGCATGGGAACGACACAGGACGGTGCGGTCGTCGCGCCTGCCGGGGATCAGTTCCTCAAGGTCGAGGGGCACGGGATCGAGCCCATCCCCCTCGCTGAGCGGCATGGCCGCTCGCGGGAGCTGGCCTTCCTGTGGGGAGGCGCGTTCGTCAACTACGCCAGCCTCTTGACCGCCAGCCTGGCCACCAGCTTCTTCGGGCTCGGCGTCTGGGATGGCCTGGCGGCGGTGGGGCTCGGATCCCTGGCGGGGGCGGTGCTCCTCGGTCTGCTCAGCCGCACCGGCCCGCGCTCCGGCCTCCCCCAGGTCGCCTTCACCCGCGGCATCTTCGGTGAGCACGGCATGCGGATCGGAGCGTTCCTCACCCTCTTCTTGGCCGTGGGCTGGTTCGCGGTGGACACGGTCATCGCCGCCCAGGCAGGAGCGCAGATGCTCGACCTCGCCGGGATCGGGGCTGGCAAGGGGATCACTCTCCTCCTTGCCTTGCTGATCGCGGCGCTCAGCGTGGTGGTGGCCATCTACGGGCACGCGACCATCAAGGCCTTCGAGGCCGGGGGAGCGATCGCCTTTGGCGTGCTCTCAACCCTCCTGTTCGCCCTTCTCGCGACCAGATTCCACTGGACGACGGGGCCCAGCGTCAGGGGAGCCGACTACCCAGGGGCGTTCGTGCTCGGCTTCATGTCGTGCTTCGCCCTGGTGGCCTCCTGGTTCCCGTTCGCCAGCGACTACTCCCGCTACCTCCCCCCAGACACCTCCCCTCGTGGCATCATCTGGTGGCCGGTCGTGGGGGTGATGGTCCCCATGACCCTGCTCGGGCTGTTCGGACTGCTCCTCCCCACCATCGACCCGAAGGTGGCGGCGGGGGCCGGGGGGGTGCTTGCCGTGATCACCCGGCACGCCCCGATCTGGGTGGCCATCCCTTTCTTCGCCTTCGTCGTCCTGGGGGAGGTATGGGCCAACTACCTGGATGTCTACACCGCCGGCCTGGTCGCCCTGACCATGGGGATCCGGCTCCGCCGCTGGCAGACCGCGCTCGGCTGTGGCGTCCTGGGTGGCCTGCTGGCCATCTACGCGGTCGCGGTCCGGGACTTTCACACCGCCTACGAGCAATTCCTGCTCATCACCTACCTGTGGGCGCCCGCCTGGGCCGGAATCGTGCTCCTGGCCTTCCGTCGGGCCGACCATCCGGGGCCGGGGCGAGCCCTCCTGGCCTGGGCCGTCGCAACCGCGATCAGCCTCTGCTTTGTCAACTACCCCAACGTCATCCCCGGGGCGCACGCGTTCAACCAACCGCTGATCGACGCCCTCCACGGCGCCGACCTATCCGGCCTGGTCAGCATCGGGGTGGCCATGGCCGTTTACGCAACCCTGCTCCGCATCGGTCGGCGAGAGGCCCGACCATGAGCGAGCGGACGCAGGGGGCCCGACCCTCGTCCCGCCAGCGCGCTGCCGTGGCCCGAGCCCCGCGGCGGCATGATCTCGGCCCTGGCGCAGGCCGCAAGGGCCTCTGTCTCCTCGGCGAGCCCGCACGAGAGGCAAAGGTCCAGATGGGGCCGCTAGCACTCGCCGGGCCGCTCGACAGGGGTCACCTCTCGGGACCGGAGGGAGCGGCGCCGGGGGGGCCCGACGAGCTTGGCGGGGGCAAAGGCGACGCGCCGGGCGGCGGGCCCGGGGCTCGCCCGGGGGGCGACGCAGCCGAGCCTTCCCCCTCCCACGGCCCGGGGTGGGGACGGGCTTCGCCCCAGCGATGGCGCCAACGACACCGGGAGCGGCGGCCTCGCCCATCGCCGCATCGCTGGCACGCTCCCGGCCCTGCCCGAACCCCGTCGCCGGCCGAGGCCGCCGCCCTCCGAGGAGGACGGCAGTGAGGATCCCGGTCGCGCTGACCATCGCCGGCTCCGACTCCGGCGGTGGTGCCGGCATCCAGGCAGACCTGAAGACCTTCGCTGCCCTGGGGGTGCACGGGACCAGCGCCGTCACCGCTGTCACCGCCCAGAGCACGCTGGGGGTACGCGGATACGTGGAGGTCCCCATCGACCTGATCCGAGCACAGATCGACGAGGTCGTCGGCGACCTGGGGCCAGCGGCGGCCAAGACCGGCATGCTGTCCAGCGCGGAGATCATCGAGGCTGTGGCCGAGCGGGTCCGAGCGCACGCCCTCACCCAACTGGTGGTCGACCCGGTGATGGTGGCGAAGGGCGGTCATCGCCTGTTGCGTGACGACGCGGTGGATGCCCTCCGTCGTCTGCTCCTGCCGCTGGCCGCGGTGGTCACCCCCAACCTGCCCGAGGCGGAGGCCCTGCTCGGCCGCTCCATCGTCAGCCGCCAGGACCGCGAGCGGGCTGCCCGCGACCTGACGGAGTTCGGCTGCCGGGTGGCGGTGGTCAAGGGCGGCCACGGCGAGGGCGACGCCGACGACGTGGTCTGGGACGGCGAGCACCTCACCTGGCTGCACGGGCCACGGATCCCGACCGCCAACACCCATGGCAGCGGCTGCGCCTTCTCGGCCGCCATCACCGCCGGCCTGGCCAGGGGCCTCTCGTCGCTCGAGGCGCTGCAGGAGGCCAAGGCATTCATCACCGGTGCGATCCGTCACGCCCTGGAGGTCGGGCACGGCCATGGCCCGGTGAACCCAATGTGGCGGTGCCGCTGAGGCTCCCCCATCCGGGAAGGTCGGCATCCGAGCTGCCTCGCGAGGGCGAGCCGGCCGGATGAGGCCACCGGCCAGGCGCCAGGGGGGCGGGACGGCCCGACGAGCGGGCGCCTGGTCCAGGTTCCGGCTCCGGCAAGCGTAACCTTGGTGTGGATGAATGGGAGTGAGCACGGGGGTGGGAACCAAGCCGGCTTCCACTTCTCCCCGCGGCCGAACCGAGCCCACGAGATCCGCTGGCGACCCTGGTCGTCAGAGGCATTCGCGCAAGCCAGGGCAGAGGATCGTCCCGTCCTCCTCTCGATCTCGGCCGTCTGGTGCCATTGGTGCCACGTCATGGACGAGACCACCTACTCCGACCAGCGGGTGATCGAACTGATCAACCGGGAGTACGTGCCCATCCGCGTTGATAACGACGTCCGGCCCGACATCAACCAGCGCTACAACATGGGCGGCTGGCCAACCACCGCCTTCCTCACCCCCGAGGGGGACATCCTGACCGGCGGGACCTACCTGCCGCCGGACCAGATGGTGGATGCCCTGACGCGCGTGGCCTCCTACTACCGGACCCACCGCCCGGAGATCGTAGCCAAGGTCCTGGAGGGACGGCGGCAGGCGGCCGCCGTCGCCGCTGCCAGCACCGGCGAGCTCGAGCCCGGACTGGTCGATCGCATCCTCGGGGCCCTCCAGGGTGCCTATGACCCTCAGCACGGCGGGTTCGGGACCGCCCCCAAGTTCCCCCACCCCGAGGCCCTCATCCTGCTCGCCGAACAGTCCGTGCTCCGACGGGAGCCCGAGCTGATGGAGATGGCCCGCCACTCCCTCGAGCGAATGGCGGCCGGCGGCATGTACGACCACGTCGAGGGTGGCTTCTTTCGGTACTCGACCACCCAGGACTGGAGCGTCCCTCACTACGAGAAGATGCTCGAGGACCACGCTGGCCTGATCAGCGCCCTGGCCGCGACCGGCCAGAGCGACATCCTCGACGATGCGGTCCGGTACGTGGACGGGGTGCTACGCGATCCCGACAGCGGCCTCTACGCCGGCAGCCAGGACGCCGACGAGGAGTACTACCGGCGAGACCTCGCCGGTCGGGCCGAGCTCCGCCCGCCCCATGTCGATCGCCGTGTCTACGCCGCCTGGAACTGCGCCCTGGCCGTCGCTTACCTGGAGGCGGACCTGAGGCTCGGTCGCCCGAAGCTTCGCGAGGAGGCGAGACAGCTCCTGGAGAGCCTGTTCGAGCGCCGATTCGATCCCGAGCACGGCCTGCGGCACACCGACGAGATCGGAGGCCAGCTCGGAGACCAGGTCTGGGGTCTGCGGGCCGCCACCGCCGCCTTGGCCGCGGGCCTGGGGACCGTCTGGCGGACCCGGGCTCTGCAGTTGGCCGAGCTCTTGGAGCGCAGGTACGGCGACCCCGATCTGGGCGGCTATCGCGATCGGGCCGAGGGGGAGGAGTTGGGCCGCCTTCGGGAACCGCTCAAACCCCTGCCAGAGAATGCGGTCGCCGCCATCGGGCTCGTCGAGCTCGACGCACTGCTGGGCGACCCGAGCCTGGGGCTGCGAGACCGGGCGCGACGGGCGCTGGCATCGGTCGCCGGCCTGGCTCGACGCCACGGCATCCTGGCCGCAGGACTGGCTCGTGCCCTCGACCGGGTGCTGCGCGAGCCGATCCGGGTGAGCACCGGCGATCCCGAGCTGGCGCGAGCCGCCCTCGCCGCTCATCCTTACGCAGTCATCGAGCAAGCCGACCGGGGGCCGGCGGTGATCTGCGTGGGCACCGCCTGCCAGGCGCCCACCGACGATCCCGAGCAGGTGGCCCGAACCGTGGCACGGGCAGCCGGCCTGGGTTGAGCCTCGCAGGCCGCCGTCGCTTCCGGCGGCGCGTCGACGCCGCCCTCCAGGATCCCCAGCTGCAGCGGGCTCTCATGGAGGCCATGGTCGGTCTGCGCGAGCGACGTGACCGTGCCTTCGCCTCGCACGACTTCGCCACCGGACGGGAGGAACTGAAGCAGCGTCGACGGAGGAACCTGCCCCGCCTGCCGGAGCTGACCGAGCGGTTTCGCCGCCAGCTGGAGGCGGCGGGGGGGACCTTCCACCTGGCCGCCGACGCCGAGGAGGCACGTCAGATCATCGGCGAGATCTGTCGCCGGGCCGGGGCCGGGATCGTGACCAAGTCGAAGTCGATGGCGACCGAGGAGATCCAGCTCAACCCCTACCTGGAATCGCTCGGGATGGAGGTTGTCGAGACCGACCTCGGTGAGTACATCGTGCAACGGCTGGGCCAGCATCCGAGCCACCTGATCGCCCCCGCCATCCACCTCACCGTCGAGGACTGGGCGGCGGAGCTGGGCGTCGAGCCGAACCGCGACGCCATCATGGCCCGTGTTCGGGGCGAGCTGCGTCAGAAGTTCATCGACGCCACGGTGGGGATCAGCGGCGCCAACGTCGCGATCGCCGAGACGGGCACGGTCGTGATCGTCACCAACGAGGGCAACGCCGACCTCACCATCACCTTGCCCCGGGTCCACATCGCGGTCTTCGGGATCGACAAGGTGGTAGAGAGCTTGGAGGACGCGGTCGCCCTGCTGCGCATGCTGCCTCGCTCCGGCACGGGGCAGACGATCACCAGCTACGTCAACTGGGTGACCGGTCCCTCCCGCTCCTCGGACATCGGCTTCACGCCGGTCCTGGGTGCGCACGGCCCGCGTGAGATGCACTGCGTCGTGATCGACAACGGCCGGAGCCGGATGCTCGCCGCCCCCCTTTTCGCCGACGCCCTCACCTGCATCCGATGCGGGGCCTGCTCGAATGCCTGCCCGGCCTTCATGGCCGTCGGTGGCCACGTGTTCGGCCACATCTACACCGGCCCCATCGGCCTGGTCCTGACGCCTTTCCATCACGGTCAGGAGGCAGCGGAACTCCCGAACACGCTCTGCACCCAGTGCAACGCCTGCCAGGAGATCTGCCCAGTCGACATCCCCCTGCCCCGCCAGATTCTGGAGCACCGTCGGCGGAGCCGGCCTCGGCCGACCAAGCGTGCCCTGCTCGAGGTCTGGTCCCGCGGCTGGGCGGCCCGCTCGGCGATGAGCCTGGCCGCCCCGCTCGCCCGACTCTTCCCGATCGGGCCGGTCCCACTAGCGACGCCGCCCCTGCGATCCCGAATCCGTGCCAAGGTCGGCGGTACCGCCGGCGAGACGTCGCCCCCGGCGACCATCTTCGCCTCCTGCCTGGTCGATCGGGTGCTGCCCGAGGCGGGCGAGGCCCTGCATCGGATCCTCCGGGCGGCCGGCTACCGGGTCGAGTTCCCCCCCGACCAGTGGTGCTGTGGCCTGATCTGCAGCAACGCCGGTGATTTCGAGCGAGGGGCGCGTCTCTTCCGCCAGCTGGTACGCTCCTTGGCCAGCTCAAGCGGCCCCATCGTCACCCCCTCCGCCTCGTGCTTCGGGGCCGTGGTCTTCGACGCCACCGAATGGGGACCGGACCCTGAGGCGGCGGCGACGGTGCGGGCTCGGCTCCGAGACTCCACGCGGTTCGTGCTCGAGCTGGTGGCGTCGCGGCCCGAGCTGGTGCGTCCGGTCGAGGGCGCTCGCCCTCGGGTCGCCTACCACGACTCCTGCCAGAGCAAGCGCCAGCTTGGCCTCGTCTCGGAACCGCGTCGGCTGCTGGAGCTGGCCGGCTATGAGGTCGTCGACCTGCCGGACGTGGCCGCCTGTTGCGGCTTCGGCGGGACCTTCCTCCTGGACTGGCCGCAGGTGGCCGACCGGATGGTGGAGTGGAAGCTGGATGCTATTACCGCCACCGGCTGCGCGGTGGTGGCCTCGGACAACCCTGGCTGCCTGGTGCACATCCAGGCGGGCGCCAGACGACGTGGCCTCGAGCTTCGGACCGCGCACGTGCTGGAGCTGGTTGCCGAGCGACTGGCCTGAGCTCTCGACCTCGCTCCCGACGGCGGCAAGGCGCCTCGACTAGGCTAGAGCCGGAGGGGGGGCGTACAGCGGCAGGCTGTCTCACGTCGGAGGTATTGCGCTGGAATGTCATCACAGCCCTACGTCTCCCTGGCAACCGAGCCCGCACTCCAACTGGCGGTCGACGCCCTCGCACTGCCCGTCGTGCCATCAGGCGCCCTGGAGGGCGAAGGGCTGGAGCTCGACCGGGCCGCCGGAGGCCTGCTCCGGGAGGTCCTCGGCTCCGGGGAGCACCGCGGTCACCTGGGGGAGCTCCTACCGCTGCCTGCCAGGGGCGGCATCGCCGCCCGTCGGCTCCTGCTCTACGGACTGGGGGCACCGGAGGAGTTGGATGGCCAACGCCTACGGTCAGCCCACCAGGCCATGATCCGCGAGGCCCAGGAACGGGGATACCGACGCCTGGCGGTGGTGCGCATGGCACCACTGCGGGCCGAGGATCTGGAGGCGGTGGTCGAGGGATGCGTCCTCGGCGTCTTCGATGCCGGCAGCCACCGGACGGGGGCGCGACCGACCCCCCTGGAGGGGCTGTCCCTGGCCGGCTTCGGTCAAGGTCGTGAGGACGAGGTGAGGCGGGCGGAGCAGCTCGCCCGGGCCACCAACCGCGCCCGCGAGTGGCAGAACCTCCCCGCCGCCGAGATGACCCCTGCGGATCTGGCCAGCATCGGGCACGAGATCGCACGGCGCCACGACCTGGAGGTCGAGACCCTGGGCCCATCGGAGCTGGAGGCGAGCGGGTACGGCTTGCTCTTAGGGGTCGGTGCCGGCTCCCCCCATCCCCCCTGCCTCCTCCGTCTCCGTCACCGCACCGACGCCGGCAGCAACCGGCACCTGGCCCTGGTGGGCAAGGGGATCACCTTCGACACCGGCGGGCTGAGCATCAAGACCGCCCAGGGGATGCGGGGCCAGAAGAAGGACATGTCGGGGGCGGCTGCCGTCCTGGCAGCCATGGAGGTGATCGCGGCCTGGCGCCTGCCCCTCGAGGTGACCGGCCTGGTCGCCGCCGCCGAGAACGTCATCAGCGGGACCTCGATCCACCCCGGTGACGTGATCAACAGCGCAGCCGGCATGAGCGTAGAGGTCGTGAGCACCGACGCCGAAGGACGGCTCGTGCTGGCCGACGCGCTCATCATGGCGATCCGGCACGGCGCCACCCACCTCGTCGACGTGGCCACCCTGACCGGCAGCGCCGTGCAATCCCTGGGTCACGCCATCACCCTGGCCACCGCCAACGACGACGGGCTCTGGACCCTGACCCGGCGGGCGGCGGAGCGCGCCGGGGAGCGGGTCTGGCGGATGCCCCTGTGCGCCGACTACCGCCCGCTGCTGAGGAGCCCGATCGCGGACCTCAAGAACGCGTTCTACGGCGAGGCAGAGGCCATCACCGCCGCCCTCTTCCTGTCCAGCTTCGTGGAGGGGCGGCCCTGGGTGCACCTGGACATCGCCGGCAGCGCCTGGAATGACAACCCTGAGCTGACGGCCGTGCCCCGAGGTCCCTTGGGCACGGGGACCCGCCTGTTGGTGCGATTGGCGGAACTCATGGCCGCCGTGGACCGTTAGGCTAACGGAAAGTGCTCGAGTCGATTCATTCACCCGCCGACATCCGGGGGCTCGGCCACGACCAGCTCGAGCTGCTGGCTGCGGAGATTCGGGAGTTCCTGGTCCACCACATCTCCACGACCGGCGGCCATCTCTCTCCCAACCTCGGCGTGGTCGAACTCACACTCGCCCTCCACCGCGTCTTCCAGAGCCCGGACGAAGCCATCGTTTGGGACACCGGTCACCAAGCGTACGTGCACAAGCTGCTGACGGGCCGAGCCAACGCCTTCTCGACCCTCCGTCAGCCGGGAGGTCTGTCCGGCTACCCGAACCGGGCCGAGAGCCCCCACGACCTGGTGGAGAACAGCCATGCTTCGACCTCGCTCTCCTACGCGCTCGGACTCGCCGAGGCCAGGCTGCGCGACCAGGTCCCCGGCCACGTGGTGGCGGTGATCGGCGATGGGGCCCTGACCGGAGGGATGGCCTACGAGGCGCTGAACCAGATCGCGCACCTCCGCCCCCCGAACCTGATCATCGTCATCAACGACAACGGGCGTTCCTACGCGCCCACCGTGGGCGGGCTGGCTCGCCACCTGGCCCAGCTGCAGATCGATCCCCGCTACGAGCGGCTCAAGGAGGAGATCTCCCATCGGCTGCGGGAGCTGCCCCTGCTCGGTGCTCAGGCGGAGGAGGCAGCGTTCCGCTTCAAGGAGTCGCTCAAGCAACTGTTGCAACCGACCACGGTCTTCGACAGCTTGGGCCTCAAGTACGTCGGTCCCTGCGATGGCCACGATCTCCCGGCCTTGGAGGATCTCCTCCGCCGGGCAAAACGGCTTGGGGTGCCCACGGTGGTGCACGTGGTGACCGAAAAGGGGCGAGGCTATGGACCTGCCATCGACGATGCCGTCGACAAGCTGCACCAGGTGAGCGCGCAGACCGACCCCCTCACCGGGCGACCGCGCAAGACGGAGCTCACCTACACCGATGTCTTCGCCGAGGCGGTGCTCTCGGCTGGCGCTCGCCACCCGGACGTGGTCGCCATCACCGCCGCCATGGCCTCGTCCACCGGCTTGCTCGGCTTTGCCCGGGAGTTCCCGGACCGGTTCTTCGACGTGGGCATCTGCGAGCAGCACGCCGTCACCTTTGCCGCCGGGCTGGCGATGGCCGGGAAACGGCCCATCGTGTGCATCTACTCCACCTTCCTCCAGCGCGCCTTCGATCAGACGATCATGGACGTCTGCCTGCATCGACTCCCGGTCGTCTTCGTGCTCGATCGGGCAGGCGTCACCGGCAACGACGGCCCCTCACACCATGGGGTCTTCGACCTCAGCTATCTGCGGCTGATCCCCAACCTGAGGATCGCCGCGCCGGCCGACGCCACCGAGCTGTGCGCGCTTTTGGAGACCGCCCTGGCCATGGACGGGCCGGTCGCCATCCGCTTCCCCAAGGGCACCGTGCCATCCACGCCCGACCTGCCCGTGGAGCCGCTCCCGGTCGGCCGCTGGGAGGAGGTGCGCCGTGGCGAGGAGGTCTGCATCCTGGCCATCGGGCGCATGGTCGAGGTTGCCTGCGTGGCCGCCGATCGCCTTGCCGCCGAGGGCATCACCTGCGGGGTGGTGAACGCCCGCTGGCTGAAGCCCATCGACCCCCGTCTGGTGACCGACTGGGCGCCCAGGTACCGGGTGCTGGTCACGGCCGAGGACAACGTCGGCACCGGTGGGTTCGGGTCAGCGGTGCTTGAGGCGCTGGCGCCACACGGGCTGGCGGACCGGGTCCGGATCTCGGCGCTCCCGGATCGGTTCCTCCCCCATGGTCGACCGGCAGAGATCTTGGCCGAGCACGGGCTCGACCCCGAAGGACTGGTCCGCGCGGTGCGCGCCGCCCTGGATCGGCATCACCACCCCGCCCGGTCCCGACCGGCGGCAGCTGGGCCGGGGGCCGACGAGCCACTGCGTCCCTGATCGTCCACGGCCGCGACCGGTTAGAGGGGGCGCCGGCCGCGGTAGCCGTCTCCGATACGGTGCCAGTAGCCGACGTGATCCTCCCCCAGCCGCCAGCACAGCTCGACCAGCTCGCCCTCGCGATAGGAGAGGAAATCCACCAGCCCCAGCCAGGGATCCTTCAGCCGCACGCCGAGGTCCTCCAGCTGTGCGATAGCGCCCAAGAAGGTGTCCTCGCAGGCACGGAGGGCATCGCGAGCCCGATCGAACCGTTCTTGCTCCACGGCCACCCCAGGCGCACGTCGCATGCGGTACTCAGCGGTACGCACCTCCTCCTGAAGCCCAGGCAGGCGCACCACCGACTCGGCGATCTGGGCCACCAGGGGACGAACACGGGCCAGGGCCACGTTCGCCTCCTCGGGGGTGTAGGTACGAGGGACCACGACTCCATCGAGGATAGGCCGATGCCGAGCACCGAGGGGGCTGAATCTGGTTAGCTTCCAGGCGAGGTGGCCCAACCCTGTGTCGACCGCGGGTTTTCCCCCTACGTGACCTTCAGCCGTGAGGAGTGGGCCCGGCTTCGCGCCGCCACCCCGCTCACGCTGACCGACGAGGACCTTCGCACCCTGCGTGGGATCAACGAGGAAGTATCGCTGGAGGAGGTGGTCGACATCTACCTCCCCCTCTCCCGGCTGCTGAACCTCTACGTGGCGGCGGCCCAGGGCCTGCACCAGGTGACCGACACCTTCCTCGGCAAGCCGGCCCATCCGGTTCCGTACATCATCGGCATCGCGGGCAGCGTGGCCGTGGGCAAGAGCACCTTCGCCCGCATCCTGCGGGCGCTCCTGGCCCGGTGGCCCAACCACCCTCGGGTCGACCTGGTCACGACCGACGGGTTCCTCTATCCCAACCAGGTGCTGGAGGAACGGGGGCTCATGAACCGCAAGGGGTTCCCCGAGAGCTACGACCTCCGTCGGCTGATGCGGTTCATGGCCGAGCTGAAGTCAGGTGCCGAGGAAGTGCGAGCCCCGGTCTACTCTCACCTGATCTACGACATCGTCCCCGGGGAGGAGCTCGTGGTCCACCGCCCGGACATCGTCCTGCTGGAGGGGCTGAACGTGCTCCAGACCCCGGATGGGGCGCGGCGAAGGTCGATCCGGGCCTTCGTGTCCGACTACTTCGACTTCTCGATCTACCTCGACGCCGACGAGGAATGCATCGAGCAATGGTACGTGGAGCGGTTCCTGACCTTGCGCGACACCGCTTTCCGCGATCCCCGCTCCTACTTTCGGCGCTACGCCAACCTCTCCACCGCCGAGGCCATCAGCACCGCCCGACGCATCTGGGCGGAGATCAACGGCATCAACCTCCGCGAGAACATTCGGCCCACCCGCGATCGCGCCTGGCTGGTCCTGCGCAAGGCCCGGGATCATTCCATCCAAGAGGTACGACTCCGCAAGGTGTGAGGCCTCACCCCACGCTCGCCCGCCAGCCGCTGGACGTGATCGAGGCGGTAGGCTGAGCCCATGCCACTGGACCCGCAGGCGAAGCGATACCTAGAGCACGTTGCCGCCCTCGGCCTCCCGCCGGTCGAGGAGCAGTCGCCCGAGGACGCCCGTCGACAGAGCGAGGCCAGCGCGGACGCCCTCTTCGGCCCCAAAGAGGAGGTGAGGTCGATCGATGACACCGTCGTCGAAGGCGTCCCGGTGCGCGTCTACACTCCCGACCTCACCGACGTCGGTCCACCGCCTACCCTGGTCTATCTCCACGGCGGAGGCTGGGTGGTAGGGTCGGTGAACACCCATGATGGGGTGTGCCGAGCCCTCGCCAACCGAGCTCGCTGCCAGGTCATCTCGGTCGACTATCGGCTTGCTCCAGAGCACCCTTTCCCGGCCGCAGTCGAGGACGCTTGGACGGTGACCCGCTGGGCGCTGGAACGCGCCCCTCGGGTGGCGGTTGCCGGTGACAGCGCCGGCGGGAACTTGGCCGCGGTGGCGGCCATGCGCGCTCGGGACGCCGGCCTGCCCCTGGCCCTGCAGGTCCTGATCTATCCGGTGGTGGACCACGCCTTCGACACCCGTTCCTACCGCGACAATGGCCAGGGATACGGCCTGACCACTGCCGCCATGCGCCACTATTGGTCCTGTTACCTGGGCGATGCCGAAGGCTCCCAGCCCGAGGCTTCTCCCCTGCGCGCTCCGAGCCTGGCCGGAGTGGCGCCGGCGCTGGTCATCGTCTGTGAGTACGATCCCTTGCGAGACGAGGGGGTGGCCTTCGCCGAGCGCCTTCGCGCCGAGGGCGTGGAGGCGCGGCTCAGCGAGTATCGGGGGATGATCCATGGCTTCGCTCGTCTCGGGGCCTTCATCGACCGCGCCGGAGAGGTACTGGACGAGTGCGCAGCCACGGCACGGCAGGCCCTGCGTCCGGACTGAGCGAGGGAGGGGATGACCTGCCTCGGGGCACCGCTGGCCCGGACACCTCGGCCACGGATCCTGTGGGTGAGGCCATGGTCAGGCACGTGGAGGCGGGGCGCCGGTCGTGCCAGGGCGAGCTGCGGTCGGCGCGGCCACACCGCATGGCCAGGCCCACGCCACCACCCCGTGGAAAGCAGACAAAGCTTGGGCACGGTGATGTCGTCCCTGCTACACTGGGGGCACGACGATGAGCTGGTACGCCCGCCTCCACCAGGTCCCCGAGCCGTCGGAGGCCTACGCGTCCCTCATCATCGCGATTTCGATTATTTAGGCACGCAGGGGTCCACCTTCTGCGTGCCGCAACCGCCAGCCAAGGCGGTTTTTTCTTTCCCAAGAGCCGGCGACGCAGACCAGGGGCCCCGGAGGAGGTCTCGAAGGTATGCCAGCGACCGGTGCGGAGGTCCTGTTCAAGGCCCTTGAGGAGGAGGGGGTTCAGGTCGTGTTCGGCATCCCCGGCGGAGCCATCATGCCTGCCTATGACGCGCTGGTCGACTCCTCCATTCGCCATGTCCTGATGCGACACGAGCAGGCAGCCGGCCACGCTGCCGAGGGATACGCCCATGTCAGCGGGCGCGTCGGTGTGTGCATGGCGACCTCCGGGCCGGGGGGGACCAACCTGGTCACCCCTCTGGCGGACGCCATGATGGACTCGATCCCTTTGGTAGCGATCACCGGCCAGGTGGCCCGCTCCAGCATGGGGCGTCAAGCGTTCCAGGAGGCTCCCATCACCGACATCACCCGCTCGGTGACCAAGCGGAACTGGCTGGTCCTCGACCCGGACGACCTGGGTCAAGTGGTCCACGAGGCCTTCTCGGTGGCACGCTCCGGGCGGCCTGGTCCGGTCCTGATCGACATCCCCAAGGACGTCCTCACCGCTGAGGCCGCCCTGCGGCCCTGGCGATGCCCCGCCGCCCCGCCGCCGCCGGTGCTGGCCGAACAGGATGTGCGCCGAGCCGTGGAGCTGATCCTCCGCTCTCGGCGGCCAGTGCTGTACGTCGGCGGGGGAGTGGTGCGCTCCAGCGCCTACGACGAGCTCTTCGACCTCGCGGTCAGGCAGCAGATCCCGGTCGTCACCACCCTCATGGCCAGGGGTGCCTTCCCGGATAGCCACCCCCTGGCCCTGGGCATGCCGGGGATGCACGGTGCCTATGCCGCGGTGATGGCCATGCAGCGTTCGGACCTCCTGATCGCCGTGGGGGCCAGGTTCGACGATCGGGTGACCGGACGCCTGGACGGCTTCGCCCCCGAAGCGAAGGTGATCCACATCGACATCGATCCGAGCGAGATCGGCAAGAACCGCCCTGCCGACATCGGCCTGGTCGGCGACGCCCGCCGGATCCTGGTCACCCTCAACGACGCCCTCCCCGACTTCGACGCCGTACACGACCAGGCAGCGAGGCGGGCCTGGCTGGTCACGCTCGATGCCTGGAAGGAACGCTACCCCTTCCGCTATGAGGAGGATGGCCGCCTGAAGCCGCAGTACGTGATCGAGCGCCTGCGGGCCGCCACCGGCGGTCGGGCCATCCTCACCGCCGGCGTCGGGCAGCACCAGATGTGGGCCTCGCAGCTCTGGCGCTTCGACCGCCCACGGGCCTGGGTCAACTCTGGAGGATTGGGCACGATGGGCTTCGCCCTTCCCGCCGCGCTCGGGGTCAAGGCGGCCCGACCCGACGAGCTGGTGGTGGCGATCGACGGGGACGGCTGCTTTCAGATGACCAGCCAGGAACTCGCCACCTCGGTGTCGGAGCACCTCCCGGTCGTGGTGGCCATCCTGAACAACGGCTACCTCGGCATGGTCCGCCAGTGGCAGGACATGTTCTTCGGCGGACGTCGCTCCCAGGTGTGGCTCGGCGAGGCGTTGCCCGACTACGCGCGCCTGGCCGAAGCTTACGGATGCGTGGGGCTGCGTGCGGAGCGGCCCCAGGATGTCGACGAGGTCATCGCCCAAGCCCTGCGCATGCCCGACCGCACCGTGGTGATCGACTTCCGGGTGGACCCGACGGAGAACTGCTTCCCGATCGTGCCAGCCGGGAAGACCAACGACGAGATCGTCCTGGGCGACGCCATCGCCGCCGGCGGGCTGGCCGAGGCCGTGGTCGGGGAGTGAGGTGGGCTCGGGGCCGAACGGGGACCGTCGGCAGCCCCTGAGCGCTCGCTCACGAGCCTCTGGTTGAGCACCGGGGCCGCTGCTGCTCTTTGGAGCCGAGCACGTGGAAGTCGCGCTCGAGGCCCGGGGCAGGGGCTGGGCGGCGAGCCGGGCAAACAGGCCGTCGAGGCCGCCTGCGGACAGGGGGATCGTGATCGCCCTCAGGCCGACGCGGGTCTCGGCCAGGCGGACGGCCGAGCTAGCCGGGGCGTGATGCTGCTGGCCAGCAGGGGGAGCCAAGCCCGCGAGTCGCTCCTGGCAGGGACTTCGAGGCCTATGGGGCGGCGGAGTCGGTCAGGGTCCGATTCACGTCGGTTGACGACGAGGGTCGCGAAGCTCCCCCACGCGGGGGGCGTGTACTGGGACGAGGCTCGAGGCCGAGTGGCCGAAGGACCCTGAGCGCACCCGGTGGACCCGCTTCCACCTCGGCCTCGGCACCTCGCCTCTCCACCAGGGCCCCGGCGACCGTCAAGGCCGCCCCGCGAGGACACGGTGATCGTTCCGCGCCGCCTGGGCCCGCCGGCTGCCCGGCTGGGTCGGGACCACGGCATCCCACTCGGCTGCGTGAGGGATCTGGCCGAGTGCTGGCGGAGGGCCTACGATTGGCGCTGACACGAGGCACGGCTGAACGAGTCCGCGCAGCACACCACCAGCGTCGACGGGAGAGCGTCCGCTTCCTGCACGTGCCCTCCCCGGAGCCGGATGCGCTATCGCTGATCGTCGCCCACGGCTGGCCGGGTTCGGTCGTGGAGTTCGTGGGGCACCATCGGCCCGCCGGTCAATCCCCGTGCCCATGGCGCGGCCCTTGCAGACGCCTCCCACCCGGTGACCCCGTCGATCCCGAGGCACCGATTTCTCCGGCCCGCCCCGTCGGCCCGGATGGGACGTGAAGCGCATCGCTGCCACCATCGCCGAGCTGATGCGCCACCTCGGCTACGAGCACCACGGAGCGGGCGGTGACGACAGGGGAGCCTCCATCTCCCGGCAGCTCGGGCTCCTCGACCTGAACCGCATCCTGGGGGGCACGTGACCGTGCTCCCCCCGCTCCTACCGGAGATCCGGAGAAGCTGGCCCACCCGACCGAGGGAGGCCATCGACCGCGATCAGCTCCCCACCAACGTGACCGTCCACTGGGTGGCGGGAGCCGCCAACTCGTCGACCCATCCGTACGACGGGTTCAGCCGCTCCGGCTGCTCGCGGCAGCGGGTGGAGCCGTCGTCCGTCCCGACCGGCTTGGCTGTCTTCCCTCACGAGCTTGCCGCTCCCATCCGCCGCTTCGCCGGGCGAACGACATCGTCCACGGATCCGACCTCGATCGAGGCGGGCGCTTCGGGCCATGGGAGAGCCCGACCCGCTCATCGCCGACCTTCGGCGCTTCTTCCGCCTCTTCCGAAGGGGCTGACGATCGGGCCTCGATCCGCAGCCCGGCTGGGAGGGGAGCGGCCGAGGCCAGGGGTGGCCATGGAGACAGGTCCATGGCCCGTCGCCCGGTCGAACGGCGACCATGAGCTCGGGATCAGGTGAAGACGCTCAGGGCCAGGTAGGCCGAGACCCCCCAGTTGGGCCGGTCGACGATCTGACTGATCTTGAGATCGGCGGCGAGGCTGCAGAGAACGTAGGCGTCCTCACGGCTCAGGTCCTTCTCTCGGACCAGCCAGGCGATGAGGTCTCGAACCGCGCTCCTGGCCCCCTCCATCAGGTCAGGCCCCAGGGCCGTGACCGCGAAGTAGCCACGCTCGTCCGACCTCGGTTGCAGGGAGCCGGGCGGGGTGACGAACTGGTAGCTCCATGGTCGCAGGCTACGTCCACGCTCAAGGTCGAAGCGCAGGCTGAACGCCATCGGACACTCGATACCGGTCACGCAAACCTCACCATCGCCCTGGGCCGCGTGGCAATCGCCGGCCGAGAACATCGCCCCCGGCACAAAGACAGGCAGGTACAGCTTCGCTCCCACATTGAGGTGGCGGGTGTCGATGTTCCCAGCGCCCTTGGTCGGCGGCAAGACCTCGTGCTGACCCGGCTCGTCCGTGGCCACCCCCATGGTCCCGCAGAAGGGTTGCAGGGGGATGCGGATGTCGGCCCGGAGCTCCGCGTAGGCCCCATTGCTGAGATCGAAGTGCCGAATGTACGGCTCGGTGAACTCGTCAGCCAGCAGCCCGAGGCCGGGAAGGATCCCGGTCCATCCCCACTCGAGTGGCCGCAGCTCAAGCATCTCCACCACGAGCACATCACCCGGTCGCGCCCCCTTGACATAGACCGGACCGGCCAGAGGATAGAGACGGTCGAAGTCGATCTCGGCCAGGCGGGAGGCCGGGCATCCGGGGGTGATCTGCCCATCGGTGACCTCGTTGGTCTCGAAGTGAACCACGTCACCGGGCTCGACCTCGAGCGCCGGCGGCAGCGAGTTGTCCCACTTGTAATGGGTAGCACCTCGCTCAAGCACGTGCTCTCTGGGCATCGCCGCACCTCCTCGTGGCCAGCATATGCGGCCCGAACGGCTGCGGCCAGTTCGAGCCGTGGCGGGCGGCCGTTGCCGCCGAGTACGCAATAGCACTCACGCGGCACCCCTCACGGGGTTGCCCTTGCGGGCTTCGCGCTTCCTCGCCGCGTGCCCGAGAAGCCCGGGTCTTACCGCGGCTCTGCGCTT
>Ga0070737_10003307_pt1 | contig 17656 bp, 16 predicted proteins | sample Coa_R1_10_FD_66438 | JGI IMG/M metagenome (GOLD analysis project Ga0070737, IMG submission 66438) | Surface soil microbial communities from Centralia Pennsylvania, which are recovering from an underground coalmine fire - Coalmine... | ecosystem: Environmental > Terrestrial > Soil > Unclassified...
GCCAGACCGAGCAGCGCCGCCATCGCCGCCGAAACCACCCACAGCGCCGCGTTGGGGCGCGCCAGCGCCGCTTAAAGATTGTAGATGAACGATCCGCAAATGGCGAAGAATTCCATCGCGCACACCTCCCGCATCACCTCGTGGCGCAGCTTGCGGGTTCGCATTGGCCGGCGATGGCGGCGATTCTGGCGCTTCCCGAGTCGTCGGCGGTGGCGCTGGCGGCGGCCTTGGAAAGCGCGGCCGTACTATTTTGCGCCAGCGCCGGCGAAGCGATCGAAAAGCACCGCACTTATCAAGGACAAGAAACCTTTTCATGATCACATGATTAGATAAGCCTCCTGTCATCAGTTCGGACCGCATCGAGAGCCGCGCTTTCCGAAAATTTCGCGAACCGTCAACTCGAGAAGCAGAACTCGTGCTCACCAGCGGACAAAACGCCCTTACCCAGGCCTCGTCTTCATAGATACGATCCCCAGAATCTGCTTCTTAGCCGCCTAGTAATCCATCGGCGGGGTAGCGGCCGGTGCGGGCTTTTTCTCTGGTTTCTCAGCGACAACACATTCCGTAGTCAGCAGCAGGCCGGCGACTGACGCGGCGTTCTGAAGAGCACTACGCACGACCTTGGTTGGGTCGATGATTCCGGCCTTCATTAGGTCCTCGAATTCCTCGCTTGCCGCGTTGAACCCATAGGCGCCCTTGCCGCTCCTGATCTTGTCGATCACAACGGAACCCTCATGGCCGGCATTCTGAGCGATCCAACGAGCCGGCTCGTCGAGAGCCTTCCGCACGATGTTGATGCCGAACTTTTCCTCTTCACTTCCGCGCAAGCCGTCGAGTGCTGACGAGGCTCGGATGAGCGCCACGCCGCCGCCCGGTACCACTCCCTCTTCCACTGCCGCTCGAGTGGCGTGCAGCGCGTCTTCGACGCGGGCCTTTTTCTCCTTCATCTCGACCTCGGTCGCTGCACCAACCCGAATAACGGCGACGCCGCCTACCAGCTTCGCCAGCCGCTCCTGGAGCTTCTCGCGATCATAATCCGACGTGGTTTCGTCAATCTGAGTTCGAATCTGCTTGATGCGGCCCTCGATATCGGCTTTCTTGCCGGCACCATCGACAATTGTCGTGTTGTCTTTATCAACGACGATTCGCTTCGCTTTCCCGAGGTCCTGGAGGGTTACATTTTCAAGTTTGACGCCCAGTTCCTCCGCGATGCACTTGCCGCCGGTCAGGATGGCGATATCCTCAAGCATCGCCTTGCGCCGATCGCCGAAGCCCGGCGCCTTTACCGCGACGCACTGCAGCGTGCCGCGGATTTTGTTGACAACCAGGGTCGCCAGCGCCTCCCCTTCAATGTCCTCAGCTACCAGTAGGAGCGGCTTCCCGGTCTTCGCTATGGACTCAAGGACCGGCAGCAGGTCCTTCATCGCAGAGATTTTCTTTTCATGGATCAGGATGTAGGCATCTTCAAGCTTCGCCTCCATCCGTTCGGGGTCAGTGACGAAATATGGCGAGAGATAGCCGCGATCGAACTGCATCCCTTCGACTACTTCCAGCTGAGTCGCAAGACTCTTCGCTTCCTCGACTGTAATGACCCCTTCCTTGCCGACTTTCTCCATCGCTTCGGCGATGATCTCGCCGATGGTCGAGTCGTTGTTGGCGGAGATCGTACCCACCTGTGCGATCTCCTTTCGGTCCTTGGTCTGCTTAGAGAGTTCTTTCAGTTCGCCGACTACAGCATCGACCGCCTTATCGATGCCGCGCTTGAGGGTCATCGGGTCGTGTCCCGCAGCGACCATTTTCATGCCCTCGGTATAGATCGCGCGACCCAGCACGGTGGCGGTGGTCGTGCCGTCTCCGGCGACGTCCGAGGTCTTGGAGGCGACCTCCTTGACCATCTGGGCTCCCATGTTTTCGAACTTGTCTTCGAGTTCGATTTCCTTGGCGACCGTCACCCCGTCCTTCGTGACTGTGGGCGCGCCGAAACTCTTCTCTAAAACGACGTTTCTCCCTTTGGGGCCAAGCGTCACCGTAACGGCATCTGCCAGGACATTCACCCCGTGTAGAACCTTTTCGCGTGCCTCTTCGGCAAACTTGACCATTTTCGCTGGCATGTCTTTGAGCCTCCCTCGCTGAACCGGGTTCGCAGTTTCTATCACCCCTCGAGTATGCCCAGGATGTCGTCTTCCCTCAGAATGAGATGCTCTTCTCCTTCGAGCTTGATCTCGCTTCCCGAGTACTTGCCGAACAGGATCTTGTCGCCGGCTTTGACCTCGGGCGCGATCAGCTTGCCGTCCTCATGCTTGCCCTGCCCGACGGCAACCACTTTGCCCTCCTGGGGCTTTTCCTTTGCCGTGTCCGGTATGATAATTCCGCCCTTGGTTTTCTCTTCCTCGGCGATTCGCTTGACTAAGACCCGATCTCCCAGCGGCCTGACTCTCATACTTCGTTCTCCTTATGCGTCCCAAAAAGCAAAAAAGCTGCGGGTGGCTAGCCTCAGCAGCTTTTCCTGGCTTGGCCATGGCCGCTGCCACAGCTAACCCGATAATTGTTTTCACTGCTCACGCCGACCCATTTTGTCAAGGGGGTAACTTACGAATTACGAAACGAGGGTGTCATAGCGACCGGAGCCCTGCCTAAACGCAGGAATCACGCCGAGTTTGCGGCATGCGACGCGGCGGCCCAGTCGCGAATTCGGGCCGGGCGTGCTCCCTCGATCTGGCCATCGCACTTGCACGATTCCGATCCGTGATTATTCGTAAAATCAAAAGCATCGAAGGAGGTGGATCGCCAGTGACTAGCGCTTTTCGTGCGTGGTCCCCGATGCAGAGCTGGGTTCGGCTTCGCTCGGGAGTTCAACGGGCAGGTCAAGCTTTCGGACGACTCATCAGGCGCGACGGCCGCAGTCATAAGGAAGTAGGGGCCCGACCAGGCATATTCCGCCGCTTCAGGCGCGGGGCTGGTTAGGGATTCTGGTTAGGGATTAACGTAGCCGCGGCAACGGTTCTTGGCTTCTACCGGATCCTTCGAGTTTAGGGATCGGTAGTGCAATCGGGATTCTCTCGGGCAGCCAGAGTCGATAACACCGATATGGTGAAAACCAGATGTAAGAATTAGAAAAATGCCGACCCCCTATCGCCGCCGCCTCCGCATTGCGCAGGTGGCTCCTCTGTATGAAAGCGTGCCTCCCAAGCTTTACGGTGGCACCGAACGTGTCGTTGCTTATCTGACTGAAGAACTCATCCGGCGAGGACACGAAGTCACGCTCTTCGCCGCTGGCGATTCGACCGCCGCTGCAACCATTCAGGCTACGCATCCGACATCGCTACGAGCTGCCGGAATGGTCTCTTGTGGGAACGCCCTGCATCTGCCGATGCTTAGCGAGGTATTCGGTCATGCGGAGCGTTTCGACGTCATCCACTGTCACTTGGACTACTGGGGTTTCCCGTTCGCCCGTATGGTGCCAACGCCAACCGTAACGACTCTCCACGGGCGCCTCGATATCCCGGAACTCCTGGATGTCTATCGCTACTACTCAGAGGCGTCTGTCGTGTCGATCAGCGACGCCCAGCGTGAGCCACTGCCGGAGCTTAATTGGGTTGGCACCGTACATCATGGCTTGCCGGTGGATCAGCTAACCTTTCATTCGGGTCCCGGAAAGTACCTTGCTTTCCTAGGCCGCATAGCGCCGGAGAAACGGCCCGACCTTGCTATCGAGATCGCCCGGCGCGTGGGAATTCCGCTCAAGATCGCCGCCAAGGTTGATGTCGTCGATCAAGAATATTTCGATACTAAGATCCGCCCAATGCTCGACACCGAAGGTGTCCAGTTCATCGGCGAGATCGGGGAGCGCGAGAAAAGCGATTTCCTCGGCAATGCCATTGCCCTGCTGTTTCCGGTCGACTGGCCCGAGCCCTTTGGTCTGGTGATGATCGAAGCTTTGGCCTGTGGCACCCCGGTGATAGCTCGGCCCTGCGGATCGGTTCCCGAGGTGCTGCGCCATGGCGTGACCGGACTCATGGCCTCAGGCGTAGATGATCTTGTCCAAGCTGTTCACGCAATCCCTTCTATCTCGCGGCAGAGATGCCGGGCGGAATTTGAAGCTCGCTTCACCGCCAGCGTGATGGCGGCAAGCTACGAGCAAATTTATTGTCGACTCATAGATGATCGTCGTACGCAAGCACGGCAGAACGATGGCCGGCCAGCGCGCGGAATAGGTGCGGAGGTGGTTGAACGTGAACGATCTCAGCGCTGGCGACCCGACGTTGAGATTGCGTGACTCGGAGCAACAATCGCGAACCGTTATCAAGGTCGGCTCGGACTTCTATATCCACGCATCGTCGTTAACCTCGCGTCGAGCGACCCGCGTGCTTGTGAACGGCGAAAGCTTCGCAGTCTTCGAGGTTGGCGGCGACATCCTCCAGACGCCCAACGAGCCGCTTGGATTTTTCCATCGCGACACCCGCTACTTGAGCCACTTCGAACTGAGAATCGCCGGCGAAACTCCCTACTACCTGAACTCTTACACCAGCCGGGAAAACGCTCAGTTACGCATCAACCTAAGCAATCCCGACCTCGGGTTCCAGGGAGAGGAGATCGAACTGCCGAGAAACTCGATTCAGATCGAGCGAAACTGGGTGATCGCAGGCGCCGCGCTGTTTCACAAGCTAACCGTCAAAAATTATGCTCGCCTCCGGGTTGAGATCCCGCTCGATTTCATGTTCGGCGTCGATTTCGCGGATCTCTTCGAAGTTCGGGGCTTCAAGCGTGCTGACCAAAGACCGCATCCTGACCACGGGGTGACCGGCAATGTCGTGACCTTTGTGTACCGCGGGCGCGACGGGGTCCGCAGGTTCACCAGGATCATTTTTGAGTCGCCGCCCGCTACGCTGGGGACCGAACGTGCGTCCTTCCGGTTCACTCTGAAACCGGACGAACAGCGGGAGGTTGAAGTTCGGATAGTCAGCGGATGCGAAGAAGCCCACGCCGGCAGCCCAACGCCGATCCGGTTTGACGATGCGCTGGCGCAACGTCGGTCCGAGATCGCCCGCCTCGACGCTGGCTGGGCCAGAATCAGCGCCAGTCACGAGTCACTTGACTTGTTGCTCCAGCGTTCAGCTGCGGATTTGACTTCTATGATCCGGTTCGCGCCGGAGGGCGCATTTCTGATGGCCGGCATTCCCTGGTTTGCAACGTTATTTGGGCGCGACAGCATCCTTACCGCCTTGTTCGCGTTGCCATTCAATCCGGCGCTCGCTGTGGGTACCCTCAAAACCCTGGCCAGTCTACAAGGCTCACAACTCGACCAGCGACGCGATGAGCAACCCGGAAAGATAGTGCATGAAATTCGCGCCGGCGAGCTGACGGCTACAGGCGAGGTGCCGTTCGGCCGCTACTACGGCAGTGTTGACGCGACCCCACTGTTTCTCTGGCTGCTTGGGCGCTACGTTGAGACCGTCGGCGACCTCCAATTGGCCGAACAGCTTTGGAGCAACGGCGAGCGGGCGATCGATTGGATCGAACGGTGGGGCGACAGCGATGGCGACACGTACGTCGAATATCGGCGCGAAACCACGCGCGGATTGGCCAACCAGGGATGGAAGGATTCATTCGACGCCATTTCACACGCCGACGGAAGTCTCGCGCGCCCGCCGATCGCTTTGTGCGAGGTTCAAGGCTACGTCCATGCCGCTTACACTTCGATGGCATCCGTCGCCACACGGCTCGGCCGCGACGAACTCGCGGCCAGACTCAAGCAGCGCGCGGCGGCGCTGCGGTCGCGGTTTTCACATGATTTCTGGCTCGACTCCGAGCGCACCGTCGCTCTCGCGCTCGATGGCGAGAAAAAACCCTGCCGCGTTATGTCCTCGAACGCAGGTCACTGCCTCGCCACGGGTTTGCTCAACCGCGAACAGGCCGACGCCCTAGCCGAGCGCTTCATGAGCGAGGATATGTTCACAGGCTGGGGAGTGAGAACTCTGAGTGCCCGCGAGCGGCGTTACAATCCCATGAGTTACCACAACGGGTCAGTATGGCCGCACGATAACGCCCTGATCGCGGCCGGGCTCGCTCGCTTTAAGAAACACCGGCACGCGATTTGGATTCTGGATGGACTGTTGCAGGCGGCCGCAAATTTCAAAACCGGGAGCCTGCCGGAACTGTTCTGCGGATTCCCTCGCGACGAGCGGCTCGGTCCGGTTCCCTATCCGGTCGCTTGCCATCCGCAGGCCTGGTCGGCCGCCAGCGTCTTCATGATCGTGCAGGCTATCCTCGGAATCGAGGTCAAAGGCTTCGAGCGCAAACTCGTTATTAACTCACCGACGATGCCAGATTGGCTCGACTGGCTCAAAATCGAAAATCTCAAGGTGGGAGATGGCGCAGTTTCGCTCATTGTGCGGCGGGCCGCCGAAGGTCCTTCCATCGGCATAATCGAACGTACCGGCGATGTGACGGTCGAGGTGCTCAAGTAAAGCCTAACTTCATTTCGAGGATCAGCCCCTCGACAGCAGTGGTGCCGAGGACGGATCAGCCGATTTCTTTTACTGGACCCTGAAGAACTTTTGCCTCGACGCCAAGCGGCGGTATGGTCCGCCACTCTTGCCCGGGTTGCCGAAGAAATTTTGCCCTGTGATCGAGCGACTTGTCGATCGACGGCCGGAGCGTCAAAAAATCACCGGTAACCGTCGTTTTCGGCTGCAACGGCTCTGGCGATTAACCGCCGCCGAATCGAGATCTCGACATCGTAGGAACGGCGCCGGTTCGGATCGCACAGAGTTTCGTAGGCCGCGTGCACTTCACGGAAGCGTTCGGGGCCCGGACGCTCACCTACGTTGGGAAGCACCGCGAAAGCAACCCTACGATACGACCTGGTTGATCTCACCCGGCGCCGCCTTGGGCGAAACACCCAGAATTCCGTACAGGTCTCGCTTGGGCGTGATGGCACCCTGCGCGAGAGAGTTTGCGATCTTGCCACCTCAGGCGCTGTGCACTTCAATCTGTCGCGGCCTCGCCTTCTCTTTCTTCGGCAATTCCAGTTCAAGAACGCCGTTTCTTAAAGTTGCCCTGATTTGCGATTCGTCAATGTCTTCATTCAGAGAAAATTCGCGATAGTAGTTGCCGACGTTGTACTCCGTGTACATTGGTCTCAATCCGGCGTACATGTCGGTCGCGACCTGGCCGATGATCGTCAGCACGCCATCCTTGAGGGTGACGGTGACATCCTTTTCCTTGACCCCCGGCATGTCCGCCCAGAGTTTGAGCGAATCATCAAACTCGTAGATGTTCACATCCGGCACATAGTAGCGGCCCGGTCGAGTCTGCTCCTGCGGTTTCGCCAGTTGCTGCTTTTCTTTGGTAGCGATTTCCCTGGTCTGTTTTTCTCCCATGATCCTTCACCTCCCTCACGCGGTTTGCACCGTGATCTGCCGCGGCTTGGCGTGCTCCGCTCTCGGAACGCGAACGATTAGGAGTCCCGCCTCGTAACGAGCCTCCGCCTTCCCGGCCTCGTAATCCTCGGGCAATTGAATCGAGCGGGAAAACTTGCCCTCGTTGATCTCGCGGCGATGATACCCCCCGCCCTTGCCGTCCGGCTCAAACTTGCGTTCGCCGCTGATGGTTAAGGTGTGGCCCGTTCCCGTGACGCTAAGCTGGCTGGTGTCCAAGCCAGGGCCCTCCGCCACGATCAAGGCGCCCTCCGGCGAATCGAAAATGTTGACCGGCGGATAAGCGCCAAAGCCGGATGGGCCCATCGCGAACGCCGGATTGCGCATGAACCGTTCAAGCTCATCCTGCAGGCCCAGCAAGGCACCAAACGGGTCTGAGTCGGTATCAAATCTCAACAAAGCCATCGCGCTAGACCTCCTTTCCTGAACTTTGCGACGTCCTTTTCGTTGGGAGGCCATGGCTAACCGGAGTTCTGCGTTGCGCTGGAGGTTCGGAATGCTCCGGTTTCGCCGCAAGGTCCTCTTCTGAATTTTCAAATAATCACCCCTCCCGAAATTGCAAGGGCGATGTCGGCAATGCTTTTGCAGGAGCGGTCTCCCCGGCGCTTTTCGAGCGCAGCCGTGGCTGTGTCCGACAGAGAGGTCGTGATCCGGATCAACAAATGGCTCGGTCATTTCCGCGGATGGCACTGAAAGGGCCGGAGTGTGTGTGCGGATTTTGCCCATGAGCACTTCCTCCTTTCCTGACCCTGCTTCTTAGCAACGCATCCGCTCTTGGTTTTCTCAGGACGTCCGAGATACCAAACGGCATCTCGGCGGAGCAGCGGGTGCCCTAGGATGATGCGCTGCGGGCGATTCGGGCTATGAGCGATAAAGCGCTGGCCGAAGTGGGGCCGCGGTTGGACGCCTTGTACGCAGGCTACGGACGGCACTCGATCCCGCCGGAGAAGCTGCCGCGCGCACTGTTGCTGCAGGTCCTATACGCGGTGCGCAGGGGAGGGGCTGAATCGCAAGGGGGTGCGCGACGACAAGTTGCCGCGCATGGTGGCCAACACGCCCCCGATTCGTGAACCAACCATTTGCGCCTGCTGGGCCGCGATTTTCCTGGGCAAAACCTCGCGCCACGAGCATAAGTTGACCTCCATGTGAGGGAGCCGGCCAACCTTTCGTGCGCGATCTGTCTGAATTCGACCTCCCACGTCGCCGGAGCATGATCGATTTGCCACCCCCCGCTTACCGACAGCAATTCATTTACCGGTGCCATCACGTGCATTAGGCAGAGCTCGCCCTGATTGCGCGTCACCAGCATCATTGCCAACTCCACGCAGGGTAAGAAACTGTCGTCGAACTCGATCGGGCACAGGACATTGCAGGCGCCTTTTATCACCGTTCACTCCGTATAGAAGTTGCGATGCTCAGATGTTCAGCCAGAAGTGTTCCCTGAGGGGCTTTTAAGCCGCAGGCTCGTATATCGGCTCCGGAAAAATCGATGGGGTGGCGATGACTCCTACGGAATCATGTCGCCATTGGAACCAGTCGTTTGTGCCAAAGACCTCCCGTTCTGGGCCCCTTTACGCCGTGGGTACGGTCCTTTACGGAGCCGCTACAGTGGCACAGTTCTAGCTTGATGCGGGACGAGTGGTTCAGATAACGAGATCCGGACTTTGTGGCTGAAATACCGGTATGTCGTTGCTGCTGTATTTTCGGATGATAGTCGACCAAAGACGTTAAGGTCTGTTCTAGGGGCAAACCTTCGTCCGCGGGTCTCCATGGCCGGCGCCAACAGGTAGCCTTTCATCGGCAAGGGTAGCGGAAGTCGTGGTAGCATCCTGGTATTCCTCCTCGCGACGCGCGGACACGCACGCAAGTCAATCAAGCGAAGTTCGCGGCCATTCGGGCGCGCGCCGAAACCTTGGCAGGTCAGCGCGACCTGCGGCGCTGGTTGTCGTCCTGGGGGCGATAGCTTTATGGATAGCCGCCGGGCCGTCCCGCGCGCTGGCCGGCGACAGCTCGATTTCCCCGCTCAGCGCCGATCCCAAGTCTCCCCACGATCGGGAAATCCAGGAGATCAGGCAGGAAATTGAGCACCTGGAGCAGAAGGTAGACCAGCTCCAGAAAGAAGACCAGCAGTTACAAAAAACCAACACGGAACTAAAGGCCAAAGACAGCCAACTCGAAACCAACACCAACCAACAGATTCAAACCCTGCAGTCCAACGTCGCCTCCGCGACCTCCCCTGAGTCGTTTGCCGAGTCGATGAATCAATACCTGGGCCGCTACCGGTTTACGATCGCGGGCGGGGTCGCCGGCAGCTTCATCTACGATCGCCAAAGCGAGATCAACACTTTCAACATCGCGATGGAGCCCATCCTGCTGTGGCAAATCAGCGACAAGATGCTCTTCGAGGGCACGGTGGAGGCGGCATTGCCGGCCGGATCGGCGGCCGACTTCGAGCTGCCGGTGGCCACGATCCAGTATTTTGTCAACGACTACATGGAACTGGTCGCGGGAATTTTTGATCAGCCGTTCGGCGATTGGTACGAGGACCAAAGCCCATTCTGGGTGAACCGCTTTATCACCGCGCCGTTGCCCTTCGGGGTCAACGCCTTGATTCCGCCCACCGACGTCGGCTTGCAGCTCCGAGGCGGCATGCAATGGGGCAAGCTGGGGCAGATCGCCGACTATACCTTGTGGATGGCAAATGGCCCCGGCTATACGCAATCCTCATGCACGGGCAACACGCCGCCCTCCCCGCTGCCGACCTGCAATTCGAGCCCCCTGGTGGGCGACACCCTGGTCTCGGTCAATAACATTCATCTGAACACTCAGACGCCCGCCTTCGGCGCGCGCTTTCGCGTCTATCCGTTGCCGGTCGATTCGACTTTGGGACGCTTGGAGCTGGGGGCCTCGACCTACGACGGCAAGTGGCTGAACGGATTGTGGTTCAATGCCTGGGGCGTGGACTTCAACTATTTCAAGGACAATTTTCAGGCCCGCGGCGAATGGATGCAGACCTATCGCCAGATGCCTAATGGCATGAGCGCCGACAATCGCCAAGGCTGGTATGTGCAGGGCGGCTATTTCCTGACCGGCCTTTCGCCGGCGATTTTGCCCCTCCCGGTGCAGGGGGTGATCGATAAGCTCGAACCGCTGGTGCGATATTCCGGAATCAACCAGCGCGCCGCGGTGCAAAGTGAAATTTTGACCAATCCCTCGATTGGCTTCAGCGGCTCGCCCGCGGTATTCGCCCCGCATGCGCGCGAAGTCGCGCTGGGACTGGATTACTGGTTTGCGCCCTCGGTGGTTTGGCAAAACGAGTTCGACCTCGAGCTGCCACGGGCCGGGGGTTTCTACAGCGATACCGGGGCGCCGGTGGGCGCTACGCGCAACGACCGCGCCTTCTTGAGTCAAATCGCGATAGGCTTCTGACGACGATGAGAAACCTCGGGCGCGCCTCCTGGCTGATTGCCATCCTGCTCAGCGGCTATATCCTGCTGTGTTGCCCTCTGGCGCAGGCTCAGCAGGCGCTCTCCGAGGCCGAGCAGCGCGCGCTGTTTCGGCGCGGCGCCCTACTGTGGCCGGTATATTGCAACACTTGTCATAACGCGCGGCCCGGTTCGGAGTTTTCGCCGGCGGAGTGGAACATGATCATGATGCACATGCGAACCCAGGCCAATCTCCCGGCACAGGACGCGCAAGCGGTGCTGCAATACCTCAAGGCCAGCCGCTGAGGCGCCGCAAGCCTGAAATATAAAACGCCCCCTGTGCCGTTGTCTTAACCGATGATTCCGCCTCAACTGCCAAACTGTCGAGCGGTTCCATCCAAGTAGAGGTACGTGTGAACAAGCTGACTGTTTTTCTTACCCTGACCATCACCTTGATTGCAGCGGGCCATGGCTTTTGCGCCACCCCGGATCTGGCCGCGGCCAAAGCCAATTACCAGTTGTTTTGCGTCAAATGCCACGGGCCCAACGGCCAGGGTAACGGACCGGCCGCGGCGACTTTGAAGACCAAGCCGCGCAATTATACCGACTGTAAAAAGATGTCGACCATCACCGACACCACGCTCTTCAACGCGATCAAGAACGGCGGCGCTTCGGTCGGCTTAAGCGCCGACATGCCGGCCTGGAAGCAAGGCTTCGACGACGACGACATTCACAATCTGGTCGCCTTCGTCCGCAGCTTCTGTAAGAAGTAACGGCAATGGCGGCGGCAGCGAATCCGGGCCCGGTGAACGCCATAGCGCGAGACCTTTGGTGGTTTCGCAAGAACATTCCCTGTCTGGATGCCTGCCCGGTCAAAACCGACGCCGGCCGTTACGTCCAACTGATCGCCGAAGGCCGTTTTGCCGAGGCCTATCGCATCGCACGCTCGCCCAACCCTATCGCCTCGGTCTGCGGCCGGGCTTGCGGGGCGCCCTGTGAAGACGCCTGCCGGCGCGGCAAGATCGACGCGCCGGTGGCGATTCGCGCGCTCAAACGCTTTGTCACCGAACAGTTCGGCCCTGAAGCGCTGTCTACCGCCAGCCTAGCCGCGGCTTTGTCCGGCTCCATGGGCGGCGGCAGCGTTACTCCCGGGCACGCCGAACAAATGAGCCGCGGGCGGGGCCCTGTCGATGCCGCCGCGCCGGCGGTCGCGGTGGTCGGAGCCGGCCCGGCGGGGCTGGCGTGCGCGCACGACCTGGCTTTGATGGGCTATCGGGTCAGCGTGTTCGAAGCGCTGCCGCAGCCGGGCGGAATGCTCCGCTACGGCATTCCCAGCTATCGCCTGCCGCGCGAAATTATCGATTATCAAGTCGCCGAGATCCAATCGCTGGGCGTCGAATTTCGCTACAACTCGCCGCTCAAGCGCGGCTTCGGCATCCACGAAATCATGAACCTCGGCTACCGCGCGGTGTTTCTGGCGGTGGGCGCCGCGCGCGGACGGGGACTCGCGCTGCCGGGCGCGGACACCGAGGGCGTCATTAACGCCATCGACTTCCTCTTCAACGTCAACCGTGGCAACCGCCTGCGGCTGGGCGCCAGGGTGGCGATCGTCGGCGGCGGGCTGGTGGCGATCGACGCCGCCCGCACCGTGGTGCGCAGTCTGGTGCCGGGCCTCACCCTCGCACCCGAGGACGAGTCCCTGGCCGCCGTGGCCACCATGCGCGTGGCTCTCGATGCCGCCCGCGAGGCGGCTCGCACCGGCGCCCTGGAGGTGACGGTAGTCAGCCTGGAATCGGAGCCCGAGATGCCGGCGATGCGCTCGGCCCAGGGACGCGAGGAGTTGGATACGGCGCGCGACGAGGGGGTGCGCTTCATGCCCGGTTGGGGACCCCATCGGATTGTGGTCAAGGATGGCCGGGTGAGCGGCTTGGAATTGGTGCGCTGTGTCGCGGTCCGCGATTCCGCGGGCCGCTTCAACCCGCGGTTCGATGAGAACCAGCGCGCCACGCTTGAGCTCGACAGCGTAATCCTGGCGGTCGGACAGGCTCCCGATCTTTCTTTCCTGCAACCCCAGGACGGATTGGAAGTCACGCCCGCGGGCACGCTGCGGATCGATCCCCTGACCCTGGCGACGCCCGCGCCGGGAGTGTTTGCCGGCGGTGACGCCGCCTTCCCGCCCGCGTTGCTAATTACCGCCGCCCAACAGGGCAAGCTGGCCGCCCGCTCCATCGACGCCTACTTGAGCGGGCGCGATCCTCGCCCCTCCAGCTTGCAGGTAACGGTCGAGGAGTTGCCCACCGATCGCTATCGCATGGCCGAAGGCTACGAGCTGACCCAGCGCGCCATCCCCCTGCTCCCGCTCTCGCGCCGCAGCGGGATCACGGAGGTCGAGCTGCGCTATTCGGTCGAGGAGGCGCGCGCGCAGGCGGCCCGTTGCCTCTATTGTCACATCCATCCGATCTACGACAGCAGCAAATGCATCCTGTGCAATCGCTGCGTGGATATTTGCCCCGAACACTGCCTGCACTTTGCCCCGGCGGCCGCCCTGAGCGATCAAACCGCGATCGCCGGCGAACTACCCGCCGACGGGCCGGCCAGCGCGTTCCTCTACGACGAAGAGAAATGCATCCGCTGCGGCCTGTGCGCGATTCGCTGCCCGACCTCGGCTATCACCATGGAGCGCTTCCATTTCGTGGAGGCGAGCGATTGATGGACACCAACCGGCGACAGCTTCTGCGATGGTTCGGCAAGGGCTCGGTGGTCGCCGCTTTCCTGGCGCAGATCGGAGCCGCGGCGCGGGCCTTCTTTCCCAACGTACTCTACGAGCCCCCGTCCAGCTTCAAGCTCGATGCGCCCCTTGATTACCCGCAAGGTTACTCCTTTGACTCCGAGCATCGGCTGTTCGTTATCCGCCAAGCCGACCGCTTTCACGTCATCTCCGCGATTTGCACCCATCTGGGATGCACAGTTCAGTGGCGTGGGACCGAGTTCGATTGCCCCTGCCACGGTAGTCGCTTCCGGCCCGACGGGAGCGTGATCGGGGGGCCGGCGCCCAGGCCTCTGCCCTGGTTCGACGTTTCCCTTTCCCCCGACGGGCTGCTCGAAGTCGACACCGCCGAGGTGGTGCCGGCGGGTTCCTCGTTAAAACTCCCGGCGAAGGCATGAGCCCGATGAATCAACGACTGCAAGCCTGGTGGCGCAAAGGTTTCTGGGCCTGGAGCCCGGCCAGCGAGCGGGAGAGCGCCGAGGCGATCGTCCACAACTTGTGGCTGCACTGGTTTCCGGCCAAGGTCTCCCGGCGCAGCATGTCGTGGAGTTATTCGCTGTGGCTGGGCACCGCGGCCGCCTGTCTGCTGCTGATCCTGACCGTAACCGGCGTGATGCTGATGTTCTTCTACACCCCCTCGGTCGAGCGCGCATACGGCAGCATCAAGGATTTGCAGTACGCGGTCAGTTTCGGCCGCCTGCTGCGCAATCAGCATCGATGGGCCGCCGAGGGGATGGTGGCGATCGTCTTCCTGCACATGGCGCGGGTATTCTTTACCGCGGCCTATCGCGGGCCGCGCGCGCTTAACTGGCTGACCGGCGTGGTGCTCTTTCTGGCCACTTTGCTCCTGTCCTTCACCGGCTATCTCCTGCCCTGGGACCAGCTCGCCTTTTGGGCGATCACCGTGGGCACCAGCATCGCCAGCCAGGCGCCGCTGGTGGGTCCGACCATTCGCTACCTGTTATTGGGCGGCCATCTGGTCGGCCAGCAGACGCTGCTGCGCTTCTATGTCCTGCACGTCTTTTTTCTCCCCGCCCTGATCTGGATTCTCTTCGCCTACCACATGTGGCGAGTGCGCAAGGACGGCGGCCTGGCCGCGCTGGAGCCGGGACGCGCCGCGCGGGTAATGCAACCCCGGGCGATGCCCGCGAGCAAAAGCTACTCCCTGTTCGGGCTCACTCCGGGCACCTCGGTGGCGGTGATGAGCTCGATGGGGCTGGAGGAGTCCGAGCAGGTCCCGGCCTCGCCCACCCTGACCCGGCGGATCGCCCTGGTATTCCTGGTCGTCTTCAACCTCACCCTGGCCCTGGCCTTGCTCGTCGATGCGCCCTTGCAGACCATCGCCAACCCGGCGGTCACGCCCAACCCGGCCAAGGCCCCCTGGTATTTCGTCTGGCTGCAGGAACTGGTCGCCTCGACGACCGTGCGGTTTGGCAATTTCACCATCAGCGGCGGCCTGCTGGGAGGCGTGCTGGTGCCGGTGATTTTGCTCGCCTTGCTGGTCGCCTGGCCATTTCTCGACCGCTCCAGCCGCGCCAGTGAAGGGGTGTGGTTCGCCCGCGAGCGCCGCCGCCAGAATCTGACCTTCGTGGCAATTTCGCTGGCGATCGCCGCGCTGATTTTCGTCGGGGTATTCCTGCGCGGCCCCTATTGGCGGCTTTACTGGCTGACGACACCGCGCCCAGCCATGCCGCGGGTCTTGTAACGTGGAACCCTTGGCACGAGATTTCGAACGCCGGGATTTCGGCTGGTTGTTCGCAATGTCCCTGCTCTTCTTCGTCCTGGTCGCCGCCGGGCTGTGGCGCGAGTATAAGACCGCGTGGCGGCCCTACCAGGAGCGCTTTCGCATCGTGCTGGAACAGCAGGGGCAAAGACGCCAGGCGCGCGCCTTTTCACTCGGCATCCAGCAGATCTGGATTCCTCAGCTCGGCGTGGTCGACCGATGCGTCACCTGCCATCTCGGCTACGATTACATGGGCGTGCTGCCGGCGGATCTGGCGCAACCGCTGACACCCCATCCGCTGCCTTCGCTGATCGCCCGTCATAGTTTCAACCGCTTTGGCTGCACCACCTGCCATGGCGGCCAGGGCTGGGCCACCGAAGCCACCGCCGCCCACGATCCCGGTGACTCCTGGAACGATCCGATGCTGACGCCGCGCCTGGCGGCCCGCTATGAGCTGAGCGTCGGGCAGCTCCTCCAGATGCGCTGCAACTTCTGCCATCGGCACGAGCAAGCCACCCCCGGGATGAGCGAGATCAATCTGGCCAAGCAACTTTACCAGACCAAAAAATGCGCGGTCTGCCATATGGTCGAAGGCGCCGGAGGTCATTCCGCGCCCGATCTCACCTACGAGGGTGACGTCAATCCCGAGCTGTTGGATTTTTCCCATCTCAAGGGACCGCACACCTTGTTCAACTGGGAATACCAGCACTTCATCGCCGCCAGCGCCCTGCTGCCGACGACCGCGATGCCCGATTACGGGATGACGCCGCCGCAGGCCCGCGCCATGGCCCTGCTGATGCTGAGCTGGAAGCGCCTTACCTATCCCCCCGAATATATTCCAGCTCCTCCGCCGGCTACCCATTCGCCTTAGGTGGACGGACGGCGGCTCTGTCACGCCTCTGCCGATGGAGACACCGCTTGCGCAGAAGGTGACGCCTTTCGAGCCGGGGTGCTGATCAATAGGCGCTCGGACCGGACAAGGCACGAATGTTGCTTTGCAGTTTGTGGGAGGATGATGCACATGAAATTATTCAGGAACATTTTGTGCCCGGTCGATTTCGACGATAGTTCAACTGCCCTGCTTGAGCTCGCTTGCGACCTCGCCGAAGCGCCCGACGCCCAGATCCATCTGCTGCACGTCGTGCAGCCCCCAGTGTTCGTCCCGGAAGCCGGTGTTGCTCTCGACGTGGTACCGGATGAGCATAGTTCCAGGACCAAGCTTGAGGAGCTTGCGGTTCGTCACATCGGCAACAAGGTGCGCTATAAGGTACATGCCAGGACCGGTGACCCGGCGCACGTGATTCTGGGCGCAATCAACGAGTTGGGGGTGGATTCGGTGGTGATGGCGACGCATGGTCGAAAGGGCGTCACGCGGCTGCTGCTCGGCAGCGTGGCGGAACGCGTGGTGCGCGAATCGCCGCGACCCGTGCTCACTTCGAGAGTGAATAGCTGAATAGCTGATTTGCCGGAACCGAGGCTCTTCACGGATGGTGGTAAAAGTTGGCTTCCCAACTGCTGAAGAAGATTCTGTGTCCAGTCGATTTTAATACCGCCTCCGCCGCGGTGCTCAAAACCGCCAACACGATGGCCAAGGAGCAAGGGGCGTCAATCTGCCTGTTACACGTTATCGTCCCCTTTTTGGTTCCTCCGCTCGGGCTTCAGCGGCCCACGCCCCTGGCGCTGACCGAACCTGAGGCCAGGCTCCGGCTGGAAGAGTTGGCGGCGCGCCATCTGGACGCCACGGTGCCCTATACGATCGAGGTGCACATGGGCGATCCGGCGACCCGAATCACGACGGTGGCCGAGGAATGTCAGGCCGATCTGATAATCATGGCGACCCATCAGGGCCCCGACCTGGGTCACTTTGTCATCGGCAGCGTGACCAAACGGGTCCTGCGCCATGCCCCCTGCCCGGTGCTGACACTCCGACCCACCGCGTAGACTGTGGGGTTACTGCCGGCATCGGCGACGTACAGATGGCCGGCGGCGTCGATCAGCGGCGCCGAGGGCGCGATCCGTCCGCTGCCGTCGGCATTACCGTTGACAATGATGCTGGTGAAAGCGGCCTGTCCCAGGACTCGCTGGGCGATCGCTCCGACGCCGCCCGCCAGCACCAGTGCTCCCAGCGCTATTAGTAACCCCGCCCGACGCCGCAATAAACTTGGATCCATCCCCCGGGATGCGGTACCAGCTTGCCGGCCGCCGCAGGATGGTGCCAGCCTGTCACGTCTGTCAGCGCCCGTTGCGTCCAAAATTTACGCTTGGGCCCCGCTTCCGTTTACCTGCCGAGCCCGCCACCGGG
>Ga0070737_10003313_pt1 | contig 17631 bp, 14 predicted proteins | sample Coa_R1_10_FD_66438 | JGI IMG/M metagenome (GOLD analysis project Ga0070737, IMG submission 66438) | Surface soil microbial communities from Centralia Pennsylvania, which are recovering from an underground coalmine fire - Coalmine... | ecosystem: Environmental > Terrestrial > Soil > Unclassified...
AACTTCTGCTCCAGCGCGTCGCGCGCCGTCAGCATCAGCACCGGGGTGTGCTTGTGCGCTTCGCCGCGCAGCTTCTTGCAGACTTCGATGCCGTCCATGCCGGGCAGCATCAGGTCCAGCACGATCACGTCGAAGTCGTTGACCACGGCCAGGTGCAGTCCGGTTACTCCATCCCCGGCGAAATCGACCACGTGGCCGCGGTCTTCCAGATAATCGCCGATGTTGGTGGCGATATCGTTGTTGTCCTCGATCACCAGCACGCGCATGGTCGGTTCCGTCGGACGCGCTTGCAGCGCCATCCACGCAAGCTTAGCGAGAAACGCGCACGGGCGCTGTAGGCGCCCTGCGACCGTTCAGCGGCTCGGCCCCTGCACCCGGATGTTCGCAGCCGGTTCCTGTGCATGCCGGCAAATGTGGGTGCCGGTCGTGACGAGGCAATCCCGCGCCGCCGCGGCATCGCCCGACGTTTCGCCGCCGAGGCGGAACGTGAACGTCTGGCGATAGCGCCGCCCTGGAACCGCAGGCGGCGTGAACCGCCACCTCGCCAGCGCCTGGAGTGCGGCGACGTCGAATTGCCCGGTACTCGAATCCACGACTTCGAGATCTTGCGGCACGCCATCCGTGTTCAGCGTGAACTCGACGACGACCGTTCCCTGGATTCCGGCCAGCAGGGCTTCGGAGGGATACACCGGGGACACGGAGCGCACGGGACTTGGGGCAAGGGCCGGAGCAGGGATCGGCACGGATACATACGCGGACAACAGTGCCGGGCGCAACGCAATCTCGTTCAAATTGAGTGGGAGGGCATCCACGGGAGGGACGCGGATCGGTGCCGTCGGCGCTACGGTAGCAACCGCATCCTCATCGGACACCCTCGCATACGGCGCCGGCAGCAGCTGTGGATTCGCAAGTCCGTGCACCAGCGGCAGCAGTGCAGCCGACTGCAACAAGTTCCGTTCCGTATCTTGCAACGCCGCCATGTTGTTCGCAGCGGCGAGCGCGCTGACACGTTGCTGCCAGGCCGTATCGCGCCACCACAGCGTGCCCACCCCTACTGCCGCCGCGACAGCGACCATCACGACGACGTGGCCCCGCAGGTGGTGGCGCGGACGCTTCGGTGTTGCGCCCGCGATGAACCACGCGCGCTCCACCAGTACGCCGCCGCTCGCGGCCAGCGCGAGCTCGGCGTGGGTGCCGCGAAATTCCTCGAGGTTCGCCAGCGCGGCGACGAAGTCGCGGGATTCGCCGCCCGTGATCCGGAGAGCCAGCGCATCGCAACACAGTTCGCGCTCGTTGCGCGCTTCGCGGGAAATCCAGTGCACCACCGGGTGGTAGAAAAACAGTGTTTCGACTGCCACCTGGAACAGATTGGCGATATGGTCGAGACGCTTGAGGTGGGCCAGCTCATGCGCAAGGATCAGTTCGACCTGCTGGGTCGGAAGCTGCGCGAGCAATGCCAATGGCAAAACCACCGCCGGCCACATCCAGCCGACGACCGCCGGGGCCGCAATCCTGACGCTGGCCAGCACGGGAACCATGCGGCGCAGGCCCAGGCGACCGGCGAATTCCCGCGCACGCACCTGCCACTCCGGGACACTTTCGGCCGCAGCAAGAATCCTGCGCAGTCCGTGCCATTGCCGGACGACCCGCACACCGAGCAGGCCGACACCTGTGGCCCACGCCAGCACCAGCCACGGCAAGGCCGCCTTCAGCAGCACGCTTCCCACTGAGGGTGCGGCAGCCATCACGGGCAACCCGGCAGTCGAGCCGCTCACCGCTACTCCCGCAAGGTCGACAGCCGATAAGAAAACCATCAGCTCGTGCGACGCGGTCACGGCCGGCCACGCCAGCATCGCCGCCAATGCCAGCATCGCGGCGAGGTAGCGCGGGTTTCCGCGTGGCAACAACGCACGCGCCATGGCGTACACCACGCCGATCGCCGCAGCCTGCCAGAGGAAATGCAGCAGACACCAGCCCAGGACCGACACTGCAATCGAGAATCCGGCCAACACGCTCATGGTTCGGCATCCTTGTCGAGCTGGTTCAACAGCGCGCGGATTTCTTGCAATTCCTCGCGGCTGGCCTTGTGGTTCCCGAGCGCCTGCAGCACGAGCCGCGATGGCGAACCGTCGAATACCCGTTGCAGGATGTCGGAAAGGAACTTCTTCTGCGTGCGTTCCTTGCTCACCGCGGCGCGATACACGTGCGCGCGCTGCGATTCGTCGCGCTCGACCAGCCCCTTGTCGCGCATGATCTGCAGCAACTTCAATGCCGTGGTGTATCCCGTCCCATCACGCCGGTGCAGCACTTTATGGACATCGCGCACCGTACTAGGTCCGTGATCCCACAGCACCTGCAGAATTTCCAATTCGGCCTCAGTGGGCTTCGGCAAAGCTTGTTTGAAACTGTTCATCTCGCTTGGCTTTGGCAATTATCCCATCCGCCTGCGTGAATGAATCGATATCAAAGCTGCACTGACCGCTGGTTTACAGCCGCGAACCAGAACCGCGTTCCGCCCTCTCACCTTCAATGTCCGCCCCCGGACGCCGGGCTGTTGGTGATCTGGCTTTGCTGTTGTTGCAGTTGTCGCATCATTTCTAAGCTCTGCTTGGATTGGTTTTGCTGATTCTGGATTTCTCCCAACGTTCGGCACACCGTCCGGGGGAAATGGGTTCCGACAGGTGTCTCCTGCCAGCAGATCCGGCGGTTGCTATCGTAGCGGGCAAGAACCTCGTTAATCGAGTTCTGGTCCGCCAGCAATCTCTCCTGCGCCGCAGGATCCATCTTGTTCACGCTGCCGTATCGTTCGAACAGTGCACCCATGTCGGTTAATTTCGTGTCCACCGTTTCGCGCCCCGCCTTGTTGACGAAGGCGAACCGGCCACCGGACTGCATTTCCTGTCGAACAGCAGCGGCAACAGCCTCAAAGTTGTCCCTGGTATCAGCAGCAATAACCGGCTTTCCATCCTTCTCGGAAATGGCTGTCGTCGATTTCGAAGCGGATGCGGAGGGCGTTATGGTTTGGGTGGACACACTTGCTACTTGCCCCGTGTCCACTCGTGTACCGCCGGTCTCTGCGCAACCTTGCAGGACCAATGCGCCGATTGTCAGCGAGAGAATCAACCGATTGGATGCTTTCATTTTCTTCCCCGACTTCAGTGGTTACTGTGTGGCCAAACACGGGATGACACCATCCTAGCCACAACCCAGGAGCACTGTCAACGATATATTTCGTACTAAATCAATCGTTGCTTCAGTCCGATGCACCGGCTGGATTCCCGCTCTCGCCCGCTTTGTTTTCAATGTGTGCCATCACGGCATCCGCCACATCCACCCCCGTGATGGTTTCGATACCCTCGAGACCCGGCGAGGCGTTGACTTCCAGCACCAAGGGCCCACGCGCGGAGCGCAGCAAGTCCACCCCGGCGATGCCGAGCCCGAGTATCTTCGCCGCGCGCAGCGCAACCTGGTGCTCTGCTGCCGATAACCGCACGACGCTGCCGGTACCGCCACGGTGCAGGTTGGCGCGGAAATCGCCATCCACCGCGGCACGCTGCATGGCCGCCACGACTTTCTCGCCCACGACGAAGCAGCGAATGTCCCGTCCATTGGCTTCGCGCACGAATTCCTGCACCAGGAAATTCGCGTAGAGGCCGCGGAACGCCTCAATCACGCTCTGGGATGCCGCGGCTTTCTCGGCCAGCACGACGCCGCTGCCCTGTGCGCCTTCGTTGAGCTTGATCACGTGCGGTGGCGGACCCAGCATGTTCAGCAGGTCCGCGGTGTCGTCCGGATTGTCACCGAACACCGTTACCGGCAGGTCGATCCCGTGCTTCGCGAGTATCTGCAGGCTGCGCAATTTGTCGCGCGCACACAGCACCGCCTCGGACGGACTGGGCGTATACACGCCCATCATCTCGAACTGCCGCAGCACCGCCGTGCCATAAAACGTAACGGAGGCGCCGATGCGCGGAATGACTGCCTCGACGCCTTTCAAGGCACGGCCGCCGTAATGCACGGCGAAACCGTCGCGCGCGATCCGCATGTAGCAACGCAGCGGATCGAGCACCCGCACCCGGTGTCCGCGCGCGCGCGCTGCTGAAACCAGCCGTGCCGTGGAGTACAACCTTGAATTGCGGGACAGGATCGCGATTTTCACAAAGAGGCTCTGCAGAGATGTTTCACTCGAAGCCGCTTTTGTCGAAAGTCAGGCCGAGGAAGGCCGATGTTGATGTTCCGGGAGCTTCCCGGTTTCGAGGCCGCCTGGAGATGCAGCGATCACGGACGATCGCAAAACCAAGCGGGTGAAGGGAATGGAATGGAAAACACAAACCCCTTTCCCATCAATCCCTGACCAAAAGGAGTGATACCCGAATTGATACCCGAATCCAAAGAGGACTCGGGTGCGATGTCCATCCTCAACGGCGAGTGTAGCTGCCCGAGACTGTCACTTGTACAACGCCCAGCAGTCCAGCTCGGGTGGCATGTGCGGTCGTGGCTCTGGTCCGGTGGGTTGACCGTGGTGAACTGCCAACGCGTGCTGTCGATCCCAAGAAGACGCCGTGAGTAGCTGTTTTCGGATCCATTTGGCATCCGACGCACGCGTGATGACAGCGTCCAAAATGGCGGCATGTAGACGAAGAGACGGGCCACGACTCATTTTGCAGGGAGGGAACGCAGCGATGGGAGCCGGCTGTGAGAGGGCGACCGGTTAGTTCTTCAGGTGCTTTTCGAAGAACTTGACGGCGATGTGATTCGCCTCATCAGACTCAGGCAACGTCGGGTTGACCCAGAATGCATGGTTGAGTCCATCAAATACGACGAGTTCGGGGGCGCCGCCCGCACGCAACATCGCAAGATCAAACAAACTCGTGCCGCTCAAGAACCAGTCTCGTGTACTCGTCAGGAATAAAGTCGGTGGCAGTCCGGAGAGGTCGCCCTTCATTGGCGAAAGCAAAGGATCATCCAGCCGCGTCGAGCCGACATACGCGCGCTGAACAGCTATGAGTCCCGCTGGCGGGGCCAAGTGTCCGCCAAGTCCCGCCCCCGTGAAGAAGGATTGGGAGTCGCCTTGCTCGGTGAAATCGCCGAAGCCGGAAAAGATACCCAGCGCCGCAGGTTCAGGCATCCCGAGCGTCTTGAGTTTCATCGCGACTTCGCCGGTCATGACTGCTCCCGCAGATGTTCCGTAGATGCCGATCTCGCTTGCTGAGTGGCTCTTGAGCAACTCGCGGTACACCGCAATGACGTCATCAACTCCAGCAGGAAATGGATGCTCGGGAGCCAGGCGGTAACGGACCGCGACCACTTCCGCCTTCATGAGGCTGGCGATTGGAATGCTCTCGGCCAATGAGCAGCAGTCGAACTCGTACGCGCCTCCATGGATGTTGATCAACACAAAATGTTTTTCGTGGGTGTTGACGAAGAGCGGCGTGACAATGGTGACCGGCACACCGGCGATCGACCCGGCGGTAACCCGCGCCGGATACTTTTCCAATGCGATCTTGCCGTTTTTGTTTCGCGACAAGTCAGTCCGTCGCCGGCGTTCTGCAAGGCTGGACTTGGACGGAGCGTCACTGTCGGGGATCTGCCGCGCGATCAATTTTTGCGCTGCGGGGCTTACTGTCTTGGGGACGGGGATAACACGGGTGATGTAGGCCGTGCCGTCAGGCGCAATGTAGGTTGTATCGCGCCATGAAGCCGCAGGCTGTGACTTGGGGGGCGGAGGCGTCTGCGCGTCCGCGAAGCCAACGCAGAGCATGCTCGCAGTAATGACCAGCACGAACGTCTTTATGAGCACCATGCAATTCCCTTTTGGTGGCTAATCCGATCGGGCCTCTTGGAACTGTATCCGCCCGCTAACTTGACGTGCAGCCTCGCATTGCAGGCTGCGAGTTGATCCACTCGCCTACAAACTGCGTGCGATTGAGGGAGGGGTCCAGCGGGTGAAGGGAATCGAACCCTCGTCAGTAGCTTGGGAAGCTACAGCTCTGCCATTGAGCTACACCCGCACCGGAGCGGGGATGGTAGCGAGCACGACGCCGGCCATGCAACGGCTGCCGAACGCCGGCTAAACGCTTTCTTGGGATACGCTTAGCATAATTTGATCAGCAGGCCGGCATTCAGCGCGGCAGGATTGTGATGGTCACGTCGGCACTGCACCGGCGCATGCAAGTCAGGCGGGTCGGGTTGGCAGGGCCAGGTTCGGCTCAACGGAGCGTGTCATGTCTCGGTTCATGCGTTCGATGCTGTTGGCAACGGGCGTTTGTGCGCTCGTCATGTGCGGCTTCCAGGTGCAAGCCCAGCAGTACGGCGATCCGCAAGATACTCCTCAATCTTACGATCAGCCGCAGCCCGCAAACGCCGACCAGTCCCCCGGCCGCGTCGCCCGGCTTGCCTATCTGTCCGGCCAGGTGCAGTTCGCGCCGGCCGGAGAGGACAACTGGGGTACCGTCGATGTCAATCGCCCGATGGTGATCGGCGATCGCCTGCTGACCGGCGACGACGGCTTGGCGGTGCTGGAACTGGGTGACGCGTCGGTGCGCATCGATCACGACACCGCCTTCGATTTCCTGAATCTGGATGAGAACAATGTACAGGTCGAACTGTCGCAGGGCACGCTGAACCTGGCCGTGCGGCAGCTCGGGCAGGGCGAGAACTTCGAGGTGGACACCCCGACCGTCGCGTTCGTCGCCTCGGCACCCGGCAGCTATCGAATCGATGATGATCCCAGTGGCACCGGCAGCATGGTGACCGTCTTCCAGGGTTCGGGCACCGTGTATGGCGAAAATGGCGTCAGTCGCGACGTGGTCGCCGGCACGTCGTATCGCTTCAATGATTCGGCGCTGACGAGCGTCGAAGAGAACGGGTTGCCGCAGCCCGACGATTTCGACCGCTTCTGCGAAGCGCGCGACGCGAACTACGCGCGCTACGCGCAGCAACAGCAGCAGTACGTGCCTCCGGACATGATCGGCGGCGATGAGCTTAATCAATACGGCCAGTGGAGTGCGGTGCCCGATTACGGCAATGTCTGGTACCCGAATGCCGTCCCGGTCGGTTGGGCGCCCTACCGCTACGGCCACTGGGCGTGGATCGACCCGTGGGGCTGGACCTGGGTCGACGACGAACCCTGGGGATTCGCGCCCTTCCACTACGGCCGCTGGGCCTACATCAGCAACCGCTGGGGCTGGATTCCGGGACCGGTCGACGTGCAACCTGTGTACGCGCCTGCGCTGGTCGCGTTCATCGGTGGGGCGGGCTTTTCCCTGTCGATTGGCATCGGCGGCGGCGGCCCGGTGGGCTGGTTCCCGCTCGGGCCGCGCGACGTGTATGTGCCGTGGTTCCACGCCTCGCGCCAATATTTCACCAACGTCAACGTCACCAACATCCGCAATGTGTACGTCAACCGGACCGTCATCAACAATTACTACGCGGATTACCAGGCCGGACGCGCGCCGCCGCGCGGCGGAAACGCTTACGCCTACCACGATCTGCCCCAGGCAGTCACGGCAGTGCCGCGCAACGTATTTACCGGTGCACGCCCGGTACACGCGGCGGCGCTGAAATTGAATCGCACGCAGCTTGCGCGCACCGAAGTCGCCGTTCGCCCCGCCGTAACGCCGGCCGTGGCCAGCCTCGCATTGCGCCGTCCAACCGCGCATCCTGCCGTGCTCAAGGGTCGTCAGCCGTTCACGCGGCCCGTCGTGGCGCGCCACGCTCCGCCGCCTAGGCCGGTGTCGTTCGCAGCACGCGAGAAAGTCATCGCCAGCCAGCACGGTCAGCCTCTGACTGCCGCACAAATGCAGGATCTGCGCAAAGCGCAACCGGCGCCCGCAGCACGTAGCGAACGTGTGAAGGTCGTCCCGGCCGTCGCGCATGCGGCACCGGCGCGTCCAGCCGAACCGCCGCGCCGCACGGGTCCGACCCAAGCCCCCTTCAAGAACACGGTGCATCCGATCCCTGCACGCAATCAGCCCGCGCAACGTCCCACGCGACCGGGCGAATTGCCTAGCGCACGGTTCGCGCATCCCGCCCAGCGTGAAACGCTGCCACGCGCCCCGGCAACTCGGCCCGCCGGCGAGCCGCAGCGCAACGCGCCAAGCTCCGGACGACTGCCGGAGGTGAAACGGGTCGAACCGGCATCGCAAGCGGCACAAAACCAGGCCGCGCAGCGGCAGCGGGAATCAGCGGCGTCGCAGCAGCGCGCGGCGCAATCGCAGGCACAACAACGGGCTGCGCAGGAACGCACCCGTGAGCAGCAGGTGCAACAGCAACGCCGCGCGGCGCAGCAGGCGCAAAGCGAGCGTCAGGCACAGGAGCGCCACCAAGCCGAAGCGCAAGCAAGCCAACGCGCGCGCGCGCAGCAGGCACAGCAGCGTCAGGCCGAGGCTCAGGCGCAACAACGCGCGCGCGAGCAGGCGATGCAGCAGCAGCGGGAGATGCAGCAACGTCAGATGGAACAGCAACGCGCCATGCAAGAGCAACGCGCCATGCAACAGCAACGCCAGATGGAACAGCAACGCGCGGTGCAGGCGCAACAGCGTGCGGCGGCCATGCAGCGCGAGCGTGCGGCGGAACAGCGCGGCCGGCCCGCACCCGAACGCCGTCCGCCGCCACCGAAGAAACGTCCCCCGCCTTCAAGCAGCAGCGGCGGTGGATTTCGCTGAACCTGCATGACGCTCAGCGCCCCGCGATCAAATCGCGGAGCGCTACACTTCACGGATGCAGATTCTGCTCAACGGCAAACCGCACCAATGCTCAGCGGCGACAACCGTCGCCGCGCTGCTGGCCGAAACCGGTCAGGGCGAGCGCCGCGTCGCGGTTGAAGTCAATCGCGAAATCGTGCCGCGCAGCCGGCACGCCGAACATCAACTGCGTGAAGGGGACCAGGTCGAAATCGTGCAGGCCATAGGCGGCGGCTGAGGGCACGCGAAGTTACAATCTGGTTTTATTGGTCGATGCGCGTACACGATGAACGCCTTGCCGCAAACCGCTGTTCCCGAAATCTCTGACCCGCTGGTCATCGCAGGCCGCAAATTCCGGTCGCGCCTCCTGACGGGCACAGGCAAGTTCAAGGACCTCACCGAGACGAGGCGTGCCACGGAAGCCGCGGGCTCGGAGATCGTCACGTTCGCAGTGCGCCGGATGAACCTCGGCCAGCATCCCGGCGAGCCCAACCTGCTGGATGCCTTGCCGCCCGATCGCTATACCCTGCTGCCCAACACCGCGGGCTGCCATACCGCCGATGAGTGCCTGCGCACCTGCCGGCTCGCGCGCGAGTTGCTGGATGGCGCATCGCTGGTGAAGCTTGAAACGATCGGCGACCAGAAGACGCTGTACCCCGACGTGATCGCCACGCTCGAAGCCGCCGAAGCGCTCGTCAAGGACGGCTTCGACGTGATGGTCTACACCACTGATGATCCCCTGCTGGCGCGGCGTTTCGAGGAGATGGGTTGCGCCGCGGTGATGCCGCTGGCCGCCCCAATCGGGTCGGGTCTAGGCATCCAGAATCGCTACACGATCATGGAGATCGTCGAGAACGCGAAGATCCCGGTCATCGTCGACGCCGGCGTCGGCACCGCGTCCGATGCGTCGCTGGCGATGGAACTCGGCTGCGACGGCGTGCTGATGAACACGGCGATCGCGCACGCCAGGGATCCGGTACTGATGGCGCATGCGATGAAGTGCGCGATCGAAGCCGGGCGCGCAGCCTTCCGCGCCGGACGCATCCCGCGCAAACGCTACGCGTCGGCATCGAGTCCGGTCGAGGGGATGATCGGCTGACTCCCCTCTTCCTCCGGGAGAGGGGCCGCAGGCCGAGCGCGTAGCGCTGGGGTGAGGGTTCGGTCTTGCGCAAGCGTCGTACCCTCACCCGGCGCTACGCTTTCGCGCTGCGCGCGCGTTCACTTCGCTCCGCCTCTCCCGACGGGAGAGGGGAAGAGCAGCGGCCCATGAGCGACCAGAGCACTTCGCACCATCCTCGCACCATCCGCAGTTTCGTCCTCCGGGCGGGGCGCATCACGCCCGCGCAGCAGCGCGCGTTCGAGCAGCACTGGGCGCATTTCGGCATCGACTACGAGGGTAACCGCCGCGACCTCGACGCCTTGTTCGGCCGCCGCGCGCCGCGCGTGCTGGAGATCGGCTTCGGCAATGGCGAGGCGTTGGCGTGGGCCGGCGAACACGATGCCGCACGCGATTACCTCGGCGTCGAGGTGCATCGCCCCGGTGTCGGACGGCTGATGAACGCGCTGGCCGCACGCGACATTCGCAACGTGCGCATCTGGAACCACGACGCGGTCGAAGTGCTGCAAAACGAAATTGGGGAAACCGCGCTGGATGAAATCCGCATCTGGTTTCCCGACCCGTGGCCGAAGAAACGGCACCACAAGCGGCGATTGATCCAGCCCGCTTTCATCGCCCTGCTCGCAACGCGCGTCAAGCCGGGCGGCTTGCTGCACCTCGCCACCGACTGGCCCGAGTATGCTTCGCACATGCGGGAGGTGCTGGCGGCGCAACCGGCTTGGCGCTTGCGCGAGGGGGACAGCGGTGAAGCGAGGCGACCTGCGTGGCGGATCGAGACGCGTTTCGAACGGCGCGGGCTCGATCTTGGCCATCCGGTTACTGATCTGTTGTACGACCGTGTGCAAGTATTGCCCGCCCACCCACGCGAACTAACCTGACCGGACTCTGGCGCCGATGGAGCTGACCCTCACCCCCGACATGATGCTGGTGCTCGGGCTGGTCGGCTTCACCGTGATCATGCTGATCCTCGAATGGGTGCGCGCCGACATCGTGGCGCTGCTGGTACTTGTGGTGATCGGCATCACCGGCCTGATGCCGGTCACCCAATTGTTCGACGGCTTCGCGTCCAACGCCGTCCTGTCCCTGATCGGCATCATGATCATGGGCGCGGGCCTGGATCGAACCGGCGTGCTCAACAAGGCCGCGTCGTTCATCCTCAGGCTTTCCGGCGGTGTCGAAGACCGTGTGTCGCTGCTGCTCAACAGCACGGTCGGCACCTTGTCGTCGATCATCCAGAGCCAAGCGCTGGCCGCGCTGTTCCTGCCGGTGGCGAGCCGCATCTCGGCGCGCACCGGCGTGCCGCTGAAACGGTTGCTGTTGCCGATGGCGTTCTGCATCCTCGCCGGCACCAGCATGACGCTGATCTCGAATTCGCCGCTGATCCTGCTCAACGACCTGATCGCCAGCGCCGACCGCAACCTGCCGCCCGGCGCGCAAACCATCGAACCGTTCTCGCTGTTCTCGATCACCCCGATCGGCATTCCGCTGCTGCTGGTCGGCATCGGTTATTTCGCGTTCCTGGGCCGCCGCTTGATGCCCGAGGAAGACGACAAGCCCAAGGTGACGCCGGGTCGTACCGAGAGCTACTTCGCCGACACCTACGGCATCGAAGGCGAGGTGCTCGAACTCACCGTCACCGCCGACAGCCCGCTGGTGGGCATGAGCATCGGCGAGGCGGAAATGCTGGAGAAGGCGCCGCTGATCCTCGCGGTCAAGAACGGCAACGAGTCACGCCTCGCTCCCCCGTCCGACCAGATGATCTGGGTCGGCACGGTGCTCGGGGTGCTCGGGCCGCGCGCCGAGGTCAACGCGTTTGCCCAGGGCATGCAATGCCGCGTGGGCACCCGCGTCCAGGCGCTGGCGGACATGTTCAACCCGACCCGCGCCGGGATTTCCGAAGTCGTGATTCCGCCGCAGTCGAAATTCATCAAGCAGCAGGTCGGCGATCTGCACCTGCGCAAGCGCTACGGCATTTCGGTGCTGGCGCTGAATCGTGGCGACGAGGTCACCCGCGGCGAGGACGTGCGCGACATGGCCCTGCGGGCGGGCGATTCGCTGGTGCTGCACAGCTTCTGGCGCGATCTTGCGCTGGCTGCGGAAAGCCGCGACCTCGTCCCGGTGACGGACATCCCGAGCGAAGAACAGCGGCCCGGCAAGGTCCGTTACGCTCTGGTGTTTTTTGCGCTGGCGATGGCGCTTGGCCTGTTCACCGATTTGCGCCTCTCGATCGCGATGATGACCGGCGCGGTCGGCATGCTGCTCGCCGGCGTGCTCAACATGGACGAGGCGTACGGCGCCATCAACTGGAAAACCATCTTCGTGATGGCCAGCCTGATCCCGCTCGGCATCGCAATGGATTCCACCGGCACCGCCGCGTGGATGGCGCAGGAAATCATGCGTTACCTCGGCCACATGCCGCAGTGGCTGATCCAGGTATTCATCGCGATCCTCGCGCTGGTGTTCTCGCAGATCATTTCGCACGTGGCCACCGCGGTCATGATGGTGCCGATGGCGATCAACATCGCGCTCGCGTCGGGTGGTAACCCCGCGGTTTATGCACTGATCGTGGCGCTGTCGGTGTCCAACACCTTCCTGATTCCCGGTGCCAGCCCGACCCTGCTGATCGTCGCCGGCCCCGGCGGTTACAAGCCACGCGACTTCGCGCGCGTCGGCCTGCCGCTGACGGCGCTGATGCTGATCGTCACGGTGGCGATGGTGAATGTTGTGTTCAATCACTAGTTTTGCGATCTTCCCTGATCGCTGCGGTGATGGATTTGCATGAATGCCTCACATCCATCGCTGGTCCGCATCAGAACGGGCATCCCTGCCCTGACTTTCCGAAAAAGCCTCAGTAATACCCCTCGCCGGCCAACACCTTACCGCGGAACACGCGGTAGGAATAAGCGGTATACGCGAGCACGGCCGGGATCATGATGATCACGCCGACCAACACGAAGCCCTGCGACTGCACCGGCGAAGCAGCCTGCCAGATGGTCAGCGACGGCGGGACGATGTTGGGCCAGATGCCGACCACGAGGCCGATGAAGCCAAGCACGAAAAAGCACAACGACAGCACGAAGGGTTCGACTTCGCGGTTCCTGATCACCGCGATCCACAGCGCGGCCGCATTGATGATGGTGAGGATGGGCACCGGCGAGAGGTACAGGAAATTCGGCCAGGTGAACCAACGTGCCATCAGGTTGGAACTCAAGAACGGCAGCCACGCGCTCACCAGCAGCATGAATGCGATCACCGCCAGCATCAGTGGACGGGTCAAATCGAAAGCAATGCGTTGCACCCGACCATCCGTTTTCAGGATCAGCCAGGTCGCCCCGAGCAACGCATAGCCGAACACCACCGCGATGCCGGTCAAGACCGAAAACGGACTGAACCATCCGAACGTGACGTCATGGATGTATTTGCCGCCGGTGATCGGCATGCCTTCGACCAGCGCGCCCAGGATCAATCCCTGCATGAAGGCGCACAGGATCGAGCCTGCGGCGAACGCGAAACCCCAGATCACGCGCGACTTCGCGGCCTTGAAACGGAACTCGAACGACACGCCTCGCGAGATCAGCGCGATCAGCATGATCAGGATTGGCAGATAAAAGGTCGACAGCACCAGCGCGTAGGCTTTCGGGAATGCAGCCATCAGTCCCGCGCCACCCATTACCAGCCAGGTCTCGTTGCCGTCCCAGATCGGCGCGGCGGTGTTCATCATGTGGTCGCGCTGCTCGTCGTCGTCGGCGAACGGCGTCAGGATGCCGATGCCGAGCACGAATCCGTCAAGCAGCACGTACATCATCACGGCGAAGCCGATGATGAAGTACCACACGACGGGCAATGTTTCGACAAGACTCATTTACGCTCTCCCGTTGCTAGGCTCGATCGTCCTGATCTCGCCAAGCAACCTCGCCATCGGCGTCCCTGCCGATGGCCTTCGCGCGCGCTGGCGATGCATTCCGTTGCATCGCCAAAACGCGCGCGCTCAGTCCTCGTCGCCCAGTGACAGCGGGCGCGCGGGGGTCTTGGCGATGCCCTTGCGCTGGGGCGCCTGCACCGGACCCACCCGCAGCATCTTGAGCAAGTACCAGCCGACGAAACCGAACAAAGCCACATAGATGACGATGTACACGATCAGCGAGGCGAGCACGCTGTCGCCGGTGATGTTCGGGCTCACCGCGTCGGCGGTGCGCAGCAATCCGTACACAACCCATGGCTGCCGACCGACTTCGGCCACCCACCAGCCGGCAATCAGCGCGATGAATCCCGACGGCATCATCCAGATCCACGCGTGCTGGTACCAGCGCGATTCGAACAGCGTCCCGCGCCACCATCTCCAGCAGCCGTACCACGATACGATCACCATCAGGATGCCCAACGCGACCATGATGCGGAACGCATAGAACGGGATCGCAACCGGCGGCTGGTCATCGCGCGGAAAACTCCTGAGGCCCCTCACCTCGCCGCTCCACGAGTGGGTGAGGATCAGGCTGCCGAGGTGCGGCACCGAGAGCTCGTCCTCATTGCTCTGGGTATTCTCGTTCGGGATTGCGAACACCACCCAGGGCACGTTGGCGCCCGTATTCCATATCCCTTCCAGCGCCGCCAGCTTGGCGGGCTGGTTGCGGAGGACTTCCGAGCCGTTCTGGTCGCCCGCGATGATCTGCAACGGTGCGACGATCGCGACGAACACCAGCGCGCATTTCATGCATAACCTCGCCTTCTCGACGAAACGTCCGCGCAGCAGGTAATACGCCGAGATGCCACCGATCATGAAGGCGGTGCACAGGAACGCGGCCAGCACCATGTGGACGACGCGGTACGGGAACGAGGGATTGAAGACGATCTTGAGCCAGTTGGCCGGATAGAACACACCGTCCTTCAGCGTATAACCCGTCGGCGTCTGCATCCAGCTGTTGGCCGCCATGATCCAGAAGGTCGAGGCCAGCGTGCCCGCCGCGACCATGCAAGTGCACGCGAAATGCGTCTTGTGCCCGACGCGCTGCCAGCCGAACAACATGATGCCGAGGAACGACGCCTCGACGAAGAACGCGGTCAGCACCTCGTAATTCAGCAGCGGCCCCACCACGTTGCCGGCCTCGGCGGAAAAGCGCGCCCAGTTGGTGCCGAACTGGAAACTCATCACGATGCCGGAGACGACGCCCACGCCGAACGACACCGCAAACACCTTCATCCAGAAGAACACGAGGTCGCGGACGTGCTCGCTGCGGGTCTTGAGCCACCACGCTTCCAGGAATACCAGCCAGCTCGCCAATCCGATGGTGAAGGCAGGAAACAGGATATGGAACGAGATCACCCATCCGAATTGCAGGCGCGAGAGGAACAGGGCTTGGTTCACGGCAGCGGTCCTTGGCCTGCGTGACCTGCAACGGCAAGACCGCAACTATAGCTTCAGCGGTGTTAACGCGCCGTCATTTCGCTTCGCGATAACTGCGCGCAGTCGCGTCCAGCCGAGGTGAAATCGCGCGCCAGCGCGATTGCAGGCGCGCTACGGATGGCGCGCCAGTGCTTCACCACCAGGGATGGAGGTTGCTTGCTTGAACACGAAACCCTCTCTGCAGCCGGAGGCGCGACTTTACAACTCGCGAAGCGAACGACTCACCGCCACTGGTTGGCGTGTGGCCCGACCTTGCCGTGCCGCTGCGGACGGACCACGCAAAAACGCTGGCCCGTCGGCGCTTGCATCACCACCCACGTCTTGATGGCCGCGATGCGTTTCGCGCCCAGCGCTTCCAGTCGCTTGACCTCCGCTTCGACGTCGTCGCTTTCGATGTCGAGGTGCACGCGGCTTTCGTGGTCGACCTTCTGCACCAGCACGATTGGTTCGTCGTCCCCGGTTTGGATCTGCATGTATTTGGCATCGTCGTCCGGCCGGTAGGGTCGGCCCAGCGCCTGCGACCAGAAACGCGCCGCGTTTTCGAGATCGTCGGTTTTGCAGTCGATGACGATGCTGCTGAGCCGGCTGTGGTGCATGATCGCGTCGACGCTCCGCCGATCAGATGCGCCGCAAGCCGCGGTCGAGGCTCCACGGCCCAGGCCCCGCGGCGGACAGATACAGGAACACGAAGCAGAACAGCACCGCCATGCCGCCGCCGTTCAAGATCGGAAACGTGTGGTTGTGCTGAAAGTGCACCATGAAATAGGCGAAGGCCATTTCACCCGACATGATGAACGCGACCGGCCGGGAGAACAGCCCGATCAGCAGCAGGAATCCGCCGCCGAATTCGATGATGCCGGCAAGACCCGGCACCAGCGTGAACAACTTCGCATGCGAGATCAGTTCGAACGAACCGCCCGGATAACCGAACAACTTTTCCGCGCCGTGCTGCATGAACAGGAACGCCGCGATGATGCGCAGGATGCTGAGCAGATACGGAGATGCCTTGGTCCAGAAGAAGCTGCTGCCGGCCACGTCGAACCTCCGCAAGCGAGTGGATACAAGGAGGAGTTGGCGGCCAACTCCGTGCGCGCACCATACACCAACTGCGGCGTGCGGTGCCGGTTGTTTGGAAATGTCCTGAGTGATCAGGCTTTAGTGATCAGGATTGCTAGGCACCGCAAAGCGCCTGCACGCCCTCGATGTCCTTGGGCAGTCCGGCCGTGAGCACCTCGCTGCCGCGCGCTCCGACCGCGACGTCATCCTCGATCCGGATACCGATGCCGCGCCACTTCGCAGCCACGCTGGTGTCATCCGGCGGGATGTAGACGCCGGGTTCCACCGTTACCACCATGCCCGGTTCAAGCAAGCGTGGTTCGTCGTCGACGCGATAGTCCCCGACGTCGTGCACGTCGAGGCCGATCCAGTGTCCGGTCTTGTGGGGAAAGAAGCGCAGGTAATCCTGCGACTTCAACGCCGCGCGCACGCCGCCGCGCAACAGCTTCAGCGCGCATAGCCCTTCGACCACCCGCCGCGTCGCCGCATCGTGGGCGGCCGTGAACGGACGCCCGGCCCGCACCTCATCGATCGCCGCGCATTGCGCCTCCAGCGCCAGTTCGTACAGCGCGCGCTGCGGCTGCGTGAAACGTCCCCCGACCGGCCAGGTCCGCGTAATGTCGGAGGCATAGCATTCCAACTCCGCACCGGCGTCGATCAACAACAGGTCGCCACGCGCCAACCGGCCGTGGTTGTCGGTGTAATGCATCACGCAGGCGTTGGCACCCCCGGCAACGGTCGGCGGATACGAGGGCACCGCGCCGCGCGTGCGGATAGCGTGCAGCAGCGCGGCCTCCACTTCGTACTCGGCGACACCGGGGCCCGCCGCCCGTACCGCGGCATGCTGGGCCGCGGTCGCGATGTTCGCGGCTCGGCGCATCAGCGCCAGTTCCGCCGGAGACTTGTAGAGGCGCAGCTCGTGCAGCAGATGCCCCAGCGCCACGAATTCCCGCGGCACCACCCCTCCGCCGCGGCTGCTGCGCAGCCGCCGCAACCAGCGCAACAAATGCGCATCGAACTCGTTCTCGCGCCCGAAGTGGCAGTACAGGCGTGTGCGGCCTTCGAGCATGCCAGGAAGGATGTCATCGATGTCCTCGACGGGAAATGCGTCGTCCACCCCGTAGCGGGCGATGGCGTCCTCGGGACCGACCCGCACACCCTCGATGCGTTCGCGATCCGGATCACGCTCACGGCAAAACAGCACGACCTCCCCCTTGCGGCGGCCGGGGAGCAAGGCAAGCACCGCGTCGGGTTCGGGGAATCCGGAGAGATAGTGGAAATCCGAATCCTGCCGGTAGGGCCACGCCGCATCGGCATTGCGCATCCGGCGCGGTGCGGCTGCAACGACCAGCGCAGCGTCTTCGCCCGCCATG
>Ga0070737_10003315_pt1 | contig 17626 bp, 14 predicted proteins | sample Coa_R1_10_FD_66438 | JGI IMG/M metagenome (GOLD analysis project Ga0070737, IMG submission 66438) | Surface soil microbial communities from Centralia Pennsylvania, which are recovering from an underground coalmine fire - Coalmine... | ecosystem: Environmental > Terrestrial > Soil > Unclassified...
ACGGCGTGCGTGTGGTTACGGAAGACGGAACATGGGGGCTTGTCCGCGCCTCCTCCAACAAGCCGGAACTCGTTGTCGTCGTCGAAAGTCCGGTGTCGGAGGCAAGGATGCGTGAGATGTTCGCGGCAGTCGATAAGGTTCTGCGGGAGAACCCGGAGGTGGGGGCCTATAATCAGACGATATGAGGGCCAGCCGCAATGGCTCTGCGGCGGGCTTCCTGGGGTATCGCGCTCTTTTTGATAGGGGCTTTGCCTTTATGGGCGGCGGAGGATCAAGAGCGCGAGGCGCCACCGGCGGACTGTGAAAGTCTCAAGGCAATTCCTCTGCCAATTGAGGACAAGCCATCCGCGGCGATCACGGAGTCCCTCAAGGATTGCAGCTCGGAAGCGCTCTATTATGGGATCGGGGTCACGAAGGACCCCGTCCGCGCGCGGCAATGCGCCTATGCCGAGCGGGAGAGCCCGGACAATGGCTGGCCGAATCTGTTCGCCGGGAGCGGCATGCTGATGACGATCTATGCGAATGGCACCGGCGCGAAGCGCAACTTCGGCCTTGCGATGAAGTTTGCTTGCGAGCTGCACGGCGCACCGGCGGAAGAAGAAGGCTGGCTCGCCCATTTGCAAAGGCTCAAGAAAGAGAACTGGCAAGGCCAGGACTTCAGCCCCTGCGATGACATCACAAGCGGCGCGGCCATGGGGTCTTGCGAAGCTCATGAGGCACAGCTCGCGGGGGCTTCGCGCAAAGCGAAGCTTGCCAGTATGATCGCGCATTGGCGGGATCCCGAACGAAAGGCCTTCGCGGCATTGGAGAAAGCGAAGGATGATTATGTCACCGCCGTGGGTGACAATGAGGTTGATCAGTCTGGCACGGCGAGGGGAGCCCTCGCCATCGGGGCAACGGAGGCCGAGGAAGAGCGCTTTCTCACCACCCTGCAAAGGCTGATTGCTGGCGATCTGCCGCGTGCATCAGTGTCCGATCTCGCGAAAACCGGCAATAAGCTTAACGCCCTTTACCAGAAAATCCAAAAGAGCCGCGACAGCACCGGCTGGGGCACGGTCACCAAGGACGGCATCAAAAAAAACGGAACGCGCCTGGCTCATCTATCGCGACGCATTCGTGGATTTCGCCAAACTCAAATTTCCGTCTTTCGCGCCCGAAAGCTTGGAGAAGGTGCTCACCGAGGACCGGATCAAGCTGCTTGAAGGATTTGGGGGGTGAACGGCGGTGATCTTGCTCTACCGTCATTCTCATTGCCGGGTTGCAATTGAGGTACCCCTCTCAGAAGCCTAAAGCGCCGAAAGCTTGGTTGGGCCGGTATTCGTCCTGGGCCGTGCCAGGGAAGGGCTGGATGGCTGTCACACATCCAAAAGCATCGGGCGGCACGAGGCTTCCCGCGCTGCTGCATACGAAATAGCTGTCGATGGTAGCGGTCCTTGCAGCAAGCTGATAGGTCGAACCGCCAGGGCACGTTACGCTGTTCGCACCGGCGTGCACTGTTCCATACACATGGAAGCCATAGGCGCCTGCCATGCCATCACCGGGATGTGTAGGCCGGAACCAGCTGTTATAGGTGCCGGGCCCATTATAGAGCTCTTTTAGCGGCGAAGCATCGGTGATGCGCAAGCGCTTCTCAATTCCTGCCGGAGGGATATTGCCGATGGGGGCCCCGCCGGGGCGTACGGCTTTGTAAAGATAAAGCGCCTCGACTTTTAGATTGACTGTATCCGGATCGGCCGCACCCGCTGTCCCATTGACATCGATCGGCTTGCCGATCGCATTGCTCGAACCGGGGCACATTCCATCGTAGGTGCTCACGATGACATCGGCGGCGTTAAAACTGTCTTCAAAGGGCGGTTCCACATGGAAGCCGGCCATCAGCTGAATACTTCCATGATCTGCAGGCAAGATTCGCGCTTCATGGGCAAGAGCTTTGGTAAACGGCAGTAAAGCAAGCGCCGAACATGCGGCGGCAGCAAAATAATTTTTCTTTTTCATGAATTGTCCCCCCCCCCCAGATTCAGTGTTTCATTGGGAGACTCATCGCCCATTGGATAGGCAAGACAGCCGGAAGCGGAGCGATTGATCTCCTGCTCCCTAGAACGTACAAGAAGACTTAAATGCGACACCAGATTTTGGCCGTCATCGCAGAAGCACTGATGCGCGAGATGTTCGCGGCCGCTGCTATAATAAGGTACGAAAATCTGTGAGCTCGATTGTACGATCAGACGGTATCGCATGAGGCTGATCGTTCAAACCGTTCCTTCAAGCGTTCGAGAGCCATGCGGGATTCCTGATGCATTCGCCTTGGCATCAAAAGTTTCACGTGAAACATTTTTGTCCGATTGAGCCGCGAAACCGGACAAAAACCCGCTACTCCCCGTCTTCCTCCGGAAACAAGGGAAGCTGCGGTTTTTCGCGCACTGGCTCAGGGAGCCCCAGATGGCGGAAGGCGTGCGCCGTCAAGACTCTTCCCCGCGGCGTGCGCTGGACAAAGCCCTGCTGGATCAGGAAAGGCTCGATAATATCCTCGATGGCATCGCGCGGCTCGGAGAGGCTCGCTGCGATCGTCTCGATTCCCGCAGGGCCGCCGCCAAAGGAAAGGGCGATCGTTGAAAGATAACGCCGGTCCATCGTATCGAGCCCGATGTCATCGACATCGAGCAGGCGCAGCGCCTTGCCGGCGATGGCCCTCGTGATTTCCGGCTCATTGCCGACGATCGCGAAATCGCGCACCCGGCGCAGCAAGCGTCCGGCGATCCGGGGCGTGCCGCGCGCGCGCTTGGCGATTTCATTGGCGCCATCGTCGGAGATCGCAATGGCAAGCAGCCGCGCTCCGCGCCGGACAATGGCCTCGAGTTCCGCGACCGTGTAGAATTCGAGTCTAAGCGGGATACCGAACCGGTCGCGCAGCGGCGTCGTCAGAAGCCCGGCTCTGGTCGTCGCGCCAATCAGCGTGAACCGCTTGAGGGGCAGCTTGACCGAGCGGGCGCCCGGCCCCTCCCCAATGACGAGATCGAGTTCGTAATCTTCCATCGCCGGATAAAGGATTTCCTCGATCGCGGGATTGAGACGGTGGATTTCGTCGATGAAGAGCACGTCGCGTTCTTCAAGAGCCGTGAGCTGGGCCGCGAGATCGCCCGCTTTCGCGATGACAGGTCCAGAAGTTGAGTGAAAGGCGGCTCCAAGCTCGCGGGCGACGATTTTGGCCAGGGTTGTCTTGCCAAGCCCCGGCGGTCCGACGAAGAGCACGTGATCGAGGGCCTCATGCCTTGCCTTTGCGGCCTCTATGAAGATTTTCAGATTATTCCGCGCGGCTTCCTGACCGGTGAAATCGGCGAGAGCCAAAGGGCGCAGGGACAGATCGGCGTCATCGCCGCGTTTTTCAGGAGTTACGAGCCGCGGGCCCACTGGCACGGATTAGTCCTCAACTCTCTCGTGCTTCAAGAACGATCGCCGTCTTGCAGGTTCCCTAGCGCATAGTGCAATCCCAAAAATTTGCAACGGCTCGCCCCATGCTCCACGCATATCGAAGCGAAGCGGATCCTGGAGCCTCAGGCAACGCCTCTTACTAGCTATCCAAAGCTATTTCATTCAGCGGCTGAGCGCTCCGGGGCCGGGCGGTATGGCGGAATCTCGCGTTCAAGCCGGTGCTGCCCTTTGGCCCTATTGTGGTCCCGCGCGACGAGGGTGTAGACCGCCGGCGTCACGAAGAGCGTGAAAATTGTGCCGATGCTCATGCCCGCGGCAATGACAATCCCGATGGCGAAACGGCTCTGCGCGCCTGCGCCTTCGGCGAGGATCAAGGGGACCATTCCTGCCACCATGGCGGCGGTAGTCATGAGGATGGGGCGCAGCCGCACGGCAGCAGCATGTTCGATTGCCTTCCGCCGGTTAAAGCCTTCCTCCTGAAGCTTGTTTGCAAATTCGACCATCAGAATTCCATGCTTGGAGATGAGGCCGATCAGTGTCACGAGGCCGATCTGGGAATAGATATTAATGCTCGCAGCGCCAACGACACCGAGGATGTTCAATGGCAGAAGCGCACCGAACATGGATGTCGGCAGCGCGATCAGAATAATCAAGGGATCGCGAAAGCTCTCAAATTGTGCTGCCAGGACGAGAAAAATTACAATGAGGGCGAAAATGAAAGTGACGGCGAGTGTATTGCCCTCCTGGACGAACTGGCGGCTCTCCCCTTGATAATCGACGCTATAGCCTGACGGCAAAAGTTCCTTCGCCTTCTTTTGCAGAAAGCTGATGGCCTCCCCGAGCGTGTGCCCGGGAAAAGGCACGCCCTGCAAAGTCGCCGCATTCAACTGCTGGAAGGTTGGCAGCCCGTTTGGCTGCACGCTTGTCGATAGGCTCGCCACCGTTGCAAGCGAGACGAGGGCGCCCGAACCGGTCCGGAGCTGATATCGGGTCAGCCAATCCGGCGTGAGACGGAAGTCGCGCGGCGCCTGGGGGATGACTTGATAGCTGCGGCTGTTGAGGCTGAAACGGTTGACATAATTGCCGCCAAGCAATGTGGCGAGCGAAGAGCCTATGTCTTGCATGCGAATGCCGAGCCGGTTCGCTTTGTCCGCATCGATCTTGAAATCGATTTGCGGCATATCGAATTTGAGATCGCTGTTGGTAAAGAGAAACAATCCGCTCTCGCGTGCGGCTTTTTCGATCCCGGCCATGATCTCAACAAGCTGCCGGTAATCACCAATGGTGCGGATCACGAATTGCACGGGAGGCCCGCCTGTCGAACCGGGCAGCGATGGCGGGCTGAAGGCAAGGATCTCCGCCCCCGTCACTTCCGAGAGCTTCGGCTGCCAGGCCGTCATGATCTGTTTTTGATTGCGTTTGCGCTCGTCCCAAGGCGTCAAAATCATGCCGCCAAATCCCTGATGGACGCCGGCAGATCCATTGATAAGAAAGACATGCTCCTTTTCAGGGATGGCGCTGGCGGATGCCTCCACCTGTGCCGTCGCCTTCTCCATGTAGTCGAGGTTCGCATATTGCGGTGTCTTGACGAGAGCAAAGATCGCGCCTTGATCTTCCTCGGGCGCAAGTTCCTTCGGGGTCGTGGCATACATGATGGCGGTTAGCACCAAGACGCCGGCGAGGATCAGAATGGTCACGGCACGGAAATCGAGCGTCTTATGAAGCTGGCGCTGATAGCGCTCGCGCAGCCCCTCGAACAGCCGGTCGAGGAAAGCGGGAAATCCCCGCGCATCGCTCCGGGGCGGCCTCAGAAGGAGGGAACACATCATCGGCGACAAGGTGAGAGCGATGACACCGGAAACAATAACAGCGCCAGCGAGAGTGAAAGCGAATTCCCGGAACAGCGATCCCGTGAGACCCGAGACAAAGCCGATAGGGGCATAGACGGCGGCCAGCGTGATGGTCATCGCAATCACGGGGATCGCGATCTCGCGTGCTCCTTTTAGGGCTGCTTCATAAGCCGGCATCCCTTCTTCCATGTGGCGATGGATGTTTTCCACGACGACGATCGCGTCATCAACCACGAGGCCGATTGCGAGCACGAGTGCAAGCAAGGTCAGGAGATTTAGCGAATAGCCAAGCGCGAAAAGAACAATCATCACGCCAACGAGGGACAGCGGAATGGTCACGATCGGAATGACCGTTGAGCGAAAATTGCCGAGGAAGAGGAAGATGACCGCGATGACGATAAGCGCTGCTTCACCGAGCGTCTTTTCGACCTCCCAAATCGAGGCACGGATGAACTTCGTCGCGTCATAGGCAATCGAGGCATCAAGGCCGACAGGAAGCTGCGATTTGAGCTCCGGGAAAGCCTCGCGAACCTCGTCGATCACGGTAAGCGGGTTAGCCGTCGGTGTCGCATAGATGCCGATGAAGACCGCTTTTAATCCATCGAAGGAGGAGGAGGAATCAACCGATTCTGGACCAAGCTCGATATCGGCTATATCGCCGAGCCTGACCATCGCATCGCCATGGGCTGCCACGACAAGCTGACCGAAAGCACGTGCCGAATCGAGTGAGGTCTCGGCATTGATGCTCGTTTGAACAAAATCACCTTTGATTTCTCCCGCCGCAGTCGTGAAATTATTAGCGGCGAGGGCAGCTGAGACGTCGGCCGGCGTTATGCCGCGCGCGGCCATCCGGTCCGGATTGAGCCAGACCCGCATGGCGAAGGTCTGCCCGCCAAGAATCTGGGCATTGGCAATGCCGTCGATCGTCTGCAGCCTCGGCTGCACCACGCGGTTCAGATAATCCGTGATTTGCGATGGCGTGAGAACCTTCGAGCTGAATGACATATACAGCACCGCGGTCGAATCGCCGGTCTGTTTGACAACAACTGGATCGAATGCCTCGCGCGGCAGAAGATATTTGACCTGATTTACCTTTGCCAGGACCTCGGCGACTGCCCGGTCAGCGTTGGCGTTAAGGAGAAGATTGAGCGTAATCGTCGAGGTATTCTGCTGTGAGTTGGTGATCAGCGTGTCAATGCCTTCGGCGCTGGCCACCGCCTGCGCGATGGGTGTTGTGATGAATCCCTTGATCAGCTCGGCGTTGGCACCGGGGTAGGCCGTTGTGATGGTTATCGTGGCCGAGGTGAGCTGCGGAAATTGGCGCAGCTGAAGCTTAAACCCGGCTTGAAGGCCAGCAAGCAAAATCAAAAGGCTGACCACGCTCGCCAGCACGGGGCGCCGGATAAAGAGATCGGTGAAGGCCATTTCTATTCCTTTGGCCGTACCGGCGGCGGTGCGAGGCCCGCCGCATGGTCGACGCGCACCCTTGCACCAGATTGCAGCTTGAGCTGGCCTTCGGTCACGATTGTGTCGGCCGGAGTCACGCCATCAATGATTGCGACGCGATCTTCCCGTGTTTCTCCGGTATGTACGGCGCGGCGCTCGACTTGCAGGGCGGCATTTCCATTCGCTGTTGCCGCTTGCGCCCCGCCTGCTTCAGGTGAGGCAGGTTTCACAACGAAAACACTGTCGCCATAAAGCGAGTAGGTAATTGCTGTCCTTGGAACCGTGACGACCTTGACCGGCGCGCCCGCAACGACGCTCACATTGGCGAACATTCCGGGCCGCAACAGCTTCCTCATATTTTCGAGCTGCCCCCGCACCAGAACATTCCGGCTCTCCTGGGAAACCCGCGCGTCGATTGTTTTGACCACGCCATGGAATTTCTGGCCCGGATAGGCATCAACCTCCACATCAACCCGCTGTCCGGGGCTCAGCACGCCGAGCGATTTTTCAGGGACGGGAAAGTCAACATAGATTGGATCGAGCTGCTGCAAGGAAATGAGGCTTGTCCCTGGTGAGACATATTGGCCAGGATCAAACTTGCGGATGCCCACACGCCCGGCGAATGGGGCGGTCAGTGATTTCTGCGCGATGATCGCGCGAACCCGCTCGACGGCGGCGGCGGCCTGATCGCGTGCAGACTCGGCGGCGTCGAAATTAGCCTTGGCCGTGTTGCCGTTCTGAATCAATTGGCGCTGACGGTCGAGCGCGAGGCTAGCGTTCTTGAGGACTGCAAGATTGTTTTTGAGGTCCGCCTGCTCGACCGAATTGTCGATTTCGAAAAGAGGTGCGCCCTTTTCAACATCCTCTCCAGATTCCACCCGGGCGGCTACTATCACTCCTCCGATTTGGGGTGCGATATCGACTTCTTGGACCGCTCGCAAAGTTCCAATCGCGGGAAGGCGCGGCTCCCACGTTTCGACAAGCGGGGCCGTAACCGCAACCGAGGGCGCAGGGGGAAGCGCCGCAAGAACAAAGCGCTTTATCATCTCCGGCTTGATAACAAATTGAAAATAGCTGAGGCCGCTGGCGAGCGTTACGAGAAACAGCAGGATGGAAATAAAGATAATTCTACGCTTCATGTTAGGCCGGGGATGAAAAAGGACTCGTTAGAGATTGGCTATCTAGATATAGTTAAATGGAACTTACCATCAAAGAATAGAGAATTTTATCGCTTGTAAAATGTATCAAAGTCTTCGAGTACAATGGTTGCTCAGGGACTCGCGGCAAAAAGATGCAAACTCAAATAGCGGAGCCGCCGCTCGCAAAATATCATTTTAGCAGCCGCAATACAATCTGACTAGACTACGGCAAGGGCTGCGCAGCTGTTCTTCAAAATTATGTGCGCTGCCGGGCACTTGCCGCAAAAAAAGAGATAACAATGGAAAGGGAGGCATGGTCTGAAAAATGCGGCGATTGCTGCGCTGGCGTCAGCGTATCGAAGGATTGTGCGAGGATTTTGCGCTTTTTACGGTGAAACTACATTTGCAGGTTTTGGAGATAGCTAGGCGGCTGAGAGTTCGCGCGGGGCAACTGGCGGCTGCCCAGAGCGGTGCATCTTGACACAAGGCAGGTGCGCGCAATTGCTTCGCTGGCGTCAGTCTTCCGTGAGTGTTTCTCGCGCGGCAGAAAAAGAGATAGGATCAGGGTGCGCGTTCCTGCTGCGAAGCCGGGGCGGATGGTGCCGGGGCGCGGCGCGCGGCCAGAAATCGAGACTTAGGCCTTAATTGCCAAGGAAGAATTGCCAAGGAAGCGGTCATGGACAAGCAGAAGATGTGGACGATCTGGTACGTCATCGCGATCATATTCAGCGCGCTTCTCCTGCAGCAGTACTGGGTCACGGCGCAGCAGACCGAGGCTATTCCCTATAGTGAGTTCGAGAAGCTTGTTGCCAACAAGGACATCGCATCTGTCGTCATCAGCCAGGACATGATCGAAGGGACGCTCAAAAACCCGGGGCCGGACGGCAAAACCAAATTCGTCACAGTCCGGGTCGACCCGGCGATTGCGGATAAGCTCACGGCCGATGGCGTCAAAGTTTCCGGCGCTCCGCCAGCGGGCATCATTGGCACGATCCTGTCCTGGGCCATTCCAGCTGTGATTTTCTACTTCATCTGGGTCTTTCTCTTCCGCAAGTATGGCGCGGGGCAGGGCCTCGGCGGCCTCATGACCGTTGGAAAGTCGAAAGCCAAAGTCTATGTCGAAACCGATACGAAGGTTACCTTCAAGGACGTCGCGGGCATTGACGAAGCCAAGTTCGAACTTCAGGAAGTTGTTGCCTTCCTCAAGAATCCGAAGGCCTATGGCAGGCTGGGCGCACGAATGCCCAAGGGCATCCTGCTTGTCGGTCCGCCCGGAACTGGCAAAACCCTTCTTGCCCGCGCCGTCGCCGGTGAGGCGGGCGTCTCCTTCTTCTCGATATCAGGTTCTGAGTTCGTCGAGATGTTCGTTGGAGTTGGCGCCGCTCGCGTCCGCGATCTTTTCGAACAGGCGCGCAAGGCTGCACCCTGTATCATTTTCATCGACGAACTCGACGCTCTCGGCCGCTCGCGCCAGGCGGGCGGCATCGGAGGCCTCGACGAGAAGGAGCAGACGCTCAATCAGCTCCTTGCTGAGCTCGACGGTTTTGATCCTTCAACCGGCGTCATCTTGCTGGCTGCGACTAACCGCCCGGAAATCCTCGATCCGGCCCTTCTGCGCGCTGGCCGCTTCGACCGCCAGGTCCTCGTTGATCGTCCCGACCACAAAGGGCGGCTCGAAATTCTGAAAGTGCATGTCAAGAAAATCGTCCTCGATCCGAAGGCCGATCTCGATCGGATCGCGGCAATGACGACGGGTTTCACCGGCGCCGATATTGCGAATCTCGTCAATGAGGCGGCCGTTGTCGCAACCCGCCGCAACAGCACCAAAGTCACATTCGACGACATGACGGTCGCGATCGAACGCATCATTGCGGGTCTTGAAAAGAAGAGCAGAATCTTGTCGCCGCGGGAGCGCCGCCGCGTGGCCTATCACGAAATGGGCCATGCCCTGGTTGCGGCGAGCCTGCCTGGCGTTGATCCCGTGCTGAAGGTCTCGATCGTGCCGCGCGGCGTTGGTGCTCTCGGCTACACGATCCAGCATCCGACGGAAGACCGCTTTCTCCTGGCGGAAAGCGAGCTGCGCAACCGCATCGCCGTCCTCATGGGGGGGCGCGCCGCCGAGGTCCTCCTCTTCGAAGGCGACGTTTCGACGGGCGCCTCCGACGACCTCCAAAGAGCGACCGAGATCGCCACTGAAATGGTCACGCGCTACGGTATGGCTGAAAGCCTTGGCCAGCGCACCTATAGGGCCGCGCCGCAAGGCTTCCTGACGGGACAGGTTGTCGAAAAGCCGGTGGCTTCGGAAGACACACTGCGCGAGATCGATATCTGCGTCCGCGATATCGTGGCTGCTGCCTTTGACGTCGCATCGGGCATTTTGACGAAGCGGCGTGCCGATCTCGAAGCTGGTACCGAACTTCTGCTCAAGAAGGAAACGATCACAGCGGAGGAATTTCCGCCTATCCGGGGAAAGAAGCCGGAGGGGGAATTCCCCATGGCGCCAGCGGCGTCCGCGTGATTTTTTCGTGGCTGCAAAAGTTGCCCGGCGGAAGTGCCTGCAGCCTTCGGGTTTGATAAATGGCCGTTTTTCATCGAGGGTTAAGGGGCTCTGCCGTGGATCACGCCATGCCCATTTCGCGACATCGGGGCGCTGAGGATGAACCGGTTGAGCGAATCGAAGGAAATCTTGCGGCGGGCGTCCTTTTCCTTTGCGACCACGCGAGCAACGCGCTGCCAAAGGCCTATGGTACGCTTGGGCTTAGCAAGGCGCAGCTCAGCCGTCACATCGCCTATGATATCGGGGCAGCCTGGATCACGCGCGATCTTGCCCGCATTTTTGGGGCCCCCGCGATATTGTCGCGGTTCTCGCGGCTCCTTATTGATCCCAACCGGGGGGCTGACGATCCAACGCTCGTCATGCGGCTTTCAGATGGCGAGATCATCCCCGGAAATGCCAGAATCGGCCCCGAAGAGGTCGAATACCGCCGTGTCCATTACTGGGCCCCTTACCGCGCAGCGATCGCAGCAACGATTGACGCGATGCTAAACAAGGGTATGCCGCCAGCCATTGTTTCGATCCATACATTTACCCCAACATGGAAGAACCGGCCAAGACCGTGGGAGGTCGGAGTCTTGTGGGATAGCGACCCGCGTTTCGCCAAACCCCTCATCGCGGCACTCGCCGCGGACGGACTGCGTGTCGGAGACAACGAACCCTATGATGGCGCGCTCCGGGGCGACACATTAGATGAAGAGGTCACACGGCGTGGCCTTGCCGGCCTCCTCATTGAGACACGTCAGGATCTCGCCGGAACGAGGGAGGAAGCTGCCGCTTTTGCCGAACGTCTGGGACGGATTCTCCGCCCGATTCTCATGTTGCCCGCACTTCACCGCCAGGCGTTTTTCCCAAGCCGGACTGGGCGGCACATTTGAGTGTCAAGCCGCAGGCCTGCTCCCGGGCGGGCAGGATTGCGGGGATTCCAGTTCATACGGCTTGACGTCCATTCTCGAAGCGCCCATTGCGGTTTTCCAGTTCTTGTAAGCGGGAGCCGGCCAGCTCGATGCGTTCTTCGATAGCGTCGAAGTGAAGGGAAAATATGGGTGATGGACGATATAGCCACTACAGGTGTCGCAGCGCAGGAACTCGCGCAATTCGTCGAAAGGGTCGAACGTCTTGAGGAAGAGAAGAAGGCGATTTCGGACGATATTCGCGATGTCTATGCCGAAATGAAAGGGCGTGGTTTTGATGTGCGGGCTGTCCGGCAAATCATCAAAATCAGAAAGCAGGACCACGCCGAGCGCAAAGAAATGGAGGCTATTCTCGAACTTTATATGTCGGCTCTGAATATGACATGATAACGCGGCGTAATTCGCTTGGCGCCGCGGCCTGAAACGGCTCGATCATGCGGATCCTTGAGTGAAACGCAGCGCGGTCAAGGCACACCGGTCTCGGCCGCGCCCGGCGTATGTCACTGGGCCGTGCCGCCGTCCGTTTTTTCGGTTGCGGGGGTCTCGGTTTCAGTCTTTGCCTTGGCCTTCTTGGCCGCATGTTTTTTGTGCTTGTGCTTCTTGTGAGCCGGTGCCGGCGGATTTTCAGGCTGGGCTGACGGTGCGGCCTGTTCCGAACCGGCGGCGGGCGGGCTGGCGGGCATCTGCGCGAGAGCGGGGGTCACGAAAGCGAAGGCCGCCACGGTCGACGCAAGAATGAGCGGTTTAAGCATAAAGATTCCCTTTTTCGAGAAGGCTTCTCACCGAACGCCGGTTCGGCGCGCCTTGTTCGCATTTGTGCTTCGAAACACGGCGATTGTTCGGCACTTCCTGTTTGGCAAGACAATTTTTCCAGCAATAGGCTGATTTATTCGCGTGCCCGGAGAGGACTGAACCCCCGGCCCTTGATGAGGGACATTCGCAGCAATAACGGCGAGCGGATTCTTAAATCATTGCTGCGCGCAAAGCATCTTCATGCCGGTCAGTGTTTCTCTTTTTTAGTGTTTCTCTTTTTTGCTTTGAATGGTGCATTCTGCATAGCGGTCGAGGGCGGCACAGAATTCAGTGGCGCTCTCCTCCCAGGGCCATTCGTCCATGTCGTGTATCGGGCGCCGCCGGCAAGGTTCGGGTTCGGCGGCGGCAATCATCGCCAATACTTCAGCGATTGCTTTAATCTTGCGATTCCGGCGCGATGAATGAATCATTGCCCTGCTCCGGCTGCTTGCAATCTCCTGCCCGTCAGTGAGACGGACGGCCAATGTTTAAACCGGAATTTGTTAAGATTCCGGCTCGAGAAGCGCATTCCACATGAAAAATTGACAACTGTGTGTTTGAGGCAACACTGAAGGTCCTGGCCGAAGCGGGCTTTTCACTCTCGCCAAGGAAGATCACACGGCTCGCCTCTAGGGCGGCGCTTGAACCGTCAAAAGAGGGCGCCGAGGAGCCGCTGCCGCGTCTTTAATATAATCTCTGAGGAGAGCTGCCGGGAGCGCGGCGGGAAGAGCAAAAACGCCGCTAACAGCAAGGGCGTTGGTCGGCATCGAATCGTCTCTCTGGTTTGCACTACAAGCGAGATTGCTTTTCGGCTGCAAAAGTTCCTTAGCGGTTCAAAGGACGTTGCTGACCCTTCGCGAACATCAGGATACGGGTTAAAATCTTCATCCATAATGGCTGGAGCGAAGGGGCGTGCCATGGCGTCAACCCTTGAGATTGCCTGCCAGATCCGGGTTGAGCGTCCTGCAATGTTCAAACTAAATTTACTGTGGAGATTGCCTCGCGCTGGAACCGGAATTGGGGAGGATGTCCCAGCGCGCGTCGGGCGAAGACTCGCGCTGCTAGATAAACCAAATAAGCAATAAGTGAGCGGGATACAGAGGCTTGGCCCTTTTCTTGCGGTTCGGAAAATCGTGACGGGAGAAAGCATATGATGATCGGCCTGGGAATCATTATTGCGATCATCCTGCTGTTGATAATTTATAGGCGAAACTTTTAGAAAAGTGACCGTTTGCTGATTACTTCCAGGCTTGCCCTTCATGCTAGGCCGCAATTATCCCATGGGCCGAAGCTCGCGGCAGCGGGACATGCGCAAAGTCCTCTCTTCAAGCGTAATCCCAGCGAAATGCACGTTTGTGCCTTGAAATCTGGTGCAGCAGCATTTGGTTAATTTGGTTCTGCGGGGTTTTATGAGCCGCAGTCGAGGATGACGTCGAGAAGCTAGGCCTGAACGTGCTCTCAAAACATCCCGGTCTCTTGATCATTTTTGTTGTGGCAGCCATCGTGCTTGATGCCTTGTTAGGGCGCGGCAATGAAGTCAACGATGTTTTCCAGGACTTTTTCGATACGCTGCGGCGGATGGGCTTATGGTGAAGGCTGGGCCACTGCGCAGGCGCGGAATGTGCCCGCTGATGAATTGCGCTGCGGACGCATTGGGAGGAGGAAGCGGCGCCCGCAGGCAGTGTCACAGATGCTTAGTGCCGGGAACTGGGAAAATCTTTAGGCAAAGATTTTTTCGGTGTTGTGCGCAAGCGCACACTGTCTACCCCACACCGTCTACGCTTGGGGTCTTAGGTCTTTAGTTGGGGCCGTTGGGCGAGCGCGGACTGCCGCCGGGCGGCAGTGTGCGGGGCGCCCAAAGTTACAAGAGGCGGCCAGCGTAGCGCAGGCCTGTCCGCATAATTCGAAAGATGTCACGCCGGCGTGACTTATCGCATTGATTGCCTTGGGGCTCTGCCGTCCGCTTCGTGTCCGGGCTGTGAACTTGTCCTTGGCCTACCGCTACTTGGGATGCTACGAGCCTTTAGGCAAGCTGAGGCTAACCCATGCTGGTTAACTTTTGGTTATTAGTTAGTTGAAGCATCGCTCCGCCCGGGCGAATGCCGAGCCGGAAGCATCTTTCCTAGCGGCCGCGGATGATGGCGGCGGCGCGCAGACCCTCAGCAATGGCGCTCTCGACCGCCGGCATGCCTTGTCCATCCGAGTGGGCGAGCAGGACGTTTCCGAACCGTTTGGGCAGGCGGCGCATCCGCGCCACCGTTCCCGGTTGCGCGATCATGTGCTGATGCCCCCAGCGGGTCAGCCGCACCTCTGTCAGCCGTGCTCCCGAGAGTGTATCCGGCAGAAAGCGCTGGAGACCTGCGGCGATTGGGTTCGCCAGCGCCGCGCGATCGCCCTCTAGCAGCAGGGTGCGGCCTTGGGCAGGGTCGCGGAACGGCGCATAGACGGTTAGCACACCATGGGTGGCCGGCCGCGCTCCCGCCGGCAGCACGGCGGCAGCGTCGATGACGTCGGTGAAAACCGGATTGCCGGGTGTCCAGCTGTCGTAGGCCGGGGCCGTGACCTGGCCCTCAAAGCAGCAGTTGGCAACCAGATAGCTGCCCTGGCGCAATCCGGTCATCGCCGCCGCCGCCTCCGGCTTGATGCCGCGCAGGATGCGGCCAGCGAAAAAAAACGGCGCTGCCACCACCACCCAGCGGGCGGCGATGCAGCGGGGCTCGCCCGGCTTGGCGGCGTCGAACCAACCCACGCGGGACAGCCCATCCTCGGCCGGCTCCACCGCGAAGACGGCCGCTGCCGTCACCAGCCGGCCGCCGCCGGCGCGCTCCACCCGCCCGGCCATCGCCCGGGCGAGGACAGCGTTGCCGCCAGGGAAGGCGTAGATGGGGGCGGCGATTTCGGAATAGAAGTTGATGCCAGCATAGGCCGAAATCGCGCTGGCGCTGGCGCCGAGGGACGAATAGCAGTAGGCATCGATGAGCCCGAAGAGGGCAGGGTCAATATGCTGCCGCTGAAGATAGTCGAGAAAGGAGATGCTATCGAGCGCCAGAGCCGCCGCCGTCCCCTCCTCTATGGGGATCCTCGGAAAATCAGGGCTGGCTGCGATCCCCGCCAAGTGCTTGCGCAGCTGCGCGAATGGACGGCGCAATGCGCCTCTGAGGGCATCGGGCGAGTGTGGAGCGCCTGTAAGCATGCTGTCCACGGGCTCCGTCACCGGCCGGAGGGCGAGGCCGAGCTTTTCGTAAAACTTCCCATATTGCTCCGATATGTCGACAAAATAAGCTGAGCCGAGGGCGTAATCGATGCCCCGCCATACCCCCGCCTTAGCGTTCCCTCCAGGTTCGGCCTCGCGCTCAAGCACGATGAGGTCGAGGTCGTCGAGCATCGCTGCTGCCGTCAGCCCGGCGAGCCCGCCGCCTACAACCGCCACTTCCACGCGCCACTCAGGCTTGGGCAGAGGCCCATTCCATTCGCCGTTGCGAATGGCGTGCATGGGGGCGAAGCTGTCGCCAGTCCAATCGGCGAGGCGGAAACTCTCGCTGGCTGCCGCCGGTGAGGCAGCATGCGGCAGGAGCGCCGCGCCCGCCGCGGCAAGCCCTTGCATGATCTGGCGCCGCGTCGGCACGGTCCTTTTCCCCAGTCGACTCACATTTCAAGATGGAATTCTGGATGACCGGCGCGATTTTTTGCAACAGGAGCAGATTGCCGCCCTGCGAAACATGATCCCGCGATTTGAGGATCGATAAGCCGCAGGCCTCTTCGCCTGGCTTGCCTCACATGAGGCCAGTGAAACCGCACCTGCCTGCGATTTGCGCTTTTTGAGAGTGGCGCGCCCGAGAAGATTCGAACTCCCGACCCCTAGATTCGTAGTCTAGTGCTCTATCCAGCTGAGCTACGGGCGCCTGCTATTTTCCCGCGAGCCTCCCTGCTCTCGTGAGGCCGGAAGGTCACTCGGTGTTGCATCGAGCAATGCAAGACGAGGCTTAACCGCTCGCCGCCGCTCTGGCAATAGGCATATAAACCGGAAATGTGCGGTTTCCCATCATTTCATTTTCCGCCATCAGCTCCGGGCAGCTGGGGGAGGGTTATGCGGAACGTCGCGCCGGAATGTGCCTCCCTGGGAAATGGTCTCTCATTGGAATCGGAATCGGCGGCAAGCATGATCGAGCCGCCATGGCCGCGCACGAGGTCGGCCGCGATCACGAGGCCGAGGCCCGATCCGCCAGTCCGGCTGGTGCTGAAAGGGGTAAAAAGCTGTGAACGGGCCTCTGGCGGCACGCCGGGCCCCGTATCGCTGACTTCGATTATGGCCTGCTTATCTTCGAGCCGGCTCACAACACAGATCTGTGCCGGCTTCCCCGGTTCCCGCTTGGCATTCAAAAGCGCTTCGACACCATTTCGAATAAGATTCATCAGGACGCGAAACATCTGCTCCCGGTCCGCCACGATCTCGAACTCAGGAGCGACGGCGTTGATGAATTCGATCTCGCCCGGCGCTTCAAGGGCAGCCATTTCGTAGACCTCACCCACGAGCGCACGCAAAGGAAAACGCGCGAGCCTTGGGGGATCGTCAACGGCCCGGCCATAGGTGAGAGTTGCCTGGCAGAAACGGATCGCGCGATCGAGGGTGGCGACGAGCTTGGGTGCGATCACGCGGGCCACCGGATCGACCACAATATTGGCCAGCCGGTCCGAAAGCAGCTGCGCGGAAGCGAGCATATTGCGCAGGTCGTGATTGATCTTGGCTACCGCCAGTCCAAGCGCGGCGAGATGTTTTTTCTCGTTCAATTCGCGCACGAGAGCATCCTGCATAATGGCAAGCTCTTCCTCCGCATATGCGATTTCGTGGCTGGCGCAGGAGGGCTTGACAATGCGGGCGGCACTTTGCGGGTCGGTACCGAAATCGACGATACTCGTGGTAAGCCGCCGGACCGGACGGAGCACCATGATATGGATCGCGATCGTGGCCAGACTCGCCACAATTGCCGACATGATGAGGGTAAATCCTAAGAGCCGGAGAGAGTAGGCGCGCATGGCCCTGGTCAAGGGCTCTTCTTCCATGGTGATCGCGATCGATTCGCCACCCATCGGAGCTTCGCCAAGGACTGTGATGAAGCGGCCGGGAGGCGCCGTCAAATTGCCGATTGCCGTTGGTGAGGGCGCAAAGGCGGGTTCCCGCAGATCATAAAGTTCGTCCACTTTATGCGGCAGCTCGGATGCAGCGAGGATTCGCTTGGTGCCATGTTTGCTGAGGACGATGACCCTTGCGCCGACACTCTCAAGCAATTGCCGCTTCAAATCGGGGGGCACCATGTTTTGGGGCGCGGCATCGAGCACGAGCGCAGCCGTGTAGGCGGCACTCAGGCGATTCCGGAGCCAATTGTAGCGAAACGTATCGATGGCTGGCACATAGATCATCGCAGCGGCGGCGATGACAAAGACGGTGACGAGGACAAGAACCCGTGTTGCGAGGCCAAAACGGACCCGCCGGAGATTTTTCCG
>Ga0070737_10003316_pt1 | contig 17613 bp, 15 predicted proteins | sample Coa_R1_10_FD_66438 | JGI IMG/M metagenome (GOLD analysis project Ga0070737, IMG submission 66438) | Surface soil microbial communities from Centralia Pennsylvania, which are recovering from an underground coalmine fire - Coalmine... | ecosystem: Environmental > Terrestrial > Soil > Unclassified...
TTCCCAGCTCAGGCGAATCGAGCGCCTGGCGATCTTGCAGCACGATGCGGACGCCGCGGCATTGTCGATCCTTGTAAGGAGCCGCGTGCGGAGTAAATTCCGCCGGCGTGAATGCCACGCCCGCGATCGCGCGGCGATTGAGGTAGGCGCACAATCGGTCGCCCTCGATCCATGGCGCGCCGACCAGTTCAAAGGGCGATGCGGTACCGCGCCCGACGCTGACGTTGGACCCCTCCACCATCGCTACGCCTGGATACAAGACAGCCTGCGTCAGCGTGCGTAGATTGGGCGACGGCGCGATCCAGGGCAGTCCCGTCTGGTCGTACCATTCGCGCCGCTCGTAACCCTGCATCGCAATCACCTGCAGGCGCGCGCCGATTCCGGCCTGAACGTTGAACAACCGCGCCAGTTCGCCGATAGTCATTCCGTGCCGCACCGGCATGGGGTAAAAGCCGGTAAACGAGCGCAGGCCGGCCTCCATCACCGGCCCCTGCACGATTGCCGCGCTGAGCGGGTTGGGGCGATCCAGCACATAGAAGTCGATTCCCTTTTGTGCCGCCGCCTCCATCGCATAAGCCATCGTGGTCGCGTACGTGTAAAAGCGCGCGCCCGCGTCCTGCAGGTCGAACACGATCGCGTCCAGGCCGTCGAGCATCCCGTCCGTGGGTCGTTGGGTCGCGCCGTAGAGGCTTATCACCGGCAGACCCGACGCGCCGTCCACCCCCGATGCGATCAATCCTTCACCATCGGCCGTCAATCCATGCTCGGGACTAAAAAGTGTGACCAGCCGCAGCGCGGGCGAGCGGCGCATCAAATCAATTGCGCGTTCGCCATGCGCGTCGACGCCCGACTGATTGGTGATCAGCGCCACACGCAGACCGCGCAGCGGTGCGAAGTTTTCACCGGCGAGCACATCCAGTCCCAACGCAACGGACGGCGCGCGCGGCGGCGCTGCGGTTTGGACTTTGCGCTGCGAGTCAATGTAGCCGTCAAGCAGCGGATTTGATGCGACAATCGCGGCGGTTGAGGCGGGTCCGAGCCGACGCGATACCAGGTCGAGGATCGCGGCGCGCAGCGGGCGCGCGTCGCCGCGGCCGTCGGGGTACACGCGATTGGTCAGAATGATGACGTAGGTTTGCGAGGGCGGATCGATCCACAGCATCGTGCCGGTATATCCGGTGTGGCCGTAGCTGCCCACCGCGGGAAGCTGTTCGCGATTGGAGGCCAGTGCGGCGCCCAGATCCCATCCCAGGCCGCGCAAGCGCGCGGCGAAGGGCGGCGATGCGGGCGCGCTCATCGCGGCGACGCTGGCGGCGCTGAGGATGCGGGCGTTGGCGCTGCGCCCCCCGTTGAGCATCATTTGCGCGAACAGGGCCAGGTCGCGGGCGGTCGAGAACAGTCCGGCATGACCCGCTACGCCGCCCATTCGGCACGCGGTCGGATCCTGCACCTGGCCGACCCGCAATCTGCCGTGCGCTAACCCGGTGGGTGCGATACGTCCCTCGGATGCCGCAGCCGGGCAAAAACCGGTGTCGTTCATGTGCATCGGCGCAAACACTTCGCTCGCACACCAGCGGTCCAGCGTGCGGCCGGAGACGCGGCGCACCAGTTCGCCCAGCACTTCGAAATTGATGTCGCTGTAAATGTAACAGGTTCCTGGCGGACAAACGGGCCGCTCACCGATAATCCGCCGCATCGCCGCACTGTAGCCGGTCCATCGCGCAGTGGTATCGAGATCGGCGCGCAGGCCCGAATAATGCGTCAGCAACTCACGCACGGTGATCGTCGCCTTGCCGTTGGCGGCGAACTGCGGCCAGTAAAGCGCGGCCGGGTTGTCCAGCGCCAGCCGTCCCCGCTCCACCAGTTGCATCACGGCGGTAGTGGTGGCGACGACCTTGGTCAGCGAGGCCAGGTCGAAGATCGTGTCCGTGGTCATCGGCATCTCGCGTGGAGCAAGCTGGCGGGAGCCGAGGGCACGGTCGTAGACGATGCGCCCGTGGTTGCCGATCAGCACGACTGCGCCGGGAATTCGTCCAGCGCCGATCTGCTCCGCCACGATGGCGGGAATCGGGTTGAGGTCGGCGGCGGTCAGGTAGCCGGGAGCCGTCGATGCCGCGGCGCGCGCCGGAATCGACAGCGCAGTGATGATAGCCGCCGCGATCATCGAAAGCAGCGGCGCTGCGAGCCTGCGGCCAGGCCCGATTTGTGAAGTGTCAGGCGGCACAGCGATGCGCAATTGCTATTTCATCAAACCAGCTCCAGAATACACGTTGCGGGGGTTCCAAAGCATCCAGCCGTCGGAGCCGAATTTCTCCGCCGCGTTGATCTGGGTGCGGATCTCGTTGCCGCCAAATTCCCGACGATCGAACGCGTAGTCGCGAAAGGCCTGTAGCCACGGGCGAAACCTGATCGGCGGCAGGCCGGTGCGCTCGCGCGCCCGTTTGAGCGACAGGTAGACGATTTCATAAGGATGGGCGACCGGGTTGCGGTAACCAGGGATGCCGAACTGGTAGCCCGACGGATAGAGCATCGGCGAGATGTAATCGACGCGGGGCCCCAGATCTTCGAGTTGCTGCCCAATTTGCGTATCGTCGAGGTTCCAGTTGACGTAGCCGAAGATGTCGATCGCCAGGAAGACGTTGTAGGGGGTGAGCGCCTTGCGCGCCTGATCCAGGAATTCGTCGATCGCAGCCACCCGGTTGCGCAGCGTGTTGGGCTTGGAGAACACCACGCCGCGTGCGTCGGGGCATCGCAGATAGTCGAACTGGATTTCATCGAAGCCCAGCCGCGCCGCCTCCACCGCGATTGCGATATTGTAATCGCGCACCTCCTGTCTGAACGGGTCGGTCCATCGCAGCCGCTCCCGATCCAGGAAAATGGCGCCGCCTCTGCGAACTGCCAGTTCAGGACGGGCCGTCGCCAGCGGATTGTCCTTGAAGACCACGATTCGGGCGATGGTGTAAATTTGCCGGCGTTGCAGATCCTGCAACAGCCCCTTGATGTCCTTGACCGTAATGACCTGCTGGGCGCCTACCTTGGCCGCCAGCGGCACGCCGCTCAAATAGGGAACCATCCCGCGGTCGCCCTTGACGTCAATCACCAGGGCGTTGAGTTCGGTCGCTTCAATCAGGTTGAGCGCGTTGCGCCGGATGGTGGAACTGCCCACCCCGTAAAATGACAGGTACAGTGCCTTGGGTTTAAACGGCGTCAGTTCAAAATCATAGCTTTCCCTCCTGGGGTCGAGCGCGGTGTTGGCGCGCAGGTAACCGTAAGCGCGCGCCCCGATACGCTCGCCGTGCGCGGAGATGGCGAAGCGGCCGTCGCTATCCGTGCGCACCACTGTGTCGTTCAGCGTCACCAGTGCCCCGGCAATGGGCATCCTGGTGGCCGCATCGATTACCCGCCCGCTGTATCCGCTGGCATTGCCGGCGCACAACAAAGACGCGGCGAGCGCGGCGAATATGACCAGGATGTAAGGAAGTATCGGGCCAAACCCGGAATGCAGTCTGTTCATATTCATTTCAATGCACCCGGCTCGACCGGGTCTCCACCGCACCTCCGCCGACGATTTGCGCAAAAGCCATGCCGCGATCGGAGTTGGACAGCAGATAGCGGGGCAGCGCCATCACGTTGTCAGACGGCCTGCCCGGCCGCGTTCGATCGTAAACGCCGCGACGTATCCGGCACGCACCGCGTGATCGATCAGCTCCTGATCGTGAATTCCGAACGGCCACGCCAGCATGTCGACGTCGACACCCAGATGCTGTTTGATGGCCGCCCTGGCCTTGAGCAGTTGGGTATTTACCAGTTTCGCGTACGCGTCGGGCGTAAGCCGGCGTTTTTCGACCTTGAAGTTGGGATGCCAGAACGTATGCGACTGGATATCGAACAGCCCGGTCTGGTGCAGTTGCCGAAGCTGCTCCCAGGTCATCGCGTAGGACGCGTTGGAAATCGCCGAAGGGTAAACGAAAAGCGTAACCGGCACGCGATAGCGTATCACCAGCGGCAGCATGTCGGTGAAGACGGTGCGATGCGCATCGTCAACCGTGATCGCCACCGAGCGCGGCGGCGGCGGCGGTCCGGTGCCGCGCACCCAGTCGACCAGCGCGCGCAGCGGAATCACGGTGTAGCCGTTGTCGCGCAGAAATCGCAGGTGCGATTCGAAGACCGCGGTCGTGATGGTCATGCTGTCGGCCACCGTTGGGCCAAAGCGATGGTAGAGCAGGATGGCAACACCGCGCTCCGGGATTGGCTGCGAGGCGGCGGCGGGACCCACCGGCGCACCGAGCGCACCGGCAATCAGGCAAAGGAGGGCCACTGCCCAAAGCTGCGCTGGCGCGCAGCGCCGGCGATCGGGGTGCACGGATGCGCGCCTCAATGGAAGCGGCGCATCGACATGGCGTTGAGGACGCGCCGGCGCGCCAGTTCCAGTGCCGCCTGGCGCGGCGTCAGGTTGCCGCTGCGCATCGATTCCAGGACCGCGCGCGTGTTGCGGCGAATCCGCTCCTCGATGGTCTGAAACGCGATCGCCTGGGTGCCGCCGTGATACTCCACCGCGGCACAGATCACGCCGCCGGCATTGACGATGAAGTCGGGCAGGCTGAGGACGCCGCGCTGATGCAGCCGTTCTTCGGCCTGGACTGAGATGGGAATATTGGCGCCCTGGATAACCAGCCTGGCGCGCAGCAGGTCGACGTTGGCCATGGTAATCACATCGGGGCGCGCGGCGGGAATCCAGATGTCGCAATCGACGCCGACGATTGCGTCGCGGTCAAGGCGTTCGCCGCCGGGAAAGTCGCTGACCTTGCCCCCGCCCTCAACGAACGCCGCCAGCGCCGGCACGTCTATGCCCCTGGGGTTGGCGACCGCGCCAGCCGAGTCGCACGCGGCGACCACTATCGCGCCGCGCGCGGCCAGAAAGCGCGCGGCGTGTTTGCCGACTGCGCCGAAGCCCTGCACCGCGACCCGCGCGCCTTTGATCCTGACCGGACAGAAATCCTCCGCGACCTCCGCCGCAATCGCCAGCCCAAAGCCGGTGGCGCCGATTTCGTCCAGTGGAATGCCGCCCAGTTCGCGCGGCAGTCCCGCGGCACGGCCGATTTCGTCGTGAATCCATCCCATCGCGCGTTCGTTCAGCCCCATGTCCGGACCGGGGATGTAATCCTTGAGGTCGCCGATTGCGTGTGCGAAGGCGCGAATAATCAACTCCTTGCGCTCGGGTGGCATCGCCGGATCGCCGGCGATTACCGACTTGGCGCCGCCATGGGGCAGGCCGGCGGCAGCGTTCTTCATCGTCATCGCGCGCGCGAGCCGAAAACATTCCTCCAGCGTGACGTCGGGCGCCATCCGGCAGCCGCCGATCGCCGGACCGGCGGCGACGTTGTCGACCACCACCATCGCGCGCAGATTAAGGCGCGGTTCGTAGATGCCGATTATCTTTGCGGGGCCGAGTTCGTCGGCGAACTGGAAGAGGTCGGTCATGGCCTAGGCTCCGGTTACGGTTCGTCAATCATGGCGATGAATCCTACCGGGCATTCGTGGGCGCACAGACCGCATCCTTTGCAATGGTCGTAATCGAAGACGTAGTTGCTGCCCTCCACGCAATGGTCCCGGGCCTTGAGTACCGAGTTATCCGGACACAGCGTCCAGCAGTTGTCGCACGCCATGCATTCGCCGCATGAAAAGCATCGGTGGCTTTCGGCCAAAGCCTGCGCGGCACTGATTCCGCCTTCGACTTCGACCTCCGCGCTGCGCTCCGCGGCGGGCACAATCGGCGCATCGGCGCGCGGCGCATGATCGAAATAGTTGACGTTAAGTTGGTCCAAACCGATCGGCTGCGGCGTTTTTTCATGCGCCATTGTGGCGTCTCGCAGGAAGGCGTCGATCGCCTGCGCCGCGCGCCGTCCCTCGCCGACCGCGCCACTGACCGTGCCGCACCGGCCGGCGGCGTCGCCGCCGGCAAAGATTCCGGGGTGGCCGCCGATTCGGCCCCACCAATCGGTCTGGAAAAATTCCGCGCGCCCGAGCACCGCTTCCATTCCCTGCGGATCCACGCGCTGTCCGATCGCGGGGATGACCTGGTCGACCTCGAGAATGGTTTCGGTGCCCTCGAAGGCGACCGCCTCGCGCCGTCCGCCGGCGCGCGTCAGCTCCTTCATGTGAACCATCTCGACGCCCACCACGCGCTCGCCGCGAATGATCAGCCGATGTACGCCGCGGCGGTCGTGGATGATCACCCCCTCTTCGAGCGCCTGTCTGATCTCGCGCGGCGCCGCGGACATCGCTTCGTGCGCGGCCACCCCCGGACCGGGCATTGCCTGAAACGTGATTACATGGACCTCGCGTGCGCCCGTAGCTCTAAGCACGCGCGCCAGGTCGATTGCGGTGTTGCCGCCGCCAATGATGGCGACGCGCGAAAAGGCGGGCAGCGCGCCGACCGACAGCCATTCGGTCAACAGGCTCAAGCCGGTGCGCAAATCGTGCGGCACCACGCCGCCCGCGCTCCAGGTACGCGACAGCCCCGTGCCGGGTGCCAGGAATACGGCGGGAAAGTCGCGCCGCAATTCTTCCAGCGAGACGTCGCGCCCGAGCCGATGGTTGGGAACCAAGGCGACACCAACCTCAAGCAGGCGTTGGACTTCGCGGTCGAGCACCTCGCGCGGCAAACGATAAGGCGGCAGCGCCATCCGCAGCATCCCGCCCGCCGCGGCCTGCGCCTCGAACAGCCGCACGCGCCATCCGCGGCGCAGCAGATGATAGGCACACGAAAGCCCCGCCGGTCCGGCGCCGACCACCGCGACTTCGGCCGCGCCGGGGCCGGGCCCGGTGAGCGGATAGGGCCATCCCTGTTCGAGGGCGCGATCGCCCAGCAAGCGCTCGACGCTGTGAATCGCGATCGGTTCGTCGAACTGTGCACGGTTACAGGCCGACTCGCACGGATGATGGCAGACGCGGCCGGTGATCGCGGGCAGCGGATTGGCGCTGACCAGCCTCTCCCATGCCGCGCGCAGATCTTCCACCGCCACCCTGGCCAGCCATGCCTGCGGATCCTCACCCGCCGGACACGCGATGTGGCAGGGCGCGTCGCGGTGGAGATGGACGGGCCGTTTAAGCCGCCAGTCGCCGGTATTCAGCTCCAGCGAGCTGCCGGCTTTAGCATAAGCGCCGCGCGTCAGGGTCAGCATCGCACTCGCCCCCGTCACGCCCAACGCAAGCCGCCGCGGCGCACGGTGTCGGCGCCCTCGCTGTCGCGCGGGTCGCTGCGCGCGCCGCGCAGCCGGTAGAGCTCGATATTGTGGTTGGCCAGGGCCTGCAGATGCTCCAGCTCCTCGCGGGCAGCGGGATCATCCGCAAACAGATGGCGGAAGCGGCCCTGGAGTTTCAGGTAGTCCGTCACCGGCCTGACTTCGCGCAGCGCCATCGCCGCGACCAGCGCGCCGCGCTCCAGTTCGACCAAGGGAAAGATGCCGGTCTGCACCGCCAGGCGCGCGACTTCGATGCTGAGCTCCCCGCCGTGGCCCCAGCCAAGCGGACAGGGCGAATGCACCAGGACGAAGGCGGCACCTTCGATCGCCAGGCCGCGGCGCACCTTTTTGCGCAGGTCCGACGGATAGGCGACGGTGGCGGTGGCCGCGTATGGAATGTGATGGGCGGCGATGATCGAGAGCAGGTCCTTCTTGAGATGGCGCTTGCCCATGCGTTCGCGGCCGGGCGGCGAGGTGGTGGTCATTGCAGCGTGCGGGGTGGAGCTGGAGCGCTGCACGCCGGTGTTCATATACGCCTCGTTGTCGAAGCAAACATACAGTACGTTATGGTTGCGCTCGAACATCGCCGACAACGCCTGCAGCCCGATGTCGAACGTACCGCCGTCGCCGCCCAGCGCCACCACCCGGGTGTCCCGGCCCTGCATCTTGAGCGCCGCTTCGATTCCCGAGGCCACGGCCGGCGTGTTGGCGAACACCGAATGGATCCACGGCACGCGCCAGGCGGTGCGCGGCCACGCCGTGGTGAATACTTCAAGGCATCCGGTGGCGTTGGCGATCACCACGTCGGGCCCGATCGCTTCGGTCACCAGCCGCGCGGCTAGCGCCTGACCGCATCCCTGACAGGCCAGATGGCCCGCGTCCAGGCCGCGGAAGACGGGCTGGCGGCGCTGCAGTTCGGCGGGCGAGTCGGGTGGTGGTGTGACGCTCATGGCGGGGTTGTCAGCGCTCCTGCGGTGGCAGCCGTTCCGGCTCGAGATCGAAAATCGCAAACTGAACCGGTGCTTCATGTGCGATCCGCGCCAGCAGGCGCGGGTAAAGGTCCAGCGGCATGTCGCGGCCGCCCAGTCCGGCGGCGAAATTGTGGATTTTGGGCCGCGACGGAGCTTCGAACAGCGCCGCACGCACTTCCGCCCCGACGATTCCACCGCCGCCGGGCGACAGCGCGCGCTCCAGCACGATCAAATCGGAAAGTCCCGCGCACGCGCCGATCAATTCGGCCACCGGAAACGGGCGCATCGCGCGCAGCTTGATGAGCTTGACGGCACCGAACTCCGGATGGGCCTGGCGCGCGTCGAACAGCGTTCCCATCACCGAGCCGATGGTCAGGATTCCGAGCCGGGCGTCGGGCGGACCGTCGACCGCCAGCAGACCGTCCCAACTGCGGCCGCAGATCGCGGCCCAATCGCGGTCGGCAGCGATGATTTCCTCTCGGGCGCGCAGGATTGCCTGATGATGCGCATGGCGCGCCTCGCTGTAATACTCGGGCGTGACCAGATTGCCGATACTGATTGGATTGCGCGGGTCCAGCGCGCGTGAAAACCGATAGGGCGGCAGAAAGGCATCGACTTGCTCCTGGCTGGGCAGATCGATCGGCTCCAGGGTATGCGTCAGCACGTAGCCGTCGACACAGACCATCACGGGCAGTTCGGTGCGCTCGGCGATGCGAAAGGCTTGGATCGTGGTATCGACGGCTTCCTGGTTGTCGGCGCAATAGAGCTGCAGCCAGCCCGTGTCGCGCATCGCCATCGAATCCTGCTGATCATTCCAGGCCGACACCGGCGCCCCGATCGCGCGGTTGGCACACGTCATCACCACCGGAATGCGCAGTCCGCCGATGTTGTAGAGCACCTCGGTCATCAGCAACAGCCCTTGCGCGGAAGTGGCGGTGTAGGCGCGCGAACCGGCCGCGGCCGCGCCCAGTACGACCGAGGCGGCGGAGAACTCGCTCTCCACGCTGACCAACTCGGCGCGCAATTCACCCTGCGCGATCATGCGCGCCAGCGCCTCCACGATGTGGGTCTGAGGAGTAATCGGATAGGCGGACACGACCTGCGGCCGGCACATCGCCACCGCCCGCGCAATCGCCGCCGAGCCTTCAATCGCTGCGCGCATCGGCGGCTTCCTTCCACAAGCCGGCGGGCACCATTTGCGCCGCCTTGCGCACCAGGCTGAGGTTGCGCTCCAGCATCTCGCCCGCAAAGCGCAGCGCCAGCGCCCGTTCCAGCGCCTGCAACGGCAGCATCTCGGTCAGAGTCAGCAAGGCCGCGAGCAAGGCAGTGTTGGGCACCGGCTTGCCCAGGTACTCCATCGCCAGGCTCGCGGCGGGTATTACCACCACCTGATGGCCGTTGCCGGCAGTGGCCGGTGCAATCGGCCTGGACCAGTTGACGAGAATCTTGCCATGCGGGAGCAACCCCTGCGTGATTCCGGCCGCGTGCAGCAGGGCGTGGTCCTGAAGAATCAGGAAGGCGGGCGCCAGCACCTGGCAATGGCGGTGGACGGGAACGCCAGTGATACGCACGAAGGCGGTCACCGGCGCGCCGCGCCGCTCGGGGCCAAAACTGGGGAAGGCCTGCGCGAATTTACCGCATTCAAAAGCAGCCTGGGCCAGAATATAAGCCGCAATGACGTTGCCTTGGCCGCCGCGCCCGTGGATTCGTATCTCCGTCATCGCCACACCTGTTTTGCGCACGGAGCAAGATGCATGCCCCGCAGTTGATGAGGCGTATGTAGTCGGAGACAAGTGATCGACGGCGAAGCGCTGCTCGATTGCGTCATTTGGAGCCAGCCGATGGCGCTTTTCGACCCAGCTTCACGTCGTATAGCTTGTTTCGTTTGGCCGTCAGGCGCGGCACGGATGATGCGGATGCAGCCGCACCGAGGCGGTAAACGAACGTGTATCAATCCGAATACAAGTCCAAACTGACGACACCGGAGCAGGCAATCGAACTGGTTCCCGCGCGTGGAACGCTTTCGATGGGGATGGCGGTAAGCGAGCCGCCGGCCCTGCTGGGCGCTTTAGAGCAGCGGATCAAGCGGGGCGGAATCGAACAGTTGCGCGTCTATTACTCGCACTCGACGCCCACCGCCGCGCGCACCATCCTGAAGTACGAATACATGGACGTGATCAAGCCGCACGCCTTTTTCCTGACCGCGCCCGAACGCGAGTTGATGCAGCGCGGAGCGCAGGAAGGGCGGCGCGTGGTTTACTATATGCCCGGCAATTTCAGCAGCATGCCGCGCATCCTGGCCGAGGTCGGCATCGACGCCTTCGTCGTGATGGTGTCGCCGATGGACAAGGCGGGATTCTTCAGTTGCGGCACCAACGGCGACTATACCATTCCCACCGCGCGCATCGCCAGGAAGCTGATCGTGGAGGTCAATCCGCGCATGCCGCGTGTGTTCGGCGATTCCGCGGTGCACATCTCCGAGGTGGCGGCGATCGTCGAAAACGAAACTCCGCTGTTCGAACTGCCGGTGCGCCCGACCACCGAGCTCGACCGTATCATCTCAAGGCACATCGTCGAGCTGGTTCCCGATCGCGCCTGCCTGCAGATCGGCGTGGGCGGCGTTCCCAACGCGGTGTGCGAAGCGCTGGTCAATCACAAGGATTTGGGGGTGCATACCGAACTGATGACGCCGCAGCTTGCCGCATTGATCCGCTCGGGCGCGGTGACCAACCGCCATAAGAACATCAATCGGTACAAGAATGTCTACACGCTGGCGGCGGGCGACGCGGCCCTGTACGACTTTCTCAACGACAACTCCAGCATGGAGCTGTATCCGGTCGATTACGTCAACGACCCCTACGTCATCGCGCGCAACGAGCGGGTGATTTCGATCAGTGCGTTCTTGGAGGTGGGGCTGGACGGCGAGGTCAACGCCGAAGTGGTCGCCGGCCGCCAATACAGCGCGCCGGGCGGGCAGTTGGACTTCGTGCGCGGCGCGCAGCTCTCCCGGCACGGCAAGTCGATCCTGACCGCCTACTCGACCGCGGCCAAGGGCAAGCTGTCGCGCATCGTGGCGCGTATCGAAGGACCGGCCACCGATCCGCGCGCCGACACGCAATACATCGTTACCGAGTACGGAGTCGCCGACATGCGCGGCAAATCCATCGCCGAGCGGGCGCAGGCGCTGATCGCGATCGCGCATCCCGACTTCCGCGACGACCTGTACCATCAGGCGCGCGAGCTTGGCTATTTGTAAGATCGACGGCGCACAAGACGAACCGTCCACGAACCCCGCTATTTGAGCAGGGCCAGCCAGTCGCGCAGGGCTTCGCGGGTGGTGCGAAAGGCGATTTCGTCCCACGGGATGTCGGCCGGCGCGAAAAACCGCACCTCGATCGCTTCTTCGGAAATGCCCGGCCTCTGCCCGCCGGGCGAGGCGAGGTAAACCGCGACCGCGGCGTGGGGATTGGCGGGGTCGGCGTACAGTCCCAGATGGCGCTCGATGCGCACCCGCATCCCGACCTCTTCCAGCGTCTCGCGCATTGCCGCCTCGATGGGCGTTTCGCCGAAGTCCACGAAACCGCCGGGGAAAGTCCATTTACCCAACTCGGGTTCGATGCCACGGCGCAGGAGCAGGACCCGGTCCGCCTCGATCACCAGGCAGCCGGCAACCAGTTTGGGCCCCAGGAAATGCACGAAGCCGCATTGCGAGCAGACCTTGTGCTCGCGGCCGTCGGGCAGCAGAATCCGGTCCTGCAGTTGGCCCGCGCACAGCGGGCAGTAGCGGATTCCCTGCGGGTAGCGATGCTGGACGTGATGGTTGACGCGCACGGGCGGATGGCTCATATGCGGACCCCTACGCAGGCAAGCTTACCACGAAAACCCCCGCCGCGCGCCTGCCCACCGCGACGCTTATCGGGCAGGTGTGGTTTGGGTTCAGTCCCGCTGCCATCGGCGCAGATGGACCAGGATGCCGGCCGTCACCATTGCCACCCCCACCATCGCCGCCATCACCACGATCACCAGCAACGGATACTCCTGGGGCGGGACGTGACCCACCTCGATCGCGATGATGCTCGCGGCTGCGGTCAACAACATCGCGCCGATTACGATCAGGAAGTCAGCCACAACTCTCATCATCCTGCACAGTAGCGACAACCGCGGGTTGCAGCCATAGCCGCGCTGCTGCCGAGGTTTGCACGGCGGGTGCGGGATGATTTACCGTTGCGGGAAGCGCTTTTGCCGATGATCGCCGGAATTGACATAGGGGGCTCGACCACCGACGCGGTGGTGCTCGACGTACCCGGGATGCGGGTGGTGACAATCGAACTGACCGACCCAGTGGCGGCCGCCGCCGGTGCGCTGGGCAAACTGGTCAGCGAATGCGGCCTGCGCCTTGACCAAATCACCGCCGTGGCCGCCACCGGCGCGGGCGCGCGCGGCCTGCCCGACACGCTGTTGGGCCGGCCGGTGTTCAAGGTGGACGAATTCACGGCGATCGGCGTGGGCGGTAGCACGCTGGCCGGCAAGGAGTCCGCGCTGGTGGTGTCGCTCGGCACCGGCACCGCGATCGTGTCGGTGCGTCCGGGCCGCATCGAGCATGTGGGCGGCACCGGCGTGGGCGGCGGCACGCTGTTGGGGCTGGCGCGCCATCTGCTGGGCGTCTCCAAGATCGACACGCTGGAAGCGATGGCGGCGCGCGGCGATTTATCGCGCGTCAACCTGACGGTGGGCGACATCGCCGGCGGTCCGCTCGGTGACCTGCCGCCAGCCAGCACCGCCTCCAACTTCGGCAAAGTCGGCAGCGATCCTTCGCCCGAAGACAAGGCGCTGGCGATCATCAACATGATCGCCGAAGTGGTCGCGGTGCTGAGCTTGAGCCATGCGCGCGCGTGCGGCCACAAGGATATCGTGCTGACCGGCAAACTGACGCGCACCATCCAGTTCGCGCGCCGTTTCGCGCACATGGAGCTGATGTTCAGCCGCGGCTTCATCATTCCCCAACATGCCGCCTACGCCACCGCAATCGGAGCGGCCCGCGCCCGCCCGCAATAGGCGCCAGGTCCGGCACGTCAAGGTAGATGGCAAATGGGATGTGAACTGCTCAAGGGGTTTCGGATGCTCGACCTGGCCGATGACAAGGGCGCGACCTGCGGCAAAATCTTCGCCGATATGGGCGCCGAAGTCATCAAGGTCGAGCCGCTGGGCGGATGCCCAACGCGGCGTATTCCGCCGTTCCTGAACGATCGCCCGGGTCCCGACACCTCGTTATACTTTCTCGCCTATCAGGCGGGTAAGCGCTCGGTCACGCTGAACCTGGAATGCGCCGACGGGCGCCGGCTGCTGACCGAACTGGTGCGCAAGGCGGATTTCCTGGTCGAGTCGTATCCCCTGGGATACCTGGAATCGCTGGGGCTGGGCTACCAGGCGCTGGCCGCGGTCAATCCCCGCCTCATCCAGGCCTCGATCACACCCTTCGGCGACCGCGGGCCAGGCAAGGATTACCACGCCGCGGACATCACGATTTGGGCCGCCGGCGGCAACATGTACCTGATGGGCGAAGAGGGCCGCCCGCCGCTGCAGATAAGCCTGCCGCAAGCCGGACTGCACGCGGGCGCCGAAGCCGCCGCGGCGCTGATGATTGCGCATTATCCGCGCCAGAGCACCGGCTGCGGCCAGCATATCGTGGTCGACATGCAGGCCTGTATCGTGTGGACGTTGATGAACGCGCAGGCGTTTCCGATCATGCACGGGGCGTCGATGACCCGCAACGGCGTCTTCTCCGGCGCGCTGCGGCTCAAGCGCAAGATGGTGTTTCGATGCGCCGACGGGCACATCTCGATGCTGCTGACCGGCGGCGCCGCGGCCGCGTCGGTCAAGGCGCTGGTGGAGTGGATGGACGAAAAAGGTTTCGCCGCCGACTGGATGAAACGTCAGAACTGGTCGGTGTGGGCACCGGGCGTAATCAGCGCGGCCACCGACCAGGAAGTCGAGCAGATTAAGGATATCGAAGAGCGCGTCGAGCGCTTCTTCATGACCATGACCAAGCGCGAGATTTACGCCGGCGGGCTCAAGCGGCGCATCCTGCTGTCGCCGGTCAACACGGTGGCGGAAATCGCGGCCGACGAGCAGCTTGCGGCGCGGGAGTTTTTCGTCCCGGTCCGCCACGATATCGACGGCGCAGTTACGCTCACCTTCCCGGGCGCGTTCGCCAAGCTTTCGGCGACGCCGCTGGCCTCGCCCGCACCCGCGCCCAGGCTCGGCCAGCACAACCAGGAGGTCTGGGGCGGTTTGCTGGGGCTCAGCGCGCGCGAGCTTTCGATGCTGCGCGCAAGCGGCATAATCTGACTCGGAGAGCGGCGGCGTATGGCACCTTTCGCGCTGGAAGGAATTCACGTCCTGGATTTCACCTGGGTCGCGGTTGGCCCGATCACGACAAAATACCTGGCCGACAACGGCGCCGACGTGATCAAGATCGAATCCGCCACGCATATCGACGTGCTGCGCGCCGCACCCCCCTATGCCGACGGCAGGTTCGGCGTCAATCGCAGCCAGTTCTTCGCCGATTACAACACTTCCAAAAAGGGCGTGACGCTCAATTTAAACCATCCCAAGGCGCGCGAGCTGGCGCGCCGCCTGGTGCCGTGGGCCGACGTGGTGGTGGAAAACTTCACGCCCAAGGTGATGCGCGCGTGGGAACTGGACTACGAGCATCTGTGCAGGATCAAGCCCGACATCATCATGCTGTCCTCCTGCCTGCAGGGACAGACCGGACCGCAGGCCTCGATGCCGGGTTTCGGGCAGTTGATGGCGGCGTTGTCGGGCTTTTACTACATCTCGGGCTACGGCGATGGCGACCCCGCGCCGCCCTACGGCGCCTACACCGATTACATCACCCCGCGCTTCGCCGCCGCCGTGCTGCTGGCCGCGCTCGACTACCGCCGCCGCACCGGGCAGGGCCAGTTCATCGACATCTCCCAGTACGAAGCTTCGCTGCATTTCCTGGCGCCCGCATTGATCGATTACTTCGCTACCGGGCGCGTGCTCAAGGCGCAGGCCAATCGCAGCGAGCGCTACGCGCCCCACGGTGCCTACCGATGCCGCGACGAAGCGGGCGCCGAGCGCTGGATTTCGATCGCCGTCGGCAGCGACAAACAATGGCAAGGTCTGCTCGAAGTGCTGGGCAATCCACCCTGCGATACACGCTTCGCCACGATGCTGGGCCGGCTGCAAAATTTCGACGCGCTCGACGGCTTCGTCGCCGCACAGGTGAAAGACCGCGAGGTGTGGGAGCTGACCGCGGCGCTGCAGATGGCAGGAGTCGCGGCCTATCCGGTCCAGAGCTGCCTTGACCTGCATCAGGACGACAACCTGGAGGCCTTCGGTTTTTGGAACTGGCTGGAGCACAAGGAGATGGGGCCGGCGCCCTACATGGGCCTGGCGCATCGGCTCAGCGCCACTCCGGGGCAATTGCGATGGGCCGCGCCGACGCTGGGTCAGCACACCGACGAAGTGCTGCGTGAGATGCTGGGGTTGAGCGCAGAGGAAATCGAGCAACTGCGCAAGGACAGCGCGCTCATCTAGCGCCAATGTATATGGCCGAAGCGGCGGCTGGATTATGATGGTGAGGGAGGCTGCGGCCTCCACATCATTGCGAAGGAGTCGTGGCCATTTCACCGCGTAAACAGTTTGGAGCCGCCAGGGGACATCCGGTTTGCGAGTTGCAGCGTATGCAATTCGCTGCGCCCGGCGCAGTGCGTCTGGCGCGGGAGTTGTGGGAAATCCTACGCCGCAAACAGGGCTGCACGTTAAGCCGCCTGTATCGCTCGCCCGCTGACGAAGCGTCGTGGCTGGCGTATTCGGAATGGAACAGCCTGGCCGAGTTGGCCGGCGCCCGGCGCGAAGCGGCCCGCTCGCCGCTTAACCGCCGCTTGCACGCGGCGCTCAAGGCAAGCAGCGAGCGCGCCTATGAGCCGTTCGGCGCGGTGCGCAGCGCGCATGGCATCAATTTCGCCTCCGCCCCGGTGGCAGTGGTGATCGATTTTTTGGAGGAGATGGAACAGCCCGAAGCGGCGCTGGGCTTTCTGGCCGAGGCGCCCGGCTACCTTTCGCACATCCTGATGCATGAGGTGGGCAAATCGAAAACGCTGCTGTGCCTTGCGCATTTCGATACCGTGCATAATGCGGAGCAGGTCGCGCACGCGCTGGCCGAACAGCCCGCGGTGCGCGACTTCAAGCCCGCCGCCGAGTTGTTCATGGTGTGATGGGAACTCAGGGCTGGAACCGGCACGAGGCTTGTGCAAGCTGAACAATAATGGGAGCCGTCGATGCGCGAGCATCCGTGCGCGCGCCAATTTTGAAAATTGGGTGGCGCAAGCCTCGGATGCTCGCGCGTGGTTGACAGGCAGGGACGCCTGTGCCGCCGAGCCGGCCGTCCCGCCGCCGACTCTTTGATTGAATGCGGTACGAACTATTAGTAGCTTCACGCTACTTGCGGTCGCGGCGCAAGTCGGCCTTCATTTCGATCACGACCTTCTTCACCGCGATCGGCGTGATGATCGGGGTGGCCGCCCTCACCATCACAGTGGCCGTGATGAACGGCTTCGAGGCCAACCTGCGCAACCGCATTCTGAGCCTTACCCCGCAGGTGCAGGTGGTACGCTACGGCGCGATGTCCGATTACGCGGCGGTGGCGTCCGCGGCGATGAAGATTCGGGGCGTGACCGGCGCCGACCCCTACATTATCGGGCAGGGGATGCTGACCTCGGCCAGCGCCGCGCGCGGCGTGGTGGTGCGGGGAATCGATCCCTCCAATCCCGCCGCAGTCGCCGACCTGCGTCGCTATCTGGAGCGGGGCAGCGTGGCCAGCCTCAACGCGCCGCCGCCGTCATCCACCGGCCCGGCGAACGTGCCGCCAGCGGACGCAGCAATTGCCATCGGTTCGGTGCTGGCCGATAAACTGCATGTCCACGTGGGCGACCAGGTGCGGCTGATCTCGCCGATCTCGGTGGCTGGCGGCGAGATCAACGCCACCAGCGCGCCCTTTCGCATCGGCGCCACCTTTCTGTCCGGCGTGCAGTTCATCGATGAAACCGTGATCTTCATGGAACTGCATCGGGCGCAGGCCTTCTTCGGGCGCAAGCAGCAGGTCGACGGCGTCCAGGTCCATCTGGCCAATCTCGACGACACCTGGCGCGTGACCGCCGCGCTCAAGAAACTCTTTCCCTTTCCGCCCTACCGCGTGCGCAACTGGATCGAAATCAATCAGGCGGCATCGGCCGGCTTCGCGATGCTCAAGCGGGTCTACAGCCTGGTGCTGATGATGCTGATCGCGGTGGCCGCCTTCAACCTGGTTGCGATGCTGATCATGGTGGTGATGGAAAAACGCAAAGACATCG
>Ga0070737_10003317_pt1 | contig 17599 bp, 10 predicted proteins | sample Coa_R1_10_FD_66438 | JGI IMG/M metagenome (GOLD analysis project Ga0070737, IMG submission 66438) | Surface soil microbial communities from Centralia Pennsylvania, which are recovering from an underground coalmine fire - Coalmine... | ecosystem: Environmental > Terrestrial > Soil > Unclassified...
CGCGGCACAGCGCACGAGGAGGAGGAGTCGACAATGCGTGTGGAGCGCCTCGACGCCCAACTGCTGCGCTTCCCCATGCTGGCTAGCCACCGCGACCAGCCCGATGCCCAGATGGAGGTACTGCTGGTCACTGCCCATGCTGGCGAGCACTGGGGGCTGGGCCTCACCTTCACCGTGCAGCCCGGCGGCGGGCTAGCCGTGCGCGCGCTGGTGGACCACGTCCTGCGCCCGCTGGTGGTGGGGCAGCACGCCTACCACACCGAGCGCCTCTGGGCCGCGATGTACCAGGCCACGCACCGGCTCGGGCGCGGCATCGCAGCGCTAGCCATCGCGGCCATCGACATGGCATTGTGGGACCTCAAGGCGCGCGCCGCGGGCGTGCCGCTGGCCGACTATCTGGGTGGGTACCGCGACCGCGTGCCGGCCTACGGCAGCGGGCGGTCGAGCCACCAGTTCGCGGTGGACGAGCTGGTCGCCCAGGCGCGGGCGCAGTGCGCCGAGGGGCTGGCCGGGGTGAAGATCCGCATCGGCGCGCGGCCGCTGGCCGAGGACCTGGCGCGCGTGCGCGCGGTGCGCGAGGCGCTCGGGCCCGCCGCGCGGCTGATGGTGGACGCCAACGAGCGCTACACGCTCAGCGACGCGCTGTGGCTGGCGCCGCGGCTGGCCGAGCTGGGGGTGTACTGGTTCGAGGAGCCGCTGGACGCCGAGCACGTCGACGCCTACGCCGTGCTGGCGCGCCAGTCGCCGGTGCCTATCGCCGTGGGCGAGCATCTCCAGAGCCGCCACGCCTTCGCGGCCTACGCGCGCCAGGGCGCCGCGCACATCCTGCAGCCCGACGTGGCCATGCTGGGCGGGGTGACCGAGTTCCTGAAGATCGCCGCGGTAGCCGACGCCGCCGGTCTGCCCATCGCCCCGCACTTCCTACACCAGTTCCACATCCACCTGGCCGCGGCGATCCCGAACAGCCTGGTGGTGGAGCACTTCCCGGCGCTCGACTTCCTGTTCCTGCCCGAGGAGCGCTGCGAGGTGCGCGCGGGGGACATGCTGGTGCCGCGCCGGCCTGGCTTTGGCCTCACCCCGCGCCCCGAGGTGGTGGCCGAGTACCGCGTGCCGTAGCCGCGCCACGCCGCGCCGCCCCGTGGCGCGACCGTGGTCCCCGGCCCAGGGGGGCGCAGTGGGGCTGTGCCAGCCGCCGCGCGGCCCGGGCTGGTCCGTCGTGCGCGCGGCGCCGCCTCGCTGCCAAGAGCGTCAGTCACGTGTGCATCTCGAAGCGGGCCGTTTGGCGCCGCGGATCGGTACTTCACGCCCTACACTGGCCGCGGAGCGAGCCGCATACTCGGGGAGCAATCGCCGAGGGCGGCTCGATGTGCGGACAGGAGGCGGAGCGATGCGGAGGGTCGGGCGTGCGATCATCGTGCTGGTGCTGAGCGCCGGATGGTGGGCGCCCGGCGCGGCACAGGCCCAGGACGTGACCGCGCTGCCGGCGGCCTGGCCGTCGGGAAGCGGGCGCGAGGCGGGCGCTGCGCTGCCCAGTGGACTCGGCGTCGACCCGGGAGCGGTGGCGGCCGTGGCGGCCGAGCTGCTCCAGCGGGGCGCCGAGGCGGCGCGGGCCGGCGACCTGGCCGGCGCGGCGGCCCAGTTCGGCCGCGCGCTCCAGCTCGACCCCCAGGCGGCCGAGGCGTACATCGGTCGTGGGGGCGCGCGCCTGCGGCTGGGCGACGCCCAGGGCGCCGTGGAGGACTTCACTCAGGCGCTGCGCCTGCGACCCGATGAGGCGGCCGTGTACGCCGACCGTGGCTTCGCCCGCGCACGCCTAGGCGACCTGGCCGGCGCGGTGAGCGACTACACCCAGGCGCTGCGCCTCGATCCGTCCCTGGCCGAGGCGTACAACAACCGCGGCTTCGCGCGGCTGCGCCTGGGCGACCCGAGCGCGGCGCTCGCCGACTTCGACCGCGCGCTCCAGCTCAACCCGAGCTACGTGGAGGCGCTCAACAACCGCGGCTTCGCGCGCGCGCGGCTCGGCGACCTGCGTGGCGCCGTGCAAGACTATACGCAGGCCATCACCCTCGCGCCGACCTACGCCACGGCGTACAACAACCGCGGCAACGCCCGCGCGCGGCTGGGGGACTCGCGCGGCGCGGTCGACGACTACACCCAGGCGCTGCGGCTCAACCCGAGCTACCCCGAAGCGTACAGCAACCGCGGCTTGGCCCGCGCCGAGCTGGGCGACTGGACGGGCGCGCTCGATGACTACGCCCAGGCCTTGGCCCTCGATCCCGACTACGTGGAGGCGTACCTCAACCGCGGGGCCGCCCGGTTGCGCCTGCGCGACTATGCAGGCGCGGGCGCCGACTTCGGCCAGGCGCTCCAGCGCGCGCCCGGGGTGGTGGCCGCCTACACCGGCCGGGGCGAGGCGCGGCGGCTCCAGGGCGACGTGGCCGGTGCGCTCGATGACTTCACCCTGGCGCTGCGGCTCGATCCCCAGGCGCCCGAGCCGTACTACCGGCGCGGGGTGCTGCGCGCGGCCCAGCAGGACCTGGCAGGGGCGCTGGACGACCTCACCCAAGCGCTCCGCCTGAACCCCGACTACCCCGAGGCGTACAGCAGCCGTGCCCTGGTGCGCCTGCAACGCGGCGACGCCGCCGGCGCTATCGACGACCTGTCGCAGGTGGTGCGGCTGACCCCCACGGCGGCCGATGCGTACTACCAGCGCGGCGTGGCGCGCGCGCAACAAGGCGATCTCGCCGGCGCGCTCGCCGACTATACGCAGGCCCTCCAGCTCAAGCCCGACTATGCCGACGCCTACGGCCGCCGCGCGCGGGTGCGGGCCGAGACGGGCGATTGGGCCGGCGCGGCCGACGACTACGACCGCGCTCTGCGCCTGGGCCCCGAGAGCGCCGAGCTCTACCTCGGCCGTGCCCGGGCTTGGCTGAAGCTGGGCGATGGGGATCGTGCCGTCCAGGACTTCACCCAGGCGCTGCGGCTCGATCCATCGAACGCCGACGCGTACGCTGGCCGCGGTGCCGCGCGGCTGCGGCAGGGCGACGTGGGCGGGGCGCTCGAGGATCTCGGCCAGGCGCTGCGGCTGGCGCCCCAGCAGCCGCAAGCCTGGGTCGACCGCGGCCGCGCGCGGGCCACCGTGGGGGATGCACAGGGCGCCGCGGAGGACTTCAGCCAAGCGCTGCAGCTCGATCCCAGCCGCGCCGACGCCTACGCGGGCCGCGGCGCCGCGCGGCTGGCGCTGAGCCAGTGGCAAGCGGCCAATGAGGATCTCAGCCAGGCCTTGCGCCTCAACCCCGCCAGTGCCGAGGCGTATGCTGGGCGCGGCTTCGCACGCCTCAACCTCGGCCAGGACCAGGCGGCGCTGGAAGACCTGGCCCAGGCGCTGCGCCTCGATCCCAACAACGCCGATGCGTACGCCAGCCGGGGCTATGTACGCAGCCGGTTGGGCGACCCCCAGGGGGCGCTCAGCGACTACACTCAGGCGCTGCGCCTGCTGCCGAACAATGCCGACGTCTACCAGGCGCGCGGGGTGCTGCGGGCGCGGCTCAACGACGCGGGTGGCGCGGCGGACGACCTCCAGCACGCTGTGGACCTCTACCTCCAGCAAGGCAACGTCAGCGGGTACCAGCGCGCGCTAGACCAGCTGCGCCGCCTGCGTCCCGATGGGGCCAGCGCGTCCGTCCCCGCCACCACGCCCGCGCCCCTGCCGCCGGCGGCCCCCGCCGGCCCGCCTTACTCGCCGCCCGCAGCGCCCGCCTACGCCCCACCGCCAGGCGCTCCGCCCGCCGCCGGCCCCGTGCCGCGGCGCTGACGCGCGGCCGCCCAGCGTCTCGTCCGATCAGATGATTCGCGCACGCGAGCCGGCATCACCCGGTTGGCATGCGCGAATCATCGTTGCCGGGGACCGCCGGAAATTCGTCGGGCCGTTAGACTGCGGGTAAGCGAGTGCGCTGGCGACCGCGCGTGCCGGCGGGCGTGGGGTTGGGGAGGGGATGCATGCGGCCCTGGAGACACGTGGGCGTCGTGGGCGCCCTGGTGCTGGCCTTGTGGGGGCTCCAGTCCTTCTACCTGGCACCCGCTGTCGCGCAGAGCGGGCGTGCGTCCAACCCCATCCAGGTCGAGAACCAGCGCCCCGGTACCACGCGCTGGCAGTCCCCCCAGCTCCGGCGTGGCGCGCAGATCGCCGAGGAAGCGCCGCGGCCCCGCGCGGGGGCGCCGGCGGCCCGCGCTCCTGCCGCCCGCGAGGCCAGCACGTGGCAGCCCCCCGATATCAGCGGCTACGCCGACCAGCCCAGCGTCAACCACGGCGCGGTGATTCGCTTCTACGTCAGCACCGATCCCGCGAAGAGCCCCACGTGGGACCTCGAGGTCTACCGTATGGGCTGGTACGGGGGGAGCGGGGCTCGCCTGATGTACTCGACCTACGGGCTGCCGAGCCAGCTGCAGCCCGTGCCGGCGCCAGACCCCACCACGGGCCTCATCGCCGCCACCAATTGGAGCGTCAGCTACGCCCTCCAGACCGACCCCGCCTGGCCCAGCGGCGTGTACCTCGCCAAGCTGATGAGCCGTACGGGGGTGGGTTACATCCCCTTCGTAGTGCGTGCTGACGGGGTGCCAGCCGATATCCTCTACCAGGTGCCCGTGACGACCTGGCAAGCGTACAACGACTGGGGCGGCAAGAGCCTGTACGACTATCAGTCGCCCGGCGGCCGCGCGTACAAGGTGTCCTTCGATCGCCCCTACAACCAGTGGAGCGGCGCAGGGCACCTGTTCGATGGCGAGTACAACGCCATTCGCTGGCTGGAGCAGCAGGGCTACAACATTACCTACGTCACCAGCCTAGATGTCCACACCACCCCCGCGATCTTCCAGAACCGCAAGGTGTTCGTCTCGTTCTGGCACGATGAATACTGGTCCAAGCCGATGCGCGACAACCTCACTGCGGCGCGCAACGCCGGGGTACACCTGGCCTTCTTCGACTCCAACAACATCTACTGGCAGGTGCGCTTCGAGCCGAGCACGAGCGGGGTGCCCAATCGCGTCATGGTCTGCTACAAGGACGCCACGCTCGACCCGGGTCAGGGGGCGCTGACGACCGTGCTCTGGCGCGACCCCCCGGTGAACCAGCCCGAGAACGCCCTGCTCGGCTCGATGTTCGAGTCGCTGTTCGACTACGGGACGAGCTTTCCCTGGGTCGTGACCAACGCCAGCCACTGGATCTACGCGGGCACTGGGCTCCAGGACGGCCAGCAGATCGCGGGCCTGGTAGGCTACGAGTACGACAAGGTCTGGAACAACGGCCAGACGCCGGCGGGCGTGGTGGCCCTCAGCGCCTCGCCGCTCACCGACTACCAAGGCATCACCTCGCTCCAACAGGCGACATACTATCGCCATGCCAGCGGGGCGATGGTGTTCAACGCCGCGACCAACTACTGGGCCTGGAAGCTGGACGACAACGACTACCAGCGCCACGGGGTGGATAGCCGCGTGCAGCGCATGACCGCCAACCTGCTGGCCGCCATGATCGCCAACCAGCCGGGCGCGCCCCTACCGCCGACCGCCACCCCTACCGCCACCACGGTGCCCCTCGCGCCGGGCATGCGCTATAGCTGGGACACTCCGGGCGACACCCAGGGCTGGCAGCGCATGCGCGGCGACATCACCGGTGTCAGCCAGTCGAGCGCGCAGGCGTATCTGGGCAGCGGCTCCCTCCAGGTGAGCCTAGCCCTGAGTGGCAACAACACGCCCACCGGCGTGGCGCGCTTCCCGACCCCTGCCGAGAACTGGTCTGGGCTGGGCAACACCCTGCGCGCGTGGGTCTACGCGCCGGCCGCCGCGCCCGGCGGGCTGCAGGCCCAGCTCGTGCTCCAGAACAGCAGCTGGAACTGGAGCCCGGGGCCCTGGACGACGCTCACCCCGGGCGCCTGGCAGGAGGTCCGCCTGCCCAACGCCCCGCTGACCGACGTGGCGGGGGTGATCGTGCAGTTCCAGGGGCCGGCGTACACCGGCAACGTCTGGGTCGACGCCGTGGAGGTGCTCAGCACCACTGCCACGGCCACCCCCAGCCCCACCAGTGCTCCCAGCGCCACGCCGACCGCGTCGCCTACCAGTACGCCGGTCGCCACGCCTACGGCCACGCCGCCCCAGTCGCCCACCGCGACACGCACGCCCACCCCCACGCCGAGCCCGACCCCCGTCGGTACCGGCGGGAACCTCGTGTACGCCTGGGACAACGCGGGCAGTACCCAGGGCTGGCGGCGTGGTTGGGGCAAGGTGAGCGGCGTGACGCAGTCGACGACCGTCGCCCGGAACGGCCCAGGCGCGCTGCGCTTGCAGCTGAACTTCGGCGGCAGCGCGGGCTGGGCCGACGGTGGCGCGGTCGTGTACCCCAACCCGCCCGCCAACTGGGCATCGCTGGGCAACACGCTGTCGGTGTGGGCGTATCTGCCCCCTGGCGCGCCGACCACGCTCAGTGCCACCCTGTTCGCGCAGCACCCCAACTGGGACTGGCTCGAGCCGCCCAGTTGGACGCCCCTCGTGCCAGGCCAGTGGGTGGAGCTGCGCTGGCCTAGCGCGCCGGTGACTAACGTGGGTGCTGTCGGGGTCCAGGTGGGCGGCTACGGGATCCGTTACTCGGGCTACCTGTACCTCGACACGTTCAGTGTGCAGACCACCTTCGGGGCGGCCAACGCGCCAGCCTACAACGGCCCCTCGCTGGAGGCGGCGGTCAGCGACAGTGCGACCAGCGCGCCGGCCCCGCTACTGCCCCCCGTGGGCGTCCAAGCTAGCCCGCCGGTGGGCACGACCATCACGGTGCAGTGGCGCGACGTCGCAGGAGCGACCGCTGGCGATTGGCTAGGGCTGTTTGCCGCGGGTGCGCCGAACACGCCGCCGCTGGCCCAGCAGCCTACCGATGGCGCCCCCACCGGCAGCGGACAGCTCACGGTGTCCAGCGGCCTGCCCAGCGGTGTCTACGTGGTCCGCCTGCTGAGCGCCAGCGGCCTGGTGCGGGCGGTCAGCAACCCGTTCACTGTGGGCAATCCCGACCTCGATGTCGTGCTAGCGCCGGGCACCGTTCCCCCGCCCCCACCGCCCGGGAGCCCCGCGGCCTATCACCCGCTCACTATCTGGCGGCCTGGGACGGGCGAGTGGTGGGTGCGCGACCTGATCGCCAACGCCGTGAGCTGGGCACGCTGGGGCGCGGAGGGTGATGTGCCGGTACCGGGCAACTACAGCACCGCTGGCCGCACCGACTACGCCGTGTGGCGCCCCGCCACCGGCGAGTGGTGGGTGCGCAGTGCCACCACCGGCGGCGTCGCAGCCATCTGGGGAGGACAGGGCGATATCCCGGTCCCTGGCGACTACGATGGTGATGGCCGCACCGACTACGCCGTGTGGCGCCCCGCCACCGGCGAGTGGTGGGTGCGCAGTGCCGCCACGGGAGCGGTGACGGTCGTAACGTGGGGCGTGCAGGGCGATATCCCGGTCCCTGGCGACTACGATGGCGACGGCCGCACCGACTACGCTGTGTGGCGGCCGGCGACGGGCGAGTGGTGGATCCGCACCGCGGCTACCGGGGTAAGCACGCGCGTCGTCTGGGGGATGACCGGTGATATCCCGGTCCCTGGCGACTACGATGGCGACGGCCGCACCGACTACGCCGTGTGGCGGCCGGCGACGGGCGAGTGGTGGGTGCGCAACAGCGTCACGGGTGTGGGGGGCGTGACCGCCGTGTGGGGAGTAAGCGGCGATGTGCCCAAGTGACCCGGGGGTGCCGCCGGTCGCTCGGTTCAGCGCCGCGGCCCCGGCGGCGCGGCAAGCGGCGCCTGTTGTTGGTGCTCGTGCCACGCGCGCTCGACGTAGGCCCGCAGCTCCTGCCGGAAGCGCGCGGCGCTGAACCGCTCGGCGTGGGCGCGGATCGCTTCGGGGTCCCAGGCGAGGTCGGCGCAGCGGCGCAGCGCCGCGATCAGCGCCTCGACCGTCTGTTCGCGGAACAGCACGCCCGTCACGCCGTCGCGCACCGTGTCCAGCGCACCGCCGCCCGCGAAGGCCACTACGGGCCGGCCCGCCGCCTGCGCCTCCACGGGCGCGATGCCGAAGTCCTCCAGGCCTGGGAAGACGAACGCCCGGCAGCGGGCCATCAGCTCACGTACCGCTGAGTCGGGCAAGCGCCCCAGGAACTCCACGTTCGGGCCGGCGCGCGCCTGGAGCGCCGGGCGGTCGCGCCCGTCGCCGACGATCTTCAGCCGCCACGGCGGGCCGAGCCGCGTGAACGCCGCCACGGCCAGATCCACCCGCTTGTAGGGGATCAGCCGCGATACGACGAGGTAGAAGTCGTCGGGCGCGGCGCGCGGGGTGAACCGCTCCACGTCCACCGGCGGGTAGATCACCGTGGCCTCGCGCCCGTAGTACTTGCGGATGCGGGCGGCCACGGCGCGCGAGATGGCCAGGAAGCGGTCCACGCGCTGGGCGGTGGCCACATCCCACAGGCGCAGGTAGTGCATGGCGAGCGGCAGCACGCGCCGCAGCGGCCCACCGATCCGCTCGCGCTCGACGTACTCCTGGTAGCTCCAGGCCCAGCGCATGGGCGTCAGGCAGTAGCAGATGTGCAGCGTCTCGGGCGGGGTGACCACCCCCTTGGCCCAGGCCGAGCTGTTGCTGAGCACGATGTCGTAGCCGTGCAGGCGGAAGCTCTCGAACGCCAGCGGATAGGCCAGCAAGTACGGCTGGTGGTGCCGATGTACGCCCGGCAGCCGCTGCATGAACGAGGGACGGATGTCCATGCGACGGTACTGGGGCGGCATGAGGTGGGGTGCATACATCGAGGTGTAGATCGGCGCCGTGGGCCACAGCGCGTGGAGCTGCTCCAGCACGCGCTCGGCCCCGCCGTACTGGTTGAGGTAGTCGTGCACCAGCGCGAGCCGCGGCGCCGCGGCCGGATCGGCCATGGCTCGGGTCGCCCTCCCCTAGTAGGCGCCGCGCCCGCGGAACACCGCGGGAATGGTGCGCAGCAGGATGCGCAGGTCCAGGCCCAGCGACCAGTTCTCGATGTAGTAGATGTCCATCTCGACCATCTCGTCGAAGCTCAGCTCGCTGCGGCCGCTCACTTGCCACAGGCCAGTGAGCCCCGGCGCCACGGATAGCCGGCGGCGATGGTACGGCTCGTACTGCGCGACCTCGCGTGGCAGCGGCGGCCGCGGGCCGACCAGGCTCATCTCGCCCCGCAGCACGTTCCACAGCTGCGGCAGCTCGTCCAGGCTCCAGCGGCGCAGCACGCGGCCCACGCGTGTCACGCGCGGGTCGCGCCGGCTCTTGAACAGCGGGCCCGTCGCCTCGTTGATGGCCATCAGCTCGTGCACGATCCGCTCGGCGTCTTGGTGCATGGAGCGGAACTTCAGCAGGTCGAAGGTAGTCTCGCCACGGCCCACCCGCCGCTGGCGGAACAGGATCGGCCCGGGCGAGTCGAGCCGGATGGCCAGCGCGATCGCGCCCAGCAGCGGCGCCAGCAGCAATAGCGCCGCCCCGGCGATCGCGACGTCTAGCGCGCGCTTCAGGAACAGGTTCCAGCCGTGGATCGCCGCCTCGCGCACGCTCAGCAGCGGGATGCCGTTGATAGCATCCAGCTCCACGCGGTTCAGGCTCAGCTCGTAGCGGTCGGGCACCAGCTTGAAGCGCAGGCCGCTGCGCTGGCAGTGATCGCGTACTGCCAGCACCTCGCGGTGGAACGCCGCCGGCAAGGCGATGATCACCTCGTCGATCTGATGCTGCTGGCAGATCGTCGGCAGCTGGTCGAGCGTGCCCAATGCCTTGAAGCGCCCGAAATCGCCCGTGGGCGTGAGGTGCACGAACCCCGCCACTTGGTAGCCGAGGTGCGGCTGGGCCGCGATGCTCTGCATCAGCATGCGACTGGTGGGGTTGTCACCCACCACCAGCACGCGGACTAGGTCGAGGCCGTGCCGCCGCGCCAGCCCGCGCAGGGCGCGCACCAGCGTACGCCCCAGCGCGACCACGGCCACGATCAGTACCCAGGCGAAGATGAACGTCAGCCGGGAGTTGGCCGGGTAGCGAATCAGCGACACGACGGTGAACAGCGCCCACACGCCGATGAACGACCCGACGCCGACCGACACGACCTCGTCGATCCACGAGGTGCCGCGGGCGAGTTTGTACAGGCCGCGCAGGTGGAAGGCGCCCAGCACCAGCAGCACCAGCGCGAGCTGGATGGGCCAGTAGTCGGGGTACTCGACGAAGTTCTCATCGGCGACCTCGCCGCCGACGCCGAGCACGTAGCGGGCATAGTAGGCGAGGAAGAACGCCAGGTTGATCGCCGCGGCGTCGACCAGCAGCATGGCCAGCCGCACGAGCACGGGCGAGAGGAGGCGCCGGCGCGGGGGCACCGCCCCGGGCGCCGCGGCCGAGGCGGGCAGGGCCGCAGGCGCAGCCGGCGCGGGGGCCAGCGGGGCCGGGGCGTCCGCCGTGCCCACCGGGGGCGTGTCCATGCTCACGCGCCGCCTCGACTCCCCAGCCGGCGATATACGCCGCGCGTCTGCTCCGCCGTCTGCCGCCATGTGAACCGGCTCGCCCACGCCGGGCCCGCCGCTCGCAGCCGCGCGCGCAGGCCGCAGTCGTCTAGCACGCGCGCCATGGCCTCGGCCAGCGCGGCCACGTCGTGCGGGTCCACGGTCAGGGCGGCGTCGCCCACCGCCTCGGGTAGCGACGAAGTGTTCGCGGTCACCACCGGCGTCCCGCAGGCGAGCGCCTCGAGCGGCGGCAGCCCGAACCCTTCATACAGGCTCGGATACACGAACAAGCCGGCGGCATTATAGCAGAGGGGTAGCTCGGGGGGGGGCAGGTAGCCGAGCCAGCGCACCTGTCCCTCCAGCCCGAGGCGCGCTACCCGCGCCTCGATGCCGACCCGCCGCCAGCCCCGCGCTCCGACCAGCACCAACGGGGGCGCGCCCCCGCGCAGGCGGCGCAGCACGGCGTAGGCGTCGAGCAGGCGCGGCACGTTCTTGCGCGGCTCCAGCGTGCCCACGTACAGGATGTAGCCCGGGGGCAGGCCGTAGCGGGCGCGGAACGCCGCCACCTCCGCTCCGGCCAGCGGCCGAAAGGCGGGGTCCACGCCGCAGTAGGTGACGGTCACGCGCCCGGGGGTGGCCCCGAGCAGGTGGATCAAGTCCTGCCGCGTGCTCTCGGAGATAGCGAGCAGGTGGTCGGCACGACGCACGGCCGCGCGCGCCATGGTGGCCAGGTACACGCGGTTGGCGCGGTTGAAGGCACGGGGATAGCGCAGGAAGCTCAGGTCCATGAAGCTGACCACCGCTGGGCCCCGCCAGCACAGCGGCAGCGCGAAGGCCAGCGCGTGCAGCAAGTCCACGCCCGCGCGGCGCAAGGCGGCCGGCTGCAGGCACTGCTCCCAGAAGATGCGCACCGGCGGCCGCCGCGTGGGCAGCCCTACCGCGTGCAGACGGAAGCGCGAGGTAGGCGCCAGCGCCGGGTCCGCGGGCAGCTGGCTCACGAAGGCGGTGAACCGCTCCGGGCCGTCCAGCTCGCGCAAGGCCACCAGCAAGTGGTAGATATAGCGGCTGATGCCGCCGCTGCGATACGTGGGTGTGAAGTCGAGCAGCTGCGCGTTGAGGCCGATGTGCACGGTAGCTCCGCGCGCTAGGGTCGAGCCCGCCTGCTTCTTGGGCTACCAGCGGCGTGGGGCCGGCTCAGCCGCCGGTGAAGCGCGGCGGCCGGCGCTCCAGAAACGCCGCCACCCCTTCTTGCTCGTCGGCGGTGCCGAATAGGGCGGCGAACGCTAGGCGCTCCAGGTCGAGTCCTACAGGCAGCGGCGCGCTGGCGCCTGCATCCAGCGCGCGTTTGGCGAGCGCCAAGGCCACCGGTGGCAGCGCCGCCAGCCGCTCGGCCCAGGCCCGCGCCTCGGCCAGTAGGCGCTCGGCGGGCACCACCCGGTTGACCAGGCCGATGCGGTACGCTTCCTGGGCGTCGATCGGCTCGCCGAAGAACACCAGCTCCTTGGCGCGTGTGAGCCCGACTAGGCGCGCCAGCCGCTGGGTGCCGCCGGCCCCGGGGATGATACCCAGCTTGATCTCCGGCTGGCCGAACACCGCCGTGTCGGCAGCCAGGCGCAGGTCGCAGGCCATGGCCAGCTCGCAGCCGCCGCCCAGCGCGTAGCCCGCTACGGCGGCGATAGTCGGCTGCGGCAGCGAGGCCACGCTGTCCCAGGTCCGCGCCCGCTCTTCCGAGCGCCAGTAGGCGTTGACCACCCCGGGCGCGGCGGCGAACTCGCCGATGTCCGCGCCCGCGGCGAACACCTGCTCGCCCCCGGTGAGGATCACCGCGCGGATCGCGCTATCCTGGCGGGCGGCCTCGCACGCCTCGCGCAGGCGACGCATCACGTGGCGGTTGAGCGCGTTGCGTTTGGCGGGCCGGTTGATCCGCAAGGTGAGGATGGGACCATCGCGCTCGACGAGCAGCTCCTCTGCGGGCTCGCTCATCGCTGCCTCCTCGTCGCCACTCGGTTGGCGGGTGCGTCCGCCGCGGCAACTATACACAGGCTGACCGGTCAATGCTACACTGCACGCCAACAGTCGCTCGGCGTACTCAGGGAGGGTCTATGTTCCGCAGTCGCGGCCAGCGCCTCGTGCGGGGCAGCTGGCTCTCTCGCCTGGTCACCCTCACCGTGATGCTCACGCTGGCGTGCTCCGGGGCGTCGCAGCCGGCGCCTAGCGGCGGCGGAGGCGCGTCGGCCCCACGGCCCACCGGGGCCGGGGGGCAGCCGGCGGCTGGCGCGGCCAGCGCGCCGGCCGGCGCCGGTGGGGCGCCCAGCGCCGCCTCGCCGGGCGGGGCGGCCTGGGGCGAGGGATTGCAGCCCAAGCGGGGCGGCGAGTTGGTGTTCGTCGTTGGTGCCGAGCCGCCCTCGTTCGATGGCCACCGCGAGTCGACCTTCGCCATGCTGCACTGGACGGCGCCGCACTACAGCTTGCTGGTGACCTTCGACCCGTTCGACTACCCCCGGGTGGTCGGCGATGTGGCCGAGAGCTGGGAGATCTCCCCGGACGGGCTGACGTACACGTTCAAGCTCCGCGACAACGTGAAGTTCCACGACGGCACGCCGCTGACCGCGCGCGATGTGAAGGCGACATATGACAAGATCATCTTCCCACCGCCCGGTGTGGTCAGCGCGCGGCGAGCCGTCTACTCCGCTGTCGAGCGCGTGGACGCCCCCGACCCGCACACCGTGGTGTTCACGCTGAAGTACCCGCAACCGGCCATGCTGTCGTTATTGGCCTCACCGTTCAACTTCCTGTACAAGGCCGACATCCTGGAGCAGGACCCGCACTGGTACGAGCGCAACGTTCTCGGGTCGGGGCCGTTCCGCTTCGTCGAGTACGTGCCCGGCTCGCACTGGGTGGGCCGCCGCTACGAGGACTACCATATCCCCGGCCAGCCGTACCTGGACGGCTTCCGCGCCATCTTCGTGCGCGACCCCGCGGCGCAGGTGGCGGCGATCCGCGGTGGCCGCGCGCAGATCGAGTTCCGCGGCTTCGCCCCGTCCCAGCGCGACGACCTGGTACGCGCGCTAGGCAACGAGATCGTCGTCCAGGAGAGCCCCTGGACCTGCTCGCTGTACGTGGCGTTCAACAACGAGCGTCCGCCGTTCAACGACGTGCGCTTCCGCAAGGCGCTGACGCTGGCGGTCGACCGCTGGGGCGGCTCGCAGGCGCTGTCGCAGATCGCCATCGTCAAGGAGGTCGGCGGCTTGCAGCGGCCCGGCTCGCCGTTCGCCGTGCCGCCCGACCAGCTCGTAACCTTCGCCGGCTACGGCCGCGACATCAACGCCGCGCGCCAGCAAGCGCGCCAGCTGCTGCGCGAGGCCGGGGTGCCCGAGGGGTTCACCTTCACGCTCAAGAACCGCGATGTGCCCATGCCCTACGAGCCGGTCGGCATCTTCCTGGTCGATCAGTGGCGGCGGATCGGCCTGAACGTCAACCACGTGCAGCAGGAGTCCGGCCCCTTCCTCAACGATCTGCGCAGCGGCGAGTACGAGGCGAGCGTCGACTTCAACTGCGACTTCATGGACGAGCCGGACCTGCAGCTCGCCAAGTTCCTCTCGGCCGACAAGAGCCCCGCCAATTACGGGCGCTACAACGACCCCGTGCTCGACGACCTGTACGACCGCCAGAGCCGCGAGCTGAACGTCGAGGCCCGCAAGCAACTCGTCTGGCAGTACGAGCGCCGCGTGCTCGACGAGCAGGTGTACGCCATGGTGGTGCTGTGGTGGCAGCGCATCGTGCCCCACCACGCCAGCGTGAAGGGCTGGAAGATCACCCCCAGCCATTATGTCAATCAAGACCTGCGCACGGTCTGGCTGGCGCAGTAGGCGGCTGGGGCGGGCTGCGGCATGGCGCGCTACATCCTTACCCGCCTGCTGCTGATGCTGCCCACCTTGCTGGGGGTAGCGGTACTCACGTTCCTGCTGCTGCGGGTGGTGCCGGGCGACGTGGTGACCCTGAAGTACTCGGGCGAGGGCGCCTATGTGCCGCGGGAGACCATCGAGGCCGAGCGCGAGCGGCTAGGGCTCAACCAGCCGCTGTGGAAGCAGTTCGTGGATTGGGTCTGGGGGGTGGCACGGCTCGACTTCGGCACCTCGATGTGGACCGGCCGGCCTATCGCCCAGGAGATCGCCATCCGGTTCCAGCTCAGCCTGCAGCTGGCCATCATGGCCACCCTCATCGCCGTGCTGCTCGCCCTGCCCTTAGGCACCCTCGCGGCGCTCAAACAGGACACCTGGGTGGACTATGCCATCCGGGTGTTCAGCATCGCGGGCCTGGCCACTCCCTCGTTCTGGCTGGGCATCGTACTGATCCTGTTCCTGCTGATCCTGTTCCGCTGGAGCCCGCCGGTCACCTTCACGCCGCTGTTCGAGGACCCGCTCGCCAACCTGTCGCTGCTCATCTGGCCGGCGCTGGCGGTCGGCTATCGCTACTCCGCGGTGGCCACGCGCATGACGCGCTCCACGCTGCTGGAGGTGCTGCGCGAGGACTACATCCGCACCGCCCGCGCCAAGGGCCTGCGCGAGCGGGCGGTAGTGGTGCGCCACGGGCTGCGCAACGCGTTGCTGCCCGTGGTGACGGTGATCGGGCTGGAGTTCGCCTTCCTGATCGGCGGCCTGGTGGTCACCGAGCAGGTGTTCAACTTGAACGGGCTGGGCAAGCTGATGGTGGAGGCGATCTCGCGGCGCGACTACACCCTGACTCAGGCGCTGACCATGCTTGGCGCCGCTGTGTACGTGGTAGTCAACTTCATCATCGACATCGTGTATGTGCTGCTCGACCCGCGGGTGAGCTACAGCTAACCCGCCGGGGCGGGGAGCCGCGCGAGGAGCCATGAGGGACGCGGCCGCGGTCGCGGCGATCGAGAAGCCCATCGGCGCACGCCCCACCGCGCTCGGCGCCATCGGGGTGTTCGCTCGGCGACGCCCCCTGGGCGCGCTAGGGGCGGCGATCGTGCTGGGCCTAGCCCTGGCGGCGTTACTGGCACCGATCATCGCGCCGTACGACCCGCTGGAAACCGACTTCCTGGCCCAGCTGCAGCCGCCCAGCGCCGCGCACCTGCTGGGTGCCGACCAGTTCGGGCGCGATGTGCTCAGCCGGCTGCTGTACGGCGCGCGCACGGCGCTGCTCGTGGGGTTCTGCTCGGCGTTCATCGGCGCCACGCTGGGGGCGCTGCTCGGCGTGTGCAGCGCCTACTTCGGCGGGCGGGTCGATCTCCTGCTCCAACGCGTCCTGGAGATCTTCCTGTCGTTCCCGCTCATCGTGTTAGCGCTGGCGGTGGTGGCGGTGCTCGGCACCGGCATCGTGAATGTGATTCTGGCCATCACGGTGTCGATCACTCCCCAGGTGGCCCGGGTGATCCGTGCCAGCGCTCTGCAGGTGCGAGCCATGCCGTTCATCGAGTCGGCGCGCGCGGTGGGCGCCGGCCCCCTGCGGATCATGCTGCTGCACATGTTGCCCAACGTGCTGGCGCCGTACCTGATCCTGCTCACGGCGTTCCTGGGGCAGGCGATCCTGCTGGAGGCCAGCCTGAGCTTCTTGGGGCTGGGGGTCGCCGAGCCAACGCCCGCCTGGGGGCTGATGCTGCGCGGGGCGGGCGTGCAGTTCGCCGAGCGCGCGCCGTGGCTGGCCCTGGCGCCGGGCCTGGCCATCAGCATCACGGTGTTCGGCTTCAACGTGTTTGGCGACGCCCTGCGCGACGCGCTGGACCCGCGGCTGCGCGTCGTCTAACGCGGCTTCTAGCCCGACAACAGAGCAGCTAGGTGCCGGGCGGGGCTGCCCTTGCGGGCGGCAGCGCCCCCCGCGCGCCAACGCCGCTGGCGCAGGCCGTCGCGCGGCTCAGTGGGCCGGCGCGGTCGCCGCGGCCGGGGGCGCGAGCTGCCGGCGCTCCCGTGCGATAGCTAGCACGCCCAGCGCGGCGACCAGCACGCAAGGGAGCAGCGCCGCGCGCGGGGTGCCCAGCCACTGGGTGGCGAGGCCCCCGAGGAACGGGCCGGCGCCCAGCCCCATGCTGGTATACGTCTCGTGGATGCTGATGCCTTGCGAGCGGCTGGTCAGCGCGCGGGCGGCAAGGCCCATGGCCAGCGACGGTAGCACCCCCGCGCCCGCGCCAGTAAGCAAGGCGACCAGCGGTAGCACCGCGCCCGAGTCCGTCCCATACAGTAGCCCCGCGCCCACGCTGACCAGCGCCAGCGCCACCAGCGCGGGGGCCGCCTCGCCCCAGCGGGCCACTAGCGGCCCGTTCTGGCGCGCCAGCAGCACGGTGGTGAGCCCCTGGAGGGCCAGCAGCAGCGACACCGCCCCCGCGGCCCAGCCGTGCCCCAGGACGACCTGGGGAATGAACGCGGCGGTGGCGCTGAGGGCCATGTTGGCGGCCAGCCCGCAAGGGGTGGCCACCCACAGCAGGCGCGGCTGGGCCGTGCCCATGGCGGCGGCCTGCCGGGCGCTCTCGGCGGGATAGTCGCGCGGTGCGGGGCGCAGCAGCCACCAGATGACCAGCGACAGGCCGCCGAGCAGGCCCAGCACCGCGGGCGGCCCGAGCCAGGCGAGCAGCAGCGGCCCGCCGAGCAGGCCGAGGAACGATTGCCCCAGGGCGAACAGCGCGTTGAGCCGCCCCAGCTCGGCGTGCAGCTGGGCGCGCGGGCACAGCTCAGTGAACCACGAGCGCAGGGGCAGCACCATCAAGCTGCGGGCCACGCCGTTGAGCAGGCGGACGGCGAAGAACACCGGCACGTTGCCCGAGGCCAGCAGCAGCCAGCTCAGCGGGGCATACAGCCAGCAGCCGACCGTGAGCAGCGCGCGGTTGCCGAACCGCATGGCCAGGAGGCCGATCGGCATCCGCACCACTAGCGAGACGAGCCACGCCGTGCCCACCAGCAGGCCGTAGACCGGCGCGGGCAGGTCCAGGGTAAGGAAGTACAGCGGCAGCGCCGAGATCTCCAGCCCGAAGGCGAGCCCATTGAGCCCCGAGGCCACCAGGAAGCGCCGGGTGACCGCGGGGGTCAGGGTGGGCGCCGTGCCGCGCATGGCCCGCG
>Ga0070737_10003318_pt1 | contig 17594 bp, 15 predicted proteins | sample Coa_R1_10_FD_66438 | JGI IMG/M metagenome (GOLD analysis project Ga0070737, IMG submission 66438) | Surface soil microbial communities from Centralia Pennsylvania, which are recovering from an underground coalmine fire - Coalmine... | ecosystem: Environmental > Terrestrial > Soil > Unclassified...
GGTGGGACCGCCGGCGCCCGCACACAGCGCAATGTGATCGAATCCCATGTCGAAGGCGCTGTCGACGGTCAGCGTGCCGCCGAAGCGCACGCCGCCGAACATGTTGAAGTCGCGGCGGCGCTCGAGCAGAAGGCGGATGATTTTGAGAAAATTTTTGTTCCAGCGAACAGTGATGCCGTACTCGGCAACGCCTCCGAAGCCCGCCATCACGCGGTGGTCGAGGCGCTCATAGATCTCGGTGATGTCCCGCACCGGGCGGAAGGGAAAACGCCGGCCATAGGCATCGATGCCCGAAATATCTTCGGGCAGGGGCTCAATCTTGAGGCCATCGACGGCGACAACGCTGTGACCGTCATTCATCAAATGGTGCGCCAGGGTAAAGCCGGCAGGGCCGAGGCCGATCACGAGCACTTTGTAGCCGGTTGCTTCCCGCGGATACGGACGCAAGACGTTGAGCGGATTCCAACGCGTCAGAAGGCTGTATATTTCAAAGCCCCAGGGCAGCTCAAGGATGTCTTTGAGCGAGCGCGTCTCCACTTGCGGAATATCCACCGGGTCCTGTTTTTGAAAAATGCAGGACTTCATGCAGTCGTTGCAGATGCGGTGACCGGTGCCCGCCGCCATGGGGTTATCGATGGTCACGATCGCGAGGGCGCCGATGGGGTTGCCGTTGCCCTTGACCGCATTCATTTCCGAAATCTTTTCGTCGAGCGGGCAGCCGGCGAGAGGCACACCGAATACGCTCGACTTGAAAGCGCCGTTCTTTTCTTTGAGGCCGGTTGAGCAGCTATCTTTGCCCTGGTTGTGACACTTGATGCAGTAGTAAGCCTGATCGAGCGCGCCCGTGAGATCCGTGCCTGGATCGGTCAATCGAAATCCTTCGCGATGACGCCAGTGCTCACTGCTGAGTTCCAGCCGGACAAGGCCGCCGGCGACGGATTGCTGCACGGGAACAAGGTGGTAATAATCGAGTTTGTGCGGCTGTTTGAACAGCACGCCGTTGCGGTGCTTGGCTTTGCCTTGTGGCGACAAACTGGCCCAGGCCGCATACTGGGTTGCGAGCTGGAGGTGTTGAGGATGGTCGGTTTCGGCAGCGAGCCAGCGCGAGACATGAGTCGCGAAGCTCGCTTCGGTCAGCGGCTCCTGAATCAAAGTCTCGAGTTCCGCGCCGACAGCGAAGCCATCGATCTCGCTGGCCGTTTCGACCGTGAAGCCGGAGAGCACCTTGCGCTGGACGAAGCGGCGTTTGACCGAATAGAGGGGGGCCAGTTCGGAGTGGCGAAGCTGGAGCGCGGCGAGCTCTCGCTCGATCCCGAAAAGATGAGCGAGGAAGTCCTCGAGGTAGGGAGCGAGAGCAATGATCAGCTCGGAATGCTGTTTGGGGGCGAGCGAGGCCGGGTTCTCTCGCGCGGCGAGCAGCGACGCATGCCGCGCCGGGTCGGATTCGCTGAGGTGGCTGAGGAAGAGAGTATCGATCTTGACAAGCCCTTCCCGTGCGTATAGATCCTCAAACGCAAGACCGAAGGGCAATGGGAGGTTGCAACCCTCCCCCATCTGGTTCAATTTATTCACAACAGGTTATGTGAGGCTAACGAGTCCCGATTAGATACGGCTAGCTTCAAGCCGCTGGTTCTTGGATGCATGAGCCGAACCCCAGGGCTCCCATGGGAACACCTCCATTGTCGCAGATGTTTGTCGCCAAGTGGGATGCAGCAATTTATTGGTTGCTATACTTAGACTTACGTCTTCTCGCGAGCCTGGCCGGGGCAACGTTCGGCAACAGGCGGGGAGCGCGTGTGTTCATAAGCCTCCAGCAACTTGAAAAACGAGCTGTCCCTTTTGCGGTCGATATCCGGATGGACGAGATCGACTACGGCAGCGAAATCAGTCAGTCGTCTATATTGCACGCCGAGGGCTCGGCGCGATTGCTGAACCATTCGCTGGGGGAGGTTCGAGTGCAAGGAGACCTGAAGGTGACGATGCAGGCCACGTGCGACCGTTGTCTGGAAGCGGCGACATTTCCGGTGGAACGGCATTTCGATTTGATCTATATGCCGTCGACAGAGGCGCAGATTGGCGGCGAAGAGGTGCATCACGACGGCATCGAGGTCGGCTTTTACGAAGGCAACGGTCTTGCGCTCAACGATATTCTTCGTGAGGTGGTGTTGCTGGCTCTGCCGATGCAATTAGTGTGCAACGAGGCTTGTAAGGGGATTTGCCCGATGTGCGGGCAGAACCGCAATCAGCACGAATGCGGATGCCAACCGGAGCCGGTGGATAACCGCTGGAGCAAACTGAAGACTTTCCGGACCCAGATCGGTCCGCACAATTGAACGGCCTGACACGAAGGCCGGTACACTTTAGAAGACGATTGAGAGACTAGGACAACTATGCCGAATCCGAAACGGCGCCATTCGAAGCGCCGTACCTCCACGCGCCGGGCGCATGACGCGCTGCAAGTGCCACAGCTGGCCGAGTGCCCGAATTGCCATGAAAAGATCCGGGCCCACCGTGCGTGTCCGCATTGCGGAAAGTACAAGGGACGCGAAGTGATTGAAGTCGTCGAATCTTAGGAGACAAAGGCGCGCGCAAGTGTCAGAAACACGGTGGACAGGGCGCGCGGAAGAAAAGACTTGACGACATGGTGACCATAGCCGTCGACGCGATGGGCGGGGATCATTACCCTCGGCCCGAAGTCGAAGGCGCTCTGCAGGCCGCAAAGTGCCTGGGCGTGCGCGTCATTCTGGTCGGGCGCGAAGAGGTGGTGCGCAACGAACTGGAGCGGCATGGGGGCTGGCAGGAATTGCCGGTCGAGGTGCGCCATGCGAGCGAGCAGATCACGATGGAGGATAGCGCCGGCAAAGCGGTGCGCGCAAAGAAGGACAGCTCCATCCGAGTGGCTTCGCGGCTGGTGCGCGATCGGGTGGCGCAAGGGGTGGTTTCGGCCGGCAATACGGGTGCCGTGATGGCGACGGCCAAACTGGTGCAGGGCATGCTGCCTGGAGTAGACCGTCCGGCGCTGGCGTCGGCATTTCCCACCCTCAGCAGTAAGGCTGCGGTGATGCTGGACGTGGGCGCGAACGTGGACTGCACGCCCAAGATGCTGGCGCAGTTTGCCGTAATGGGGAACGCCTATTCGCGGGTGATTTTCCGCACGCCGAGGCCGCGCGTCGGGCTGCTGTCGATCGGCGAAGAAGAACATAAAGGCAACACCCTTACGCATGAGGCGCAGCCGCTGTTGAAAAGCCTGAAACATGTGAACTATATCGGGAACGTGGAAGGACGCGACGTCTACACGGGCTCGGTGGACGTGATTGTGTGCGACGGCTTCGTCGGCAACGTGGCGCTAAAAGTGAGCGAAGGCCTGGTGGACGTGGTTCGGCAGCTGCTGAAGGAATCGCTGAAGGCGAGCATTACGCGGAAGGTGGGCGCGTATCTTGCGCAGGGAGCCTTCAACGAGTTCAAGAAGCGCGTTGATTATTCCGAATACGGTGGGGCGCCGCTGCTGGGGTTGAACGGAATTTGCGTCATTTGCCACGGGCGCTCAAACGCGAAGGCAATCCGGAATGCGATTCGCGTGGCCAAGGAGTTTGCCGAGGGCAACGTCAATGAGCGGATTGCAACGGAGCTCGACGGCTGGGCATCTGCACAAGCAGGCTGATCTATGCGCCGCTTGAGCCGCTGCCTGGTAGTTGCCGCGCTGAGCGTGGTTGGTCTTTCGCCGCTGTACGCAGCGAGAGAAGATCCGGTCCAGTGGACGCTGGGACCGGCGGGAGGGCAAACCCAGATTGCGCCGGGCGACAAAGCCTGGCTTGAACTGAAAGCCACGATCCAGCCGGGATGGCATCTGTATTCGCCCACCGCTCCTATCGGTGGACCGATCGTTACCCAGATTCGGTTGGCCGACCACCCGGCGTTTGCCGGGTATTCAATCTATCGGCCGCAGCCGCTGCGCAAACTCGATCCAAATTTTCAGATTGACACGGAAACGTATACCGGCGAAGCGCTGTTCCTGATTGAGGCGGAGACGGCAAAGACAGCTCGTGGCGATGTGAATGTCGAGGCCAGCGTGCGATACCAGGCGTGTACGGACGTCAAGTGCCTGCCGCCGGTGAAGAAGACGGTCGGCACCGCCGTCCGTTTCACAAATGCCGCGCCTGCAATGACCTTCCAGGTTCCTGCCGGCTATGCGCCGGTGCCGGGCAGCCCGGTGGATCATGCGGATCTTTCGAGGCCGGGCGCTACGGAAACCGCGAAGATTCGCACCGGGGCCAGCTATGCCAGCGCATCGCAAGATCTGCTGCCGTATCTGCTTACGGCATTCGGATTCGGGCTGGCAGCATTGTTTACCCCGTGCGTGTTTCCGATGATTCCGATCACCGTTTCGTTTTTTCTGAATCAAAGCGCGACAGGAAATGCGGAAGGGAAAGCCAGCGGGTGGAGGCAGGCGCTGGTCTTCTGCATGGGAATCGTGGTGCTCTTCACGGGACTTGGGTTTCTGGTCACGGCGCTTGCGGGGCCGTTCGGCGTGGTTCAGCTTGGTTCAAGCCCGTGGGTCAACGGGTTTATCGCCATAGTCTTTTTCGTATTCGGACTGAGCTTGTTGGGCGCCTTCGAGCTGAGGTTGCCATCGGGCCTGCTTACCAGGCTCGACCGGGCTTCGCAAGGCGGCGGGTATGCGGGGACGCTGCTGATGGGCTTGACCTTTTCGCTCACGTCGTTCGCTTGTATCGGACCCATAGTAGGGCCGCTGCTGATTGCGTCGGTTCAATCGAAGGGTGCGCAGCCGGTTTTGGGAATGGTGGCGTTCGCCACCGGTTTGGCTGCGCCCTTTTTTGTGCTCGCGCTGTTTCCGTCGTATCTGCAGAAACTCCCTCGCAGCGGCGCTTGGATGGTGCGCGTGAAAGTCGTGCTCGGCTTTGTTGTGCTGGCGGTCATGTTGAAGTATGCGAGCAATGTTGACCAGGTGCTGCAGACACATTGGCTGACGCGCGAGCGTTTTGTCGCGGCATGGATTATTCTATTCGCTCTGCCGGGCCTTTACTTACTTGGGTTAGTGCCGATGGAGGGTATTAAAAAGGACGAGCGGCTGGGTGTGAGCCGCACTCTTTTGGCTTCGCTGCTTTTGACTTTTTCGATCAGCCTTGTTCCGGGATTATTCGGCGGGCGTCTGGGCGATCTGGACGCGTTCATACCCGAAGCGACAGGCGGAGTTCTTGCCGGCGCCCCCGGGACGGCCGAAGCCGCGCAGCCCAACTACTACAAGAATCAGTTTGAGGCCGCGCTGGCGTCGGCCCGGCAGGAAAATAAGCTGTTGCTCGTCAACTTCACTGGTTACGCCTGCACGAACTGTCACTGGATGAAGGCGAATATGTTCCCGCGGCCTGAGATTCAAGCGGCGCTTAAGAATCTGGTCGTCGTCGATCTCTACACAGACGGCACAGACAATGAATCCGATAAGAACCAGAAATTAGAAGATCAGAAATTCAACACCGTTTCTATTCCGTTCTACGCGCTGCTGGATGCGGACCAGAATGTCGTCGCGACTTTTCCGCAACTGACGCGAAATCCGCAGGAGTTCTTGAGCTTCTTGACCGCCAAACCCGCCGCGGCCGCAATGCTACGCTGAGTGAGAATTCCCCGTCAATCGAATGCGGATGTGGCGGAATCGGCAGACGCACTGGATTTAGGTTCCAGCGCTCGCAAGGGCGTGAGAGTTCAAGTCTCTCCATCCGCACCAATGAAACTTGGTGGAGGCGGCGGGAGTTGAACCCGCGTCCGAGAAAGCCCATCGTGCAAAGCCTACGTGTGTATCCGGTTCTGGCGTTTCAGCGGCTCCCTAGAAAACCGGCAAGAGCGAGCGCCGCCTAGTCCGATTGATCTCGGCCCATGACTCCGGACCGAAGCCACGATACCTATCCTGCAACATGACGCTTGCCAGCCAACGCGCAGGCTCATTGGCCGGAGCGGCTACCTATTTAATTAGGCAGCGTATGCAAACTGCGTGTTATTGGCAGTTGTTGTTTTCCGATCGTTTTACGGGAGCTCGGAACCCGACACGCCTTCACACAACGATTCGATCCCGTCGAAGCCGTTGCGCCCCCATTTCGAGGAATAAACTATTGTAACAATAACTTAGATGCTGCACACAGCTCTCGCGGTTCGCCGTTGCAGGACTTCGCGGGCAAATGGTCCAATAGAGTATTGCCCGCACGATGCAGAGTCCGGTAGTTGCTCCCCAAGTCCCCAGAACCCGTCCCGCTGAAAGAGATGCCGAACGGGAACAACATGGACATCTGTATCACGTTGTGCTGTTGGATGACGACGAGCACACCTACGATTATGTAATCGAAATGCTTCAGAAACTCTTTGTGCTTCCCGCCGACATTGCCCTGCAGCATGCAGTCGAGGTGGACACTACCGGACGCACCATTGTGATCACATGTGAGAAACCGCAAGCGGAGTTCGCCCGCGACCAGATCCATGCCTACGGTGCGGACCCGCGAATGCCGAAGTCAAAGGGTTCAATGTCAGCGGTGCTCGTTCCGGCGGGTGATACGGCCGTCGCCTGACTTGCCAGACGAGCCCGGCTGCCGCCCGCCCAAGGTGGCTCCGGGTGGTCAGTCCTCTGCGGCGATCGTCGGAAAGGTGCTTGAAATGTGGTCGTGCCAAGTGAGACCGTCCTCGTCCACCAAGGCCCACACCATGCCGATACCCGCAGCCAGGAAACTGAGCAGAGTTCCGCAAAGTCGCTGATACCTGCGCGCCTGGGAAGGCGGATTGCCGTCGAAATCGACCAGCGTCAATCCGGCCATTCGCATGCCCGTTGTATCGCGGTCCGCAAAGGCCCATAGCAGTTTGTAAAAGAGCGGAACGCTCAGCACAGCCAGCGCAAAAAACGGCGCACTCCGTTTGTCAAGCGCAAGCTGGCCGCCGCAAATTCCAAACAGCGCCGCGCCAAATCCGCAGCCGAGGGCCATCAGCAGACCGTCCACTATCCCGGCCTGCACGCGCAACCCCACGGGCGCCACCGGAGCGTCGCAGATGATGCTCGATTGAGGCGGCGGAAGCGCCTCGCCATCGCCCGCGAAATCCAGCCGCCGCTGCTCCAGCGAGTGAGTTTTTCGTGCACGAGCCCGTCGTGCTTCCACCTTCTCCGTCTTTAATGGAGCAGGGCGCGCCAACTCGGCCGCCCGCGCGCGTATCGATTCCCGTTCGGCTTGCGTCGTCAGTGAGTCGAACGGGATGATGCGCGGATCGGCCGCCGGCGTGAACAGCGTTTGCTGCCCGGCGGGCACAGCAACGGCTTCCTGCTTCTCCCCTTCCACGGCGACCTGTAGTTCGGCGTCATAAGCGTAGGCGGGAGCCGTCGCCGTGGCCGCGATCGGATACGTATTCGGTGAAATGCGCGCAGGCGTACTTCTTACGCGTCGTCCGCAACGGCGGCACCGATGATCATCGTCTAAAATCCAAGTCTGACAATGCTGGCAAGTCATCTCGCCCCACTGGAAATCATATCCACTTCGCGAACCGAAAAACGCTTGCGGCCATCGCTTCGCTCATGGTACCGTTTTCGGTTGCCCCTCGGTTTTCGGTTGCCCCTTGATGGACGCCCACACTTTCCCCCAGCTCCTCTATCTATTTCCCCAGCTTCTCTATCTACCAGAAATCGTGCCCGTTGTCCAGAACATTCTCACCCGTTTTTGTTCTTTTCCGTTTTTTCTTTTCTAGCCCTCACGCAGATTGCTGCCGCCCAAAGCTCTACCCGCCCCGCCAAGGCGGACCTCCCTCCCGCAGATGAGATCTGGATGCGGGCGGTCGTGAACGATTCCAACAACCAATGGCGTTACCTGAAGGGCAGCGCCCATCTCGAAACCTCGGAAATGCAAATTTCAGCCGACGAGATCGACTACAACTCCGATACCGCCTGGGCTTACGCGCGAGGACACGTCCAAATGGAGCAGTTTTCGACCGGAGACAAGCTGAATGCGGACCACGGCGAATACAATCTTCAGACCGAAGAAGGCAAGTTCTGGGTTGTGGACGGCACCGCCCCCGCCAAAATTTTAACCAGCCCCGCTGTCCTGACCACCACCAACCCCTTCTCTTACAAAGCGGAGTGGGCCGAACGCATCAAAAACCGCTACATACTTCACCACGGCTTTGTCACCGACTGCAAAATGCCCAAACCATGGTGGAGTTTTCAGGCCCCTGTGTTTGACATCATCCCCGGCGACCGCGCCATGGCGCGGCACGCCTTATTTCGACTCCACCGTGTTCCCATCTTCTACTTGCCATGGTTTTATCGGCCGCTCGGCCGCAGCCCGCGCCAAAGCGGGTTTCTCACGCCGAACTTCGGCCACACATCGACCCGCGGCTATATGTACGGCCTCGATTATTATTGGGCCATCAATCGAAGCTACGATCTGGATGGCCTCATGCAGTACTTCACTGCGCGCGGGCCCGCCGAGAGCATCGAATTCCGTGGCAAGCCCAACGAGGTCTCCGATTTCGACTTCAATCTTTACAGCGTTCAGGACCTGAATGGCGCTCCCACCGGTCCAACCACCACCGAAAAACAAGGTGGAACGGAGTTCGAAGTAACCGGCAGGACTCAGCTATTCGGTTTCAGCGGACGCCTGGACTACAACTATCTGAGCTCCTACCTGTTCCGGCAAGCGTTCTCCTACTCATTCGCCACCGCCATTTCGTCTGAAATCGATTCCATCGGCTATCTGCAAAGACACTTTAAAGACGACCTCTACACCGTGAACATAGTGATGCAACGAACTCAATTGTTTGAGAGCGTCACTCTTCTCACCCAGCCTCCCAACCAAGTGATCGTTCAGCAATTCCCGTCGCTCGAATTTTCCGGGCGAGATCAGCAACTCACGAGCGGCGCTTTGCCGGTCTACTTCTCCTTCGGGTCCACAGCGGGACTCCTCGAACGTTCTGAGCCCGTCGACTACGAAAGCCTGGGACTCTCGACGAACGGAGACAGTGGTGAAGTCGCCCGCGTCGATATGGAGCCCCGCGTCATGACCGCATTCAGTTTCGCGGGATTCTATCTGAGTCCGGCGATCACGTTCGGCGCAACCGATTACTCGAACTCCTATGCGGTGAACTATGAGACTTACGGTCCCATCGTCCCGTGTAGCTATTATTCGGCATGTCCTCCCGCCACGACGATTAATACAAAACTGGCTAATTCAAACTTGTTTCGCAAAGACGCCGATTTTACTCTCGATTTCCGAATGCCTTCTCTGGAAAAGATTTATATTCCTCCTAAATGGCTGCACCTGGGAACTAAACTAAAACACGTTATCGAGGCCGAAGCAACTTACGAATATGTAACAGGCATCAATCAATTCGAAAAAATCATTCACTTCGACGCAACGGATATCATCTCGAATACCAATCAGGTTACGATTTGGCTGACTAATCGCCTTTACAAAAAGGACCAATACGGAAATGTAAGTGAGTTTATAACCTGGCGGCTGGCACAGGCGCGTTACTTCGACCCAACGTTCGGAGGCGCCGTTTTGCCCAATGTGCGTAACGTGGTACTGGCGAGCGAGGAATTCTCCCCCTATGCATTCTTGAGCGGCCCGCGAACTTACTCACCGATCGTTTCTGCGCTTTCCCTCAACCCGTATAGCTTTCTAGGCTTTGAATGGAGAGTCGAATATGACCCGCTTCGGCACAAGATCATCGACGACGCGTTCACGGTGAACATCAGACACGGACAGTATTTCGGCGGCATGGGCGAAACTTCTATTACTACCTCGCCGCTTCTGGTTCCCCAGGCCAACCAGATCAGCTTTGGCGGCGGTTACGGAAGCACAAACCGCAAAGGCTGGAATGCCGCCGGCGTCGTCACGCGCGATCTGCTGGCCGGCCGCACCCTATTCGAGTTTCTCCAGACTTCCTATAATACCGATTGCTGCGGCTTCAGCGCCCAGCTTCGCCGCTTCAATATCGGCATCAGAGACGAAAATGAATACCTCTTCTCGTTCTCAGTAGCAAATATCGGAAGCTTCGGGAGCTTGCAAAAACAGGGACGGATTCAATAAACTAGCCCCGCGATTTGGGCCCTCAGCCTTCTTTGCTGACCGAGAACGCCTCGTCGAGAAGCATCACGAAGTCCCGCGTTTTGTGATCAATCGATTCCTTCAACGCGCTCAGCTCGCGCTCGGCCACTCGCAGCCGGTCCGCCAGGTGTAGGCAGGCAAGAACCGCCGTACGCGTCGCGTCCAGATTGCCCGCGCGGCGGGCGATCGATGACATCAGTTCGTCGATCTCGTGCGCCAACGCCTCTGTCTCTTGAGCGTCCCCGGAGGTGGCAACACTGTACGTCTGATTGAAAATACTGACCCGGACCGTGTGCTTGGGCGCGTCCGGTTCTCGCATGGTGTCAGCTCGCGCTAAGCAGGTCTAGCTGCGTCAGCAGCTTTTCGATTCGCGTCTTTACCTGTTTACGCTCGCCCCGCAGAGCGTCCACTTCTTCGGAAAGCTGTTGCGCCTTCTGCTCGAGTTCGCCCTTCTCCTTTTGCAACTGCTCGTTCTCGTTGCGCAACGCCGTCAAAACCTGTACCGCGCGCGTAATGCGCTCCTCCAGGCTGGCCAGCGCGTCGGTGCCCGCTTGAACCGCTTGTGCCGCTTCCATATCTGCTGAAGACAATTATCGGCTATTGCATCTGCGCCTGGTGGGCCGCCTTCGCCTTTTCGACCAGCGAGAGAAAACCGGCTGCATCGTTGATCGCAATATCGGCCAGCACCTTCCTGTTCAATTCGATTCCGGCGCGCTTCAGGCCGTTGATGAACTTGCTATAGGAAATTTCAGCCCCGCGACACGCCGCATTGATTCGCACGATCCACAACGACCGGAAGTTCCGCTTCTTCAGACGGCGGCCTACATAGCCGTACCGAAGCGCCTTTTCCACCGCTTCCTGCGCCGACCGGTTCAGCTTCGACTTGGTTAAAAAGTAGCCCTTCGCAAGGCGAAGTGTCTTGTGGCGGTAGTCCCGCCGATTAGTACCTCGTTTTACTCTCGGCACGTTTGCTCCTTAATCGAATTGGACGCATCCTTGCGTCCTCAGGAGAGGTTGCAGGCACGTGCAGCGCGCTGCTCCTACTCGTCTATTTCGCTTCCTCAGTAGGGAAGCATCGTCCTAAGCTTCGCCTGATCCGCTTCGTCGGCAACGACGCCATGCGCCAGCTTTCGTTTCCGGGAGCGCGGCTTCGACGTTAGGATATGACGCGCAAACGCATGACGCCGGGTGATTTTGCCCGTTCCCGTCTTTTTGAAGCGTTTGGCCGCACCCTTATGTGTCTTCATCTTCGGCATAATTGTTCCTGTGGGTGGCCAATCCGCTGCGAACCGCTCACGCATACTACTGACGCTCGGCCGCGCGGACGTACTCCACACAGTGTATCACGGGCGCCAAATCGCCCTGCGCGAACAAACCGCCGCCGCCCCCACCGCATTATCGGCAAGATTTATTGAAAGATACAGTACAAAGTCCTTGTATCCCTCTCATCTCAGGAGATATACTCTATTAAGAGCGGTTAATATAGTTGCCGAACTGTTATCCGCTCTTTCCTCCGAGGCCAAGGGCCCGTGACCAAACTCCGGGCCTTTGCTCCATTCTAAGTTTTTACCTCTCCCGCTTGAAACCAGTGAAAGTCCCGAGTACGCCCAAAACCAGTCCTATAGCCTACATTTTCTGGATCGAACAAATCCCAATCTGAGTCTTCCTGTTGTGCTCATAGGGCAGGGTGACGACGATGCGGGCATTGCCGCTCCGGAATTAACAGAGAAACAGGAACAAGAGGCCCAAGACCGAACTTCCGTCAGCGCCGTCGTGGTGCATGAGGCCATACGGCACGACGGCGAAGAGGAACTCAATCGGCCCAGTTCCGCCCTCGCCTGGTCGGGCTTGGCCGCCGGGCTGTCTATGGGCTTCTCGCTGGTTGGAGAGGCTCTGTTTAGGGCTCACCTGCCGGACCGCCCCTGGCGCCCGCTGCTCGTCAACCTCGGCTACTCGCTCGGATACCTGATCGTCATCATCGGCCGGCAGCAGCTTTTCACGGAAAATACGCTCACCGCAATCATTCCGCTGCTCGCGCGCCGGAACCTCACAACCCTTGCCCAGGTAGCACGTCTTTGGGCAGTCGTCCTGGTCGCCAACCTTGCTGGCGCGCACCTGTTTGCATGGGTTGCGGGCGATACTCCCATGTTCCGGCCGGAAGTCCGGGCAGCCATGTTGTCGCTGGGTAAAGACGCCGCTGCCGTAACCTTCGGCGCTGCTATTCTGCGCGGTATCTTCGCCGGTTGGCTCATCGCCATGGTCGTGTGGATGCTCGCGGCCATCGATACCGGACGGGTGGCGGTCATCGTCATCATTACTTATGTCGTCGGCCTTGCCGGTTTAACGCACATCATCGCAGGCTCCGTGAGCGTATTGTTTCTGGTCATGGTAGGCGCGAAAAGCTGGGGCGCGGCCGCCTGGGGCTACATGCTTCCAACGCTCATCGGCAATAGCATCGGAGGCGTTTCTCTCACTGCCGCTCTCAACCACGCCCAGGTGGTCGCCGGCATGGCTGGCAAGCGAAAAAGCCAGCTCGTGCCTGGCGCTTAGTCGCCTTACGAATCGCGCCCGGTTACCAGATCCAAAATCGAGTGCAGCGCGCGTTGCGCCGGCGATTCGGGAAACTCCATGATGATCGCCCGCGATTTCTGGGTGAACGTGTGCGCCCGCTCGTAGGCGCGCGAAATCGCATGCTGCCGCTCCAAAATCTGCACGATATGCATTAACGGCACCTGCTCATAGTTCCCCGACGCCACTACGCTCTCAATCGCCTGCCGCTCGTGCGCACTCGCCGTCTCGAGCGCATAGATCATCGGCAGTGTCGCTTTGCCCTCGCGCAGATCGTTCCCGGCCGGTTTACCTAGCACCTTTTCCGTGGACGTGAAGTCCAAAATATCGTCCACCAACTGAAACGCCATCCCCAGGTTCCAGGCGAAATCGCTCAGCTTCGCTTCCGAATCTTCATCCGCTCCCGCCGCCGCCGCGCCCAGCGACGCGCAGGCGGAAAACAGGCTGGCCGTCTTGCGATCCACCAGCTCCATGTAATCGGCTTCTGTCAAGTCCAGCCGGTGCAGCCTCTCCAGTTGCAGCAGCTCGCCTTCTACCATCATCTGCGTCAATGCGATGAGCACATCGAGAATATGGAAATTGCGTTCCCGTAATGCAATCTGGAACGCCTGCATATACAGCCAATCGCCCGCCAGCACGGACATGTGATTGCCCCAGACCACATTGGACGAAGGCCGGCCCCGCCGCGTCTTCGCCACGTCAATCACATCGTCGTGCACCAGCGTGGCCGTGTGAATCATCTCCACCACCGCCGCCAGACGCCGCGCGCAGTCCGTGCACTCGCCGAACAGACGATTGGCCAGAAGCAGCAGCGTAGGCCTCAGCCTTTTTCCACCGCCCGCCTGCAGATATTGGTTGATCGTTGTAATGGCGTCGAGCGATGCCACCGATTCAATGCTGATCTCCCGCTCGACGACCTGTAGATCTGCCGCGACCAGTTCGAACGCCTCGCGTGCGGTGATGGATTGCCTCAGCTTGCTGAACATGCGATTCTGCCGGCCGGCTACCTCAGTGTAGCTGGTGGAGAGCTCTGGCCTCGGGCGCTGTCCCCTAACTCGAAAAGCCGTTCAAAGTTCAAAGTCGTCTGCGCCGCCAGTTCTTCCACATCTATGCCGCGCTCTGCGGCCAACACTTGCGCTGTGTATGTCACATACGCCGGCTCGTTGCGCTTGCCCCGGTACGGCACGGGAGCAAGATACGGCGCGTCTGTTTCTAGCAGCAGCCGGTCGGCCGGCGTGAGGCGCGCCGCCGCGCGTATTTCCGCTGCTTTCGGGAACGTCGCCACGCCGCCGAACGCCAGGTAGAACCCCAGATTCAAACACTCCGCCGCCTGCTCGGCATTCCCTGTGAAGCAGTGCATGATACACGGCAAACCGCGGGCCGCCCATTCCCTGCGCAATACCTCTAGCGTGTCCTCCCAGGCGTCGCGCGTGTGAATCACCACCGGCACGCCCAAGCGCGCCGCAATCTCCAGTTGCCTCACGAAAACGGGATGTTGCAGTTCTTTCGAAACGCCCCAGTGATAATCCAGCCCGATCTCACCCATCGCTTTCACCTTCGGATGCTGCAACAGCCGCTCCAGCTCGTCGAAGGTACTGGCATCAATCTTCGGCGCATCGTTCGGATGAACGCCCACTGTGGCAAACACTTCCGCATGCGCTTCGGCGATACGAATGGCCGCCCCCATATCCGGCGGCCCGTTGCCCGTCCCGATTGCCAGCATGTGCTTCAGCCCCGCCGCGCGTGCGCGCTCCATTACCTGCTCGCGGTCCGAATCGAACTGTGCGTCGTCCAGATGGCAATGCGAATCGACTAGCTGCACAAATTATTTAAGGCGCGCCCCGACGGGTACGTCTTCGAGGAAACCGGCCAGCACTGGCGAACCATCCTGCAGGCTCGCCGCCACAATCATTCCTTCCGAGGTCAGCCCGCGCAGTTTCCTCGGCTGCAAATTGGCAACGATCACCACCTTGCGGCCGACCAGTTGCTCGGGCCGGTAAGCGAGCGCGATTCCCGCCACAATGCTGCGCGGTTGCGGCTCGCCGATATCGACGCTCAGGTGCAGTAGCTTGTCAGCCCCCTTCACGGTTTCAGCCGATTTCACTTGGCCCACGCGCAGGTCCACCTTCGCGAACTCGTCAATCGAAATAAGATTCGCAGCCGTCTCCGCCGCCGGTTGGGCTGGCTTGCCGATCAGCGCCGCTTGTCTCTCTTTCTCAATCTCTTCGAGTTGCTGCATCTTCTCGATAGTTTGCTTCGCGTCCAGGCGCGGAAACACGCCGCTGATCTGCCCGATTCGCTGGCCCCCCTTCAGCTCGCCCCACTGCAAGCCCCACAAGCGGCCCCACTCGCTTGGCGCGGGCTCCGCCGGCTCGATCGGCTCGCTGCATCCCAACTGCCGCCAGATCTCCTTGGTCGAATGCGGCAGCACGGGCTCGGCCAACTCGCACACCAGGCGCAGTGCTTCCGCCGCCGTGTACAGCGTCTCATCCAGCCGCCCCTGCGCCTCTTCCGAGCTGTCCTTCGCCAGCTTCCACGGCGCACGCTCCACTATGTACTTATCCGCCAGCGCAATAATGCTCCAGATGTGTTCAAGCGCGCGCGAAAAATCGAACGCCTCGTAAGCACGTATCGCCGAAGCCGCCAATTCCAGCGCCGCCCGCCCGACCGCTTCCTCTCCCCGCACCCCCGGGATCACTCCCGCCCGGTATTGCTGAACCATCGTCAGCGTGCGGCTGGCAAGATTGCCCAGCCCGTTCGCCAGGTCCGAATTGTAACGGCCCACCAGCGCGTCGTAGCTGAAGCTGCCATCCTGTCCAAACACTACTTCGCGCAGCAGGAAATAGCGCAGCGCATCCACCCCCATCGCCTCCACAATCGGAGCCGGCCGCACGATATTGCCCCGCGACTTGCTCATCTTGTCGTTCTCAAACAGCAGCCACCCGTGCGCGAACACGCGCTTGGGCAACTCCCACCCCGCCGCCATCAGAAACGCCGGCCAGTAGACCGCATGAAAACGCAAAATCTCTTTGCCGATCAGGTGCAGGTCCGCCGGCCACCAATGCTCGCCTTCCACCGCGCTCACATATGCCGTCAACGCATCGAACCACACATAAAATACGTGCGCCGGGTCCGCTTCTACCGGAATGCCCCACTTGATACTTGTTCGCGTGATCGAGAGATCGGCCAGACCTTGCCGCACGAACGCCAACACCTCATTGCGCCGGATCTCCGGTTGAATGAAATCCGGGTTCGCCGCATAGAATTCAAGCAGCCGATCCGTAAACGCGGAAAGCTTGAAAAAGTAGTTCTCCTCCGTTACTTCTTCATACGGCTTGCCCGTCTCCGGATCGATATCGCCCGGCTTGGCATCGTTCACGAACGACTCGCTCACTACTGCGTAGAGGCCCGTGTACCGGCCCTTGTAGATGTACCCGTTCTCGCGGCAGGCATTAAACAGCGCGTTCACCATCTTTGCGTGGTTTGGGCTGGTGGTCCGCTGAAACCGGTCAATCTGCAAATCGAGTTTTTGCCACTGCGTGCGAAATTCGTTCGAAATAATCTCGACAAACTGAGCCGGTGTCTTCCCCTGCGCGCGCGCCGCCCGCTCCACCTTCGTGCCGTGCTCGTCTGTGCCGCTCGTCAGAACCGCTTCATACCCTTCCAGCCGCTTCATGCGCGCAATCGCTTCGGCTGCAATGGAGGTGTAGGCGTGGCCGATATGCGGAGCCGCATTCACGTAGTAGATGGGTGTCGTCAGGTAATACTTGCCTTTGGTCATTTCGTTAGAATCCGGCTTTTCGAAACGCTTCGTTCGCCGCGGCCATTACCTCGCGCAGCGGCACGCCGTGTTGCGCGGCGGCTTTGCGGCAATCGTCGTATTCAGGAGCGAAGCTGCCGCTTTCGGTGTGCTTGATGCGAAGCGGGCCGTACACGGTCGTGATCTCCGTCGTGTGGCGCGCCAGCACCCGGCGCTCGGCTTCCACAATACGCAGCCCCAGCGTGGTCGTCTCCGCAAATAGGATGCCGGCAAGATCCTCCGTCAGTTCCGGTGCGGCAATCACGGAGATCGTCGTGCCCGGCCGGTTCTTTTTCATGAACACCGGTGTCAACGTCACATCCAGCGCCCCCGCCGCCAGCAGCCGCTCCATGGCATATCCAAGCACTTGCGGCGTGGAATCGTCGATGTTTGCTTCAATCACCGCCACCGTCGTCGCCTCCGCGGCCTCCACGCGTTCCCCGATCAGCACGCGCAGCACGTTGGCCTGCGATGGGAAATCTTTATCGCCCGCGCCAAATCCTTGCGACAAGACTCGAACCGCCGGCAGGCCCCCGAAACCCGACGCCAGCGTGGTCACAAGCGCCGCGCCGGTGGGCGTCGTCAACTCCGTCTCCGGCCCTGAAGAATAGATCGGGCAATTCCGCAACAACTCCGCGGTTGCGGGCGTCGGCACCGGCAGCACGCCGTGTTCGGTCGCCACCGTGCCGCTGCCCACGTTGATGCGCGAGCTGCGCACTTCCCTCACTCCCAGCAGATCCAGCGCGACGCACGCCCCCACAATGTCGCAGATCGAATCCACCGCCCCCACTTCGTGAAAATGGACCTTTGCGAGCGGTACGTCATGCGACTTCGCTTCCGCCTCGCCCAGGCGCTGAAACACGGCCAGCGCGTTCTTTCGAGCCGTCTCCGTCAGCTCACCCGCACCAATAATCCGTTCGATCTGCGGCAGGTGACGGTGCACCTTCTGCTCAGAGAAATCTACGAAAAATTTCGACGCCGCGATGCCCCTGCGTTTCGTCTTCTCCAAACGAAAAGACGCGCCCAGCTTCAGGCTGCCGAGAGCCGCCTCAAGCGCCTCCCAATCTGCCCCGGCATCCACCAGCGCACCCACCGTCATGTCGCCGCTGATGCCGGAAAACGCGTCGAAATAGCAG
>Ga0070737_10003319_pt1 | contig 17589 bp, 16 predicted proteins | sample Coa_R1_10_FD_66438 | JGI IMG/M metagenome (GOLD analysis project Ga0070737, IMG submission 66438) | Surface soil microbial communities from Centralia Pennsylvania, which are recovering from an underground coalmine fire - Coalmine... | ecosystem: Environmental > Terrestrial > Soil > Unclassified...
GCGAGCTCGGTAAGGTCGTCGTCGGAACCTAACAGCGGCAAGAGGATTCGGCCATCACCTACGTCCCAGTCGATGTCGAAAAACCGCGCATAGCGCGACGACCGGCCATGGGTGAGCACGTCCCACCACCACGGGTTTTGCTCGGGTTTGTCGATGCCGGCGTGGTTAGGCACGATGTCTACCACCAGTCCCATCCCGCGTTCTCGCGCTGCGGCTGAAAGCCGCGCCAAACCCTCGGCGCCGCCGAGTTCGGCGGACACCGTCGTCGGGTCGGTGACGTCGTAGCCGTGCGGCGAGCCGCGGACCGCGGTCATGACCGGGGACAGGTAGAGGTGGGAAACTCCGAGCTCGTCGAGATAGTCGAGCAGGGCTTCGGCGTCGGCGAAGGTGAACCCGAATCCGCTCTGGGCGCCGCGCAGCTGTAACCGGTAGGTCGACAGTACCGGAAACGCCATATGTCAGGCGGTCTTACGCAGGATAAGCACCGAACGGCCCGCGACGGCGACCTTGTCGCCCGCGTTGATGACCAGGTCCGCAGCGCCAGTGGGATCGGTGGTGTCCAGCTCTGCAGTCCACTCGTTGGCGTAATCGCCGTCGGGAATCACGAACTCAACCTGGTCGTCGTGAGCGTTGAAACACAGCAGGAACGAGTCGTCGACGATGCGCTCGCCGCGCGCGTCGGGTTCGCGAATGGCGTTGCCGTTGAGGAATACCGCCACGCACTTGTCGAAACCCCTGTCCCAGTCCTCCTGGGTCATCTCGCGTCCGCTTGCTGTCAGCCACGCGATGTCGCGCAGCTCGTCGTCGCGGCGCATGGGCCGGCCCTCGAAGAAGCGGCGGCGACGAAACACCGGATGGTTTTTGCGAAATTGTGTCACTTTGCGGGTGAAGGCAAGCAAATCGGCATTCTTCTCCGCCAGCGACCAGTCCATCCAGGACAGCTCGGAGTCTTGACAGTAGACGTTGTTGTTGCCGTGCTGGGTGCGCCCGAACTCGTCGCCATGGGCGATCATCGGGGTGCCTTGACTGACCATCAGGGTGGCCAGGATGTTGCGCATTTGACGGCCGCGCAGCGCCAAAATTTCGGGGTCGTCGGTGGGACCCTCGACGCCGCAGTTCCATGACCGGTTGTGGCTTTCTCCGTCGAGGTTGTCCTCGCCGTTGGCTTCGTTGTGCTTCTCGTTGTACGAGACCAGGTCGGCCAGCGTGAACCCGTCGTGGCAGGTGACGAAATTGATACTGGCACTTGGCCGCCGGCCGGTCGCCTCGTAGAGGTCCGACGACCCGGTCAGTCGGGAAGCGAATTCGCCAAGGGTCGCCGGCTCACCGCGCCAGTAGTCACGCACAGTATCGCGGTATTTCCCGTTCCATTCGGTCCATAAACCCGGGAAGTTGCCTACCTGGTAGCCACCTTCGCCGACATCCCACGGTTCGGCGATCAACTTGACCTGACTGACCACCGGGTCTTGCTGCACCAGGTCGAAAAACGCGCTCAGTCGGTCGACGTCGTAGAATTCGCGGGCCAGTGTGGAGGCCAGGTCGAACCGGAACCCGTCGACGTGCATCTCGGTCACCCAGTAGCGCAGCGAGTCCATGATCAGCTGCAAAGTGTGCGGGTGCCGGGCGTTGAGGCTGTTGCCGGTGCCGGTGAAATCCTTGTAGAAGCGTGGGTCGTCGTCGTCGAGCCGGTAGTACGCAGCGTTGTCGATACCGCGGAAGTTGATGGTCGGGCCGAGGTGGTTGCCCTCGGCGGTGTGGTTGTAGACGACGTCGAGGATGACCTCGATGCCTTCTTCGTGGAAGGTCCTGACCATGGCTTTGAATTCGCCCACCGCGCCACCGGGCTCACGAGACGACGCGTATTCGTGGTGCGGGGCGAAGAAGCCGAAAGTGTTGTACCCCCAGTAGTTTCGTAGGCCCATCTCCAGCAGCCGACTGTCGTGCATGAACTGGTGCACCGGCATCAATTCGATCGCCGTGACGTTCAGGGACTTGAGATGGTCGATGATCGCCGGGTGGGCCAGGCCGGCGTAGGTGCCGCGCAGCTCCTCGGGGATCGCCGGGTGGGTCTGCGTCATGCCCTTGACGTGTGCTTCGTAGATCACCGTTTCGTGGTAGGGGGTGCGCGGCGCCCGGTCGAATGCCCAGTCGAAGAACGGATTGATCACCACGCTGGTCATGGTGTGCCCCAGTGAGTCGACCATGGGCGGAGTGCCGGTCTCTCCGGGTTCGGCGCCTTCGGAGTTGACGAATTGCATGTCGTAGGAGAACAGCGCCTGGCAGAAGTCGAACTCGCCGTGAAAGGCCTTGCCGTAGGGGTCCAGCAGCAGCTTGCTCGGATCGCACCGATGGCCGGCCGCCGGCTCGAACGGGCCGTGCACCCGAAACCCGTAGCGCTGGCCGGGTCCGACGCCCGGCAGATAGGCGTGCCAGACGTAGCCGTCGACCTCGTCGAGGTTGATGCGGGTTTCGGTGTTGTCGTCGATCAAGCACAGCTCGACTTTGTGGGCGATCTCGGAGAACAGCGCGAAGTTGGTGCCCGCACCGTCGTAGGTGGCGCCGAGCGGATAGCTGTTGCCCGGCCACACGGTGGGCAGCGTTGGTGCGGTGTCAGTCATGTCCGTGTTCGGTTGTCTCGGCGGCATCACTCGACTGTATCCGCGTCGCGTGGCAGACGCTCAGGCCTCACCACCAGCCGGTGGCGGCCGCGATCTGCCGTCCGAGTTCACCGGCGAGGGTGCGCATGTAGGTGGCCGACAGGTGATGAGCGTCGTGGTAGATCAACACGTTTCCCTCGACGGCCCGACAGATGTCGGCGCGGCAGATCGCATCACTGAGGTCAAGCGGTTTGAGCCCCGGGAACTGCTCGACGAAGTCCAGGGTGGGGTTGTGATCGGCCAGCACGTCGGAGCGTTTGACCCCGCACGAGGATGCGCTGCCGCCCTTGGCCAGGCAGTCCGCGGGTTCGAACGGCCGGCCGTCCTTGACCAGCCACGGCGTGTCCCGCATGGCCAGCACGGGAATGTTGTTGTCCGCGAACGTCTGCCAGATCCCGATATAGGTCGCCGGCATCACGTCACCAGGTTTGATGTTCCACGGTCGAGTGGACGTGGTGAACACGTAGTCCGGACGGTCGGCGATGAGCTTGGCCATCGTCTTTTGCACCCACTCGTGGCACTGCGGGTAGGCGGCGTTGTTGCCCATGATCAGCGGGACTTCCTCGGTGGACAGCGGACAGCCCATCTTGAGGTAGGTCACGACCTTGAAGTGATGCCTGCGGCCGAGCAGATCCAGCGCGGTGATCCAGTGCTCGGCGTGCGACCCGCCGGCCAGCGCGATGGTCCGTGTGGCGTTGGCGTCGCCGTAGGTGCAGTTGATCAGCGCCGGGTTGGCCCAGTCGCTGATGCAGCCGTCTTTGGTCGACAGCGGCAAATCGTTTTTGGCTTCCAGCACCGTGGGCCGCATCCGCAGCTTGGGCACCCGCACATGCTTGACCAGAGCACGCGCCCCCGGGTAGTCGCGTGCGCTGAGCCCGCTGAGCTCCTTGCCGTCGGCGCGCTGCACGGTGACGTGCTCACGCCACGTGAACGACGTCGCGGTCAGGGTTACGCCCAGCAGCGCCACCACCGATCCCAGCGCCATCGTGGGCCGGCGCAGCCGCGACCGCCAGGGCACCGCGGGCGCCTGCGTCACGGCGTGGACCGGGGCGCGGTAGCGCAGCGGATCCTCGACGTAGCGCATCGTGAAATAGGCGAGCACGCCGGAGATGACCAGCACGGCCGTGCCCTCGACGACGTTGGCGCGCCGATGCCCGGTATAGGCCAGCCAGAAGATCAGCAGCGGCCAGTGCCACAGGTACAGCGAATAGGCCATGGCGCCGAGCGTCATCAACGGGCCCGCAGCCAGCAGCCGGTTGGGCAGCGGCATGCGACCGCCGATGTCCGGGTCGGCGTGGCGGTTGGCGCCGGCGAGGATCATCAGCACCGTCGCGCCCACCGGTACCAACGCCCACGGCCCCGGGAATTCCCTGACGCCGTCGATGAGCGCACCGCAGGACAGGATCGCTGCCAGCGCGACCGTGGCGAGCAGCGTGCGCAGCCACATCGGCCAGCGGATGTAGGGCACCAGCGCGCCGACGAGCGCTCCCAGCAGCAGCTCCCATGCCCGCGCGAAACTGTCGTAGTAGGCCATCGCCTGGTTGGTCTGGTGGGCGAGGATCGCATACCCGAACGACGCCGCGGTCAGTGCGCCGAGCAGCACGACGAACAGCGTCCGCAGCCGCGGGCCGAGAGGTCGGCGCAGCGCGTACGCACAACCGAACACCAGCGCCAAAAACGCGAGGTAGAACTGGCCCTGCACCGACATCGACCAGATGTGCTGCAGCGGGCTGACGGCCTCCCCGGCCCGCAGGTAGTCGCCTGCTGTGCGGGCCAGCTCCCAGTTCTGGAAGTAGCCAAGGCTGGCCAGGCTCTGGTCGGCGAAGGTTTCCCACCGGGTCTGCGGCTGGATCAGGATGGTCAGCACCGCGGACCCGGCAAGCACGACGACCAGCGCGGGCAGCAGCCGTCGCACCAGCCGGATTGCCTCCGGCACGGGTGACAGCGACGCCACCGGGTTGAGCGCGGTCCGCAACACCTTGCCGCCGAAGAAGAATCCCGACAGCGCCAAGAACACGTCGACCCCGCCGGACACCCGGCCGAACCAGACGTGGAACATCGCGACCAGCGCGATCGCGATGCCGCGCAGGCCGTCCAGGTCGTGGCGGTAGAACCCTGACTGGCGAGCACCGCTCGCGGCAGCGGCAGGCCGGCGAGCGGCAACCGGGCGGATCGCGGGGAGGGTCAGCATGATCGCCAGACAATCTACCTAACCGGTTCCCCGGCCGAGCGGACGCAAAAGCACCCCCATCCTGGCCCACATGGCCGCTTTTGCGTCTGCTCGGCGCAAGTCAGGAGTCGATGATCCGGGTCAGGTAGGGCGTCATGTTGGTGGTGCGTGCCGCCGACACCGTCACCGCCGGATCAGTGGCCTCGATCATCTGTCCGTTGCCGAGGTAGATCGCGACGCTTTGGCTGCCGCCGGGGCCATAGCAGATCAGGTCGCCCGGTCGGGCCTGCGCCGGCGGGATTTTGCGGCCGACGTTGCACTGCTCGCCCGAGGTCCGCGGCATCTTGATGCCGGCGCCGGCGAAGGCGTACTGAACCAGGCCCGAGGCGTCGAATCCGACGGTGTTGGCGTGTAGGCCGGTGCCGCGGGTCGGCCCCGCGACGTTGCCCCCGCCGTACAGGTACGGCACGCCGCGCTGGGACAACGCGCGCTGGATCACGTAGTTGATGGCCTGCTGGTGGCTGGCTGACACGACGTTCGTATCAGCGCTCGCCATGCCGGGCGTGCCGGCCAACCCCGCCGCCAACGCGGCCGCACCGATGGCGGCGGCGTAGCTGCGCCTCATTCGAATCCACCCCTCTCGGTCACAACGCTCCGTGCACGACCGCCACGGCAGTCACACGAGTCACTACAGACACTTTGACAACAGATGGTCGTGGTGGCCACTGCCGGGGCGGCCGTGCGAAGGATTTTTGTCGTACTGTGACCGAACGGTGACCGCTGGTGGCCGAATCCTCTGCGGTCCGTTGTGATTTCGGTCTCACGTCGGCGACGCGGCGTCAATGACCGTACTGTTCGCTGAATGCGGTCATCACCGACCCGGCCAGCGAGCTGAGGGCGACGATGGCCACCGCCAGCAGCGGCCAGAAGAACAGGTACCAGCCCTTCACCAGGGACACGAACGGGCCGATGACCGCCGCGGCGCACGCCGCACCCAAACCGCCCCATACCACCGGGTAGATCCAGTAGTTGATGCCCAACGGTGCGGGGGCGCAACTGTCCGCCGCGCAGACGTCGGCCACAAAGCCGAAAAGCCGCGACGGCAACGTCGTCGTGGTGGCCGCGACAATGACCAGCGTCAGCGTGGCAACGGTGCAGATCACGTCCCAGCGAGCCAGCCGCAGCCGACGTTTCGGCGGGCGGCTGTTGCCCGGGTAGGGGTGACGGGGCTCATCCGGCAAGGCCATGCCGGTCAATGCTCCCCGATGGTGGCCGGTTCCGCGAACCGGCGGCCGCATACCGGCTGGATTACGCTCGGTCATCGTGCCCGCGTTGACGCCAGCGCAGATCAGCGCGATCGACGCCGCCCACCTGTGGCACCCGTACAGCACGATCGGCGCCGAGGCGGTGCCGCCGGTGGTGGCCGTCGGCGCGCGCGGCGCGTGGCTGACCCTGATCCGCGACGGCGAGCCGATCGACGCGCTGGACGCGATGAGCTCATGGTGGACCGCGATCCACGGTCACGGCCACCCGGTCCTTGACGCCGCGCTGACCACGCAACTGGACACGATGAACCATGTCATGTTCGGCGGCCTCACCCATGAGCCCGCGGCGCGGCTGGCCCAGCTACTGGTGGACATCACCCCGGCCGGGCTGGAAACGGTGTTTTTCTGCGACTCCGGGTCGGTGTCGGTCGAAGTCGCGGTGAAGATGGCGTTGCAGTACTGGCGCAGTCAAGGCCGGACCGGCAAGACGCGGCTGATGACCTGGCGCGGCGGCTACCACGGCGACACGTTCACCCCGATGAGCATCTGCGATCCCGACGGCGGCATGCACTCGCTGTGGACCGACGTGCTCGCCGAGCAGGTGTTCGCCCCGCAGGTGCCGCGCGACTACGACCCGGGCTACAGCGCGGCGTTCGAGGCTCAGCTGGCCGAGCACGCCGGCGAGCTGGCGGCCGTGGTCGTCGAACCGGTGGTGCAGGGCGCGGGCGGGATGCGCTTCCACGACCCCCGCTACCTGGTGGACCTGCGCGACATCTGCGGCCGGCACGGGGTGTTGCTGATCTTCGACGAGATCGCCACCGGTTTCGGGCGCACCGGCGAGCTGTTCGCCGCCGACCACGTCGAGGTCAGCCCGGACATCATGTGTGTCGGCAAGGCGCTCACCGGTGGCTACCTGAGCCTGGCCGCAACGCTGTGCACCGCTGACGTCGCACACGGCATCAGCGCCGCGGGTCCGCTGCTGCACGGGCCCACCTTCATGGCCAACCCGCTGGCCTGCGCGGTGTCGGTGGCCAGTATCGAGTTGCTGCTGCGGCACGACTGGCGCGCGGCGGTGGGCGAGATCAGCGCCGGGCTCACCGCCGGGCTGCAGCCGGCCCGGGCGCTGCCGGCCGTGACCGATGTGCGGGTATGCGGCGCCATCGGCGTCATCGAATGCGACCGGCCCGTCGATTTGGCCGTCGCCACCCCGGCCGCGCTGGACCACGGCGTGTGGCTGCGACCGTTCCGCAACCTCATCTACGCGATGCCGCCGTTCATCTGCGGGGCCGACGAGATCGCGCAGATCACCTCGGCGATGGTCGAGGTGGCTCGCCTCGTAGGCTGAACGCCGACATGACGCGCGCGCCGATCGAGACCTCACCGCTGGCCTGGTTACGGGCGGTAGAACAGCAGCGCCGGCGGGCCGGGTTGCGGCGCTCGCTGCGGCCGCGCCCGGCGGTGGCCGCCGAGCTGGACCTGGCGTCCAACGACTACCTCGGTCTTTGCCGGCATCCCGAGGTCATCGACGCCGGTGTGCAGGCGCTGCGTACGTGGGGCGCTGGCTCCACCGGTTCACGGCTGGTCACCGGCGACACCGAGCTGCACCACGAACTCGAGTGCACACTAGCCGAATTCGTCGGTGCACCAACAGGTTTGGTGTTTTCCTCTGGTTACACCGCCAACCTGGGGGCGGTGGTCGGCTTGTCGGGTCCCGGGTCGCTGCTGGTGTCCGACGCGCAGTCGCACGCCTCGCTGGTCGACGCCTGCCGTCTGTCTCGGGCCCGGGTGGTGGTGACACCGCACCGCGACGTCGACGCGGTGGACGCGACGCTGGCATCGCGGCAGGAGGACCGCGCCGTCGTCGTCACCGATTCGGTGTTTTCCGCCGACGGCGCCCTGGCGCCGGTGCAGCAGCTGCACGAGGTGTGCCGACGGCACCGCGCGCTGCTCATCGTCGACGAGGCGCACGGCCTCGGGGTGCGCGGTGCGGGCGGACGCGGGCTGGTGCATGAGCTCGGGCTCGCCGGGGCGCCCGATGTGGTCATCACGGCTACGTTGTCCAAGGCGCTCGGCAGCCAGGGCGGCGCGGTGCTCGGGTCGGCCGAGGTCCGGGATCACCTGATCGACGCGGCGCGGGCGTTCATCTTCGACACCGGTCTGGCACCGGCCGCGGCGGGCGCGGCCCTGGCCGCGCTGCGGGTGCTGGCGGCCGAGCCGTGGCGGCCCGACGCGGTGCTCCGGCATGCGCGCAGCCTTGCCCGGATCTGCGGCGTAAGCCAGGTACCGGAGTCGGCGGTGGTGCCGGTGATCCTCGGGGATCCGGCGGTGGCGGTGGCGGCGGCGGCCGCCTGCCTGGATGCCGGCGTGCGGGTGGGCTGTTTTCGCCCCCCGACGGTGCCCGCCGGGACGTCGCGGCTGCGATTGACCGCGCGGGCGTCGATGGACGACGACGATCTCGAGCTGGCGCGAACGGTGTTGACCGATGTGCTGGCCGCAGCACGACCTTGACAATCCTGCTCGTCACCGGCACCGACACCGGGGTGGGCAAGACGATCGCCACCGCGGCGCTGGCCTGTCACGCGCGCCAAGCCGGCATCGACGTGGCGGTATGCAAACCGGTGCAGACCGGCACGGACGCCGGCGACGACGACCTTGCCGTGGTGGCCCGGTTATCCGGGGTCACGCGGCTGGCCGGTCTGGCGCGCTATCCACAGCCACTGGCGCCGGCGGCGGCCGCCGACCACGCCGGCATGAGCCTGCCCACCCGCGACGACCTGCTGGGCCTGGTCCGCGGCGCCGACAGCCCGACACGGTTGACCCTGGTCGAAGGCGCGGGCGGGCTGCTGGTGGAACTGGCTCGCAACGGTGTCACGTTGCGCGACCTCGCCGCCGACCTCGACGCGGCAGTGCTGCTGGTGACCCGTTGCGAGCTAGGCACCCTCAACCATACCGCGCTGACATTGGAAGCCCTTGCAGCCCAAGGCGTTTCGTGTGCCGGACTGGTGATCGGCAGCTGGCCTGCCCGGCCGGCGACCGTGCATGTCTCCAACCGGTGCGTGCTGGCGAAGCTGGCACCGGTGCGCGCCGCGCTGCCGGCCTCGGCCGGGACGATGGACGCTGCGGAGTTCGCCGCCATGAGCGCGCGGGTTTTCGACAGGGACTGGGTGAGCGCGCTGGTCGGCTGATGGTTCACTCGATCGAGCTGGTGTTCAACGCCGACACCGAGGCGGCGATTCGCCGCATCTGGAACGACCTCGCCGCTGCCGGCATCCCCAGCCAGGCACCGGCCAGCCGCCCGCACGCGACGCTGGTGGTTGCCGAACGCATCGAGCCCGAGGTGGACGCGCTGCTGGCCGCCGTCGCCCGGCGGTTGCCGCCGGAGTGTGTCATCGGCGCGCCGCTGCTGTTCGGCCGCGGCAAGGCGGTGCTGGCGCGGCTGGTCGTTCCGACAACCGAGTTGCTGAGCGTGCATGCCGAGGTGTATCGGCTGTCCCTGCCGCACCTGGCGCCCGCGCCGATGCCCAACTGCCTGCCGGGCCATTGGACCGCGCACATCACGCTGGCCAGACGGGTCGGCGGGGCCCAGCTGGGGCGCGCGCTGCGCATCGCCGCACGACCGTCGGAGATCGCCGGCGGCATCGCGGGGCTGCGCCGCTGGGACGGCACCAAGAAGGCCGAGTACATGATCGCCTGACCCGGTGGCCTATCCGCCGAACAACAGGTACAGGCCGGTGAAGGTATAGCCCACCATGACCAGCATCATGGTGAGCTGGCCGGTGAGCTGATGGCCCTTCGGCAGCAGCTGCAAAGCCCGGTCGTGGGCGGCGACGACGGCCACGATGTGCCCGGTGACGACGCAGGCCACCTTGATCCCGGCCAGCACCGACGGGTGCATGGACAGCACGTAGGCGACGTGCAGGTGCGCCAGACCGAGCAGGTTCCAGCCCCGGGCGAACGGGTCGGCGAGCGCGACGAGGGTCTGTTGTCCGCGCTCGACCAGATAGGACAGGTAGTGGGCGAAGATGTAGCCCACCACGATCGGGATCAGCGAGTGCGCCATCTGGCCGGGCAGGGCCTTGCGCTGCGCACTGTCGACGCCGCCGGTGGCCCGTGCCGCAAGCGAAAACGTCAGCGCCACAACGGCAATAAAGACCAGCAACCCGATACTGCGCAGCACCGACGACGACACCACCGTGGGCACGGCGTGGGCAGTGCGCGACACCCGGTCGGCGAAGGTGCGCCACGTCGGTGAAGCCGAGTAGCTGTCGAATGCGGTCGAGCCCAGCAACACCGCCAGCATCGCCACCACGCCGGGCCGAACCGGCAGCGACGGCAGGTGATCGAGCGGGTTGCCGATGACGATCTGCCCGGTGAGCGCGTTACGGCGAAACGGCGAGAGCCGGGAGACCGCCATGCTGTACACCCCGAACGGGTCGACTCGGGCCAGCCAGCGCTGCCCGCACGCCAACGCCCCGACCAGCAAGACCACCGCATAGACCAGCAGCCACACCTCGACCGCGGCCGGTGACGCCGAGTTGGGACTGGCCAACTCCATCCACACGAATGCGAACAGGCCTACCGCGGCCGGGCGGTATCCCCAGCTTTCGGGATAGCTCAGTCGTGGACGACGCAGGCGCGGCGGGGCGAGGCGCAAAAGCAGCAGGTAGACCGTGCGCACGGGTGAGAGCACCCGCCATACCGGTCCGAAAAGCAGTGAAAGCGCGACCAATCCGACCCACAGCAGCACGTAGAACGACCCGAGTAGGGCATTGGTCGGCGTCGGCGGGCCCCACAACCCGGCCAGCACCGCCCACACCGCGAAAACCAGTGCGGCCCCGGTGGCGGTAACGCGGCTGACGCGGGCATCCACGATAGCGGTGACCGCTGCCGGCAGCGGGCGGCCGGGTGCGACCGGATCGAACCGCGGCCGGCGCCATGCGAAGGCCACCAGGGCGAACGTGAACGTCAGCGCCCAAGCCGCACCGACCACCGCGTAGGCGTAGGGCACCGGCAGATCACTCGAACCGCCCAGACCGTGCGCCAAAAGGTCAGCGGCGCAGGCTGCCGTCACGGGCGCACTTGGATGGTGGCGATGGTGCGGTCCAGGTGGTGGAGTTCGACCTCGACGTTGCCCGGCACGTCGACCGTGAATTCGAACTTCTGGTTCGGCGCGGCCGCGATCTGGAACGTGTGGTCGGGCACGGAATGCACGTGCAGTTCATCGGCGGCGTCGCTGGTGACGTCGACGGTAATCGGCGCGCCGACCTTGGCCTGCAGCGTGGCGTTGGCCGGCGTGACCTGCCCCTTGCTGATCGTGACAGTGATAACTACCGGGTTGGGTGGCCCACCGTTGTTCGATGAACCACCACAGGCGACCAGGCCCCCGGTCAGCGTCGCGGCTGCTGCGATGACCAGGGCCCCGCGAATGGGTTTCGTCATGCTCACGCTGCCTGTGGAGGCGAAGGATCCGCCGCCGTGTGCTGCGGCCGCCTGGGCGCGGTGTCGCGAGCGTTGATCCGGCCAGCGCCCCACGCCAGCCCGGCAATGACCATCAGCGTGAAGATCAGCACAATCACGCCGCCGGTGGTGAACAACCAGGCCGGCACGTTCGGGTCGCGTTCGCGCTGCAGGATGGTGACCTCGAGCACGAACGGACGAGTGCTGGAGGCCAGCGCCGGAATTTCGGGCGCGGGAATGGCGTCGTCGGCGGGCGCCCAAATCGGCACCGCCGTCATGGTCCTGCCGTCCTGGACGCGCAGCAGCGTCTTCCAGGTACCCCAGACCGGAACCGGCTGAGTGGACTGGTAGTGACCGGGTCCGACTTGCCTGAGCCAGTCGATCATCAAACCCCGGTGGTCACTCATGCGGCCCTGCCAGGACAGGATCGTCAGCCAGTCCGGGTGGCTGCTGACCAGCTCGGGGGGATTGACGCGCACATCGGCCGACACCATGTGTTTCCCGGGCGGACTCGGCAGGTCGGTCAATGTGATGGTGGCGGTGTCTTGGTTGGGCACCCGGATGTGCAGACCGTTGGCCACTCCGGCTCCGACGACGAGCACGGTCAGCGCCACGATCGTGATGCTTGGCACCCGCCCCGGCAGGCGCTGGCCGGTCAGCACCATCCCCAGCATCGCCCCGCACATCCCGGTCAGCACCGCAGCGGGCACGGCCATCGCCAGGGCTTCGCCCCACATGCTGACCGGCCACGGATAGTGGTACACCGCACCGATCCACAGCGACTCCAACCACAGTCCGATGGTGCCCACAGCTAAACCGGCGACGGCGCCGAACAGCAGCGGACGCCGGAAAATCGGTGCGAGGGCTAACAATTCGACCACCACGGCCGGGCCGAGATACAGCGGGAACCAGTTGATCGGGGCTCCCAGGATGGGCCCGACCAGTACGGCGACCGCACCGCGAAGCGCGATCGCGAGAAGGGCCGCGATGATTGCCGCCCCCGGTCCCATGGTGATGCGGGCTGCGACGGCCGCGACGGCGGCTGCCGCAGCGATCAGCATCGGCTGAAACACCAGCCGGAACTGGGGGACACCGAAGTCGAACTCGATTTGCCAGACCGACATCCCGATGAACAACCCGCCGAAGGACAGGTAACGAAGGAATTGGATGAACGGACGCTCGCGTTGGACGTAGGAGCCCTCGGCTGGCGTTTCCGGCATCGCCCGCCCGCCTTCGTATTCCAACATCAACGCCGCGTAAAGCGAGAATCCGGCGCCACCGATCATCATCAAATGCGTTGGGCCCCAAAGGGTGACGTCTTGGCCAAAGATGCGATGCCAGATGTCGTCGAGCGGGAAACCGGTCAGTGCGTACAGCCCGCAGCCGGCCATCAGCACGCCGCCGACCGGTGCGTACCAGCTATCGGTGATGCGCACCGCCGCAGGGCCGGGCCGGTCGAATGGGACGACCACCGCGGTCATTCCGGCGAGGAAGATGCCGAACAGTCCGATCACGATGAAGTAGTGCGCAGGGTTGGCCAACGGTCCCGGATCGCGGCCATTGCCGATGTGCCAGCTGACGTCCCAGATGAAGCCGAACAGGGCACAGATGATCGACGTGGTGAACACCAGAACCGGCAGGGCTACCCAGGCGGGGCGGTTGAACTTGTCGCCCAGCCACTCCGCGATCCGGTTCAACCAGCTGATCCGATGAGTGCGGTGCGCATAACCGGTCCACAGCATCACAGCCACGATCACGGCGGCGGCGATCGTCAGTCCGACCACCTGGTTGAGCCCGGCACCGCGGGCGGGCGCTTCCGCAAGAATTGCTGATCCCACCGTCATCGCCTCCCAACCACACCGGGCCAGCCAATCGCCAACCCGCGGCAACTTACTCGACGGTAGGTTACCGATCCGGCGCGGCCTCAAACGCCAATTCGTCTAATAATGCGATGTCATTTCGGCTTGTCGGCGACTTCGGGCCGCTCGTTTCGGTCTGCCTTGCGCCGGTCGCGTAGCGCGACGTACAGCACCACGCCGACGACGATCACCGCAGGCAAAAACGCCGGCCCGGCCAGCAGGATCCAATGATGTGCAAAATCTTCGACGTGCGCCTGGCTCATAGTGTCCATTGGTTGACTGTTACCGCTGAACGTACCCCGTTCGGCGGCCGTCGACGCGTTTGTGCGGCGCACCGCCCATACCCTAACGTGAACACCGTTTACGCCGGGCCGCGCGGGCCTGGCGCGCTCTTGTGTCCGCACGGATAACTGATGTAAGGGAGTACCCGGTGACGCAGGCGGTGACTCGGCCCAGTACCGACATATTGCACCTGGCTCGCCAGCAGGTGTTACACCGCGGTGAGGGACTCAGCGGAGACCAGGTGCTGCAGGTGTTGCAGCTGCCCGATGACCGGCTCGAGGAACTGCTGGCGCTGGCTCATGAGGTGCGGATGGCCTGGTGCGGCCCCGAAGTCGAGGTCGAGGGGATCATCAGCCTGAAAACCGGTGGTTGCCCGGAGGACTGCCATTTTTGTTCGCAGTCAGGCCTTTTCGCCTCACCGGTGCGCAGTGCCTGGCTCGACATTCCGAGCCTGGTGGAAGCGGCCAAGCAGACGGCAAAGACCGGTGCCACCGAGTTCTGCATCGTGGCCGCGGTGCGCGGACCCGACGAGCGGTTGATGGCCCAGGTGGCCGCGGGTATCGAGGCGATCCGCAACGAGGTCGACATCCACATCGCCTGCTCGCTGGGGATGCTCAGCGCCGAGCAGGTGAAGCAACTGGCGGCGATGGGCGTGCACCGCTACAACCACAACCTGGAAACGGCCCGCTCGTTCTTCCCCAACGTCGTCACCACCCACACCTGGGAAGAGCGCTGGAACACGTTGTCGATGGTGCGCGAGGCCGGCATGGAGGTCTGCTGTGGCGGCATCCTCGGCATGGGTGAGACGCTGCGGCAGCGCGCGGAATTCGCCGCGGAGCTTGCCGAACTCGATCCGGACGAGGTGCCGCTGAACTTCCTCAACCCGCGCCCGGGCACACCCTTCGCCGATTTGGAGGTCATGCCGGCCAGCGAAGCGCTCAAGGCGGTGGCCGCCTTCCGGTTGGCGCTGCCGCGCACCATGCTCCGATTCGCGGGCGGCCGGGAGATCACGTTGGGCGACCTCGGCGCCAAACGTGGCATGCTCGGCGGCATCAACGCCGTGATCGTCGGCAACTACCTGACCACATTGGGGCGGCCGGCCGCCGCCGACCTGGAACTGCTCGACGATCTGCAGATGCCGATCAAAGCGCTCAACGCAAGCCTGTAGATACTGGGAGGCGATGGTTCGCGATCTGCCCGCTCCGCTCGGCGCGGGGATCTACGACGTCTATACCGGCCACCCGGTGGGCACCTCGGTACCGCCGACCGCGGCCCGGTTGGGGCTGGAGCCGCCTCGGTTCTGCGCGGAATGCGGCCGCCGGATGGTTGTCCAAGTGCGGCCCGACGGGTGGTGGGCCAAGTGTTCCCGGCATGGTCGGGTGGACTCCACCGACCTCGAAACCCGGCGATGAGCGAGTCCTGTCCGGGCGACGCCCCGCGCACATCGCGTCGGCAGGCGGTCGCGGTCGTGGTGGCGGGCCTCGTCGCGGCGGGTGTCGTGGTCGCCGCGCTGTGGGCGTGGATCGCCCCGCCCATCCACGGGGTCGTGGCGCTCACCCACGAGGGTGAACGCGTCCACGATTACCTCGGCAACGAAGCCGACCACTTCTTCGTCGCCGCGTTTTTGCTGCTGGGGCTGTTGACGGTGGTGGCCGTGGTGGGTTCGGTGCTGGCGTGGGAATGGCGGGCCCACCGCGGGCCGGCGATGGTGATCGCGCTGTCGGTCGGCATGGTGGGCGCCGCGGCGGCCGCCGCCCCGCTGGGCGCGCTGCTGGTGCGGCTGCGCTACGGCGCCGTGGATATCGCCGCAGCGCCGGTGACGCCCGAGCACCGGGTGCACTACGTCACCGAGGCGCCGCCGGTGTTCTTCGGGTCCGGCCCGCTGCAGATCGGTTGCACGCTGCTTTTGCCGGCGGCCACGACGGCCCTGGTATACGCCCTGCTGGTCGCGGCGGCCACGCGTGACGACCTGGGCGGCTATCCGGCGGTGGAGTCGCCGCAGACCCCGACCGCGATCACCGTGCCGCCGGGCGGCGGGTCGGGGTAGTTACAGCGGGCGGCGGTGCACCGGCCTGCCGGTCAGGACCTTCGCCGCGATGACACCCAGTCTGGCCATGCCGATGTAGGTCGCGGGATTGAACAGCGTCGGCCACGTGGTGCGGAGCCGACGCTCGTTGAGCGGTCGACGCGCGAAGCGGGCCTGCAGCCAGCGCAGGGTCATGGGTGCCGAGAGCGGATGCAACAGCAGGTGCTCGTTGAAGGCGTCCCGGTGATACGTGACGTCGGCACCACCGCCCGAGTAGGCGTCGGCAAGCGCATCGATGTCCTCGACCGCGATGAGGTAGTCGTGTACCGCCTGCACGATGAGGATCGGCGGTGCCGGGACCGCGGTGCCCAGTTTGATGTTGTCGAAAACATCTTGCACTTCGGGCATCTCGAGGATCTCCTCGAGCGGCCGGTCGAGGTACCGATTCACGTTCTTGCCGGCCATCCGGATGACGGCCCCGACCGTCGTCATGTCCTCCAGCTGGCGAAGCAAAGCCCGCCCCGCTTCATTGGTGTGCGTCTTGATCACCCGGTCCAGGTCGGGATAGACGTGCGCCAGCGCAGCGATCACCAATGCCGGCAACCCAGCCAGTGGGCCGCCGTTGAGCCGCCGGAATGTGTGGGCCAGGTCGCCGACGGGCGAGCCCAGCACCGCACCGACGATGTCCAGCTCAGGCGCGTAGTCGGCGCACACTTCGGCCGCCCACGCGGTGGCCAGCCCCCCGCCGGAGTAGCCCCACAGCGCCACCGGTGCCGACGGCGACAGCACGGTGCGCTCCGAGCCGAGCGCGGCGCGGACCCCGTCGAGAATGCAATAACCAGGTTGGTAAGGCGCGCCCCACATGCCGTGACGGCCTTCGTGATCGGGCACCGACACCGCCCAGCCCTCGGCCAGGGCCGCCGTGATCAGCAAAAACTCCAGTGGCGCCAACGCTCCGATCGCCTTCGCGTAACGCCGCAGCGCGTAGGACGGAAAGCAGCGGGACGCCACCGCGTCGATCGCGCACTGGTACGACAGCAGCGGGCACGGCTGCCCGGGCGCGACCTCGGCGGGAACGATCACCGTGGTCACCGCCGCCTCCGGCTTGCCGTTCATGTCGGTGGTCCGGTACAGCAGCTGGGTGGCGGTGGCCCGCTGCGGTATCAGCCCGAGAAAGGCCAGCTCGACGTCGCGGGAGCGCAGCACGGTGCCCGGCAGCGCGTGCTCGAACCCGGGCGGCGGCTGGTAGAACGGGTCGTCCGGGGGCAACACCGGGCGCTCCTTGCGCCGCAGCTCCTGGTGCAAAGGCCGGGCGATCCATTCGGCCCCGGTCGGGCTAACGAGCGTGGCACGGTCCATCGGGGCATTGTTACTTAAGAAGGCGTTAAGAATCCAGCTGCCCCGCCGGCTTCCGATGTGGGACGTGTCACTGGCTTAGCCGGGCGGCCGCAGCGCGGCGAATTCGTCGGTGACCCGCAACCGCGAGTCGGTGAAGCGGTACAGCGCGGCCGGGCGGCCCCCGCTGCGGCCCGACTGGGCGATGGTGCCGGTCTGGGTGATGACGCCGCGGCGGGCCAGCACTCGCTGCAGATTGGTCGCATCAACCTGGTAGCCCAGCGTCGCACTATAGATGTCACGCAGCGTGGATAACGCGAATTCCTTTGGCGCCAAGGCAAATCCAATATTCGTGTACGACATCTTGGCAACCAGCCGGGTCCGGGCGTGGGCCACCATCGGACCGTGGTCGAACGCCATCGGCGGTAGCGCGGTCACCGGATGCCAGCGGGTGTCCGGCGGCAGCTCCGGGGTAGCGGGGGAGGGCACCAGACCCAAAAACGTCGACGCGATCACGCGATCACCCGGCACCCGGTGG
>Ga0070737_10003324_pt1 | contig 17563 bp, 15 predicted proteins | sample Coa_R1_10_FD_66438 | JGI IMG/M metagenome (GOLD analysis project Ga0070737, IMG submission 66438) | Surface soil microbial communities from Centralia Pennsylvania, which are recovering from an underground coalmine fire - Coalmine... | ecosystem: Environmental > Terrestrial > Soil > Unclassified...
TGGGTTCGTTTGTTCATTTTTGTGGGCGGAAGCCGGCGGCGGGATTGGGTTCGTTTGGTCATTTTTTGTGGGGCGCGCGAGCTGTCGGTGGAATTGGGTTCGTTTGTTCATTTTTGTGGGGCGCGCGAGCTGTCGGTGGAATTGGGTTCGTTCGTCATTTTTTGTGGGGCGCGCGAGCTGTCGGTGGAATTGGGTTCGTTTCGTCAGCGCCCGGCAACCCGCTCCGGCCGATTCGGAGCGGGTGCATGCAGGGGTCGTAGATGTCAAAGATCCGCGCCTTGGCCAGGCGGTCCGAGGACCTCGGGGCTTGCGGCAGTGGACAGATTTCGAGGGGTAGGGTCCGACCCGAAGCTTTTTCGCTTCAGTTTAACTTGGGCGCGTGCCGATCAATGGGTGCATTCGCGGTAACCGATTGGAAACATTCGGGATTATTCCTCCTGGAGATCGTGACTCCCCCATTGCCGCCCAGGCGGGAGCGGCACAACGAGGGATGAAAACGCCGGCGGTTTGCGCCATGCTGGCGGTAGCCGCTGGACGAACCGAGATTGGTGTCGATCTGGGCTACGAGCTCGTACGTGAATCTGATGGAAAGAACTGCAGCGGCTGAAGCTTTGGCTGGATGCCTGTAAGGTCACCCACGTCGGCATGGAATCCACCGGGGTATATTGGAAGCCCGTCTGGAACCTGCCGCGGGGAAATTTCGAAATGGTGCTGGCCAATCCCTACTACGTCAAGAATCTTCCCAGCGACAAGTTCTTTCGCCGACCGTCCGGCCTCCAACTGCTTCACCGCCGCGATGATCTTCTCTTCGCTGTGCTTTTTCTTCTTCATCTGAAAAGCCCCTTTCGATTACGGGGCTTTCCAAATTATTTTTGGTAGAGATTTCCGGGGGCAGGTCACCAAGTCCGGCACGGGTTGGCCTAACGGGTCCTGAGCACGACCCTCTGCCGGTTGCCTACAATTAAAGAGAATGCCCTCGCGGCGGATCCTGCCTTTCCTTTCCCTTCTGCTTCTCCTGGCATTGAGCCTTAGCTCGTGCGTGGTGAAACGGCGGCTGATCGTGCGCCAAGGCGCGGGCAAGAGCCAGCCCGTCTTGCAGGTCGCCAGCGCTTCCGAACTGTTGCAAAAAATTTCCGATCAATACAACGCGATCGGAAACTTCACCATGACGGTGGATATGACGCCGGCGCTGGGCACGGCCGAGAAGAGCCGCATCACCGAATACAAGGATGTCCGCGCTTATATTCTCTTTCGCAAGCCCGACGAAATCCGTCTGATCGGACTGTATCCGGTGGTTCGGAATACGGCCTTCGACATGGTTTCCGTCGGCGACCAGTTCAAGCTATACCTGCCCGCCCGCAACGAATTCGTGGAGGGCAGCAACACCATGACCGGCGAGCCTTCGAAAAATAAGCTTACAAACCTGCGGCCGCAGCATTTTCTCGACGCCCTTCTGGTCCGCCCTCTTGCCGCCCAAGATAAGGTTTTTCTGGAGAATTTCACCGACGAGGAGAACGCCTGGTACATTCTGCACGAGGTCCGGGAAAACCGCGCGGGCGTGCTCGACCTGGTCCGGACGGTTTGGTTCAATCGCATCGATTTGCAGATCGCGCGCCAGATGATCTTTGACCCCGGGGGCAACATCCTGACCGACGCCCGCTACTCCAACTGGGCGGCGTTTAACGGCGCGCGTTTTCCGAAGCACATCGAAATCGATCGCCCCCGGGACGAATACGCCGTAGTGATGGACATTGTAAAAATGGACATTAACCAGGGTGTATCGGACGATAAATTTGTGCTCAATCAACCCGCCGGATCTACCCTCCGCGTGCTGGGACAGGCTTCTCCCGCCGCGTCTCAAACCGCCAAGGACGGTCACGCTCAGTGACCTTCAAACTGGTTTGGGAAAATCTGAAACACCGGCCGTTGCGCAGCCTGCTCAGTTTTCTGTTGATTGCGGTTCCGGTCACTTTGATTCTCACGCTGGTGGGCCTGACGAACGGCATGATCCAGGATTTTCAGCACCGGCAGAAAGCCAGCGGCGCCGATATCGTGGTGCGCCCCACCAATGCCAGCGCCGCTCTCAATTTCGGCAGCGCCAATCTAAGCCAGGGTTTCGTACAGTTCCTGGCGATGCAGCCGCACGTCAAAACCGCAGTGGGAGTGCTGAATCATAGTACCGATCTTTTTTTGACAATTGCCGGGATCGACCTGCCGCAGTTCACCGCTATGAGCGGCCCCTTCCAGTATGTTGCAGGCGGCCCTTTCCGCGACCGGGACGATATGATCGTCGATCGCTATTACGCGGATCAGCAGCACCTGCGGGTTGGCGATCCGGTCATGCTCCTGAACCACACCTGGCATATACGAGGCATCATTGAAGGCGGACAGCTTTCCCACATTTTCGTCGAGCTGCCTATCCTCCAGGAATTGGACAGCGCCACGGGCAAGGTGAGCGAGATCTTTCTCAAACTGGATAACCCGGCCGAGACCAACGCCGTCGTAGAGGAACTGAAGCGGAAGATGCCCGAAAATCCGATCTACTCAATGGAAGTGTTCACCTCCCTGCTCAGCATCAATAGCATCCCCGCTCTGCGCGCGTTCACGTTGGTGGTTGTGGCAATCGGCGTGGTAATTGGCGCGATAGTGGTGTGGATGTCGATGTACATGGCGGTGCTCATGCGCACCCGCGAAATTGGCATCCTCAAGTCTTTGGGCGGCTCCAATCGCTTCATCCTAAGCATCGTTGTTCTGGAAGCTTTGCTGCTCGGCCTGGGCGGCACGGTGCTGGGCATCGGCATGAGCTTCGGCGCGCAATGGTTGATTCACGCCTTCGCTCCCGCCTCGTATCAAATGGCGATCGTGCCGCTGTGGTGGCCCATCGCGCTGTTTATCATGCTGGCGAGCGCCGCCTTGGGAGCGCTTTATCCGGGCTTAACCGCCGCCCGCCACGATGCGATCGAGGCCCTCGCCTATGAATAGCGAAGGCATCATTGAAGTTCGCGGGTTGCATAAGACTTACCGCATGGGCAACATCGGAGTGCCGGCCCTGCGCGGTGTGGATCTGCACGTGGATGCCGGCGATTTTCTTAGCATTGTGGGGCCTTCCGGCTCGGGCAAGTCCACGCTGTTTCACATCATCGGCGGACTCACCCCGCCCACTTCCGGCGAGGTGCGCGTGGCCGGGCAGGACCTGATGGCACTCGGCGAAGCCGGCCGCACGAGTTTACGCCGCCGCACAGTGGGTTTCGTGTTCCAGCGATTTAATCTGCTACCGAATCTCACAGCGCGCGATAACATCGCGGTGGCCCGCCACATCGCCGGTGTGCCGCAGAAGCCCGACCCGCGGTTTGAAGAGTTGCTGCGCTTTCTGGGCATCGCCCATCGTCTGGACCATAAGCCGAACGCGCTCTCCGGTGGAGAGCAGCAGCGCGTAGCGATCGCCCGCGCGGTGGTCAATCATCCGGCAATTCTGCTGGCCGATGAGCCTACCGGTAACCTGGATACCGAAAATTCCCAAGCGGTGCTTGAATTGCTGAAAAATCTAAACGAGCAGTTCGGCCAGACCGTGCTCATGATCACACACAATCCGGAAGCCGCCCAGTACGGCCATCACACCGTACACATGCGTGACGGGCGGATCGTCGAAAGAACCAGCCGCGGCCAGCAAACAGAATAGACCTTTTACGAGTGGAACCGGCATGGGACAGAACTTTCGGTCCAGGAAGCTGAAGCTAAAAAAGCATCATGGTTGGAAGGCCAAGCCGGGTAACGCGATCTGCGTAATCGACCGCGGGGCCATCCGCTTCGATTACCCGGAAAGCTGGGATCTGTCGGTGAACGAAGGCCAGATCGATATTCGCGACCGCCCCAAGCCCGACGATAACTGTGTGCTCTCCGTCTCCCGCATGTATCTGCCCTTTGAAGTGGCCGACCAGGTGCCGCTGCGCGATCTGGCGCAGACAGCCATGATGGAGGACGCGGGCGAGACGCTGGAGCGTAAGCCGGCCGTAGATGTCTCCAGGCAGGATGGTATCGAGTTGGCCTACATCGAGAGCCGGTACATCGAGAAGAACGAGCGGCGGGAAGCCCTCACGCGCCTTGCCGTAGCCCGAGGCTCCGGAGTCTATTGCCTGATTACCTTCAGTTTTTGGGCCGACGACCAGGCCAAATGCGATCCCGTGTGGGAGGAAACGCTCCGTTCGCTAACGCTCGGCCTCTACTCCGAGGACCCGACCGTGGGGCCGGTGGTGCAATAGCGCGCCGCCGTTTACCTTTCGAGAACTTCGTGAATGGTGCGGAGCAGCGCATCCCGCGAGATCGGCTTGCGCAGGGTTGCGGCGGCGCCCAGGTTCTTCGCCACCGGAAGCATATCGCCGCCGAATGCGCCCGACATGGCGATCACTTTCAGGGAGGGTTTCCTCATGTGGAGCGAAGCGATCAGTTCGATACCATCCTGCTCGGGCATCGCCAGGTCGGTCAGAACCAGATCCACATCTTCCTGGGCTGCGATCTGCGCCGCCTGGCGGCCATTGGCTGCTTCCCAAACGACGAAACCGGCACTCCGGAGCAGGTCGCGCAGGAGCGTCCGGACGCTTTCATCGTCATCCACGACCAGGAGGTTGGCGCTCAGCGCGCGCGGCCCCAAAACCTGCCGCACCTTTAAAGCCAGCGCGTCCGGCGTGAATGGCTTCTGCAGATAAGAAACTTCCGCATCCGGCACAGGCCGGTTTGTAATCGCGTTTTCGGTATAGCCGGACATAAATAATATGTGGATGTCAGGCCGTTCTGCTTTTAGGCGCGATGCGAGCGTGCGCCCGTCCATGCCGGGCATGACTACGTCTGTCAGGAGGAGATCGATCTTCTCCGGAAACGTGCTCGCGAATCGCAGAGCTTCCTCGCCGCCGGCCGCGCTCAGCACCGTGTAGCCGCAACGCCTTAATGCGGCGGCAGCGAGCGCGAGTACTTCCGGCTGGTCTTCCACCACCAGGATGGTTTCACTGCCGCGGGTATCCGCTTTCCGGGCCCGGCGTGGCTCCGCCGAAAGTTCTTGTGTTCTGGGCAGATAGATCTTGAAAGTGGAGCCGCTGCCCGGCTGGGTCGAAACCTGAATCCAGCCGCCGCTTTGCTTGACGATCCCGTACACCGTGGCCAGCCCCAGCCCGGTTCCAATTCCTTTCGGCTTAGTAGTGAAGAAGGGTTCGAACAGCCGCGCCTTCACCTCGGGGCTCATGCCGACGCCCGTATCGCTCACCGCGAGCATCACATACTCGCCGGCCTGGGCGCCGGGTTCGACTGCGGCATGTTCCTCATCCAAGCTGACATTGGCGGTTTCCAGCAGAAGCGTTCCCCCTTCCGGCATGGCGTCGCGGGCATTGATGGCGAGGTTCATAATTACTTGCTGGAGCTGCCCTCCATCTGCAGTCACGTTTCCGAGATCCGGGGAGAGCTTAGTCAGGAGGCGGATATCCTCCCCGATGAGGCGCCGCAGCATACGCTCAATATCCAAAACGATATCGTTCACTTTCAGCACCGTGGGCTGAATGAGTTGCTTACGGCTGAACGCCAGGAGTTGTTGCGTGAGCGCGGCCGCCCGTTCCCCGGCAGCGAGCACCTGTGCCATCGGTTCCTTCATCTGGTCACCGGCGCGGAGCTCATGGAGCATCATCTCGCTATAGCCGTTGATCACAGTGAGCAGATTATTGAAATCGTGCGCGACGCCGCCCGCCAGCCGGCCGATACTCTCCAGGCGTTGTGCCTGGCGAAGCTGTTCTTCCAGCTTGTGCCGCTCGGTAATGTCCGTTACCAGGACCAGCCGGGCGTGCCGGCCGCCGAAATCCAGCGGGTGAGTCATCACCTCTACGGTGATCACGGTGCCGTCCTTCTTACGATGCCGCCAGGGTCCGTCGCGGTGGAGTGCGGCGCTCTTTTCAGACCGGACATCCTCCAGCAGCGCCGGAACGTCCTCCGCCGGCCGAATATCCCGCAGGGTCATCGCCAAAAACTCTTCTCGCGTGTAACCGTACGTGTACACGGCCGCGTTGTTTACCGCCAAAAACGCCAGTGTGCCGGCGTCGAATACCCACATCGGTTGGGGGTTGTGCTCGAACAACAGCCGGTACCGGCGTTCCGAGTCTTCGATCTGCCGCTCCGCGCGGCGCCGCTCTGCGACGTCCCGAAATACCAGCACCACGCCCGCGATCCCACCGTGCTCACTTCGTATCGGAGCGCCGCTATCGTCGATGGGATTCTCTTTCCCGTCGCGTGAAATGAGAAGCGTGTGATTGGCGAGGCCGACCGTTGTTCCGTTCTGTAAGACCTTGGCAGCCGGGCTGGTAACCTCCTCTCGCGTGGTCTCGTTGACAATCCGGAACACGTTTCCGAGCGGCTGTCCCACAGCCTCAGCCGCTTTCCAGCCGGTCAATGACTCGGCCACGGGATTCACGAAAGTAACTACGCCTGCTTTGTCCGTAGTAATTACGGCGTCGCCGATGCTACGTAAAGTGGTTTCCACCAGCGCCCGCTGGTGCCGCTCTTCGGCGTGGGCGCGGTCGAGCGCAGTAAAAGCCCGGTCCAGATGGGCTGCCGCTCCGATGAGCAGCAGCACGAGAATGCCGGTTCCGCCGAGAATCGCGATCCTCGTCTCACGCTCATGCCGGTTTGCGGCTGCTTCCCGCGCGCGCAGTTGCTTTTCTTCCGCGGCCATGAGACGCGCTGCCGCGGCGCGGACCTGGTCCATAATTTCTTTGCCTTGGTTCGCGCGCACAATGGCAAGGGCATCCTCTACCCGGCCTTGGCGGCGCACTTCGATGGTTCGTGCCAGTTCCGATAATTTGGCCGCCACCAGTCCGGTCAGTTGCTCCGCATCGCCTGGGTCGGCGCTGGGCGCGCCCGCATCGTAGAGTTGAATCCGGCGGATCTGCGGGACCGACTCCCGGTAAGGTCCCAGGTAAGTGTCCTCACCGGTCAACAGATAGCCGCGCTGTCCGGTTTCGGCATCTTTGAGAAGTGACAGCAGCTGTTGCGCCCGGTCTATCGTGTTGCGGACGCGGTCCGCGTTCTCAACGGCCTGTTCGTACTCCCGCCAATTACCATACGAGAGCGTCCCCACGGCCAGTACGACGCCCATGGCAATGCCCAAGCTGACCGTATGCGACTTGCGAGCCAGTACGGTTCCCACGAGTCGCATCATGGTTCCTTTATTCGGCGCCCTCGGCGCCCTTTTGCGAACGCTTGCAGGCGGCTACCGCATCCAAATATTCAGTTTGAAAGCGTTCCACCTGGTGCCGTGCCTCTGCCCACTGCCTCGAGATATTTTCATCGGCCGGAAACCGGCTCAGCATCCCCAACAACCGGTCTTCTTCGGCCATAGCCAATCGGAGGCGTTCACCGGCTTGATGCATCTGCACCAGAAGCGCCTTAAAAGTCTTGTCGGACACGGCGCTCCAGGATGAATTCACCCTTACGACCCGGGACCTGTGCACCCGGCACTGAGGAAGCTATGCCAGTCGTGCGCGCCTCGGCATGTTTATCCTGGGCCACGATTTTATATTGTGTGGAAAATTCCCGAATTTTACATCTAGCCCCTAAGAGCTATTTTTAGGAAACTGCCGGGTTCCAGCTTGTGGCGCAGGCGGTGCCGGCGCAGGGGGTAACATTGGTGGATTTTAATTGTGGGAGGGGGATTGGGAATTGCTGTGGAACCGGTCTCATTTCAGAAGCGAGAAATGAGGTTGTCCCCTGGACTGAGACAAACGATTAAGGGGCGCCCTCATTTCCGAGAAGGCCCTGGCTTGCCTGGTGCACTACGATTGGCCCGGCAACGTGCGGGGAGTCCACAGGCGAGGGCCGCTCCGCTACCGCCCTGCACGAAGGCCTGCGCCGCGCTAAAAAAAGATCATCGAGCGGGCCATCGAGCAGGCCGGAGGCAACTTCCCCGAAGCCGCCGGTATTCTGGGCGTATACCCCGACCATCTGTTCCGGCTGGTTAGCACGCTCTACCTGAAACCGAAGCGCCAACGTTAGTGGCAAAGCGGAGGCACTCGCGCCCGCGGCGCGAGATCAGCGGGAAAACGCCATGCCCGCGAAGCTGACTACGCTCTTCTCGTCAATATTCCACTGCTGGTAGTGGAGGAGTTGGCCGCGTGCGTTGGGTACGGCTTTGAGGAAGGTGTAGAAGGGCGAGGAGCCGCACCATTTGAGGTCGTCGCGATTTTCGCAGACCTGGTCCCAGAAGGCGGCGGCATCGCCGGCGTTGATGCTTTCGATGCGCTTGCGGTCGCGCGCCTGAACCTCGTCCATGATTCCCTTTCCGGCGTAGGCGGGAAAGTCGTCCTGGTAGCGCACGCCCATGTGAGCCATATCGACGCCGAGGAGCCAAAAGAGGCGTTGCGCTTCGCGTTCGCGGAGCTCGTTGAGGGCGTCGAAAAAGCGTGCGACGGCGGTGTCGCGCTCGGGGCGCTGGCCGCTCAGCAGACCGCGCGCGAAGGGGCCGCAGAGGATGGGAACGATCCGCACGCCGGGGCCGAGCTGGTGCTGAAGGAAAATGAGCTGCAATTCCACCGTGTGCTCAAAACAGTGGCAGTAGTCTTCCATGCGGATTGCATCGCCGCCGTGGCCCGCGAGCCAGTCGACCAGGACCGTATCCGTTGTGGCTTCGCCCAGCGGAGTGCGGAAACGCTTGCGCGTGAGGCCGAAGGTTTCGGGTTCGCCGTAATGAGAAGTTGCAAGGATGACGAACGTGCGATCACGGTGCTGCGGTCCGAGCAGCCGGTAGGCGGACTGGTACGATTCCCAGCCGCCCTCCGGGCTTACATGCGGCGCGGCCAGAGCGAACAAACCATCGGTCGCGGGGGCGGCGCCATTCCCGGCGCCCATATAGCGCTGCATGGTCTGCTGCAGTTCGGGCGTAGTGGCGGGATAAGCAGAGCCGGCGTGGGCGGGTTCCCGCACAGGTTGGCCTGCGAATTCGGTGAGACGGGCCCGTTGCATTTCGGCGAAGGTTGCGTCTTCCAGGAATCCGGCGGAGCTGAGGGTCTGGACGAGGTGTTCCTGGATCTGGCTGACGTTGAGATCGCCGGTGAGCCGTACCAGATCGGCGCGGAGATCGAGATCGGTGTGAGCGCCGTCAAAATGACGGAGGCAGGGTGTCAGCACCGGAGGGATGATAAGCATGGCGTCGGAGAAGCGGAAGGGGTCGCGGATGAACAGCCCCGGATGCTCCGGCGAGGGAGAAGGCATGAAGTCGAGGGTCCCTCGAAGGCGCGCCAGAATCTGAGCCAAACTTCATGGTAACGCAGGCCCTCAGCACGGCGGCAGGCGCGTGTGCCGCATGCCGATCTCGCGGTATTTGCGAAGCAGTTCGAACAAGACCACGCCGCCGGCGGTGGCGACGTTCAGGGAGTGTTTGAGACCCAACATGGGGATGCGGATGTGCGTATCGGCAAAGGCGGAGAGTTCGGGGCGAATGCCATCGACTTCGTGGCCGAACATAAGGCAGACGGGAAAACGCGGTGCCCAGTCGAACAGATCGAGTGCGTGGAGGGTGGTTTCAATGGCCGCGAGTTCATAGCCGCGCGCGCGCAGAGTTTTCAGCAAAGGAACAGGCTCCCAGGTGTGCTCCCAGGCGACGCTTTCTTCGGCGCCAAGGGCCGTTTTTGCGATAGCCCGTTCGGGCGGGCGGCCGGTGATGCCGCACAGATAGAGCCGTTCGGCGCGGACGGCATCCGCCGTGCGAAAGAACGAACCGACGTTATAAAGGCTGCGGACGTTGTCCAGCAGGACAACGGCGGGCAGACCGGAGATTTGTTCGTAGCAGGCTCCGGCGCGTGTCGCCTGAAAGGGGAGGCGGTCCATTTCGAAGGAGTTAGGAGCCAGGAGCGAGAATAAGCGGTGGTTGGCCGGCGGAAGCGCGTGCCCCATCAGAATCGGCGATTTTAAGGGGCGCAGTCATTTATACGCTTGCCGGAGAGCCGGCCCTGGCGGTGGCCAGAATTTTGTCGTCGAAATCGAAACCGGCGGTTCGGGGGCGGTGGTTGCGCGTGTACCAGCGGTATGTCTCTTTCAAACCGGCATCGAAGGGGGTCAACTTTATTTTGAGCATGCGCGTGACCTTGCCGACGTTTTCGGTGATGGGCGGAACATCTAAATATTCGCCGAAATAGTACGGCTCTTCCATTGCATTGCCGCCGGTTTGCTGGATGAGATCGCGCGGCACGCGCACCAGTACGGGTTCAACGCCGGCCGCTTTCGCAAGCCGCTCGACGAATTCGACCTGGGTGAGCGGTTTGGGATCGGCGATATTGAAGGCCTCTCCCGTGGCGCGCGGCTCGACAAGGGCCCGCACCAGCGCGGTCACCAGATCGTTTACAAAAACAAACTGCATCAGCCGATGGCCATCGCCGGGAATGATGATGGGTCTGCCTGCCCGCAGCCGATCCCAGAAAAACTGCTCCCGGTAGAAGGGGTTGCCCGGGCCGTATATAAATGGTGGGCGGAAAGTGACCACCGGCAGGCCCTTTTGGGAATGCATGCGGAACAGCAGGCGCTCGGTGGCGGCTTTGTTGCGGATATAGGGATTGGCGTGGTAATCGGGCGCGAGCGGATCGCTCTCTTTGTGGTTCAGGCCGTCGCCATAGGCGGCCACGCTAGAGAGAAAGATGTAGCGGCTCAGGCGGTTGCCGCCGCAGGCCTGCACGGTAGCCTCGACCTGGGCGGGAGTGGTCCCACGTTCCCAATCGTAGACGTTGTCGTAGACTGCTTCGAACCGGCGGCCGGATAGCACTTCGTTCAGGGACTCGGGGTCGTTCCGGTCGGCGACGATGTTTTCTACCCTGCGTCCGAAGTCGTGTTTAGGCTTGCGGTGGAGAACGGCAACTTCATGGCCAGCCTTGACTAATTCTTCCACCAGGAGAGGGCCGATAAATAAGGTGCCCCCGATAACCAGTACTTTCATAGCTCTCCAAGAAACTGAGACGCGGCGCCGGGCCAAACCATTTCGCGACGAACTCAAAAACAAACTAGCAGCATCGGCGCTCGAATACCAGCGCCGGTCTTGCAGTTGACAAAACGAAGCTGTCCCGTAGAGCTGCCCGCTCTAGTCGTAATATTCCTGCCCTAAGTGCGTGATGAGGTCTTCGCCGCGCATCCAGCGCAGCGTGTTTTTGAGCTTCATCAACTGGATAAAAATATCGTGCTCGGGATAAACCTCGGGGGCATGCATCGGCGCTTTGAAATAGAAAGACAACCACTCCTGTACGCCGCGCAGGCCGGCGCGTTGCGCCAAGTCCATAAACAAAACAATGTCGAGAACCAGGGGCGCGGCCAGGATTGAGTCGCGGCACAGGAAGTTCACTTTAATCTGCATGGGGTAGCCGAGCCACCCGAAAATATCGATATTGTCCCAGCCTTCTTTGGCGTCACCGCGTGGCGGGTAATACTCGATGCGCACCTTATGGTAGAACTCGCGATAGAGGTCGGGGTAGAGGTGCCCCTGAAGAATATATTCCAGGGCGGAGGACTTACTCACTTCCTTGGAGCGGAAGGAGCCAGGATCGTCGAGCACTTCGCCATCGCGGTTGCCGAGAATGTTGGTGGAAAACCAGCCGTTCAGGCCCAGCATGCGGGACTTCAGGCCGGGCGCGATAAGAGTTTTCATGAACGTCTGGCCGCTTTTGAAGTCCTTGCCTGCTACAGGCACGTTCATCAGGCGCGAGAGTTCGAGCAGCGCCGGCGTATCCGTGGTCATGTGCGGCGCGCCGTTGGCGTACGGGACGCCGGATTTTAGGGCCGCGTAGGCATAAATCTGGCTGGGAGAAATTTCGGGATCGCTCTTTTGCAGGCCGCACTCGAAATCCTTGAGGGTGGCGTGCACGGGCGCCGGCTGGCGGAATACCTCGGTGGAGGCGCACCAGATCATAGCTAGGCGGGAAGCGCCGCTCGATTCGCGGAAGCGGCGGATATCGTCCATCACCATTTCCGCATGGTCCATCTTGGAGCCTTTGGGTTTGACGTTTGGACCATTCAGGCGTTTCACGAACTCGTGGTCGAAGACGGCCTGCATCGGCTGAATCGCGGAAAGCGGATCCTTGAGCTGATCGAGCAGTGCCGTATCGAGGACGCCGGCCTTTACGGCGGCTTCATAAGCGTTGTCTTCGAAAATATCCCAGCCGGCCACCACGATATCTTCCAGCCGGGCGAGGGGGACAAAATCGCGGATGGCCGGGCTGCGGCCTTCTGTGCGCTTGCCGAGCCGGATCGTACTTAGCTGGGTAAGGGAACCAATGGGTTTTCCCAAACCGCGCTTGATGGCTTCCAGGCCTGCAATAAACGTGGTGGTAACGGCGCCTATTCCAGGTACGAGAACTCCCAGTTTTCCTTCCGCAGGGGCTATTTGGACGGGCGGTTGTCCGGGCAAGAACGGGTCTCCTTCAGAGGCGAACTGCTATAATACCAACTCCATGCGCGAGCGTGCGACCCAGACGCTGTCGACAATTGTAGTGGATGATGAGCAGTTGGCCCGCGACGAATTGGGCTATCTTTTGAAGGATTTCCCGGAAATCGAGATGATCGGCGCGGCTGCGAACGGTCTCGAAGCCGTAGAGATGATCCGGAAACTGGAGCCGGACCTGGTGTTTCTCGATATACACATGCCTGGGCTGGATGGGTTGGGCATCATCCACCGGCTGCGGGAGACGGGAGCCGATCCGCCGTACTTCATTTTCGTTACCGCCTACGAGCAGCACGCGGTCGAAGCGTTCCGCCTGGAAGCGTTGGATTATCTGCTGAAGCCGGTGGATCGGGGGCGGCTGGCGGAGAGCATCGAGCGGGCCCGCCGCGTGGCGCAAGAAAAGAAAAACACGGGGTGGGCGAGCGGAACGGCGGCAGCCGCGGCGGCGCCGGCCAAGCCCGCTACCGCGCATCGTAGCAAGCTGCTGGTAAAGGCCAATAACCGCAATTTCATCGTAGACGCCAGCGAAGTCATCTACGCGACCATCGATGACGGATTGATCACCCTGGTGACCACCAATATCGAGGGCCACTCGAACTACCGCACGATCGAAGACCTGCAGGCCAACCTGGACCGGGAGATGTTCTGGCGTGTCCACCGCTCCTACCTGGTGAACATCAACCGGATTAAAGAAGTGGTACCGTGGTTTAAATCGAGCTATCAGCTCCGCATGGACGACCGCAAGCACACCGAGGTGCCCGTGAGCCGGGTGCAGACGCGGCGGCTGCGGGAATTATTCAAGCTGTGACGTAACGCCGTGGCGTGGCGCTCTCAGAGCACCACGCGAAAGACTTCTTTCATTGCATTAATGGCGTCCTGCTGGGTCCAGGGGGTCTTTGCCGGGAGACCTTTCAACGTGAAGTACTGCTGCATGAAGCGCTGACCGGCGGCCGGATCGATCTTCGGGGCGGATGCCGCGGGGGCCGCTCCGGGATTGTTATTGAAATTTCCGGAAATGCCCAGAAACGGTCCCAGGGTTTCCAGCAAGCCCGCCAAGGGCCGGCCGCGCACCACATGACTGCCATCCCAATCGATGAACGGGTCGGCATCGGCAATCGCGGTGAGCTGGGCTTGCGTGAGCAGCGGTATGTTCATGCCGAATTTCTGGTTGGCCGCCTGAATAAAGACGTTGGCGGCGATTGCATGGCCGATATCGGAGGGATGCACGCCGTCCAGGCTGAACAGCCCGCCATTAAACTGGCGCGTGAGCGCGACACCGTGAAATACGGGCGGGTTAGCCTGGGCCTGCTCGAAATAGGAATTAATATCCGCCACGGCCAGACCGGAATCGGCCGCGTCGCTCACGATGATCTGGTTGAAATCGTTCACGCGCTGCGTAATCTGAGCAGCTTGCGCCGCGGTCAGGACGTAATTGGGATTCTGCAAAATGGTATTGCCGTCCACCAGCCCGAGCTTGATGAGCAGCATGGTCGGGAGCGTCGTGTAACTGCCGGCCGGAAGGCCGTAATCGCTCCCGGTGAAGGTCTTCAGATCCTGGGGAGTGACCACGAAGGCGATCTGCGGAATATCGGGAATGGTGGCTACGACCGCATGCCCGCCCATCAGCCGCAAGTCCGTGGCGATTTGCCCGAAGTCGGTTTCGAACTGCTGCACGGAAGTCATGGGCAAAGTCGTGAGTTGATTCCATGCCAGGACGGCGGATAGGACATCCGTGTTGCCAATCCAGCAGATGGTGAAGGGGGCGGGATTGGACTGCGCGGCTTGCATCTGGGTACTACCGGTGCGGGGTGCGAGCACCAGATCGGCTTCGGTCTGAGGGGGCTGTTGCGCGGCCTGGTGCAGGATGGAATCCACGGTGGCGCCGGAAACCGCGAGGTTCGACGCGTTCAGATTGGGATTGAGGCGCGCGCGGCCGGAATCGGTAAAGATGTTTGAGAACGGCGTACCCACGATCAGGGGCAGCGGAAAATTTACTCCCATTTGATGGGCGACGAAATTCAGGTACGAATTGATTTGCGTCTGCCAGGTGGAGTTGGCGGATTGGACGCCTTCGCCGAGACTGTCACCCATTCCCACAAAGGCCGGCGTCTGGGCGAAAGCGGAAGCGGCGATACCGGCCACCCAAAAAAAGATCGTTGGAAAGCGCACTGTCGATTTGCCCCGTGGGAACCAGGGTATCACTAGGGCGCCCGGCTTGGGATGGCTTTGACCTGAGACTGGACACGCCGCCTTTGGCGGGCGTGACCGGCTATTTCGATTTCCAATTGCCACCACGCCGCAGATTTTGATATCTAGCTTTGGCAGTGCCGCTCCGGCGACTGTGGGCGCCGTTCCCGAGCCGGGCTACTTCCAAGTCCTGGCGTTTCTGGCGCTGGGGGTGGCATCGAGACATTTTCGCGCCGCGGAGGAAAGGCCATGAATTACCATACGGGTTCATGGCGATTGATCCCTCAGCGGCGATAGCCGCGACCGCGCGCGTGGACCCTGGCGCCGAAATCGGCCCGGGCGTGCGCATTGGCGAATACTGCGTCATCGAAAGCGATGTTGCGATTGGCGCGGAGTGCGTGCTGGAGCCCTACGTGTATGTGAAGCGCTGGACAACCCTGGGCGAGCGCAACGAAATTTCTGCCGGCACGGTGCTCGGCACCGATCCGCTGGACAAGAACTTTTCCGGCGCGCGCAGCTATCTGCGTATCGGCAGGGGCAACCGCATACGCGAGCACTATACCATCTCGCGCGGAACCGCGCCGGAATCCGCGACGGAGATCGGCGATGGCAACTACATCATGACCTCCGGCCATATCGCCCATAACTGCAAGATCGGCAACAACACCGTGATTGCCAGTTGCGCGCTGGTGGCGGGATACGTGGAAGTGGAAGACGAGGCCTTCATTTCCGGCGGCGTGGTGGTGCACCAGTATTCGAAAATCGGGCGGCTGGCGATGATCGGTGGCAACACACGCATCAACAGCGATGTCCCGCCATTCTTTCTCTATGCCGGATATAACGTCGAGGCTAAGGGACTCAACGTAGTTGGTCTGAAGCGGGCTGGGTACAAGGCGTCGGACCTCAGTGTTCTGAAGAAGGCTTATCAGGTGTTGTACCGTTCGGGGCTGAGGCTTGAAGAAGCATTGGAGAAGATTGAGCGCGAACTGGCAACACCGGAGACACTACACCTGGTGCAATTTGTGCGGCGCAGCGAGAGAGGGATCTGCCGGGAGTGACATGGGACAGATTGTCCCCCACATCTGGGCCAGAGTGTCCTCCAGAGAGTCGGGAACATACTGGCTTTCAAGTACTTAGCTCCGGCAGGCAAGTTGCATTTTGCGGGGGCATGCGCACACTCACTTTACGGTTCCTTGCTGGTTTGGTATTGGCGCTGTCGGCCACCGGTATTGCGCTGGCTGACAACTCGAAGATTTCGCCGGATCTGCAGGCGATGATGGCGAATTCTTCTTCCAATATCGACGTCATCGTTCAATACAACTCGCCGCCGCAGACTTGCAGTAGCGGCGGCCTTTTAGGCGGCTTGCTCTGCACTACGGTAAGCCTGGTGGGCGGGGTACTGAAGACGGTGCTCGGCTTGCTCAATGCGGTTGAAGCTACCTTAAGCCCCGAGGATATCATCAACACCTCGAACCAATCCAATGTGGTCTATATTTCGCCGAACCGGCTGGTGGCAGGTTCTCTCGATTATTCGACGGCCGCCGTCGATGCGCCCGCGGCCTGGAACTTAGGTCTGGATGGCACAGGGGTGGGAGTGGCGGTAATTGATAGCGGCATCTATCCGCACCCGGATTTGACCGCGGCGGGATCCACGCGTTCGCGCATTGTCTACCGGCAGAGTTTCGCTCCGGGAGTGCAGTACGACGATTTCGGCCATGGGACGCACGTGGCGGGAATTATCGCAGGGAATGGGAAATCTTCCAACCTGCCGGGCACGCCGCATCTATTGCGCGGTGTGGCGCCGAATGCGAATCTGCTGGATTTGCGGGTGCTCGATGCGAACGGAACGAGCAACGACGCAGCGGTGATTGCGGCGATTACCACGGCGATCCAATTGAAGAATCAATACAACGTGCGGGTAATCAATTTATCGCTAGGCCGGCCAATTTATGAAAGCTGCAACTTCGACCCTCTGTGCAAGGCCGTGGAGGCGGCATGGAACGCGGGCATCGTGGTGGTTTCCGCGGCCGGGAACCTGGGCCGGAACGGGTACGCAACGGTCCTTTCACCCGGCAACGATCCGCGAGTGATCACGGTAGGCGCAATGAAGACGATGGAAACCGACCCGCGCTCAGACGACTTAATAGCCAGTTACAGCTCGAGGGGGCCAACTTATATCGATCAGACCGTAAAGCCGGACTTAGTGGCGCCGGGTAATATGGTCGTTTCTCTGCTGGCTCCAGGCAGCACGCTTTCGCAAGAATTTCCGGCTAACGTGGTTTCCCCTAGCTATTATGGCGGCAGCGCCACGGGGACTCCGCAGTACCTGCGGCTGAGTGGAACCAGCATGGCAACACCGGTGGTTTCCGGCGCGGCCGCGCTGCTGATTCAGCAGAATCCATCGCTGACTCCGGATAGCATTAAAGCGCGCTTGATGAAGACGGCTTACAAGAATTTTCCGCTGGCAAGTACCGCGACCGATCCCACAACCGGCCAGAGTTATACCGACAACTATGACATATTCACCATCGGAGCGGGATATCTCGATATCGCGGCCGCACTGGCCGATCCGGAAGTGACTTACCGCAGCGCGGCATCGCCATCGGCGAAATACAACTCCAGCACCCAGCAGGGCAGCCTGCTGTTCAGCGGGAATTCGACCTGGAATTCATCACCCAACTGGCTTTCCACTGTGGTTTGGGGCAACACGGTGCTGCTCAACGGTGGGACCGCGCTTTGGAATGCGAACACGGCCTGGGGGAGCAATACGGCGTGGGGAACGAATACCGCCTGGGGCACTAACACAGCTTGGGGAACGAATACGGCCTGGGGAACGAATACGGCCTGGGGAACGAATACGGCGTGGGGAACGAATACGGCCTGGGGTACCAATACCGCGTGGGGGACCTCCGGAACCGGTGAGTGATC
>Ga0070737_10003326_pt1 | contig 17560 bp, 17 predicted proteins | sample Coa_R1_10_FD_66438 | JGI IMG/M metagenome (GOLD analysis project Ga0070737, IMG submission 66438) | Surface soil microbial communities from Centralia Pennsylvania, which are recovering from an underground coalmine fire - Coalmine... | ecosystem: Environmental > Terrestrial > Soil > Unclassified...
GGTCGACGGCCGCCAGGTGCTGGTGTCGGTGTCTGCTGCCGGCGTGGACCTGTTGGAGTCCGAACGTCGCGCTAGCAGAGAGTGGCTGGCACAGCGGCTCGCCTCGCTGGGCAGCGCCGAGCGTGACACGCTGCGCACGGCGGCCGACCTGATGTTGGCGCTGGTCGACGAAAGCCCGTGAGCGCCAGGCGCTTCGGGGACGTCGACGTCGTTGATGTCACTGATCCCGACGACCCGCGCGTCGACAACTTCCGCGATCTCAACAACGCGGACCGTCGCCCCGATCTGCCGAGCGGCAAGGGGTTGGTGATCGCCGAGGGTGTCCTGGTGGTGCGGCGCATGCTGGCATCCCGGTTCACGCCGCTGGCCCTGCTCGGCACCGACCGCCGGCTCGCCGAACTCGAGGCGGACCTGGCCGGGGTGGCGGCGCCCTACTACCGGGTGTCCGCCGACGTGATGACCCGGGTGGTCGGTTTCCATCTCAACCGCGGTGTGCTGGCCGCGGCGCGCCGGGTGCCGGAGGCTGACGTGGCACAAGTTGTCGACGACGCCAGCACGGTCGTGGTGCTCGAAGGGGTCAACGACCACGAAAACCTGGGCTCGATCTTCCGCAACGCGGCCGGGCTTGGCGTCGATGCTGTGGTCTTCGGCGGCGGCTGCGCCGACCCGCTCTACCGTCGCGCGGTGCGGGTATCCATGGGTCACGCGCTCCTGGTACCGTATGCCCGCGCCGCGGACTGGCCGGGCGAGCTAAAAGTGTTGCGTAAACACGGCTTTCGGTTGCTGGCTATGACTCCCCACGAAGACGCTCGGCCATTGCCCGCAGCGATGGCGCCGCTGTGCGACCAGCGAGTCGCCATCCTGGTGGGAGCGGAGGGCCCCGGCCTGAGCGAAAAAGCCATGCGCGGCTGCGACATGCGGGTGCGCATCCCGATGTCACGCGGCACCGATTCGCTCAACGTCGCCACCGCGGCCGCGCTCGCTTTCTACGAGCGCGCTAGGCTCGCGCCGTGACCGACGAGTCCACCCCCTGGGCAACGGGTTTGACGGTCGCCGGATTCGTCGCGGCGGTAACCGGTGTCGCGATCGCGGTGCTGACCCTGGGGCTGGTCCGGGTTCACCCGGGGCTGGCCGTCGGGCTCAACATTGTTGCTGTCGGCGGGCTGGCGCCGACGTTGTGGGGCTGGCGACGTACCCCGGTGCTGCGTTGGTTCGCGCTGGGCGCAGCCGTCGGTGTGTCGGGTGCCTGGGTGGCGCTGCTCACGCTGGCGGCGCTGGGCCGCGCCTAGCGGTTCCCGCCAGAGCGCACGCCGAGCAACACGTCCTCCCACGCCGGAACCGCTGGCTTGCCACGCCGGGCGCGGGCGGGCTGGCGCTGACGTTCCGGGGCAGGGGGTGTCTGCGGCGACGGCTCAGGCTCGGGCAAGTCCAGTTGGGCGACCGCAGCCACCGGGCGCAGCGGACGGTCGAAGTCCGGATCGATCAGCTCGCTGGCGGCGTCGTCGATGGCGGTCACCGTCCCGCCGTGGGCACCGGGCGAGAACCGGAAGTGCGCGACATTATCGGAGCGGCCGGCCTTCCAGGCGAGCTGTACCGTCCAGCGGCCATCGTCGTTGCGCCACGCGTCCCAGCTGGTGCTGTCGGGGTCGAGCCCACGCGCGGCCAACGCCGCGCTGACAGTCTCCCGCAGTGTCGAGACCGCGGGACCGTCGGCGAGCACGGGATGCGCTGTGGTTGCCAGCTCGGCGGCCCGGGCCCGTTCCAACAGAACCGGGTGGGCGAACCGCTGGATCCGGGCGATCTCGGCGCCGGTTGCGGAGGCGACCTGCTCGACGGATGCCCCGGCGCGAATCCGGGACTGAATCTCTTTGGGGCTGAGCATGTTGCCGACCTCAATGTCCATCCGGGCTGGCCCCAGCCGCGCCCCGTCGCCGCGTACCGCCGCCCGCAGCCGGTCGTCGACGAGCAGCCGGAACCTGTCGCCGGGTTCCCCGTTGCCGTTGCGACCCTCGCAGATGATGTGTTTGCCGTCGACATCGAGTCCAAGGACTGTGAGTTCCCGCATGCCGACCTCCTCGCAGGCTCTTGGCATACCAGCGCGACGGGCCTGTCAGCTGCGCACTCTAATGCAGCCGACCGCCGTAACCGCGCTGACACGCTGGCCGGCTCGGCACCGTTTAGAGCCGCTCGACCACCCAGTCGACGCACGCGGTCAGCGCGCTGACGTCATCGGGATCAACCGCGGGGAACATCGCGACCCGCAGCTGGTTGCGGCCGAGTTTGCGGTACGGCTCGGTGTCGACGATGCCGTTGGCCCGCAGCACCCTGGCGACCGCGGCGGCATCGACGTCGTCGCTGAAGTCGATGGTGCCCACCACTTGCGACCTCAGTCGCGGCTCGGCGACAAACGGCGTGGTGTAGGGCCGTTCCTGAGCCCACGAATACAGCCGCTGCGAGGAGTCGGCCGTGCGCTTGACCGCCCAGTCCAAGCCACCATTGCCCAACAGCCAGTCGATTTGCTCGGCCAGCAGCACCAGTGTGCCGATCGCTGGTGTGTTGTACGTCTGGTTCTTGCGGCTGTTGTCCACCGCGATCGGCAGCGACAGAAAGTCGGGCGCCCACCGCCCGGATTCGGCGATGGCCTCGATGCGGCCCAGCGCCGCGGGGCTCAGGATGGCCAGCCACAGCCCACCATCGCTGGCGAAATTCTTCTGCGGCGCGAAGTAATAGGCATCGGCCTCGGTGATGTCGACCGGCAGGCCGCCGGCCCCGGATGTGGCATCGATGACGACCAGGGCATCGCCCGAGTCGACCGGACGCTGCACCGGCACCGCCACCCCGGTCGAGGTCTCGTTGTGCGCCCACGCGATCACATCCACCGACGGGTCGCTGCGCGGCTCCGGTGCGCTGCCGGGATCGGCCTTGACGATGAGCGGATCGCCGACAAACGGGTTCTTGGCGACCGCCGAGGCGAACTTCGAGCTGAACTCGCCGTAGCTCAGGTGCAATGACCGCTTGTCGATCAGGCAGAACGCCGCGGCGTCCCAGAACGCGGTCGCGCCGCCATTGCCCAAGACCACCTCGTAATCGTCAGGCAGCGAGAAATAGTCGCGCAGACCGCTGCGGACCCGGCCCACCAGGTCCTTCACCGGGGCTTGCCGGTGTGACGTGCCGAACAGCCCGGCGGCGCTGGTGGTGAGCGCCCGCAGCTGTTCGGCGCGGACCTTCGACGGTCCGGATCCGAACCGGCCGTCGCGGGGTTTGATGCCGTCGGGAATCGTGAGCTGGTCAACCATGGACATCAGCCTAGTGATCCGGTGTTTCGACCAGCTAAATAGACGGCGACGGTTGTGATTTAGCCCACAACACCGGGTACGTGTTCGGGTCGGCCACAGTGCGGAGCCGGCCTCTGGATAGTTGGTGATACCTCCGGTACTGTCTACTTCATCCGTCCAATGCAACCCTCGTCAGGAGGCGAACCGATGGCTCGGACGAAAATGGTGCAGCGGTGGCGCCGCAACATGGAGGTGCGGGACGACGCCGACTACGTCGACATGCTGACCACACTCTCCGAGGGTTCGGTGCGGCGCAATTTCAACCCGTACACCGACATCGACTGGAACTCACCGGACTTCGCCGTGAGCGACGACGATCCGCGGTGGATCCTGCCGCAGACCGACCCGCTGGGACGCCACCCCTGGTATCGGGCGCAGCCGCTGGAGCGCCAGATCAAGATCGGTATGTGGCGTCAGGCCAATGTGGCCAAGGTGGGCCTGCAGTTTGAGTCCGTGCTGATCCGCGGGTTGATGGAGTACGCGTTCTGGGTGCCCAACGGGTCGCCGGAGTACCGGTACTGCCTGCACGAGTCGGTCGAAGAATGCAACCACACCATGATGTTCCAGGAGATGATCAACCGCATCGGCGCCGACGTGCCCGGCGCGCCCCGGTTGCTGCGGTGGGTGTCGCCGCTGATTCCGTTAGTCGCCGGCCCGCTTCCGATTCCGTTCTTCTTCGGGGTGCTCGCGGGTGAGGAGCCCATTGACCATGCCCAGAAAAACGTGTTGCGAGAAGGCAAGTCGCTGCACCCGATCATGGAGCGGGTGATGGCCATCCATGTGGCCGAAGAGGCGCGACACATCTCCTTCGCCCACGAATACCTGCGCAAGCGGGTTCCGCATCTGCCCAAGCGCAAGCGGTTCTGGCTGTCGCTGTATGTCCCGGTGGTGATGCGGGCGCTGGGCCAGGCGATCACCGTGCCGCCCAGGAGCTTCTGGCGTGAATTCGACATCCCGCGCGAGGTCAAAAAGGAGCTGTTCTTCCGCTCGCCGGAGTCGCGAAAGTTCCTGCAGGACATGTTCGCCGATGTTCGGATGCTCGCCTACGACACCGGCCTGATGAACCCGGTCGCCAAGGTGGTGTGGCGGATCTGCAGGATCAACGGCAAGCCGTCGCGCTACCGCAGCGAGCCGCAGCGCCAGCATCTGGCGGCCGTTCCGGCTGCCTGATCGCGTTTCATGCCGCACGTCATCACCCAGTCGTGCTGTAGCGACGGGTCCTGCGTCTACGCCTGTCCGGTGAACTGCATCCATCCCACACCGGACGAGCCGGGGTTTGCTACTTCCGAGATGCTCTACATCGACCCGGTCGCCTGCGTCGACTGTGGTGCCTGCGTGAGTGCGTGCCCGGTGGGGGCCATCGCGCCCGATACCAAGTTGACAGCCGACCAGCGGCCATTCGTCGAAGTCAACGCGTCTTACTATCCAAAGCGGCCTACCGACCAGAAGCTGCCGCCGACATCCAAACTGGCGCCGGTGATCCCCGCTCCGCGACTGCGCCACGGTCCGCTGAGCGTGGCCATTGTCGGATCGGGCCCCGCCGCGATGTACGCCGCCGACGAACTGCTCACCCAGCAGGGGGTGCGGGTCAACGTCTTCGAGAAGCTGCCCACCCCCTATGGGCTGGTGCGCGCCGGGGTGGCGCCAGATCACCAGAGCACCAAGCGGGTTACTGCGCTATTCGACCGGATCGCCAACCGTCGAGGCTTTCGCTTCTACCTCAACGTCGAAGTGGGCAGGCATCTAAGCCACGCCGAGCTGCTCGCCCATCACCACGCCGTCATCTATGCCAGCGGCGCTCCCAACGACCGCCGGCTCGACATCGACGGCATGGGTTTGCCCGGTACGGCCACCGCCACCGAGGTGGTGGCGTGGTACAACGGTCACCCCGAATTCGCCGACCTGGCAATCGATCTCAGTCATGAGCGCGTCGTGATCATCGGCAACGGCAACGTCGCTTTGGATGTGGCCCGCGTGCTCACCGCCGATCCGGACGAGCTTGCGCGCACGGACATCTCAGACCGCGCGCTGAAAGCACTGCGGTGCTCGCGTGTCCAGGAGGTGGTCATCGCTGCCCGGCGCGGGCCCGCGCAGTCGGCGTTCACGCTGCCCGAGCTGATCGGGTTGACGACGACGGCCGACGTCGTGCTAGACACCCAAGACCGCGAGCTGGTGCGTCATGAGCTGGCGACGGTCTCCGACACCGTGACCCGGCGGAAGCTCGAGATATTGAGCAAACTCGTCGACGGCTCGTCGGCGTCGTCGCGCCCCCGAATCCGGTTGGCCTACCGACTCACACCCCGGCGGGTGCTCGGCCGGCGGCGCGCCAGCGGCGTAGAGTTCTGCGTCACGGGCACCGACCGGGTGCGCGAGTTCGAGGCCGGTCTGGTGCTGACCTCAATCGGCTATCGGGGCAAGCCGATTCGTGATCTTCCCTTCGACGACGACGCCGGTGTCGTCCCTAACGACCGGGGCCGGGTCATCGACCTGACATCAGGCCAACCGGTGCCCGGCGCCTACGTCGCGGGGTGGATCAAGCGCGGGCCGACCGGGTTCATCGGCACCAACAAGTCCTGCGCGCAGCAAACCGTGCAGCAACTCGTCGAGGATTTCAACGCCGGCTTGCTCGCCGAGCCGATCAGCAAAGCGTCGGCGTTGGACAAACTCGTGCGGGAACGTCAGCCCGATCTGGTAGACGCCGCCGGATGGCGGGCCATCGACGCCGCCGAGACCGCCCGCGGCAGCGCCGAAGGACGTCCCCGCAACAAGTTCACCTCGATCACCGACATGCTGGCGGCCGCGGAAAGTGCGCCGCCGCGGCCGCTGCGCCAGCGGCTGGCTACCCGGCTGCGCGAATTGGCTTAGGCCAATTGGATTAGCCCGACGCTTGGCCCATCGCCGCGGCGATCTCCTCCATGCTGACCTCACGCACCGGCTGGCCGAGCGACCAGCGGTGACCGAACGGGTCGGCGACCACACCGTAGCGGTCGCCCCAGAACTGGTCCTCCAACGGCGCCACCACGGTGGCTCCGGCGTCGAGCGCACGCTGGAACTTGGCGTCGACGTCGGTGACGGTCAAGTGGATGGTGACCGGGGTTCCGCCCAACGACTTCGGGGTCATCGACTTACCACCACAGAACTCCGGGAAGTCGTCGTTGAGCATGACCAGGAAGCCGTTGATGCGCAGCGCGGCGTGGATCAGTTTGCCGTCGGGGCGGGGCACCCGGCCCAGCTCCACGGCGTCAAAAGCCTTGACGTAGAAGTCGATCGCCGCTGCGGCGTCGTCGACCACGAGGTGGGGCGACAGTGCGGGTTCGACGGTGATCGCCATGATGGCCTCCCTGAGGTTGGTTTCTCGCGGCCCGGGCGGGCTCACGAGTACTGACCGGGCCTGCGGCGCAAACTCATCGCGGCGCGAACGCCGTCATCCCTTCTGGACCAGCTCCCATCCTTCGACAGACTCCGGGCTGCGCGGGCCCGGCCCCACGTAGATCGCCGACGGCCGCACCAGCTTGCCCAGTTGCTTCTGCTCGAGGATGTGGGCGCACCAACCGGCGGTCCGGCCGCAGGTGAACATCGCCGGCATCATCTTGGCCGGCACCCGGGCGAAGTCGAGGACCACTGCTGCCCAGAACTCGACGTTGGTTTCGATCGCGCGATCGGGTCGCCGCTCCCGCAGCTCGGACAGCGCCGCCTGTTCGACCGCCAACGCCACCTCGTAGCGCGGGGCGCCCAGCCGCTTGGCGGTCGCCCGCAGTACGCGCGCCCGGGGATCCTCCGCGCGGTAGACGCGGTGGCCGAAACCCATCAGCTTCTCGCCGCGATCCAGGATGGTCTTCACCAGGCCGCGGGCGTCGCCGGTGCGCTCGACTTCTTCGAGCATGGGCAGCACCCGGGCCGGTGCACCACCGTGCAGCGGGCCGCTCATCGCCCCGATCGCCCCGGACAGCGCGGCGGCCACGTCGGCGCCGGTGGATGCGATCACCCGGGCGGTGAACGTGGAGGCGTTCATGCCATGCTCGGCAGCTGATACCCAGTAGGCGTCGACGGCCTCGATGTGGCGCGGATCGGGCTCGCCCTGCCAGCGCGTCATGAAACGTGCTGTGATGGTTGAACATTCGTCGATGATGCGTTGCGGAACCGCGGGCTGGTAGATGCCGCGGGCCGACTGGGCGACATAGGACAGCGCCATCACCGAGGCGCGGGCCAGCTGCTCTCGCGCGGTGGTGTCGTCGATGTCGAGCAGCGGCTGGTATCCCCAGATCGGCGCCAGCATCGCCAACCCGGCCTGCACGTCGACGCGCACATCGCCGCTGTGGATCGGCAGCGGGAACGGCTCGGCCGGCGGCAGGCCGTGGCCGAATTTGCCGTCCACCAGTAGTGCCCAGACGTCGCCGAAGGTGACCTGTCGGCTCACCAGATCCTCGATGTCGACGCCGCGGTAGCGCAGCGCGCCGCCGTCCTTGTCCGGTTCGGCGATTTCGGTGGTGAACGCGACCACACCGTCGAGGCCGGCGACGAAATTCTCCGGGACCACAGTCATGGGGGGATTCTCTCATTCCGCCCAACCACCGCCGCTACCGGTCGGTAGGGAGGAGCGGGAGTAGCGTGGGCGCGATGGCAGGTCCTGACAGCGAACACTTGGCGGCGATGCGGGTGGAGTACAGCGCCGAAAAAGACGGGTGCCCCGACCTCGACGCGGATTGGCTCGACGACGGGTGGGTTGCGTTGTTTTACAAGTGGATCGGTGACGCGGAACGCGCCGGGATCGCCGAGCCCAACGCCATGGTGTTGGCCACCGTGGACGCCGGGCGGCCGGTCACCCGGTCGGTGCTGTGCAAAGACGTCGATGAGAGCGGGATCACCTTTTTCACCAACTACGACTCGGCCAAGGGTGCCGAGCTCGCGGCCACCCCGTACGCGTCGGCGACCTTTCCCTGGTATCAGCTGGGCCGGCAATTCCACATCCGCGGCCCGGTGACCAAGGTCGATCCGCGGGTCACCGAGGACTACTGGTCCAAGCGGCCACGCGGCTCGCAGCTGGGTGCGTGGGCGTCGCAGCAGTCCCACCCGATCGCGTCCCGGGCGGCATTGCTGGCTCGACTCGCCGAGGTGACCGCACGCTTTGCCGACGTCGAGCGCATTCCGGTGCCGCCGAACTGGGGTGGCTACCGCATCGCACCCGAGGTGGTCGAATTCTGGCAAGGCCGGGAAAACCGGCTCCACAACCGGATTCGCGTCATCGGCGGCCGGGTCGAGCGCCTGCAGCCCTGACCCGGGGCGGCGCGTGCCGCAAGCGAGGCGGGTTGGTCGCCGTGGTGTGGCCCCCCGGCAGGCGGGCCGACGAGATAGCGACTACCTTGAGCTATACACGCCTGGTAAGGCCAGCGTTGTCACTGCTGATTAGCGCAAAGGGGTTCTTGTGGCCGCAACCGACGACGTCGCGACTCTCCGCTACCCGGGCGGCGAGTTGGATTTGGAAATCGTGCATGCCACGGAAGGAGCCGATGGCATCGCACTCGGCTCGCTGCTGGCCAAGACCGGATACACGACGTTCGACACCGGTTATGCGAACACGGCGGCCACCAAGAGCGCCATCACCTTCATCGACGGAGACGCCGGCATCCTGCGCTACCGGGGCTACCCGATCGAGCAGCTCGCCGAAAAGTCGACGTTCATCGAGGTCAGCTATCTGCTGATCTACGGTGAGCTGCCGACCAAAGAACAACTGGCCGCGTTCACCCGGCAAATCCAGCGGCACACCATGTTGCACGAGGACCTCAAGCGGTTTTTCGACGGCTTTCCCCGCAATGCCCACCCGATGCCGGTGCTCTCGAGCGCCGTCAATGCCCTCTCGGCGTACTACCAGGACTCGCTTGACCCGATGGACAGCGATCAGGTCGAACTGTCCACGATCCGATTACTGGCCAAGCTGCCCACCATCGCGGCCTACGCCTACAAGAAGTCGGTCGGGCAGCCGTTCCTCTACCCGGACAACTCACACACCCTGGTGGAGAACTTCTTGCGGATGACGTTCGGGCTGCCCGCCGAGCCCTACGAGGTCGACCCGGAGGTGGTGCGCGCGCTGGACATGCTGTTCATCCTGCACGCCGACCACGAGCAGAACTGTTCGACGTCGACGGTGCGGCTGGTCGGCTCCTCACAGGCCAACTTGTTCACGTCGATCTCCGGCGGGATCAACGCGCTGTGGGGACCGCTGCATGGCGGTGCCAACCAGGCGGTGCTGGAGATGCTGGAGAAGATCCGCCAAGAGGGCGGCGACGTCCACGACTTCGTCCGCAAGGTGAAGAACCGCGAGGCCGGGGTCAAGCTGATGGGCTTCGGGCACCGCGTCTACAAGAATTACGACCCGCGGGCCCGGATCGTCAAAGAGCAGGCCGACAAGATCCTCGCCAAGGTTGGCGGCGACGACGATCTGCTGGAGATCGCCAAGGCGCTTGAGGAAGCCGCGCTCACCGACGACTACTTCGTGGAACGCAAGCTCTATCCCAACGTCGACTTCTACACCGGTCTGATCTATCGGGCCATCGGGTTTCCTACCCGGATGTTCACCGTGCTGTTCGCGCTGGGGCGGCTGCCCGGATGGATCGCGCACTGGCGCGAGATGCACGACGAGGGTGAGAGCAAGATCGGCCGCCCGCGGCAGATCTACGTCGGCCACGGCGAACGCGACTACGTCACGATCGACGCGCGCTAGTCAGCTCGATGCCAGCACCGCCATCGCGGCATTGTGGCCGCCGATACCCGACACCGCGCCACCACGCCGAGCCGCCGAGCCGCACAGGATGATCCGCTCGTAGTCGGTGGCCACTCCCCACTGGCGCGCCGGCGTATCCAGCGGCTCGTCGTCGTCGGCGAACGGCCAGCACAGGGCACCGTGAAAGATGTTGCCGCGACTCATCGCCAGCGTTCGCTCCAGGTCTAGCGTGGTCTTCGTCTCGATACAGGCGCGACCGTGGGCGTCCGTCATCAGCACGTCTTGAATCGGTTCGGCCAGAACAGAATTCAGCGACGCAAGCACCGCTTCGGTGAGCTGATCACGGGTCACGCCGTGGCCGCGGCCAGCAAGCAATGTGTGCGGCGTGTACAGGCCGAACACCGTCAGCGTCGCGGCTCCGGAGTCACGTAATGCGGGGGACAGGACGCTCGGATCGGTTAGTGAATGGCAGTACATTTCGCACGGCAACGGGTGGGGCAATCCCCCGCTCGCCGCCCGCGTGCAGGCCGCGGCCAACTGGGTCCATGTCTCGTTGACGTGGAACGTCCCGCCGAATGCCTGCTCGGCTGTCACCGCGCGGTCGCGCAACCGGGGCAGCCGCCGCACCACCATGTTCACTTTGACCTGGCAACCTTCGGCCAGCGGCGGCCGGGGCTGGCCCAGCAGGTCGGCGAGCACCACCGGGGTGACGCCGGCCAGGATGACTCGGCCCCGGACGCGACACTCCTCGCCGCCGCGGCGGTACCGCACCTCGCCTTCGGGGTCGATCGCGTAAACGTCTGCACCAGTTAGTATTTCGGTGCCATGACGGGCGGCCGCGGCGACCAGAGCCGTCGTCACCGAACCCATGCCGCCGACCGGGACATCCCAGTGCCCGGTGCCTCCGCCGAGCAGGTGATACAGCAGGCAGATGTTCTGGTGCAGCGACGGATCGTCGACGCCGGCGAAGGTGCCGATCAGCGCGTCGGTGGCGAGCATGCCGCGGACGAGGTCGTTGCGCACCGCCGCGGCGATAGCGTGCCCGATCGGTTCTTCTGTCATCGCCCGCCATGCCGCATCGGCCTCGGGACAGTTGCCGTCAAGAACGTGCCGGCGAATCTGTGCACGGGGGCGCAGCGGCTCGAGCAGCGTCGGCCACAGCCGCTCGGTCACCAGTCGGCAGCGCCGGTAAAACGCAGCGAAGCCTGGCTCGTCGTCGGCCGCTCCGATCGCGGCAAAGGTGCTCTGGGTTCCGACGAGCAGACCCCGGCGGCCCGTGGTCGCGGGGTCAGGGGTATACGAGGCATAGCGGCGCCGCGCCAACCGAACCGACGCGCCCAACTCGCCGACGATGCGCGGCGGCAGCAAGCTGATCAGATACGCGTACCGGGACAGTTGCGCGTCGACGCCGTCGAAGACTTGCGCCGAGACCGCGGCCCCACCGACGTGGTCGAGCCGCTCAAGCAGCCGCACCCGCAGGCCGGCGCGGGCCAGATAGGCGGCCGCGACCAACCCGTTGTGCCCGCCACCGACCACGATCGCGTCGAAATCGCGCGCCGAGCGGGCGGACACGCCCACGGGGTCACGGATGCGCGCCAGCATGTCCCGGTCGGTGGGTTTTGTCTGCTCGGCCACGACTCGAGTGTGCCGGAGATCCACGATACGAGCGCTTGCTGGTTGACGGCTACCCTAGGCTTCATATCGCCTGGGCGCACGATCCGTTTCGAGTTTCGACGTTGAGGAAGGCCGATGGCGGGTTCCGGTGAGCCACCTGCAAACACCCAGCGGCGGCGAGTCTGCAAGCTCTACCGGCGCCCGCCCGGCATTGCCTGGCTGGTAGCACTGGCGGCGATACCGCTGCTGTTGGCAGCGATCGGATACGGCTTGGCCGAGCGCGCCGGCTCGCCCGCAGCCGGTCCTGCCGGCAAGGTACCGACCCTTACCCACACGGGCGCTCCCAGTGCTGCGCCGAAACCGCCTCAGGTGCTGGCCATATCGTTGGCACCGCTGTCAATCATCCGAAATGGCAAGGACATAACGCTGCATGGCGAATTTCCTGACGACATGGCCAAGCGCGCGCTGTTGGACGCCGTCAAGAGCTCAGTCCCCGACGTCAACGTCATCGACAAAACCAGCATCAACCCGAACATCGAAGCGCTCGATTTCTCGGATGCCGCACCTGTTTTCAGCGCTGCCGCTTTGATAACCGACTTCAAACTCACTGTCGAAGGCGACACCATTACCCTGGTGGGGACCGCTGCAACAGCCGATCAGGGCGATGCCGTCGAACAGGCCGCCGAGGATGCCTGGCCCAACCTGAACATTCTTGACAAGATGGAAGTTTTCCACCCAGCGCCGGCAACGACGCCATCAACGCATCGTTGAGTGGCAGCCGTGCGGAGGCCGGCAGTCGACGTCCTGATCGGTGCCGTGTCGAAATCGATTTCAGCTAAGGAGAAGCCGGAATGGACTTCGTGATTCAATGGTTGTGGTATCTGCTTGCTTTCGTAACGGGGTCCGCGGTTGCCTGGGCAATCGCTGTCCTCACGATCAGGCGCACCAGCGAAGAACAAGCGATTGCGGATCTGCCCGGCGCACGCGAAACCGGTGCACAGTGATGGGTGATGTGAACTGGTGGCTGACCGCGCTAGCGTTCGCCTTGGGTGTGGTGTTGACCTTCGCGCTGATGATTCGTCGCGTCGAGCGTGAGATACCGCTGAGCCAAGCCACGGGGGGCGACGACGCCGCAGGCAAGGACGATCGGCGCCGAAACCAGGGCTAGCTGGGTGCGGGCAGGCGTAGCAGCAGTCGCGCCCCGCCCAGCGGGCTGTTTTCCAACGATGCTGTGCCGCCGTGCAATTGGGCCTGCTGGGCCACCAGGGCCAGCCCCAGTCCCGACCCCGAATGCGAAGCCGTCGATCCGCGGGAAAACCGCTCGAACACCACGTGCCGCTCTTCTTCGGGCACTCCCGTGCCGTTGTCGTCGACCGCGATTTCCACGCCTTCTCGCGAACTGACCGCCGACAGCTGAACCCGGGTGGCGCCCCCATGCTTGACCGCGTTGGCGATCGCATTGTCGACGGCCAGCCGCAACCCGGCTGGCAGCCCCACGATGATGCAGGTCGGCGAGGGCACCAGCGAAACATCGAGATTCGGGTAAACCCGCATGGCATCGTGCGCGGCACGGTCGAGCAGCTCGGTGATGTCGACCGGCACATGATCTTCCCGCGTGGACAACTCGCCCTGCGCCAGCCGCTCGAGCGCGCTCAACGTGGCCTCGATGCGTGACTGGGTGCGGATCACGTCGTTGAGGACTTCTTTGCGCTGGTCGTCGGGCAGATCCAGGGTGGCCAGCACTTCGAGGTTGGTCCGCATTGCCGTCAGCGGGGTGCGCAGCTCGTGCGCCGACACCGACGCGAAGTCGCGGGCCGAGGCGAGCGCCTCCTTGGTGCGGTTCTGTTCGTCCCAGATCCGCTGCAGCATCCCCCGCATCGCCTCGGCGATTTCGACGGCCTCAGTGGCGCCGCGCACCTGAACCTGCGGAGCTTCGTCGCCCGCATCGATGGAACGGGTCTGCTGGGCCAGCCGTTTGAACGGTCGCACCGCGAACGTCGCGAGCAGCCAAGCGAATACCGCTGCCGCAGCGATCGCGAACGCACAGACAAGCACCACCCGGCGGTGCTGAGCGTTGGTGTCGGCGATCGTCTCGTCGTAGGTGGCTCCGACTTCCACCGACATCGGTTGCGGTGCGGGGATATCCACCGTCCGCACCCGGTAGCGCTTTCCGTTGATGTAGGTGTCGGCGTAATCCTGGTCGAGCTTGGGCAGCGTGATGCTCGAATTCGACGTCACCGTATCACCGCGGCGAACCGTGATGATGGCGTCGGCGTCGCTGGGTGAGCGCGGGATCTGGTCGAGGCCACGTGGCAGGAACGGGATCGCGAAACCCGCCGCTTCGTCGAGGCGGCGGTCCAGCCAATACTGACGGTCCTTGGTAATCCCGAACCACACGATGGTGCCGACGATCAGCACCGGGATCGCCGCGCCGATGGCCGTCGCGACTACGACCCGGGCGCGCAGCGAGGGCGTACGGGTCAAGATTCGGGAGAGCAAGTTCATAGCGGCATGGGTCTTTTCCCGTCACTGCATGCGCAGCACGAATCCGACCCCACGAACAGTATGCAGCAGCCGGGGTGCGCCGCCGGCTTCCAGCTTGCGCCGCAGGTAGCCGATGAACACGTCGACGACGTTGGTGTCGGCGGCGAAATCGTAGCCCCACACCAGTTCCAGCAGCTGGGCGCGGGACAGCACCGCCGTCTTGTGCTCGGCCAGCACCGCGAGCAGGTCGAACTCCCGCTTGGTCAGGTCCACGTCGATCCCGTTGACCCGGGCGCGGCGGCCCGGGATGTCGACCTCAAGCGGGCCCACCGTGATGGTTTCCGACGATGACGTCGCGGTGGAGCCGCGGCGGCGCAACAGCGCGCGCACCCGCGCGACGAGTTCTGCCAGCACGAACGGTTTGACCAAGTAGTCGTCGGCGCCGGCTTCCAGCCCGGCCACCCGGTCGTCGACCGAGCTGCGCGCAGACAGCACGCAGACCGGCACGTCGTTGTCCATGGCGCGCAGCGCGGTGACCACGCTGACCCCGTCCAGCACGGGCATGTTGATATCCAGCACGATCGCATCGGGGCGGGTTTCGGTGGCACTGCGCAACGCCTCGGCGCCGTCGGCCGCGGTCGACACCTCGAACCCGGAGAGCCGCAGTCCGCGTTCCAGCGAAGCCAGCACGTCCGAGTCGTCGTCGACAACCAGCACCCGGGGTGAGGTCACACCAGTGTCCATGCCGCCTATCTTGCCTGAAGGAGACGCCCGGCGGTGGGACGCCGGGCTCCGCGCCGCCGACGGTCAGCGCAACCCGATCCGGCGGTAGCGTTCCAGCCGGGTCCTCATGCGCCGGGCGTCGGGAACAGCGCGCAGCGCGTGCACTTCGGCAGCGATGGCGCCGGCAAGCCGTTTGGAGAATTCGATCGGCTCGTCTGCGGCATCGGGGTGCTCGAGGACGATCCGGTCGACGATGCCAGAGGCGCGCAGGTCGGCCGACCGGATCCCTTGTGCCGCAGCCAGTTCAGCGGCATGGGCGGTGTCGCGGAAGACGATCGCGCTGGCGCCCTCCGGCGGCAGCGGCGCCAGCCAGCCGTGCAGTGCCGCCAGCACCCGGTCGGCTGGCACCATCGCCAGCGCCGGCCCGCCGCTGCCCTGGCCCAGCAGCACCGACACCGTCGGGGTTTCCAGCGTGACGAGGTCGGCCAGGCAGCGAGCGATCTCGCCGGCCAACCCACCCTGCTCGGCTTCGGCCGACAACGCCGGGCCGGCGGTGTCGATGACCAGCACCAAGGGCAAACGCAGTTCGGCGGCCAACGCCATGCCCCGGCGGGCTTCACGCAATGCGGCGGGACCGACGATGCCGCCCACGACGCGTTGCTGACCGAGCACGACGGCGGGTTGGCCGGCGAACCGGGCGAGCGCCAGGAGCATGGTCGCCGCCTCGCCCTGCTCGGCGCCGAACAGCAGACCGGACAACAGCACCTGTTCGGTGCAGCCGTGCCGCAGCAGATGCCGCACTCCCGGGCGGTCCGGTCGCCGTGACGCCACCACCGAATCCCAGGCGGCGACATCGGGTATCGGCTCGGCGGGCGGCAACGGCGGTGGTGGCTCGGGCGCGTCGACGAGCACCTTCAAGGTGCGATCCAGCGTGTCCCGCAGCTCTTCGAGCGGCACGACACCGTCGATCACCCCGTGCCGCTGCAGGTTCTCCGCGAGCTGAATGCCGGCGGGAAACGGTTCGCCGTACAGCTGCTCGTACACCCGCGGCCCCAAAAAACCGATCAGCGCGCCGGGCTCGGCGATGGTGACGTGCCCGAGCGAACCCCACGACGCGAATACCCCGCCGGTGGTCGGGTGCCGCAGATACACCAGGTAGGGCAGGTGCGCCCGCTTGTGCAGGGTGACGGCGGCGGCGATCTTGACCATCTGCAGGAACGCGACCGTCCCCTCCTGCATACGGGTGCCGCCGGAGCTCGGCGACGCCAGCAGCGGCAGCCGTTCTGCGGTTGCGCGCTGCACCGCCGTAGTGATCCGCTCCGCCGCCGCCACGCCGATCGAGCCGCCGAGGAACCCGAATTCGCACATCACCAGCGCGACCCGGCGGCCGAAAACCCGCCCCTCCCCGGTCAGCACCGCCTCGTCCGCGCCGGTGGCAGCCCGGGCGGCGGCCAGCTCTCGGGCGTAGGACGGCGAGGTCGGCACCGGCTGCGGCGTGGTGTCCCAGCTGAGGAACGAGCCGTCGTCAAGCACCGCCTCGCACAGCTCGTCGATTCCCGTGCGGCGCATCGCTCGAGGGTAGCCAGTGGGATTTGGTGCGGCGACACCGCTTCCACTTGGCGAGAGCGGGTCCGACTAGCATAATTAGCACTCGGCGGATGAGAGTGCTAACGCGTGTGGTGGAGGTCGAAGGGAGGGAGAATCGATGCGCGGCAGCGACTTCGTCGTCGAAGCTACGGTCGGACCGGGGGTGACCAACCCGTTGCGTCCGATGCGAATCGTGTTGGCGGCACCGCCGTATTTCGATATCCCCCCGAAGGGCTACGGCGGGGTGGAGGCCGTGGTCGCCGATCTCGCCGACACGCTCGTCGCCCTCGGTCACCACGTCACCGTGCTGGGCGCCGGGGATCCGGGCACCGCCGCGAAGTTCATCCCGCTGTGGGATCGCACCGTGCCGGAGCGGCTGGGGGAGCCCTATCCCGAGGTGATGCACGCGCTGAAGGTGCGCAGCGCCATCGCCCGGATAGCCGCGGTCGACGGGGTCGACATCGTGCACGACCACACCTTCGCCGGGCCACTCAACGCGCCGTCCTATCAGGCGCTCGGGCTGCCGACGGTGGCAACCGTGCACGGCCCGATCGACGAGGACCTCTACCCCTACTACCGCGAGCTGGGCGATGATGTGGGGCTGGTGGCCATCAGTGACCGGCAACGGCAACTGGCTCCCGACCTGAATTGGGTTGGGCGCGTGCACAATGCGCTGCGAATCAAGGACTGGCCCTTCCAGGCCAGGAAAGGCGACTATGCGCTGTTCCTGGGACGCTACGCGCCTTACAAGGGCGCGCATCTGGCCGTGCAGGCCGCCCACGAGGCTGGAATTCCGCTGGTGCTGGCCGGCAAGTGCAGCGAGCCCTCGGAAAAGGTCTACTTCGAAACGTGCGTGCGCCCGCTGCTCACCGACACCGACCACGTGTTCGGCGAGGCCGACGCGGCCAGCAAGCGCAAGCTGCTGGGCGGCGCCCGTTGCCTGCTGTTCCCCATCCAGTGGGAGGAACCGTTCGGGATCGTGATGATCGAGGCGATGGCTTGCGGCACGCCGGTCGTCGCGTTGCGCGGGGGCGCCGTGCCAGAGGTTGTCGTCGACGGTGTCACGGGTTTCGTGTGCGACCGCCCTGAGGAGCTCGCG
>Ga0070737_10003327_pt1 | contig 17552 bp, 17 predicted proteins | sample Coa_R1_10_FD_66438 | JGI IMG/M metagenome (GOLD analysis project Ga0070737, IMG submission 66438) | Surface soil microbial communities from Centralia Pennsylvania, which are recovering from an underground coalmine fire - Coalmine... | ecosystem: Environmental > Terrestrial > Soil > Unclassified...
GGCTCGCTCGCCGCGGGCGGTGCCGAGAGATGCACCAGGCGGGTGGGGGGCACACCGCGCGCGTTGAGCGCGCTGGCCAGCTCGCTGAGCGAGCCCGCTTGGACCACCACCCAGCGGCCGCTCGTTCCATCGGCGAGGGGGCGCTGCGGCCCCTCGCGAGGCCGTGGCGGGGGCTCGACGCGCGGGGGGCGGCGTTCCGTCTCGTTGGGCCGTGGGCGCGCGCGCGACTCGGGCCGTGAGCCGCCTCGCTGGTACGGCGCTTGCCAGCGCGGGAAGCTGCCCCCGCCGCGCGCCCCCTTCCCTCCGCCGCGTTGGGATGCTCGTTTGTCCGCAGCCATGGTTTTTGTCCTCTCGCATTATCGCCGCGCGTCGTGCTCGCGGCGGGTCGTCGCTGTGCTGTGGTGGGCGTCTCGTGGCAGCGTGAGGCGTGGCCCCGATGGGGCACTATACCATGCCCATGCCAGGCGACTCCTTGTGCAGGAGGCCACGTGGGCGTTACGCTCCCGGCAGGTCCCCCGCGCCACTGCGGGCCTGCCGCTCGCCGAGAGAGGAGCGCTGTGTGATGACCATCTCCCCCGAGGCGCTCGCTGCCGCTAACGCGCAGGCGCGGCAACTGCGTGCCCTGGTGCGCGCCCCGCGCATCCTCGTGATGCCCGGCGCCTACGATGTGCTCACGGTGCGCCTGTTCACGGCGCTGGGCTTCCAGGCGATCCAGGGCAGCAGCGGCGCGATCGCTGCCACCTACGGGCTATATGACCAGGAGCTGCTGGGCCTGGAGCGCACCGCCGCGCTGTACCGCACGTTCGTCGAGGCCACCCCGCTGCCCGTGAACGCCGATGGCGAGAAAGGCTTCGGCGGCCCGGAGCGCATGGCCGAGACGGTCGCCCGCTTCGTGGCGGCGGGCGTCGCGGGCTTCAACCTGGAGGACAGCGACTACCACGCGCCCGGCGCGCCGATGACGCTGATCCCGCTCGCGACGCAGGTGGAGAAGATCCACGCGGTGATGGCGGCCAAGGCGGCGCTGGGCAGCGAGCTGTTCCTGAACGCGCGCGTCGATGTGTTCGGGACGGTGTCGGACTACCGGCAGGGGCTCGACGAGGCGATCCGCCGCGGCAACGCCTACGCCGAGGCAGGGGCGGACTGCATCTTCATCTTCCGCCCGCCGCCGGCCGAGGGGATCCGCACGCTGGTGCGCGAGATCCAGGCGCCGCTCAGCATCCTGGCGACCCCCGAGTCGCCGAGCATCCCGGAGCTGGAGCAGCTCGGGGTGGCACGGGTCAGCTACGGCGCCGCGTTCCTGCGCGCGGCGATCGCGGCGGTGCGACAGCTCGCCGAGGCCATGCTGCACGACGGCGATCCCGCGCCGCTGCTGCGCGTGGCGATGCCGCACGCCGAGCTCCAGCGCTACTTGAGTGGCTCTAGCGCCTAGCCGGGACGGGTAGGCGCCGTCAGGACAGATAGTCGCGGAACGCCTGGCGGAATGGCTTGTCGGCGCGCAGCTTCTGGAGCGCCTCGGCCTCGATCTGCCGCACGCGCTCGCGGCTGATACCCACGATCTCGGCGATCTCGCCCAGCGTGCGCGGCTCGCCGTCCGCCAGCCCGAACCGCAGGCGCAGCACCTCGGCTGCCCGCGGGCTCAGCCGCGCGCGCAGCGCCTCGTCCAGCGCCTGGGCAAGCACCGCTTCCTCGACCTCCTCGGCCGGGGGCGGCGTGGCCTGGTCGGCGATCAGGTCAGCGACCGTGGCCTCATCCTCGTCGCTCAGCGGCGTCTCGATCGAGATCGGCACCTTGGCTGCCACACTGGCCTGGCGCACGCGCTCCGGCTCGATCCCCAGCCGCTCGGCGACCTCCTCGGCGGTCGGCTCGCGCCCGAGCTGCTGGTGCAGGTCGCGGGCCACGTTGTACTGCTTGGTGAGCTGCTCGATGACGTGCACCGGTAGGCGGATCGTGCGCGCCTGGTCGGCCACCGCGCGGCTGATCGCCTGGCGGATCCACCAGTAGGCGTAGGTGCTGAAGCGGAAGCCGCGGCGCCAGTCGAACTTGTCCACCGCACGCTGGAGGCCGATGTTGCCCTCCTGCACCAGATCGAGGAACAGCAGTCCGCGGCCGAGATACTTGCGGGCCACCGACACGACCAGGCGGAGGTTGGACTCGATCAGCCGCTTGCGGGCGGCCTCGCCCTGTTGGACCAGCTGTTCCAGCTGCGCGCGCTCCTCGGGCGCGAAGTCGCCGCGCTCCAGCCGCCGCTGGGCCGCCTTGCCGGCCTCCAGCTGCTGGGCCAGCGCGATCTCCTCCTCGGCCGTGAGCAGCGGCGTGGCACTGATCTCGCGCAGGTACAGGGCCGCGGGGCTCTCGGCGGTCAGCTCCTCGGCCGGGGCGACGCCCTCCTGCACGCGCGTGAAGGCGCTCGGGCCCTCTTCGGCCAGCGTCTCGAGGTCGTCCCAGACGTCGCCCTCGCTCTCCACCACCTCGATCCCGAGGTCGCGGGCGATGTCTTCGGCGCTGTCGGCGTCGACCGGCGAGCCGGAGGCGGCCTGCATGATCTCGTCCAGGGTCACCCAGCCCCGCTCGCGCGCCTCGGCGACCAGGACGCCGGCCTGGCGTTCACGTTTGCTCTCGTGGCGATCCATAATGACCATCCCCTCTATCTAGCTTACGCAGGACCGGTGCCGGCTGACGAGGGATCGGCAGGGAAACGAAGACGCGGGGCCACTCGCTGAAGCACGTGGCCCCGCACGATCGAGAGGAGGGGAACGGGGTGCGCCAGCGGGGGCGCTAGGCCTTGGCCATCTCCTCGGCGTTGGCGCGGACCTGGTCGATGGTGCCGGTCATGTAGAACGCCTGCTCGGGCAGGTCGTCGACCTTGCCCTCCAGGATCTCCTTGAAGCCGCGCACCGTCTCCCGCAGCGGTACGTATACGCCGGGCCGGCCCGTGAACGCCTCGGCGACGCGCATCGGTTGCGACAGGAAGCGCTGGATCTTGCGCGCCCGCGCCACGATCAGCTTGTCGTCCTCGCTCAGCTCCTCCACGCCGAGGATGGCGATGATGTCCTGCAGGTCCTTGTAGCGCTGGAGGATGCGCTGCACCTCGCGGGCCACGTAGTAGTGCTCCTCGCCCACGATGCGCGGGTCGAGCATGCGCGAGGTGGAGGCCAGCGGGTCCACCGCCGGGTACAGCCCCTGCTCGGCGATCGCTCGCGACAGCGAGATCGTCGAGTCGAGGTGGGCGAAGGTGTTGGCCGGGGCCGGGTCGGTCTCGTCGTCGGCCGGCACGTACACGGCTTGCAGCGAGGTGATCGACCCGCGCTTGGTGGAGGTGATGCGCTCCTGCAGCGCGCCCATCTCGGTGGCCAAGGTGGGCTGGTAGCCCACGGCCGAGGGCATGCGGCCCAGCAGCGCCGACACCTCGGAGCCTGCCTGCACGAAGCGGAAGATGTTGTCGATGAACAGCAGGACGTCGCGGCCCTCGTCGCGGAAGTATTCGGCCTCGGTCACGCCCGTGAGGCCCACGCGCAGGCGGGCGCCGGGGGGCTCGTTCATCTGGCCGAACACCATGACGACTTTGTCGATGACCCCCGACTCCTTCATCTCCACCCACAGCTCGTTGCCCTCGCGGGTGCGCTCGCCCACGCCCGCGAACACCGAGTAGCCAGCGTGCTCCTCGGCGACGTTGCGGATCAGCTCCATGATGATCACGGTCTTGCCGACCCCGGCGCCGCCGAACACGCCGACCTTGCCGCCCTTGCGGAACGGGGCGATCAGGTCGATGACCTTGAGGCCCGTCTCGAAGATCTGGGGGGTCACCTCCTGCTCTACCAGCGGCGGGGCGGGGCGATGGATGGGGTACTTGATCGGCGTCTCCACCGGGCCCTTGCCGTCGATCGGCTCGCCGAGCACGTTGAAGATGCGCCCGAGCGCGGCGGGGCCGACCGGCACGCTGATCGGCGCGCCGGTGTCGATCGCTTCCATGCCGCGGCGCAGCCCGTCCGTGCTCGACATGGCCACGGTGCGCACCCAGTTGTTGCCGAGATGCTGCTGCACCTCGACCGTGAGGACCTTGCCGTCGCCCATCGGGATCTGGACGGCGTTGAGGATCTCCGGCAGCTGGTCGGGCGGGAACTCGATATCGACGACCGCGCCCACCACCTCGACGACTTTGCCCGTAGCCACGTTCGTTACTCCCGCTCTGCCGCGCCCGCCCGGTGTGCAGCGGGGGCGGGCGCCGTGTGCTCGCTACTCCCTGGCGGCCAACGCCTCGGCCGCGCTGGCGATCTCCAGCACCTCGCGGGTGATCGCCGCCTGCCGTGCCTGGTTGTAGGTGAGCGTCAGGTTGGCGATCAGCTCGCGCGCGTTGTCGTTCGCGTTGCGCATGGCCACCATGCGCGCGCTCTGCTCGCTGGCGATTGTTTCCAACACCGCCTGATAGATCTGCACCTCGACAAACCGCGGCAACAGCGCGCTCAGGATCGCCGCGGGGTTCGGCTCGTAGATGTACTCTACCCCCCGCCGCCGCTCCGCCTCGCTCAGCTCCGGCGGCGTGATCGGCAGCAGCTGGACGATCTCTGGCCGCTGCACCACGGTACTCACGAACCGCGGGAACAGCAGGTACGCGGCGTCGATCGCCCCGCTGACGAAGTCGTCGATCACCACCCGCGCGATGGGCACCGTGGCCATGTAGTCGGGCGCGTCGCCGAGATTGGTGAACGTCGCGCGCAGCTTGCGGCCTCGCCGGATCAAGAAGTTCTGGCCCTTGCGCCCGACGGTGACTACCTCCACGGGCTGCTCGGCCTCGAGCAGGAACTCGGTGCCGCGGCGGATGACGTTGGTGTTCAGGGCGCCGCACAGCCCGCGGTCGGTAGTGAGCATGACCAGCCCGATGGTGCGGATGGGGCGGCGGACCAGCAGCGGGTGCAACGCCTCGCCGGTGCCGCGCGCGGCACCGAGCTGGGCGATCATCGTCCGCATGGCCTGGGCGTAGGGCCGCGAGGCCAGCACGCGCTGCTGGGCGCGGCGCATCCGCGACGCGGCCACTAGCTCCATCGCCTTGGTGATCTGCTGCAAGTTGCGCACGGCGCGGATGCGCCGGCGAATGTCGCGCAGGCTCGCCATCGTCCACCTCGGGCTGGTCGGCGCTCACCCACCCCCGCGGGCGCGCCGCCTAGATCGCCACGGTTCGCTTGAACTCCTCGATCGCCGCCCGCAGCTTGGCGATCAGCTCGTCGCTCAGGCGCTTCTCGCGCATGATCTCCTCGCCGATCTCCGGATGGGCGTTGGCCATGAAGCGGTGGAACTCCTCCTCCCAGGCCGCGATCTTGTTCACCGGCACGTCGTTGAGGTAGCCCTGCGTGCCGGCGAACAGGATCATCACCTGCTGGTCGAGTCGGTAGGGCCGGTACTGCGGCTGCTTGAGGATCTCCTGCAGGCGCAGGCCGAGTTCGAGCTGGGCGCGGGTCGCGCGATCGAGGCTCTCGGTGCCCAGCTGGGCGAACGCCGCCAGCGCGCGGAACTGCGCCAGGTCCAGGCGTAGCTTGCCCGCCACCTGCCGCATGGCGCGCGTCTGCGCGTTGCCGCCCACGCGCGACACCGAGATCCCCACGTTCAGCGCGGGCCGGATGCCCTGGTAGAACAGGTCCGGCTCCAGGTAGATCTGCCCGTCGGTGATGGAGATCACGTTGGTGGGGATGTACGCCGACACATCGTTGGCCTGCGTCTCGATGATCGGCAGGGCCGTGAGCGAGCCCCCCCCGCGCTCGTTGCTCAGCCGGGCGGCGCGCTCCAGCAGGCGCGAGTGCAGGTAGAACACGTCGCCCGGATACGCCTCGCGGCCCGCCGGCCGGCGCAGCAACAGCGAGATCTGGCGGTAGGCGGCCGCGTGCTTGGACAGGTCGTCGTATACGATCAGCGCGTCGCGGCCGGTCTCCATGAAGTGCTCGCCCATCGCGCAGCCGGCGTAGGGCGCGAGGTACTGCATCGGCGCCGGGTCCGAGGCGGTGGCGCTGACCACGATGGTGTGCTCCATCGCGCCGTATTGCTCGAGGATGTTCACCACCTCGGCCACCGTGCTCTGCCGCTGGCCGATGGCCACGTAGATGCAGATCAGGTCGCCGCCCTTCTGGTTGATGATCGTGTCCAGCGCGATGGCGGTCTTGCCGGTCTGGCGATCGCCGATGATCAGCTCGCGCTGGCCCCGCCCGATGGGGATCATCGCGTCGATGGCCTTGATGCCGGTCTGCACCGGCACGTTGACCTGCTGGCGCTCGATCACGCCCGGCGCGATGCGCTCCACGGGGCGCGTGCCCTCGGCGGCGATCGGGCCCTTGCCGTCCAGCGGGTCGCCCAGGGCGTTGACCACGCGCCCGATCAGCGCGTCGCCCACGGGGACCTCGATGATGCGCCCGGTGGTGTACACCTCGTCGCCCTCGGCGACCTGGGTGTAGGGGCCGAGGATGATGGCGCCGACGGTGTCCTCCTCGAGGTTCATGGCCAGCCCGCGCACCCCCGCCTTGGGGAACTCCAGCAGCTCGCTGGCCATGCAGTTAGAAAGGCCCCAGATACGGGCGATACCGTCGCCCACCTCGACGACCGTGCCGACGTTCTGTGCCGTGACGGCCTCGTTGAAGTTGGCGATCTGGGCCTGCAGGATGCGACTGATCTCTTCCCCGCGAACGGCCACGGTGCTCCTACCTCCTGGACAGCTCGGTCCATACTGCGGGCGCGGCCCGCGCGGGGCCCGCCGGATGCCCGCTCGCCCTCATACCCGCCCGTCAGTGGCCAGGCGACGGCGCAGCGCCTCCAGCCGGCCGCGCACACTGCCATCCAGCAGCAGGTCGCCGACGCGCGCCACGACCCCGCCCATGATCGAGGGGTCCACGTTGGTCTCCAGCTCGACCTGCCGCCCGACGTACCGGCCGAGCCGCTCGGCCAGCAGCGCCCGCTGGGCGTCGCTGAGCGGCACGGCGGTGGTCACCTGCGCGGTGACGATCCCTCGCGCGCGGTGCCACAGCTCGCGGTACGCCGCGGCGATGTCGGGCAGCAGCTCCAGCCGATCGCGGCGCAGCAGCAGCTGCACCAGGTTGCGCACCGGCGGTTGGAGGTCGGGCAGCTCGGCGTCGATCGCGGCCAGCTTCTGCGCCGCGGGCACGGCCGGGCTGGTGAGCGCCTTCTCTGCCACCGGCACCGCGAGGAGATCGGCCAGGCGCTGGAGGTCGCGCGCCCAGGCGTCCTCGGCCTGGGTTTGCCGCGCGAGCGCGAACGCCGCCTCCGCGTAGCGCCGGGCGGTGCGCCGAATCATCGCCGCCACCGCTCAGCTCCTCCGCCCATCGGTGGCCTCAACTAGGAATTCGTCGACCAGCTGGCGGTGGGTCGCCGGGTCCAGGTTGCGCTGAATGATGCGGCTCGCGGCCAGCACCGCCAGGTCGGCAATCTGTGCGCGCAGCTCGGCGAACACTTGCTCGCGCTCGCGGCGCGCGTCCTCCTGGGCCCGCTGCAGGATGCGCTGGTACTCGGCCTCGGCCGCCTGCTGCCGCTCGCGCTGGAGGCGGTCGGCGATCTCGGTCGCCTGCGCGATGATGCGCTGGCCCTCGCTGCGCGCCTCGGCCAGGGTGCGCTGCACCTCCTCCTGCGCCCGCTCCGACTCGAGCCGCAGCGCCTCGGCGCGCTCCATGCTCTCGCGGATCCGCGCCTGCCGCTCGTCGAGCAGGCGCAGGATCGGCGGGTACAGGAACACCCGCAGCAGGACGAGCAGGACGATGAAGTTGATGACATGGACGAGAAAGCCCCAGGGATTGAGGCCCAGTGTCTCCATCCCGCCTCCGCGAGTAGGACTCGCCGGGCGCGGGCAGGCGCCTAATACTGGCCTGCCCGCCCCGGTGGCAGCGGCCCGCCTTAGCGCCCGAACAGCAGGAAGGCGATGATCAGCGCGTAGATGGCGATCGCCTCGGCGAACGCCAGGCCGATGATCATCGGCAGGAACAGCGTGCCGCTAGCCTCTGGGTTGCGGCCGATGGCCTCCATCGCCTTCGACACGCCCAGACCGACCCCGATGCCCGGGCCGAGCGCCCCCAAGCCGATGGCCACGCCGGCCGCCAGCGGGGCCAGGTTCGGCGGCGCGCCCGCCGCGCCCACCTGAGCCAACTGCGCCAGTTCCATGGTCACCTCTCCTCCCTCAGGGAATCAACCTTGCTCGATCTGCCCCGCGCGCCTCAGTGGGTCGCCCGGGAGTGCTCTTCGCCATGGCCGTGTTCGGCTGCCGCCAGCGACATGAACGCCAGCGTGAGGCTGGCGAAGATCAGCGCCTGCACGATCCCCACGAACAGCTCGAAGCCCATGAAGATGATGGGCACCACCAGCTTGGTCAGCTCGGTCATCACATAGACCAGCACGCCGCCCGCGAAGATGTTGCCGAACAGTCGCAGCGCCAGCGAGATCGGGCGCGAGATCTCGGAGATCAGCTCCAACAGCGGCGGCGGCCCGATCGTCAGGTGCTTGACCCAGCCCAGCACCCCGCTGCTGCGGATGCGTAGCCACTGGACCCACACCGCCACGATCGCCGCCATCGCTAGCGGGATGTTCAGGTCGCTGTTCGCCGAGCGCAGCGGTGGGCCGTGATCGTGTGTCCAGTGTACGCCGTGGTGGATCCAGTCGCTCTCCCCCCAGAACGGCAGGATGCCCATCCAGTTGGCCACCAGGATGAACAGGAACAGCGTGCCCACCAGCGGCAAGAAGTCGCGCCCCTTCGGGCCCGCTACCTGCTCGCAGATCGCCAGCAGGCTCTCCACGGCGAACTCGGCGACGTTCTGCATTCCCCGCGGCACGAGTTCCATCCGGCGCGTGGCGAGCACCGAGAAGCCGATCAGCACCGCCATCGCCAACCAGGCCGCGATGATCGTGTTCGTGATTGGAATAGGGCCGAGCATGAACACTACCGCGGCGGGGATCTCGACGACGAACCCCTCCATTCACCATCCCCCGTCGGGCACCGCGCCGTGCGCGACCGGCAGACGGAGAGGCCGCGCCCCAGGCGGCCTCTCTACGGCTAGCCTCGCCGTTGCAAGAACGCGCGCACCAGTTTGATCATGCTGTAGATGCCGGCGACCATGCCTAGCGTCGCGCCGGCGAAGTAGGCGAGGGCGCCGACCCCGGTCCAGCGGTCGACCAGCCATCCCAGGCCAAACCCCACCAGCACGGCCGCGGCCAGTAGGAAGCCGAACTGGGAGGAGATCGCAAGCGCTTGCCAGATGGTGAGCCGGCGCACCAGGCGGCTGCCCCCTCGCGCAAGCACGCGCCAGTATAGCACACGACTGCCGCGCCGGCCACACCGTGCCCGCCCCGCGCGCGCCGCTGTCCCTGTCTTGGGAGCGGTCTGCCCTAGTGTACCACCTCGCCGCGGGCACCGCCCGCCCACGGGGTTTTTTTGCATAATCTGTGCGAGAATTAGCGTAGACAGCGATTGACCGCTGGCCTACGGGAAGGCGGAGGCGAGCCGTGGAAGCCTCGCTGGCCGTCCGGCAGCCATCCGGCTGGATGCGCCTGCGCGCACACTGGCAGGGGCTGCCTTTCTTCTATCGGGTGCTCGTTGGCAACTGCCTGGTCGTGGTGCTCGGCGCGGTGCTGGGCACCTACCTCACCATCCTGTTCGCGCGCCAGGAGCCGAACGTCTCCCCGCTCTGGCTGGTGGCCTCGTTCGGGCTGGTGGGTACCGCCCTGAGCTTGCTGGTCAACTACGCGGTGCTGCGCGCGGCGTTCCGCCCCCTGCGCGATCTGGAGCTGACGGTGCAGGATGTGCGGCGCGGCAACCTCGCTGCGCGTGCCCCCGAGGCCGCCCTGCGCGACCCCTTGCTCCAGGAGTTCACGCTGACCCTCAACGCCATGCTGGAGACGTTGGAGCATGATCGCCAGCAGCTCCAGGCGCTCTCCTCGCAGGTGATCGACGCGCAGGAAGCCGAGCGGCGCCGCATCGCGCGCGAGCTGCACGACGAAACCGCCCAGACGCTGACCTCGCTGCTCGTGCGCCTGCGTATCCTCGAGCGCGCCAACGACCTCGCCCAGGTACGGGCCTCCACGGCCGAGCTACGCGAGCTGGCGCACAAGGCCCTGGAAGAAGTACGCAACATGGCCCGGGAACTGCGGCCCTCCACGCTCGACGACCTCGGCCTGGTCGCCGCCGCGCAGAGCTACACCGAGCACACCGCCGAGCTACTGGGCTTCACCGTCACGTTCGACAGCGCACGGTTCCCCCAGCGGCTCGACCCGCAGGTCGAGCTGGTGCTGTACCGGGTCATCCAGGAGGCCCTTACCAACGTGGCGCGCCACGCCAACGCCCGCCACGTGTCGGTCACACTGACGCAAGAAGGGGGATGCGCGGTGGCCATCATCCAGGATGACGGCGTGGGCTTCGACCTGGAAGCGGTCATGGCCTCCAAGGAGCGCGGCCTGGGGCTGATCGGGATGCGCGAGCGTATGAGCCTCGTGGGCGGCCGGCTGGCTATCAGCTCGCGGCCGGGAGCCGGCACCACCGTGCGTGCCGAGGTGCCGCTGGGCGGCCTGACCGCGGCGCCTGCGATGGGGCGACGGCCATGAGCGAGCGGATTCGCATCCTGTTGGCGGATGACCACGCGGTGCTGCGCGCCGGCCTGCGCGCGCTGCTGAGCGCCGAGCCCGACATGGAGGTGGTCGGCGAGGCGGGCGATGGCGAGGAGGCCGTGCGCCAGGCCGCGCTGCTGCGCCCCGACGTGGTGGTGATGGATATCGCCATGCCCGGGGGCGGTGGGCTGCAGGCGACCCGCGCTATCCGCGCGTTGGGGTTGCCCTCCAAGGTGCTGATCCTCACCATGCATGCCGAAGAGCAGTACTTGCTCCCCGTGATCGAGGCGGGCGGTTCGGGGTACGTGCTTAAGTCCGGCGCCGACAGCGACCTCATCGAGGCCATCCGGATCGTTTCCCGCGACGAGGTGTTCCTGTACCCTTCCGCCGCCAAGATGCTGCTGGGCAAGTACCTGGAGCGCGTCGATGCTAGCGACGCCGCCTACGACGGCCTCACGCCTCGCGAGCGCGAGGTGCTGCGCCTGACCGCCGAGGGCTACACGGGGCAGGAGATCGCCGAGCGGCTGGTGCTCAGCCCCAAGACGATCGATACCTATCGCCAGCGGGTGATGGAGAAACTGAACCTGCACCACCGCTCCGAGTTGGTCAAATACGCGCTGCGCAAGGGCTTGCTGCGCCCCGACGCGTTCGACGAGCCCGCCCGCCCCGCGAGCTAGCCGCGCCCCCGGGGCCGGGGGAAAACTCCTACACCAAATACCCCAGTTTTCCTGACACCGCGCCGGCGCCGCGGCCGCTACAGTCTCGGTGGAGATGGGACGATTCCACGCCCCGCCCGGCCTGCCACCGCACGCGCTTTCCATAACGTCGGGCGTGGCGAAACAGGACGGATCGGCGCGATGAGGCAGAGTGTAGTGGTCAAGGCGCGCGAGGCGCTCGACCTCGACCCGCCGGGGGAAGAAGCGGCGCTGCGGCGGCCCGCCGCGCGGCAGCGGGCGCAGGACCTCGCGGATGCCGACGCCGTGGGGGCGTATTTCCAGCAGATCGGCGCGGTGCGGTTGCTCAGCGCCGATGACGAGGTGCGGCTCGCCAAGCAGATCGCCGCGGGTAAGAAAGCCGCCCGGCGCTTGGCCGAGGGAGTAGCCGACCCCGAGGAGCGCAAATCGCTCGAGGCCGAAGTGGCCGCCGGCGAGCAGGCCAGGCAGCGGATGGTCGAGGCGAACCTGCGGCTGGTAGCGGCGATCGCCGCCCGCTATCAGGGCCGCGGGCTGGAGCTGGAAGACCTGATCGCCGAGGGGAACATCGGCCTGATCCGCGCGGTCGAGAAGTTCGACTACCGCAAGGGCTTCCGCTTCTCCACCTACGCCACGTGGTGGATCATGCAGGCCGTGACTCGCGCTATCGCGGATCGGGGGCGGGTGGTGCGGCTCCCCGTGCACATCCACGAGACGCTCAACCGCATGGGCCGCACGTTCCAGCGCCTGCGCCACGAGCTGAACCGCGAGCCGACCGACGAAGAGCTGGCCGAGGCGATGGGCATGCGTCCGGAGCGGCTGGCTAGCCTCGTGCGGGCGGCCGCCGCGCCCGTGCCGCTCGACGCGCCGCGCCCCGACAGCGACGAGGCCGACGCCCGCGAGGTGGCGGCCGCCGAAGAGGCGCCCAGCCTGTTCGACCTAGTGGCCCACCAGATGCTCCGCGCCGAGGTCAGCGCGCTGCTGAGCACCTTGCCCCCGCGCGAGCAGCTCGTCCTCGAACTCCGCTTCGGCCTGGCCGACGGCCACGTGCACACCCTGGAAGAGGTCGGGCGGCGGCTGGGGGTTACCCGCGAGCGCGCCCGTCAGATGGAGCACCGCGCGCTGGCCAAGCTACGCGAGGACCCGGCCTGCCAGCGCCTGCGCGGCTATCTCGACTAGCGCGCTTGCCGACCCCGGGCGGCCTCTAGTACCCTTAACAGCCGGCACGCGGGTGCGTGGCTCCCCCAGGGGTGCTCGTGCGCTCGCGAACGGCTGAGGGGGCCGGCATGGCATGGAGTATCTCGGCGTTCTTCCCTGCCTACAACGACGCGGGGACGATCGCCAGCATGGTGGTGCTCGCCGACCGCACGCTGCGCGCGCTCACCGACGACTACGAGATCATCGTCGTCAACGACGGCAGCCCCGACCACACCGGCGAGATCCTGGCCGAGCTGCAGCCGCGCTATCCCCGCCTCCGCGTGATCACCCATCCGACCAATCGGGGCTACGGGGGCGCGCTGCGCAGCGGGTTCGCCGCTGCCACGAAGGACTTGATCTTCTACACCGACGGCGACGCGCAGTACGACCCCCGGGAGCTGGCGCTGCTGGTGCCGGCGCTCACCCCCGAAATCGATATCGTCAACGGGTACAAGATCGCGCGGCACGACCCCCTGCACCGCATCATCATCGGGCGCATCTACCACCACCTGGTACGCTGGCTGTTCCGCCTGCGCATGCGGGACGTGGACTGCGACTTCCGGCTCATCCGCCGGCGCGTGTTCGAGACGGTCGAGCTGCGCGAGGATAGCGGCGTGATCTGCGTCGAGCTGATGACCAAGATCCACCAAGCCGGTTTCCGCCTGGCCGAGGTGCCGGTCCACCACTACCATCGCGCCTACGGCCGCTCGCAGTTCTTCAACTTCCGCCGGGTGGCGCGGGTAGCGCGCGACCTGCTGCGGCTGTGGTGGCAGCTGGTGGTGCGCGACGAATTCCGCAAGCAGTTGCGGGCGCGCGAGCGGCTCAGCGGCGCCGCCCGGCGCGATGGCCGGGTGGCGGTCGAGGCGCCGCGGCCGGTCCGCGCCGAGTAGTATCCAGATGGACCGGGCGCTCGCCTACTACCCCGGCAAACGCGTCGCCATCACCGGCGGGCTGGGGTTCATCGGCAGCAACCTCGCCCGCCGGCTGGTGGCGTTGGGTAGCGAGGTGCTGCTGATCGACTCGATGGTGCCCGACTACGGCGGCAACCTGGCCAATATCGAGGACATTCGTGACCGCGTACGCATCAACTTCGCGGATATCCGCGATGCCTACGCCATGAACTATCTAGTTCAGGGGCAGGATATCATCTTCAATCTTGCGGGCCAGGTGAGCCATATCGATAGCATGCGCGACCCGTACACCGACTTGGAAATCAACTGTCGCGCACAGCTATCGCTACTGGAAGCGTGCCGTTATTACAATCCCTCGGTCAAGGTCGTCTACGCCAGCACGCGCCAGGTATACGGCCGACCGTTGCGCACCCCTGTCGATGAGACGCACGTGGCGCGGCCCACCGATGTCAACGGTATCAACAAGCTGGCGGGTGAATCGTATCACATCGTGTACAATAACGCCTACGGTGTACGTGCCACGGTCCTGCGGCTGACTAACACCTACGGCCCGCGCCAGCTCATGAAGCATAACCGGCAGGGCTTCCTGCCGTGGTTCGTGCGGCAGGTGCTCGACGACGAGGAGATCCAGATCTACGGCGACGGGCAGCAACGCCGGGACTTCACCTATGTCGACGACGTCGTGGACGCCTTCCTGCTGGTCGGCTGTACCAGTCACACCGACGGCGAGATCTACAACCTGGGGGGCGACTCCGCCTCCTTGCTCGAGGTCGTCAAGCTGCTGATCGAGATCGCCGGCCGCGGGCGCTATCGCCTGGTGCCGTGGCCGCCCGAGAAGCGCGTGATCGATATCGGCAGCTACGAGGCCGATTACCGCAAGCTGACCGAGGCGGTCGGCTGGCGCCCGCGTACCTCACTCGCCGACGGGCTGCGCGAGATGATCCGCTACTACGAACAGCGGCGGAAGGACTACTGGTAACCCGCGAGGCGGTGCAGTGGGCGTGGAGAGGCCGCCTCGCGGCGCCCTTGCGCGGGGCCCCGCTCCGGCGCCATAGTAAGCGCGGCCTTAGCGAGCGGCGGGAGGGGGCTCTGGTGGCCGATAGCACGCGCGCGGCCGCGACCGCGCCGATCGCCTTCAACGACTTGCGGCCGCAGTACGCGGCCCTGCGCGCCGAGCTGGACGAGGCGGTGGGCCGCGTGCTGCAGCGCGGCTGGTTCATCCTCGGGCCGGAGCTGGAGGCATTCGAGGCCGAGTTCGCCGCCTACTGCGGCGCGCGTCACGCGGTGGGCGTCGGGTCGGGCACCGATGCCTTGCACCTTGCGCTGCGCGCCTGTGGCGTCGGGCCGGGCGACGAGGTGGTCACTGTCGCTTTCACCGCGGTGCCGACCGTCAACGCCATCTCGCTGGCCGGCGCGCGGCCAGTGTTCGTGGACGTGGATCCGACCACTCGCACCATGGACCCCGCGCGGGTGGAAGCCGCGCTCACCCCCCGCACGCGCGCCCTGTTGCCAGTGCACCTTTACGGTCATGCCGCCGACATGGCACCGCTACGCGAGCTCGCCGAGCGGCGTGGGCTCTGGCTCATCGAGGACGCCGCCCAGGCTCACGGTACCCGCTATCGCGGCCAGCGCACCGGTACGCTCGGCCATCTGGCGGCGTTCAGCTTCTACCCCACCAAGAACCTGGGCGCCTACGGTGACGCCGGCGCCGTGGTGACCGACGATGAGGTGCTGGCGCGCCGCTTGCGGCTGCTGCGCAACTACGGCCAGACCGACCGCTACCATCACCAGCTCGAGGGCGTCAACTCGCGGCTGGACGAGCTACAGGCGGCCATCCTGCGTGTGAAGCTCCGCCACCTCGACGCCTGGAACACCGCGCGCCGCGAGCGGGCCGCGCGCTACACAGCCGCGCTTGCCGGCCTGGCCACGCCGCGCGAGGCGCCGTGGACCTACCACACCTACCACCTGTACGTGGTAGAAGTGCCCGCGCGCGCCCGGGTGCAGCAGGCGTTGGCCGCGGCGGGGATCGGGACGTTGGTGCACTACCCGGTGCCCGTGCACTTGCAGCCCGCCTACGCGCACCTAGGCGTGCCGCGTGGCGCGCTGCCGGTCAGCGAGCGGCTGGCCGACACGGTGCTCTCGCTGCCGCTGTATCCCGAGCTGCCGCTGGCGGAGGTCGACCGAGTGGCCGCCGCGTTGTGCGAGATCATGGCGCGACTCGACTAGGGGGTAGGCGACGCGCCGATGGAGCCCGATCAGTACGCCCTGATGGCGCGCGTCGAGTGCACGCACTGGTGGTACGCGGGAATGCGCGCGGTGGTAGCGGCACTGCTCGCCGACGTGCTGCCCTCTCGCCCGCACATCCTGGACGCCGGGTGCGGCACGGGCGGCACGACCCTCTGGCTGCGGCGGTTCGGGCCCGTCGTCGGGGTCGATCTGGCCGCGGAGGCGAGCGCCTTCTGGGCGAGGCGCCTGCTGCGGGCGGCGCGCGCGTCGGTCGACGCGTTGCCGTTTCCGGCGGCCAGCTTCGACCTCGTGACCAGCTTCGACGTGCTGTACCACCGGCGCGTGGCCGACGAGATCAGTGCCCTGCGCGAGTGCTGGCGCGTGCTGCGTCCGGGCGGGCTGGTGCTCGTGCGCGTGCCCGCCTACGCGTGGCTCCTGGGCGCGCATGATCGGGCGGTGCAGACCCGCCACCGCTATACGCGGGGCGAGCTGGTGGAGGCGCTCCGCTGCGCCGGGTTCGAGGTGCTGCGAGCGACCTACGCCAACAGCGCGCTGCTGCCACTAGCGATCGCCAAACGGCTGGGCGAGCGCTGGTGGGGGGCGTCGCAGGCGGAGATGGCCGTGCCGCCGGCGCCGATCAACCGCGCGCTGCACGCGGTCCTCGCCGCCGAGGCGTGTGTCCTGCGGCGGTGGCCGCTGCCCGCGGGACTATCGGTACTCGCGCTCGGCCGCAAGCCCCTGGCCGAGCACGCGCGCGGCACGGGGGGGGCCGCGTGAGCGAGGAGCGGGCGCGCACGCCGGCGCCGCCCGGCGCGAGTGCCCCCACTACCAGTGGGCGGCCCGTCGAGCCGCCAGCCGGCCCCATGCGGGCGGCGCCGGCTGGCCCCGTGACCGTGGGAGGCGAGGCGCGGGATGGCGCGGCCCCCGCCGGGATGGCCTGGCTAGTGCGGCGCATGCGCCGGGCCGGGCGGGTCCCCCCCGTGGTCCCGGGCCGCGTGGCCGACGCCATTGCCCTCGGCGGCATCGTCCTGGCTGCCACGCTGCTGATGGCTGAGGCGTTCCTGTTCGGGCAGGTGTACTACGAGCGCGACACGTACCTGTTCTACTATCCCGTCTACCAGTTCTTCGCCGCACATCTGAAGAGTGGCCAGCTGCCCCTGTGGATGCCGCACCTGTTTAGCGGCTACCCGCTGTTCGCCGACGGCGAGACCGGCATGCTGTACCCGCTGCACTGGCTGTTCTTCGGCTTGCTGCCCACCCCGGCAGCGTTCATCGGTTTGCGCTGGCTGCACCTCGTGCTGGCCGGGGCGTTCATGTACGCTTGGATGCGGGCGCTGGCCCTGCGGCGGCTGGCCGCCCTCCTCGCGGCGCTGACCTTTGCCTTCAGCAGCTTCCTTGTCGGCCAGATCCATCACGAGAACCTGGTGCGCACCACTGTTTGGCTGCCGCTGGTGTTGTGTTGGGTCGAGCTGGCCTACCGCCGGCAGGGCCGCGGGCGCGGGTTGATGGTGCTGGCCGCGGCTGCCACGCTGGGCGTCCAGCTCACGGCCCTGCACGTGCAACCCGCTCTGATGACGCTGATGGCGCTGGCGCTGTACATGGCCTTCCGCACGCTGTGGCCGCCAGCCGAGCGCGACCCGGCGCCGGCGGGCTGGCGCGCTCGGGGGCGGTGGGCCGCGCGGCGCGTGGTCGCCAGCTTCGCGATGGCTGCCGTGGTGGTCGGGCTGGGCATCGGGCTAGCGGCGGCCCAGCTCTGGCCGCTGTACGAGCTAGGGATCCAGACCTTCCGCGGGGTCGGCGCGCCGTTCGCGTTCTCCACCAGCTACTCGATCCACCCGACACAGCTCGCCACGCTGCTGTTCCCGTATTTCTTCCGCGGGGGCGCCGCGGGGTCATGGCAGCTGTGGGCTGGCTGGGAGACGCTGGTGTACGTCGGTATCGCCCC